>Ga0137415_10001493_pt1 | contig 23220 bp, 15 predicted proteins | sample CZODoug3_1_1_16f_FD_183082 | JGI IMG/M metagenome (GOLD analysis project Ga0137415, IMG submission 183082) | Vadose zone soil fungal communities from Angelo Coast Range Reserve, California, USA - CZODoug3_1_1_16fungal (Hybrid Assembly) | ecosystem: Environmental > Terrestrial > Soil > Vadose...
CCGCACTTCGGGCAGGTCGTCGCGTCCTCCGGGATGAAGGCGCCGCACTCGCCGCACTCGACCATCTTGCCGAGGCCATAGACTTTCCAGTACACTGTGATGCCGGCCACCACCGCGACGGCGGCGCCGAGGATGACCAGGAAGAGCCACCACGGGACGCCGAGGATCGGGACGGGGCTGCTCAGGAACGGCAGGGTCTTCTTCACCGTGATCGACTGGGTCTGCGGCCCGATGATGCCGGACGACGGCGTGACGACGACGTCGTAGGGACCATCCGCGAGCCCCGACGGCACGTTGACGGTGCCGAGGAAGAATCCGTCGCTCTGGGTGACCGTCGTGTTGGACGCCATCACGGCGGCCCCTTGCCGCAATTCGATTGTGAGTCCGACGCCTGAGATCCCGTTGTTCGTGCTCTGATCCCGGACATACCCGGTGACGCTCAGCGAAGACCCCGGCTCGAGCGTCTGGCCCGATGTCGGCGAGAGCATCGCGACGTAGCCCAGCGGCGGCTGCACGTTCAGGGTGATTGTCGCCGTGTTGTTCGCCTCCTGCGCGGCTCCGCCCTCGTTGATTCGGTTGTCCGGATCGACCTTGAGGAGGATCTGCTGGTTGCCGGTGAGGGGAATGCCGCTCACGTTCAGCGAGACGTTCAGGAACGTCCCGATGATCCGGCCGTCCACCCGACCGATCTGGGCCGCGCCGAAGAACGCCGCGACCGAGACGTTCAACGCGGCGGTCTGGCCCGCATTGTACACGAGGACGTAGATCGTGAAGGGCTGATTCTGCCTCACGGTCCGCACGCCGGGATAGTCGCCCTGGTGCAACGCCAGGTCCGGCGGGGTGAGCGCATTCACCGAGAACGTTGCATTGTTGTTGCCCAGAACATAGTCCTTGTTGCGGATGTCGCTCCCCGTCGCGGTCTTCAGGCTGAAGGTCAGGACATGGGCTCCCGTGGACGTCGGGCGCCAGAGCACCGTGAGCGTCGCGTCGACGCCGGGACTGATGTCGAACGTGACCGGTCCACCGACCCGCTGCGCTCCCTCCCAGACCTCCAGGATCGCTCCCGCGGCGCGATTCGTCCCGATGTTGTGGGCCACGACTCGCACATGGGCGTCGTTGTTCAGGACCGGGTCGGAGGCGAACTGGACGTCCGCGGACGAAATCGCCAGGTCGGGCCAGGTGAAGAGCGTGAAGGACCGGGAGAGGATGTTGTTCCGCTCATTCGTCTCACGGGTTACGCCGCCATCGGTGACGGCGGACAGCGGCGGGTCCACGACCGCGGACACGGTCCGGCTCGACTCGAGGGCGCCGTTCGGCCGCCAGATGATCGTGGCGGTCGTCGTCGCGTTCTTCGGGACGAGCGGGAGGACGGTGTCGTTGATCCAGACGCCGGCCGCGATATAGTCGAGCGGGGTGAAGTCCATGAGGCCGTCGCCATTCCGGTCCACGTTGTCCTCGAAGAAGCTCACCCGGACGTTGCGGACGTTCACCTGACCGATGTTGCGGATCGTCGCCGTTACCTGAATATCCGTGTTAATCGGCTGCAGTGCAGACGCGCCGTTCCCGCCCGAGACCGTCATCGCGGTGATGCTGAGGTCTGGGGTCAGGCTGGAGAACGTGAGTTGTGAGAGCGTGTTGCCTGTCACGAGGGCGGAGGCCGGGGCGTCGGGCTGGTACGTGGTCAGGTCGACGACCGCGGATCCGGTGGCGACGTACGAGTTGTTCAGGATCCGGGCCGAGGTCGTCCGACTCTCCGCGAACGCTCGGTACAGGATCGATCCGCCCGGGGCCGAGACGGGCCACGTCGTCGAGTTCGCGAAGTAGATGTCGTCGACCGCGGGGTCCGGGACCGTGAAGGGCGTCAGCGTATTCGGGTCGAGGCGTTGGAGCATGATGTGGACATTCGCGTCGGCGAGGAGCGTCCCCGTCCCGTCGACCGCGTTGACGTGGAGCCACCAGTAGCGGCTCACCTGGGCGCCTCCGGTGATCATGCCGACCCACCACGAGCCGCTCGGATCGAACGTCTGCACCGAGGTGAGTTGGACGTTCTGAGTGCCGCCGAAGACGAGTTGGGACGTCTGGACCTGGTTGAACGTGGTGTTCCGGATGTCGAGGTCGACGGTGTTCGCGTTCCCGTCGTCCGTCGTGAAGGCGAGGGTCGTGACGCCCGTGAGGGTCGCGTCCCAGAGATGCGTCGTCTGAACCGTGTCAATCCAGAGGCCGGGACCGAGGAACCCATCGCGCACCAGGGTCGCGCTCCCGCCGAACAGGGTCACGTTCGCGTCGATCGCCGTGTCGGACATCGTGACGCTCGAGGTAGGCCCCTCTTCGCGGAGCATGCCGGGGGAGCCGCGGGCCGCCAACGTGAGGGCGCTCCCTCGGCTCGTGACCAGCGTCCCGCCGTTCGCGACGTAAAAGGGGAGCGGGTAGTTGCTCCAGACCGTGGAGTTGACCAGGGTCAACCGGCCTCCCGAGAGGATCTTCACGTACGCCCGCGAACTGCCGTCCGAGCCTTGGTCGACGTACAGGCCGCCGTCGGTGATCGAGACGGAGCCGGAAATCTCGAGACAGCTCGACACGGACACGGAGCCGACAATCTGCCGGTCGAACGACCAGGCGGTGACTCCGGTCGGGCACACCTGCAGACCGCTGAAGGACATCGTGACCGATTTGGAATTGTTCGCGGCGCTGACCGCCGGGTACGGGTCGTAGAACTCGTCGCCGATCGTGCTCGAGGCCGCGTACGTCACCTGCTGGTGGTAGTTCCCGAAGGACTCGGCGTTCGGCAGGCTGGCCGTCGTGATCTGGTCCGTGAAGAGCGGGATGAGCGCGAGCCCGTCGGAGTTCGTGCGGTTCCACGCGTTCGTGCCGCTCGAGGTGCGACCGAGATACCACAGGGTGCGTGAAGTAGGCGTCGTCGCGAGGGCGTTGTCGGGATACTGCGCAGTCGTGCTGCTCGGACTGAGCGTCGACCAGACGGTCGCCCCGCTCACCGGGATCCCGCTCGAGTCGACGACGGTCGCATAGAGCCATCGCATCAAGTCCACATTGCCGCCCGCGGCGGTGGGCCGGAACGCCGGCTGCCAGTCCGCTTTCGCGGCCGGGTCTTGGGTGCGGTCGATCGTGATGTTGTACAGGTACGCGTTCGAGGTTCCATCGACGCGCAGCTCGTTGTGCGCGCCGGCTACGTTCGAGTAGTCCACTCCGAGATAGGAGTCGTAGGAGTACAGGTTGCTCGTCGCGGTCAGGAGGAGGTTTCCGGGGGTGCCGCCGGGGTATTCGTAGAGCCGTTCGATTCGAGAGCGATACAGGCTCCCGGTCGTGGTCGTCCAGGCCATCAGGGGCGCGTCGTTGTTGTCATCCGTGTTGATGCCGAGACCGGAGAGCTCGGAATCGGTGAAGCCGGTGATCCTCGAGTCCGTGACGTTGATCGTGGCGCTCGTGGCGTTGAACCAACCGGGGAATTTCAGCGAAGCGCCGTTCTTCATCGTGAACCGGCTGTTCGCGCCCGAGACCGTGAAGGCCAGTTTCAGGAAGGGAGAAATCGAGTCCGTCTGGGTCGTGACGATCGAGTGGTCGAGCACGAGTTCGCCGCCCGCGTTCACGTTGAGCGCGTAGCCTTCGTGCGATGTGTCCTTGGAAAAACTCAGGCCGCCGTCGGTCAGCGTGAGGCTGCCGCCGGAGTTGATGCTGATCGTGCCGTCGACCGAATAGAGGATTCCGCTGCACACTTGCGCGTTCGTGATCGTCCAGTCCCCGGTGATGACGCCACCCACCTGGTCGCAGGTTCCGGCCCGCGCGGCCGGGGCGAGCGCAAGGATCGCAGCGAACAGAGCGCCGAGGGCGACCGACCAAACGATGAGGAGCGTGGGGGCCCTCGCACTCCGTCCGGCCCGACTAGACATCGGACCACCTTTCGAGGTTGAGGCACCGGGCTAGCTCCTGAGAAATGCGACCGGTGGGCATGGACCGCTGCCCATCCGGGACAGATTCTTAAAAAGGTTCTCGGATGATTATCCGTCCCGATACGTAACTGTTCTCAGGCAGGAGAACATCCGAATTTTCCAGGAAGTCATCTTTTATCTGGCCTTGGTAATAAAAGAACAGGTTCAATCGACGGCTGTCGTCCCCGCCGGCGCCGCGTCCCCGCACCAACGAGACCCGCGGCCGTGGCGATCCTCGATGGCCTAGGATCGCACGACTCCTTCGCGCGGTGTCAGACAGGAAGTCCCGCGTTCACGCTCGACTTCGACATATGTCCGTGTACCGGGAGAAGGGCCGTCCACGCGTGCCTCGTGATTCTCACGCTATCACGGGTTGGTAACTACCACGAACAATTTATATATCGTCGGGTCGGGTGCGAGAGTGTTCTCCCTAGCCCACCGGGAGGCCATCTCATGCGAACCATCCTCCGCGAAGACGAGTCGGGTGTGTCGGAAGTCATCGGCACGATCCTGATCCTCGCGATGACCGTCGTGCTGTTTTCCGTGATCATCGTCTGGGTGTCTGCCATCCCCACGCCCGCGGCGCAGGCCCGGACCGACATGCAGTCCGTGATGAACCCAATCTATAACGGGCTCGGTGTGGAGATCGGCGTGAATATCACCCTCACCCACCAGGGCGGCGAGGCGCTGCAGCCCGTGCCGACGATCATTTACGTCACGTCGCAGCGCGGTACGAACGCCCCGCAGACGGACATCGTCATCCTGCACAAGTTCAACGGCTTCCTGGCGACCCCGAGTGGCCTCCTGGACGGGACCGACAGCGTCTGGGACATCGGCGAGCGCTGGGCGTACAAGAGCTTCAGCCTCCGGTCCTCGGACCAAATCACGGTCATTATCGTCGATAACCTGAAGAGCGTCATCCTATGGAGTGGCCCAATGAATGCGCCGGCCGGCACGCGTCCCCCGGTCTTTGTCGATAAATGGACGGACGGAATCTTGGCCACGGAAGAGATCGACCCAGTCCAGGCGACCCAGGGATTCTACATCTTCGCGAAGCTCATGGACCCGGACAACGACCTGAATGTGAATTCGGTTTACGTGACGATCACCGCATGGTATGGGTCAGGCACTTCGTGTGCCGCCCCCCAACAGATGAAAGATAACGGGGTTTCCCCGGACCGCATCGCCGGAGACAAGATTTTCTCCTTCGGAGCGAACGCCTGCACGAAACCTCCGTATCCCGCCCTCAGCTGGGCCGGATCCATCATTCTGCTAAATGCGACTGACTTGAAAGGCCACCAGACGACGACCCGCCTCGTCTTGGACGTGGTTGCGCCCCTCACCGGCGGAGGTGGGAATGGCGGGACGATCCCGAGCCAGCTGTGGCAATACATCGGCTACGTCCAGATTCGGACCGGGGAGGTCTGGGTGTCGAACCTCAGTAACCCGTACAACTCGCCGAGCACGTACCAGCCGTACCGGGTCACGCGAGCCCAACTTAACGGGAACGGCGGAGCCATATTCCATTACAAGATGGTGAACCACGGCAACACCACGATCTTCATCGATGGATGGAGTGAAGCGTTCTTCCAGAACACCCAGTCCGCGAGCGGTGCCGTCGCCTTCATTGTCGCGCCGTGCAGCACGGCGATCGCGGCGAACGCGGGCGGAGTCGCACCGTACCCCGGCACGGCTGGGAACATCAACGATTTCCAGTACGCCCATACCGGCTTGCCGGTCGGGTGTTCCGTGACGAGTCCTATCGCGGTCTTCGACATCAACACTTTCAACCAGGACACCGGTGGCACCCCGTACGTGATGTTAGCGTACGCCAAGACACCATTCTCCACGGGCTCTGCCAATGTCTGGGGCTCCGCCACCTTCTTCATGAGCATCCTCGTCTCGGGCATGGCGGGTCCCGCGAACTACACGTACGCGCAACTCGCCGGGACCGGACCCAACCCGAACAGCTGCGGCGGGCTCGGACCGGCGTACAACCCCTTCAACCACCTGAACGACCCGATCGTGGCGTGCCGGACCTCGTGGTACGCCCAAGTGATTCCGTTCATCGGGATGGTCGTGTACTAGGGGATTGCGAGTCAAGGCTTGGCGATTGCCAACGCCCCATTCGATTGAGCCGCTCCGTCCGACCGCTAGCGGCTGGATCCGAGGTCCGACACGTTTACGAACTCCTGCGCATTCCAAACTGCTCGGAATGACTGCCCGGGGGGCAAGGGCACTCTGCCCGAAGCGGCGCTGCAAGGTGAAGGTGCCACTTCTGGTCGCGATAGCGCGAAGACATGAATGCGCATATCGGGGGTACCCAGCAGGATGTTGAGCACCGGTTGTACCGCGATCGAACCGGGCCCGGGCGAGCCGGGCGTCTGGGACGAATCCCATAGATGAGCCGCATGTTCGATCCCAATATGATCCATCCGCTTCGCGACGGCGGTATCGTATGGGTCTTCTATTTCCGAAAGTCCGAGGTCCCGCAGCGGGAACTCGAGATCGTTTCATGGGCCAAACGCGGACAGCTCCTGCGCCTCGCGGTCACCTTCGGATCGGTGGACCCGGAAACGCGCGAGTACAGGAGTACGACGGCTGTCCATCTCTGGCAAATGGACACCCTGCCCTCGACGGTCTCTTGGCGCGAGGTCTTCGTCCATGTGTTTACGCATGAGCCATTGCATCACGTGATCGGCCGGTTTCTTGCCGAGATCGCGGAGCGCGGAGACCAGGAATGGGTCATCCAGCGGCTCGGCGACGGTCGTTGGTGGTAGGTCCACCCTTGTCGTAACATCGGCGTAGAAGCCCTCGTTCTCCGCCACGCCCGCACTCCGGGACGGGCAAACTACCTCTGGTTAGTTAGTATCCCGGAAATCCTTAACGAGTCAATTCCCCGCTGCCGGTCTTGGGTCTTGCGGAGCAATCGAGCCCTGAAAGCGTTAAGCGCGCGCAATTCCATTCCGTTGTACGTCTGGGACGACGACAGTTTGGGACCCCTTTACTCAGAATGGGGGAATTTCGAGAACTGGCTGAGGTATTACGGATGGGTGTTCCGGGCTCTGGTCTTTCTATTGACTCTGTCGATTCTGATTAACCTCTGGTTTTACTGGGAGCGTTGGGCGCACCTGCACCTGCTCAAGAACGCGATAGGGAACGTTACGGATTAAGAAGCGATGTGGGGGGAGTCCTGGCCGTTCTGGGAGGAGTCATTACCCTCATCGCCCAGATTCTGCCATGGGTGGGATTTAGACCGACATCGGCCTGCCCAGGGTGCGGCGGGTACGGCGCATCTGGTTTGATCTATGAAGGAGGGGCCATCATCGTTCCGTTGTTCGGCCTCTTTTGGCTCACGGTCTTCGCAGTTCCAAGGAAAGTCGCCGCGATTCTGGGTGTCATCTGGGGAGCACCGGCGTTTCTCCTGTCAGCGGGAGCGCTTGCGATTATTCCCGGGCCTGCGACCCATGTCGAGTACGGGGCTTACATGAGCATCGTCGGATCCCTCGCCCTGATTGCCGGTTCGGCGTTTGCCTTCATGGAGGCAGATACGATTCAGTCACCGATACCGTTGGCCGAGACACCGCCTTCGACGCGTTAGGCGATCCTGTGTGAGAGAGAGCCAAAACACAAACAGTTTCCGGGGGGTCATACCGCGGCGGAACCCGAAAGGCTCGACAAAAGAAGCGGGGCTTTGTAAACACACTCAGCGGGCGAGAACCAGGAATCCCGGGCGGTCAGTCCGGTCGACTTCCGGATCAATCTCGCCTCTCTACACCGGGTCGACTTCCAGAGAGGTCGACGGCGCGATGCCCTTTTTGTCAGCCGGAATGGAGCCCTCACTGCCGAAGAAGGCTCGGCCTACCAAACAGGAAAAGAAAAGGGGTTGGGGAAGGCCGGCTCAGAGATCGTCGGACGACGCATTCTCGCCGTTCTGGCCTTCCGAACTCTCGCCTTCCTTGCCTTCGATCGGCTTCTTGATGACGCGCTTCTGCACGATCGGTGCGGGCGCGTTGGTCGGCCCGGGCGGAGACATCGGCCCGCGGGCCTGGATTCTGCGCGCCGGAGCGCCTGCGACGACCGCTCCACCGCTCGGTGGGCGCTGATCGCGCATCAAGGATCCGCACTTGTGGCAGACCGTGGCCGTCACGGAGTTGAGGGTGCCGCACGTCGGGCACGGCTTCGAGCCCATCTTGCGCATCTCCTCTTCCTCGCGGAGCCAGTCTTCGAAGGTGAGGAAGGTCGGCTGCTTGCGCCACCACTCCTGGAACTCGGTTTCGCTCAGGCTGCGGCCCAGCTGTCGGGAGGCTTCTTGCTTGAAGCGAGCGATGACCTCGTCGTACTGGAGGCGCATCTTCTCCTTGTAGTCGGCCATCTCGAGCTGACCCGTCGCGAACTCGACGCCGCACTCCGGGCACTGCTTCACGTCGACCGGGATCCAGGCCTGGCAGTTCGAGCACTTCGCCATGTCCCGCTCGAACTCGACCCCGCACTTCGGGCAGGTCGTCGCGTCCTCCGGGATGAAGGCGCCGCACTCGCCGCACTCGACCATCTTGCCGAGGCCGTAGACTTTCCAGTAGAGCGACACGCCGATCGCGACGGCCGCTGCGGCCGCAAGGATGACCAGGAAGAGCCACCACTCGATGCCGAGGACCGGGACCTTCTGGAACAGGAAGGACGACGATCTCTGCACGGAGATCGTGCGGGTGTCCGGCTGAATCAGTGTGGTCGCCGGCGTCACGACGATCGTGTACGACCCGTCCTGGGTGGTCTGGGGCACCGTGATCGTCCCGATGAAGAAGCCGTCACTCGCCGACATCGTGGAGTTCGTCGCGAGGACCGTGGCGCCGCTGCGCAGCTCGATGTTCAGGACGACGCCGCCGATGCCGTTCGAGCCCGAGTCCCGAACGTATCCCGTGACGCCAAGCGAGTTGCCGGAGACGACGGATTGGCCGCTCGACGGGGTCAGAATCGCGGTGAACCCGGCCGGCGGTGGCTGGACGGTCAAGGTGATGTTGGCGAAGTTGTTGCTCTCCTGCGCGGCTCCGCCCTCGTTGATCGTGTTGTCCGGGTCGACGATGAGCTCGAGCGTGTGCGACCCGAGGGCGCCGATGCCGGCCACGTTCAACGTCTGGTTCAGGGACGTGACGACCGTCAGGCCGTTCACCCGGGCGACCTCGCTCGCGCGGTTTCCGTCAAGGTAGGCCCCGACCGAGACCGCCGTCGCGGTGGTCTGCCCCTGGTTCGAAATCAGGGCGTATGCCGTGAAGGGCTGGTTCTGCAGGACCGTCATCGTGGCGCTCGCCGGCTGCACGGTCAGGTCTGGTCCCGTGCGCACCTGTACAGGGAGGGACACCGAGACCTGCTTCGTGTTGTTGTCCGCGTTGATCGCCGGGTACGGGTCGAAATTCACGCCGCCCGGGCCCGTCGTCGCGCCAAAGGCGATCGTCAGCTGGTAGTTGCCGAACGATTCCGCGTTCGGTAGGCTCGCGGTCGTGATCAGGTCCGTGTACAACGGGATTGTGGCGAGGCCGTTCGCATCCGTGCGGTTCCACGCGTTCGCGCCGCTCGCGGCCTTCCCGAGGTACGAGAGGGTCCGCGCGCTCGGCGTCGTGGAGAGACCGTTGTCCGGATACTGGGCGGTCGTCGTGCTCGGACTGAGGGTCGACCAAATCGTCGCGCCGCTCACCGGGAACCCGGTCGAATCGATGACGGAGGCCCGGAGCCACCGCAAGAGGAACACGTTTCCGCCCGCGGCCTGCGGCACGTACGCGGGCTGCCACGACGACTTGAGGACGGGGTCCTCGGTTCGGTCGACCGTGACGTTGTACAGGTACGCGTTCGAGGTTCCGTCGACCTGCAGCGTGTTATGCAGCCCGAGGACGTTGGAGAAGTCGACTCCGATGTACGTGTCGTACGCAAACAGGTTGCTGGTGGCGGTCAAGCCAAGGTTGCCTTCGACGGGGCCCGTGGCATTGCCGCTGGGCGCGCTCGCGTTCTCATAGATCCGTTCGATTCGGGATCCGTAGAGGCTCGCGGTCGTGGACGCCCAGGAGATCAACGGACTGTCGTCGTTGTCGTCCTGATACACTCCGACGCCGAAGAGCTCGGTCGATGTGAAACCGGTGATTCGCGAGCCGGTGATGTCGATCGTCGCGCCGGTCGCGTTGAACCAACCGGGGAATTTCACGGTCGCGCCGTTCTTCATCGCGAAGTGGCTGCCCGCGCCCGAGACTGTGAAGGCGAGCTTCAGGTACGGCTTGATTGCATCCGTCTGGGTCGTGACGATCGAGTGGTCGAGGACCAGTTCGCCGCCCGCGTTCACGTTGAGCGCGTAGCCTTCATGAGCCGTATCCTTGGAGAAACTCAAACCTCCGTTGACCAGCGTGAGGCTGCCTCCGGAGTTGATGTTGATCGAACCGTCGACCGAGTAGACGATTCCTGTGCACACCTGAGTCGTGGTGACCGTCCAGGTCCCGGTGATGACGCCACCGACCTGGTCGCAGGTTCCGGCCCGTGCGGCCGGGCTGAGTGCCACAAAGGCGGCGAAGAGGCCACCCAGGGCGACGGACCAAATGATCAAACACGTCAGGGCCTTCCCATTCCGTTCGGATCGGCTAGACAACCCAAGACCTCCTGAGGTCGAGTCGGCCGAACGCATCCGGAGGACTACGACCGGTGGGCATGTTGCGCGGGCCATCCGGGGCCTCTTTATAAATAGGTTACCGCGCGATTATCTATCCCGATACGCACCTGTTCTCACGCGGAAGAATAACGCGGGAATATGGAGAGAATGATTTTATCATCTCACACGGATAGAAATGGCCAAAAATCGCGGAAATTCGACCGAAAAATGTGAGAAAACCGAATGGCCTTGAGCCCGTGCATCGTCTTTGCGTGGACTCGACCACCCGGCTCAGATCACTTTCTTCTTCATGACCTTCTTCACGCTGACGGGGGCCTTCTTCGACGCTTTGTCGTCATCGGCCATCCGGTGCCCGCATGCGTAGCACATGATCGCATCGGACGAGATCATCGTGCCACAGGCTGGACAAGGGATCTCGGACTCTCCCTCCGTCTCAGATGTTTCCTCCGCGGCCGCTTCGTCCTGGAGACGGTGCCCACATGCGTAGCACATGATCGCATCGGACGAGATCATCGTGCCACACGCCGGACAGGCCATTTCTGATTCGCCTGAAGCGGACTCCGCCTGTATGGCGACCTTCGCGACGGGTTTCGCCATCTGCGCGACCGCGACCGGCACCTGCGCTGCCGCCTTCGCGACCGCGGGCGCCGGACTGGATGGGACCGGTTGAGGCCGCAATCCCGCGGACGACACCGGCGCCGTGGGCACCGGTCTCACGGAGACGGCAGGCCCTGCAGCAGGCGTCGAAGGCATCGCCTTCATCGACTGTTCTTGGGCGATCAACTGTTTCTCCCGCTCGAGGAGCCGCTTCCCTTCTTCGGCGATCTTCGCGCGGGCCGCCGCAAAGTTTTCCTCCTCGACCGCGAGCTTCTTTTCGCGCTCCATGAGCTCGCGGTTCCGACCGATCTGGGCGTCGAGCGTGGCCTTCTGGTCTTCGAGGAGCTTCACAATCTGCTCTTGCCTCGTGGCGATCTCGGTCTTCCGCGCTGCGATGTCCTTCACATGGGTGACAGCCTCGGAGTCACGTCGAGCGATGTCCTCTTCCCTCCGCACGAGCGAATCGAGGCGTTTTGCGAGTTCCTGCTCGCGCGACACCAGCGAGTTCTCCTTCGCGAGCACCTGTTGCCTCGTGGAATCGAATTGCTGCGCCTGCTCGGCAATCGCCCGCTCGCTCTGCTCGAGCTCCTTCTCTCGGGCCCGCAGCCCTTTCTCCCGGCCGACGAGCGAGTCCCTCTCTTCCGAGAGCGAGGTCCGTTCCTGTTCGAGGACCCGGCGGTCTTCCTCGATTTTGGCCGCTTGATCCTGAAGGGCGGCCTCGCGCTCCCTTCGTTCCGCATCCTGGGACTTCAGGCTTTCTTCTACTTTCTTCAGTGCATCCAGCGCGTCTAGGATCGATCCTTCGGCCATTTAGGGTGCCCTCCGATGTTCATGCATGGCGCCGAGCCTCCCTGGCGTCGGCGTGTGAACGTCCCTCATGAATTCCCTCCCGCCTCGAAGATCGGCCCGAGGACGGTGAGTCCGCCTTTCCGGACCTCGATCGCGTGTTTCTCCATCGAGTGATCGACGGATCGCATCTTCTCGACCTGGAGGTACCGCACGAGCTTCCCGCGGGACCGGTCCAGTCCCAGCACAACGATGCCATCGACGAGAAACCCCTCGTTTCCAAGGAGCTGACTCTCCCCGTTCGGCGCCCGCTCCATGACCACGAGGCACGTGAGTTCGTTGTCCCGGAGCATCTTGAAGAAGTAGAACATCCGCTTCCGCATGTTGGTCGTGTTCTCCATGAGCGAGTAGAGGGCGCCGAGGGAGTCGAGGGCGAACAGCTTGAACTTGTGACCGTGCACCTTGCGGTAGTGACCGATCATCCGCTCGATGAAGGCGAGGTAGTCCGTCTGGTCTTCCGGGCCGACGACTGCATCGATCTCCCGGAGATCTGTGAAGTCGCTGATCTGCATGTTCATCGAGAGTTCGACACCGAGGGACTCCATGTTCCGTAGGTGCGACTGGACGGTCTCTTCGAGGGTGGTGTACAGCCCGAACTCTCCGGTGTCTTTCAAGTAACGCGACATGAGCGTGTAGCAAAACGAAGTCTTCATCGACCCGGGCGGGCCCGTGACGAGGATGACCTTCGGTGGGACGATGTCGCTCCGAATCACTTTGTCCAGACCGTCGATTGCACTGCGAAACGCCATGGCCGCGCCGGATACGCATCACACGGGGGCAGGGCTCACTTAATCGTTTTGAGGTGATTATCTGGGCTGAGGACTTATCATTCTCTGGACTGAGTCCGGAAAGTCTTAGTACGCAGTTTCCAGATAGAAACGTGTCGACGAGTTCGAGGTGTCGGCTTACGCCAGCGAAGGAAACGAAAGTCTGTCCCGTCTGTGACACTCCAATCGACGCGGACGCACGCGTGTGCCCTTCGTGCCAGACGGACCTGACCTTGTTCGACATCAGCGGGGGCACGGATCCGCTCGAGATGCCCGTCAAGGACGGTCGGAGCATCGACGAGATCCTCGCCTCGATCATGGAAGGCAAGGAAGACCACCGCGAAATCTTCGAGACGCTCAAGAACGTCGCCCGCGAAACCCCGGAATCGGCCGAGGTCGGCGCCGAGGCGAAACCGAGACCCGCCACGGAGGCCGCGGCCGATCTGGGCGAGCAGTTCCTCTGCCCCGTCTGCGAGACGCTCGTCTCGGCGGACGCGACCGTGTGTCCGGGTTGCGGGGCGGAATTCTCCGAAGGCGAGGCGACGGAATACGAATGCCCCGTGTGCAAGACCTCGGTCCCGGCGGACGCGGACCGCTGCCCGAGTTGCGGGGTCCGGTTCGCGGAAGACGCGCAGACCGCAGCCGCCCCGATGGGGAAGATCCGGCCCCCTCCGGTCGTCGAGACCGTCCGGGCGGAGGCTCCCATGGCGCGGTCGTTCGCAGGTCCCGCGGCCACCGCGAAGCCGGCTCGGAGCCCCCTCCAGAACCGGATCGACCAACTGCGGCGGACCCGGCGGGAATCGGAGCGCCGCATTCCATCCGGAGACCGAAAGCTCCTCTACCGCGAACTCCCGAAATTAGTGAACGAGGTGAAGCCTCTCTTGGTCTCGGCCAAACGGATCGGGCTCGAAATCGAGGAGGGGAAACGGATCATCAACGACGCGATCCAGGCGGGCAAGGGACGCGACATCGAGCGCTCGGTCATGCTCATCGCGGACGCCCGGCGCACGCTCGACGTGGCGTTCGTCGACTTCATCGGCGGACAAATCGATACATTCCTCCAAGAACTCCGCGCCGCGAAGGGGGATGCAGGCGTCCAGGCGGCGACCCCGAAGCTCCAAGAGGCCGTCGGTCGGCTGGAAGCCGGCGACTACGACGCGGCCTGGGACCGGCTCCAGTTGGCGCTCGGCACGTTCCAGATCGATGCGAAGGATTTCCACGAAGCCCGCCAGATGATCGATGGCGGCGATCGCCTCGCGCGCGAGGTGCGGGCCATGGGGATGGACCTCCGCGACGCCGAGCGACTCCTCCGCCAAGGCCGCGAATCGCTCGACCGGCGGGACGCCTCAGGCGCCTTACGGTTCGGGAAGCAGGCGCAAGAGCGCATGAAGCGAGACGTCCCGGCTTTCGTTCAAGAGGAGATGCGGAAAGCGCGCAACGAACTGCTGGACTTGAAGGTGCGAGGCAACGACCTCTCCCGACCGATCGGCATCCTCAAGGAGGCGAGCACCCTCGTGAAGCAGGGGTCCTGGGGAGATGCGCTCCGCCAGATCCGCGAGTTTCACAAGGCGGTTCGAAGTCTCGAGTAGGTCCTCGACAATCACGGATACCGGATGACTTCCATCTCTCGCTCGAGTGTCTTGAGCTCTTGGTCCTTCAACGTCGCGGGCCCGAGGGAAATGATGAACGCGTAGCGACTCTCGGAGATCGCATCCAGCAGCCGTCGCACGAACATCAACACGGCGTCGAACGAACTGTTCGAAACCAGGTATTCGATTCCGTCCAAGAGGATGGCCCCGCGAGTCTGCTTCCCCATGAAGTCCTCGATCTCGTAGACGATTCGCTCGAGCGCAGGGGCGATCGTCTCCTCCGCAGAGCCCTCGCGGTCCGTGAGCCATAGGACGCGTTCCGTCGGCAAGTCATGGGCCTGCCGCACGCGTTTCGGGTTCGTGCGGGTGATGACCAGGCCGCCGCCCCCGCCACCGAGGAAATCCGTCAAGAGGCGGAACGCCCGGGCGGGTCGCTCCTCCTCTATCAGGTAGCTGCGGCCTGGTGTAAGCTCGTGGTTTGCCGTCGCGGCGCTCGGCGGACGGTCCGCCCGCTCCTCCGCAATCCGCTCATGCATCGGTTGCGCGATCGGTTCCGCCGTCGGTTCCGCGGTCGCACCGGACAAGACTTCGCGGGCGAGATCCTGGGTGAGCGGGCGATGCATCAACGACGAGAACGCGACGACCCGATTGAAGGCCCCACCGAGCTCTCGGACGTTGTTGGCCACGAGGTTCGCGATGCACGTCAGCACTTCCCCCTCGATGGCGATGTTCTCGTCGCGAGCGCGACGCTCGAGGATGGTCACGCGCATCAGGAGGTCGGGAGGCTCGATGCCGGCGACGAGCCCGGATTCGAAACGCGAGATCAGGCGCTCGTCGAGGTTCGGGATCGACTTCGGGGCGCGATCGCTTGCCAGGACGATTTGCTTCTGCGTGTCGTGCAAATCATTGAACGTGTGGAACAGTTCCTCGTGAACCTCCGGCATGCCGCTCAGGAACTGAATGTCATCGATCAGAAGGCAATCCATGCCGCGCATGCGCTCCCGGAACGCGGAGAGGGTACCGACCTCCTTCGCGTTGGCGAGGCTCGACGCGAACGTTTCGCAGGTCATGTACAGCACTTTCGATTCCTTCGCATGGGACGCGACGTAATTCCCGATCGCATGGAGGAGATGCGTCTTCCCGAGGCCCGGCCCGGACGTGATGAGGAGCGGATTGTACTCCTTGGCCGGCTGCTTCGCGACCGCAACCGCGGCGCCGTGGGCGAACCGGTTGCTCTCTCCGACGATGAACGACTCGAACGTGTACGCCTGGACGAGATTCGTCGCCGCATCCCGCGCGGGCAACGATTCTTCGAGGCCCTTCCGCGCGACGTCTTCGGTCGAGTATGGACCGCCTTCGGGCCGCAGGGCCTGCTGTTGCTTCATGACGAGATCCAGGACCTTTCTCGTGCGCTCTTGCGAGTCTCGCCCTCGCTCCAGCTCGACCTGGCGACGCGCTTCGATCTGGCGCAGGCTCTCCACCGCATCCCGGAGGCTTTCGACCTCCGTGTCGATGTCGGGGTGTCTCACGGGGTCCTTGAGTTTCTCCCGGAGAATCGCGGCTCGGGATTCGAATCCGGAAACGTCGAGGCCGGCCAACATCTCGCCGACGGCTTCGGCCTTCTTCACGCCGTCGCGCATCGCGACGACGGACGCTGCGAGGATTGATGGTTCGGCATCGAGGTTCGATTCGACGGAGGAGACGTCGTACCCTTTGTCCTTCCACGCGCGGATCTGCTTCTCGACCTCCGACCGTTCCATTGTCTGCGGGATCTTGGTCTTCTTGACGACCTTCGCGGGCCGTTCGAGGATCGAGTCCGCGTACTCTCTCACCAAACCGTCCATGTCGACTCGGGCGTGGAGCTCCAAGATGCACGACTCGTCGTAGGAGTCCTGCCAGACTTTCTTCAGCGCGCTCCGCCCGCGGTCTTGTGTGCCGTCCCGATGGTACAGGCTCGCCTCCGGGTTCCCGCCGCGGAGGAGGACGATTCCCTCGGACCGTTTCCCGCTCCCGCCCCGAACCGTGCGGACGTAGCCGGAGAACGAGTACTTCTTCAAATCGATGAGGAGCTGCTTGAGCGCGTTGGGACCGCCCCGCGTGGTACGGATGAGTTTTCCCTCTGGAAGGAGGAGGTCCTGGGGCGTAGAGGTCCCTCGGTGGCGACGGCCCATTCCCGAGGCCCCTCTAAAAAGGTTCCAACCTAGTTTCCTCGTTTGAGAACCGTGAGGCATCCGCCGCGGCGGTCGACGCGCACTCGCGATGCGAAAGGACTATGACGGTTGCAAAGTCAGGGCATAACAGACCTGGCTCGGATATCGGACACTCTCATTGCGAAGTCCGACGTGCTAATCTTCCGCGCTTCCAAGTCGGCCCACAGTCGGACTACTTCGGGCGGCGGAAAGCCTCATCTGGTTTCCACGAGCCGTGCCGCAATCACCTGGTTTTGGGAAGGTCGAGTCAAGCGCGCGATGGTCGCCGCTGGCTCCTCCACAGAACGAACAGGAGTGCGAAGGCCAGCAGGTACAAAACCGTAATGACCGCCGGATTCGGGATGGCCCTGTCGAATCCGTCCGGCGTGTAGGCGCGGATGAGGTTCAAGGTCAAGGCCACAGCCAATGCAAGAAGAATGACGACTGCGGCAACGATAAGAGAGTCGCGGACGAAATTCCAGGGTGGCATGCCGAAACATCTATCCCTTGGTTACGGCAAAGCTCTTCCGGCGGGGAATCACCTGATTTTGGCACTTGGCGGGAGAATACCCTCTTGTCTTCGAGCGCGGAGTATGACAAATCGAACGAGCAAGACGACGCCCACAAGTACTGCGAAAAGCAAGCCTTCGACCGCTCCAAAGAAACGGACCAAAAGCACGCCGCCGATGAACGCAAGCATCGTGAGGAGTTTCTCAACGCTGTATTCGGCCGGTGCCTTCTTTGGGACCTTCCTGGCGCGCTTTGGGACACGCGGCGCAAGAATGACCGGCGACGCGGATGCATCGTTTTCCATGCAGAAACCTCTATCTCTCCATGTCGGCAAATTCCTTTCGATTCGGGACATCGGGGCCGCGTTGCCGTGAGCCGCCGGCCGCTACGCTGAACCGTGGGAAAGAAAAAAGGAAAGGGGGCAAGGGCCAACGGCCCGCCCACATGCTGGGAACACGGGGACAGATGAACGGTCTTCGTGGGAATCTCTTACGCTCCGACTTCGTCACCGATAGGACTATTATGCTCCGGGATTTTGCGTCGTATGTGATGGCCCGGGACTTCTTCACGATGGATGACTTTGACCTCTCGGGCCGCACGGTCCTCCTGCGAGTGGACATCAACTCTCCGATCGACCCTGCGACCGGCGAACTCCTGAACGATGCGAGGATCCGGGAGCACCTGCTCACGATCCGGGAGCTGCGAGGAGCGAAGGTCGTGTTGCTTGCGCACCAGTCGCGACCGGGAAGGGACGACTTCACGACCCTCGAGGTGCACGCAGAGCGGATCGCCGCACTCCTGGGACGCACCGTGCGGTACGTTCCGAGTCTCTTCGGTCGGCCCGCAATCGAAGCGATCGAGTCGATGCACGTCGGGGACGTCATCGTGCTCGAAAACACCCGCTTCTATTCGGAGGAAGAAGCGCTCGCGGACACGAAGCTCGAGAAGATGGCGAAGACCCACATCGTGAGCCGGCTCGCACCGCACGCGGACTTCTTCGTCCTCGATGCGTTCGCCGCGGCCCACCGGGCGCAACCGAGCCTCGTCGGGTTCTGCGAGGTCCTGCCCTCCCTCGCGGGTCGCGTGATGGAGCGCGAGCTAATGATGCTCACCCAGGCGGTCCAGCAGCCCGAGCGACCGAAGATCGCGCTGCTCGGAGGCGTGAAGGCCGACGACTCCATCGCGGTTGCGCGGCACATGCTCGAGAAAGACCTCGTCGACAGCGTCCTCACGTCCGGAGGTGTCGCGAACCTGTTCCTCGATGCGGCGGGAATCGACCCCGGTAAGCCGACGAGCGACTTCATGCGCCGAGAAGTCGAAGACTACGATGCGCACCGGGCGATGTGCAAAGAACTCCTCGCACGGTTTCCCGGTCGGATCCTGCGGCCCATGGACGTCGTCCTGAACGACGACGGCGTGCGGAAGCCCGTCCCGGTGTCCGATCTCCCGGCGAAATGGCCCGTGTACGACATCGGACTGGACACGATCGCCCATTACGTCGACGAGATCCACCGCGCGAAGACGATCTTCGTCAACGGTCCGGCGGGCGTCTTCGAACTCGAGCCGTTCTCGGTCGGCACCCGCGAGCTCCTCACCGCGGTCGCGGAGGCGGACGGCTTCTCGATCGTCGGCGGCGGACACACCGTCGCAGCGGTCGAACAATTCGGGTTGGCGGATCGGATCGATCACGTGAGCACGGGCGGAGGAGCGCTCATCAATTTCCTCGCGGGGAGAGAACTCCCGCTCGTCACCGCGCTCAAGCATTCGTACAAGAAATTCGCGAAGACCAAGAAATAGGCGGCCGGTCGCCGGTCGGTCCGCGAACCCGATATATACGCGGAGGCTTTGGCCTCCCGATGGTCCGTCTGCGCAGACCGCCGGAATGGGGCGTCGAACCCGTGCCGCCGGCGTTGCGAGTCCTGCGGACCTTCGACCTGTTCGTGCTGTGGTCGAGCCTCGGCGTCGGGCTCCTCGTCCTGGCCGCGGGGACGCTCCTCATCGGAGTTGGTGGCTTCGGATTCGGCCTGACGCTGGCCGAGTCCGCGGTGGTCGCCCTCGTCGGTTCCGTCCTGGGGAGCGTGATGCTCGCGGCCGCCGCGCACCACGGGAGCCGGGCGGGCGTCCCGACGATGGTCAGCCTGCGTCCGATCCTCGGCCGACGGGGGTCGTACATCCCGACGGCACTGAACGTGTTCCAGCTCCTCGGCTGGGCAGCGTTCGAACTCCTCGTGATGGGGATTGCGGCAGCGACGCTTGCTGGGAACGTATTCGGGCCGTCCACCGCCGCTCTCTTCATCCCAATCTTCGGTGCGGTCGTCGCAGCACTTGCCCTCGGAGGCCCGCTCGCGGTCATCCGGGCTTGGCTCGAGAAGTTCGCGATCTGGCTCGTCTACGCTTCGACGGCGGCGATCGCGATTGCGCTCATCCTGAAAGGACCCGACCTCGGCATCCGATACGCCCCGCAATACTTCTCGGGGACCGCCTCGATCCTCCTGGCTCTCGACCTGGTGATCGCGATGCCCGTGTCCTGGTGGCCGCTGATCTCCGACTACAACCGGTTCGCGCGATCCTCGAAAGACTCGCTGATCGGGACCGCCGCGGGCTACACGATCGCGAACACGGTGTTCTACATGCTCGGTGCCGGGCTGATGGCGCTTGGGATCGCGCTCGGGCAGCCGAACTTTCTGGCAGTCATCGGCTTACTGGGCCTTGGTGCGTTCCCCCTCCTCATCATCCTCGTGGACGAAACCGACAACGCGTTCGCGAACGTCTACTCGACCGCGGTGTCGATCCAGAATCTGGCGCCGAGGCGACGTCAATTGATGTTCATTGCCGCCGCGACCGTCGTTGCCATGGCCGGGGCCGCGTTCCTCTGGACCCGGGGCGAGGGAATTGGAGGCGGATACGAAGGGTTCCTGTTCCTGATCGGCGGTTTGTTCGTGCCGCTCCTCGGAGTCGTTATCGCGGATTCGTTCGTGGTGCGTCGGGGGACCTACGCGCCCGGAGAGTTCTTCCAAAATTCCCCACGGTGGCGATGGTCCGCCTTTGCGAGTTGGATCCCGGGTGTGGCCCTGTATTTCGTGATTGTGGCCTTTGCGCTCCCGATCGGCGCGACCCTGCCCTCGTTCGCTCTCGCTGCCGGACTCCACATCTTGCTTTCCCGAGTGGAGTCTGCCCTGACGAGGCCCACATCGGTGGCGGTCAGCGGCGATCCTTGACTCGGGCCCAGAGTGCCGCGCTCAAGACTCCCAGGCAACGACGACCTGCGGCAACGGAGCGACCGTCCCGTCGCTCCGAGTGTACGTGGTCAACGTATCATCCGTGAAGATGATCGCTGCCTTGCCGCTCAACGGGTTGATCGCAATTTCAAACAGGTCGAGCAGATTCCGTGTGCCTCGAGCGCAGCCGGTGCCGAACGTGCACACAACCCCGACGTGGTTCGGGTGCGCGGACACGGTGGCCTGCGTGAAATGCGAACCGTCGTCCGTCGTTTGGGCCATGTACGTGTTCCACACCGCCGCGGCATCGTCCTTGCTCGACGCCGTCGTACCATAGAACACGACGTCGACTTTACCGCCGAACGCCGCGATCCATGGGAAGACCGCTGTCGCGGCATCCCCCGTGTTCACCGAAACAGCCGAAGTCCAGCTCATCCCGTGGTCGGAGGACGCCGCGAACCAGACCGTGTGAGCGTCGGACCATGCGGCGTACAGCTTCCCGTTCGTCGGATCCACCGCGAGAGCTGGGAAGACGTTGTTCAGTGCGGTGTTGACTGGCGCATGGAACACGATCGTCGGACTCCAAGTCTGACCCTGGTCGACGCTCCGTGAGACGACGATGTTGTTGAAGTTTGCGCTCGTCGCCTTCTGGTGGCCGCCCTGTCCCGCGGCGTAGATCGCGAACACGGAGTGCGTGGTCGGGTCCGCGACGATCGGGCCTTGGTCGTTGTTGAATGTCGACATCGCGGTTAGGCCGCCCTGGCCAGTGATCGGATCTCCGGCGCGCACCCAGGTAAAGCCGTCGTCATCTGATCGCCACACATGGATCAGGGTGCTCGAGCCGCTGTCGTGATACGAAAGGTAAACCGTCGCACCGTCCGACGTGATCCACGAGCGATCCACCTGGGTCGTATCGAGGATTTGTGCCTTGCAGTTCGCGAAGTTGTTGGAGGTGTCCGCGTTTCGGCAGGTAATCGCGGAGACGCCGAACCGAGCGGCGGTAAAAGGCGGGTTGATCAACGCAATCAATGAGGTGAAGTGCAACGTACCCGTCGACCCGATGTCCGCATCCGCATCCTCACCTCCCAACTGCCCGGAGACAATTCCGTTGTCAGGGATCCCTTGGAACGCGGGGGACGAGCCGAAGGCGGTTTTCCACACATTCGTTCCGAAAGTGATCCACGAGAGCGAAGTGAAAACCGTGGTTCCGTCTGGCCCAATCGTGACCGCGGGCTCGCTGCTCCCGCTACTCAGCAACAACGATGTGTTCGAGAACGTGATCGAGCTCGTGGCAACGGGCTTCGCGGCACTCACCGTCGAGCCGAGCATGGAGAGAGAGACCGCCACAACGAACAACGCAATGAAGCCATACCGCATACGACGCCCTCCTCGGAGCACTCCGGCGAAGGGAAGGGCCCGCCAAATACCTTTCGCGAACGACCGAAGAGTTGTTCGGATCAAACTCGCGTTATCGGTTATGAGATTACCGATACCTATGTGAATAGTAATGCTGCGGATTCTCGTTCGGAAGCGAACGGCGCAGACCGTGACTCCGGAGGGAGCGCCCACTCCCCGGAACTTGATCGGTCAAAGCCCCACGAGCTGGATGCGATGGGTGAATCCCCACTCGGCGAGCGCGCGTTGAACTGTGGGTTCGCAGGCTTTCGGAATCCCGAGCACGAGTTTGTATTCCGATGGGAGGCCCCCGCAATAGCCTAGCAACTGCTCTTTCGTATCCTGTAAGGGAAAATCCTCGCAGAGTTTTGCTTCGCCGTAGACGATCTTTGCGAAGTAGTCCGCTTGGACATCCGGTACCATGTCGGCAACGGGATCCGCAGGAGTCTTCACGTTGGAGAGGCCTTGAGTCGTGAACCACGCGGCGAGCGCTTTCCGCATGCGTTCATGCTCGGCAGTCTCGGTTTTCCCAACCATACCGCCGACTAGCCAACGGCTGCGATATGAAGGTATCCGGGAGGGCGGCGACACAGACCTCGCTCATCGGGGATCGTCAGCGAACCGATGACGTTGTGAATCGTCAGGTAAACCACCGAGGGGACGGCGCGAGCGGAACGTTTCGACCGGAAGGAGCCTTCGAATCCTCTCCATGGGCCGACCTTATTACCTCCCCGCTCGATGGCGCCGTCGGTCCATGAGCGCGCGAGGAGGCACCGTCTCCGGACTCGGGAAGACGAGGGTCGAGGCCCTCACGGATGGCATCTTCGGAGCCGTGATGACGGTCCTCGGACTCAGCCTGACCATCCCGTACATCACGGGCCCCGCAAACCAACAGCTCCCAGCCCTTGAGGACATCGTGACGGGAGTCCTGACGTACGCGCTCAGCTTCGTCACGGTCGGGGTCTTCTGGGTCGGTCACCATGTTGGATTCCAAATCGTGAAGCGCACGGATCGGACGTTCATCTGGCTCAACAATTCCTTCCTCCTGTTCATCGGCCTGCTCCCGCTGACGACGGCCCTCCTGGGACACCACCCGTTCCAGCAGGTGACCATCGTGGCCTACGGGCTCAACCTCCTCGCGATCCAGATTTTCATGTTCCTGACGATCTGGTACGCCACCCTCCATCATCATCTCGTGGAAGCGGGCCTCAACGACCGCTTCATCTGGCTGGCGCGGCGCCGGATGCTCATGGGACCCGGTTTCTCCGCGGCGGCCATCCTCCTCTCCTTCCTCAACCCCGTCTTCAGCCTTGGGGCCTACGTGCTCTATCCCGTGTTCTTCATCACGCCCGGTCGAATCGATCGACTCTGGCGGCGCCAAGAAGTGAAGTAGGACCGATCGGCCGCACGGCATGGAAACAACGGGTCGAAAGCCACCGCAGGCATTCGAACGGCAGATGCCTCCGGTAAAAGTGGGAGCCGCCAGAGGGCTTCGATCCCCCGACCTGCAGTTTACGAA
>Ga0137415_10001496_pt1 | contig 23196 bp, 15 predicted proteins | sample CZODoug3_1_1_16f_FD_183082 | JGI IMG/M metagenome (GOLD analysis project Ga0137415, IMG submission 183082) | Vadose zone soil fungal communities from Angelo Coast Range Reserve, California, USA - CZODoug3_1_1_16fungal (Hybrid Assembly) | ecosystem: Environmental > Terrestrial > Soil > Vadose...
GCCTATCGGGCCGACATCACGTATGGCACGAACAACGAGTTCGGCTTCGACTACCTCCGCGACAACATGCGGTTCAGCCTCGACGAGCTGGTGCAGCGCGAGCTCCACTACGCGATCGTCGATGAGGTCGACTCGATCCTGATCGACGAGGCGCGGACCCCGCTGATCATCTCGGGGCCGGCCGACGAGTCGACCGACCTCTACTACAAGATCGATCGGATCATCCCCAAGCTCCGGCGCGCGGCGACGATCGTCGAGGGCAAGCTCTCCGAGATCGAGGCCGAGAAGCAGGGCGACTTCATCGTCGACGAGAAGGCCCGCGCGGTGACGCTGACCGAGGAGGGGATCGCCACCTGCGAGCGGCTGCTGAACGTCGAGAACCTGTACGACCCGCGCAACATGACGATGCTGCACCACATCCAGCAGGGGCTCCGGGCGCACGCGCTCTTCCGCCGGGACGTCGACTACATCGTCAAGGACGGGCAGGTCGTCATCATCGACGAGTTCACCGGACGCCAGATGCCGGGCCGGCGCTGGTCCGACGGTCTGCACCAGGCGGTCGAGGCCAAGGAAGCCGTGAAGATCGAGCGCGAGAACCAGACGCTCGCCACGATCACGTTCCAGAACTACTTCCGGATGTACGACAAGCTCGCCGGCATGACCGGCACCGCCGAGACCGAGGCCGAGGAGTTCGCCAAGATCTACAAGCTCGATGTCACGGTGGTCCCGACGAACCAGACGCTGCGCCGCGTGAATTTCCCGGACGTCGTGTACAAGACCGAGCGCGAGAAGTTCAACGCGGTCGTCGACGACGTCATCGAGCGTCACCAGAAGGGCCAGCCCTGCCTCGTCGGCACCGTCTCGATCGAGAAGTCCGAGACCTTGTCGAGCCTGCTCAAGAAGCGCGGAATCCGTCATGAAGTCCTGAACGCGAAGTATCACGAGCGCGAGGCGGAGATCGTCGCGCAGGCCGGTCGCGAGAGCGCGGTCACGATCGCGACCAACATGGCCGGTCGCGGCACCGACATCCTGCTCGGCGGCAACCCTGACTTTCTGTCGAAGGAAATCTTGCGCAAGCGCGGGCTCGATCCCGTGATGGCCGCGGCGCCCGAACGGGCGGCCGCGCTCGGTGAGGCCCGGCAGATCACCGAACCGGAGCACAAGCGGGTGGTCGAGCGCGGCGGCTTGCACATCGTCGGCACCGAGCGCCACGAGGCGCGCCGCGTGGACAACCAGCTCCGCGGGCGGTCCGGTCGCCAGGGCGACCCGGGCTCCTCGCGCTTCTACCTGTCGCTTCAGGACGACCTGCTCCGCATCTTCGGTTCGCAGCGCGTCGAGCGGATCATGGAGCGCCTGGGCATGCAGGAGGGCGAGCCGATCGAGCACAAGCTCGTGACCCGCGCGATCGCCACGGCGCAGAAGCGCGTCGAGACCCACAACTTCGAGATCCGCAAGCATCTGCTCGAGTACGACGACGTGATGAACAAGCAACGCGAGGTCATCTACGGGATGCGACGCCAGATCCTGGAGGGCGAGAGCCAGGCCGAGACCGTCGCCGAATGGATCGACGAGCTCGTCGAGACCACTCTCGACGCCTACGCCGCGCGAGGCGCGCACCCCGAGGACTGGGATCTCGGCGGCCTGACGGAAGCGCTCCACCGGCAGTTCGACACACGCGTCCCGGCGGCGGAGTTCAGCGAGGTCGGCTCGCGCGAGCGGCTGGACGAGCTGGTGCAGGATGCTGTCAAGGCGCGCTTCGCCGAGCGCGAGCGCGAGCTCGGCCCCGAGCTCCTGCAGGCGCTCGAGCGGCACGAGATGATGATCGTCCTCGACACGCAGTGGAAGGATCACCTGCTCTCGATCGACCACCTCAAGGAGGGGATCGGCCTGCGCGGGTACGGCCAGCGCGACCCGCTGACCGAGTACAAGAAGGAGGCGTTCGATCTCTTCGAGGACATGTTCGAGCGCTTGAAGGCGGCCGTGATCGAGCGGCTCTTCAAGGTGCAGATCGTTCGCGATGCGCCGATCGAGCTGCCGGCCATGACGGCGTGGGCGGACGCGCGCGAGTCCCGCGGCGAGATCCCCGGCGAGCCCGCGAGGGCCGCCGCGCCCGCGCAGCGCGTGCAGGCGGCGCCCCGCACGCCGACCGGGGAGAAGATCGGGCGCAACGACCCGTGCTACTGCGGCTCGGGCAAGAAATACAAGAAATGTCATTACCTGAAGTCTTAGAGGGCGATATCTAGGGTTTTACAGCGCCAGCACCCCCACGGCTGGTGCCTTTTTCTTTGGTCGTATTGGGTCCCCCGTGCTAGAAAACCCCATGCGCCTCGAATCTGTCTCGCTGCACGGCTTCAAGTCCTTCGCGGAGAAGTCCGTCCTCAGGGTCATGCCAGGCATCACGGCGATCGTCGGGCCGAACGGCTGCGGCAAGAGCAATATCTCGGAATCGGTCCGCTGGGCGCTCGGTGAGCAGAGCGCGAAGTCGCTCCGCGGCCAGCGCATGGAGGACCTGATCTTCCACGGCTCGGCGTCGCGCAAGCCGGTCGGCTTCGCCGAGGTCGAGCTGATCTTCAGCAACGACGGCGTGCTCTCCGTGCCGTGGACCGAGGTGGCGGTGAGCCGCCGCCTCTACCGCACGGGCGAGAGCGAGTATCTCCTGAACAAGAACCCGTCACGCCTGCGCGATATCCTCGACCTCTTCGCCGGCACCGGCGCCAACCCGCGCGCCTACTCGGTGATGGACCAGGACAAGCTCAACCATGTCCTGACCGCGAAGCCGCACGAGCGCCGCGTGTTCATCGAGGAAGCCGCCGGCATCGCGCGCTACAAGCAGCAGCGAAACGAGACCGAGGGCAAGCTCGACGCCGCCCGCCAGAACTTGGTGCGCGTGCGCGACGTCATGGACGAGGTGCGCCGCCAGCTGAACTCGCTCGAGCGCCAGGCGAAGAAGGCGCAGCAGTACAAGACGCTGCAGGCCGAGAAGCGCGACCTCGGGCTCACGCTGGTCGCCGCGGACTACGCGGGCCTCAAAGGCGAGGGCGAGCGGTTGACGAGCGAGCTCGTGCGGCTGCGCGACGGCGAGGGAGGGCTGCGCACGCGCCTGGCATTGCTGGCGGCGCGCGAGGCCCAGGCGCGGGAATCGCTCCAGGCGAGCGAGCACCGCCTGTCGGACCTCCGCCAGGCCGTCTCGAAGGTGCAGGGCGAGCTCGAGCGGCTCCTCGAGCGCCGCGAGCAGATGGGCGTGCAGATCCGCGAGCTCGGCGACGAGGGCGTGCGACTCGACGAAGAAGTCCGAGTGACTACCGAGCGGCAGGCTTCCATCGTCGGCGAGCGGGACAACGTCCGGCTGGCGCTCCGCGACACCGAGCAGATCGCCGCCGAGCGCTCGCGGGCGGCGACGGAGTTCGAGGCGACCCTCGAGCGCCAGCGCGCCGCCCTCGCGGTCGAGCGCGATCACGCGGAGGCGCTGCGTCTGGAGCAGACGCGGCTCGCCGCCGAGCGCGTCGATCTGATGCGGAGCGCCGGCGAGCTGCGCGAGCGCGAGATCCAGCTGGGCCGTCGGGGCGAGCGGCTCGCGGCCGAGCTCGCCCAGGCGCAAGCGGAGGCCGAGCGCCTCGCGGGAGAGCGGGGGACCTTCGCCGCCGCGCGCGATCGAGCCGGGGCCGAGCTCGTCTCGCTGGAGGAGCAGCGCAAGCGGCTCGAAGCGCAAGAAGCCGCTGCGGAGCGCCGCCTGACCGAGGCCGAGGCGCAGCTGGCCGACGCGCGGGTCGAGCTCGCGTCGCGACGCTCGAGCTTCGAGGCGCTCTCCGAGCTCGAGCGCGCGCGGGAAGGCTATGGCGCCGGCGTGCGTGCCGTCTTCGCCGACGGCCGCGGCGCCGCGCTGCACGGTGTCGTCGGCACCGTGGCCGACCTCCTCGAAGTGCCACCCGGCATGGAGCGCGCCATCGAGGCGGTGCTGGGCGAGCGGCTCCAGTGGGTGGTCGTCGAGCGGTTCGAGCACGCGCGCGCGGCCGTCAGGTATCTGCACGATCACGCGCTCGGGTCGGCGACGTTCCTGCCGCTCGAGCACCTGCCGGCGCCGTCCGACCCCGTCCCGAACGACAACGGCGTCCGCTGGGTCGCCCGAAGCGTGAGCGCCTCCGCGCCGAGCCTCGTGCACCATCTTCTCGGCCAGGTCGCCGTGGTCGAGCATCTGGACGAGGCGGAGAGCCTCTGGCGGCGTAACGGCGTTGTCGCGACGTATGTCACGCCGGGCGGGGAAGTCCTCGGCCCGACCGGGCGGCTCCACGGCGGTGGCGAGCAGGCCGCGAGCGCGACGGAGCATTCGCTGCTGGCGCGCAAGCGTCAGCTCCGCGAGCTGGAGTCGGAAGTGCAGCGCCTCGCCTCGGTCGTCGAGGCGGGCCAGACCGAGATCACGACCCTCAGCGCCGAGTTCGCCACGCTCCGGGAGCAGATCGGGGAGCTCGCGCGCGCGGTGCAGGCGCGCCTGGCCGAATGCCTCGCGGGCGACAAAGACGTCGAGCGCGCGGGGCAGGAGCACGCCCGCGTGCAGCGCCACGTGGAGACGGTCGAGGCCGAGTCGCGACAGGTGGCCCAAGAGGCCGAGGAGACGAGCACGACCCTGGCGCAGCTCAGCCAGCGGATCGCGGTCGCGCGCGATGCCGAGGGCGCGCTCGAGGCGGCGGCGGCTCGCGTGCGGGACGCGATCGAGAGCGCGCAGTCAGACGAGACGGCGCTCGGCGCCGAGCTCACGGCGTGCCGGGTCGATCTCGCCTCTGTGACCGAGCGGGTCGAAGCGCTCGGTCGCGAGATCTCGCGCGTCGACGAGATCGAGCGTGACCTGGCCGAGCGTTTGGCCCAGGCCGGGCAGCGCCGGACGCAGCTGGTTGAACGGCGCACATGGCTCGCCGCGGAGCGCGAACGGACCGACGTGGCGGCGCGCGAGGTCGCGGTGGAGCGCGATCGCACCGACGCCGAGGCACGGCTGGCGACGGAGCACCACGAAGGGCTCGCCGCCGAGCTCCGCGCGGTCGAGCACGAGTCTCGGGGCTCCGAGAGCGAGCTCGGGCGCCTGGTCGCCTCCGCTCACGAGATCGATATCCGCGCGACCGAATGCCGGGTGCGACGCGAGGAGCTCGGACAGGAGGCGTGGCGTGTCTACGGTGTGGACGCGGCGACGCTGCTTGCGCATCACAACCCTGAGCGCGAGCTCACCGCGGCTCGCGAGCGAGTGGCGGAGCTCGAGGAGCGCCTGGTCGCGATCGGGCCCGTGAACCTGGTCGCCGACGACGAATACCGCGAGCTGGACGAGCGGTTGACGTTCCTGAGAACGCAGCATGACGATCTCACCGCCTCGATCAAGGACCTGGAAAAAGCGCTGCGGGGAATGACGCGCACGGCGCAGGAGCGGTTCGTCCAGGCGTTCCACGAGATCAACGGCCACTTCAGCCGACTCTTCGAGCGGCTCTTCGAGGGCGGACGCGCCGAGCTTCGGCTGGTGGAGGCCGAGGAAGGCGGCGATCCGCTCGAGACGGGCGTCGAGCTCATGGCCCAGCCCCGCGGCAAGCGGCTTCAGGCCGTCACCCTTCTCTCCGGGGGCGAGCGGGCGCTTACCGGGCTAGCGCTACTCTTCGCCATCTTCTATTTCCGACCGAGCCCCTTCTGCGTCCTCGACGAGGTTGACGCGCCGCTCGATGACGCGAACATCCATCGTTTTCTCCGTGTTCTCAGGGAATTGACCGGCCAGACTCAATTCCTCGTCATCACTCACAACAGGAAGACCATGGAGGCGGCTGACGTCCTCTACGGCGTCACGATGGAAGAGCCGGGGCTGTCGACCCTGGTCTCGGTCAACCTGAACGCTCAGTAACAGGATGAAGAAGCCGGCCGGATAAGCTACGCTCGAAGTATGTCGAGCGTCGGCGCGTACTTGCGCGGGTTGCGCGAGCAGCAGGGTATGTCGGTCGACGAGCTCTCCCGGGCGACACGCGTGCTCAGCCACTACCTGGAGGCCCTCGAGTCGGATGAGTTGCGCGCGCTTCCGGCGCCCGTCTTCACGAAGGGCTTCATCCGCGCGTACTGCCAGGCGGTGGGCGTCGCGCCCGACGAGGCGCTCAGGCTCTACGATCGAATCGGCGTGCCCGCTCCAGATTTGAGCAAGGTCCCGGCTCACGCGGTCCGCATCGCCTCCCTCCCGGAGATCCCGCATCGCCAAGTCATTCATGAGCCGCCCGACTACCTTCCGGCGACTCCCGCGGGGCTCCCACTGCAGGGCGAGCCGCGTGAGAGTCGCGGGCGCGGCACCGTGCTCATCAGCTTCATACTCCTCGTCGTCCTCGGCGCGGCATTCTTCGCCGTCACGCTGGCGCTTCAATCGGGCCGGGAGGGGGACGGCGAGCGTAGCGCTCAAGTCGTGCTCCCTCAGATTCCGGCTACGACCGAGACCCAGGCGGTGGCGCCCGCGCCACCCTCGGCGCCCGCGGAAAGCCCGGCGCCACAACCGCCCGTAACGACTCAGCCCGCGAAGCCGTCGCCGAGTGGCGCGCCGAACGCGCCAGCATCGAGCGCGCCGGCGTCGAGCTTTCAGCCGGCGCCCGGCGTTCAGGCTGCGCCGAGCGGACCTGCCGCTCCGAACGCTCCGGCGCCGGCGGCAGCGATCACCACGACCACACCCAAGGCTCAGGCCGCGCCGAGCGCGACTGCCGCGCCGCCGGCCGCCGCCCCCGCGCAAGTCGCGGCTTCCGCGCCCGGCCCTCGCGGACTCGCTTCGCCGTATCGGCTGATCGCGCGGACCACGGAGACGACGTGGATGCGCGTCCGGACCGAGGATGGCCGGACCAGCGAGGAGACGATCCCGGCCAACGAGATCCGCGAGTGGATCTCGAACGGCCCGTTCGTCATCACGATCGGCAACGCCGGCGGAGTCAGCCTCGAGCTCAACGGCCGACCGGTCCCTCGACTCGGCGCCAGCGGCTCGGTCATCACTCGCTTCGTCCTGCCCTCGGACAACCAGTGAAGTTCCTCTCTACCCTGGGTGAACGTCTCCGCGACGGGCTCAAGCGGTCGCAGGAGTACCTCGCCGGCAGCCTCGGCACCGTGCTCGACACCGATCGCCCGATCGACGACGCGTTGCTCGAGGAGCTCGAAGAGCTGCTGATCGCGGCAGACCTGGGAGCCCAGCTGGCCGCCGACTTCACCAACCGCGCGCGCGAAGAGCTCATGTTCGGGACCGTCACCCGCGCCAGCCAGCTGCGCCCGCTCTTCCGCCGCTTCCTCCTCGACACGCTGGCGCCGGCGGCGCAGCCCCTCAACCTGGATCACCATCCGGCCGTCGTGCTGTTGCTCGGCGTGAACGGCTCTGGCAAGACGACGACCGCCGCCAAGCTGGCCTCGTCGCTCAAAGGCTCCGGCAAGCGCGTGATCCTCGCGGCGGCCGATACGTTCCGCGCCGCGGCGATCGAGCAGCTCGAGCGGTGGGGCGAGCGCGTCGAGGTCGAGGTGATCCGTCAGGCCGCCGGCTCCGATCCCGGCGCAGTCGTCTTCGACGCGGTCAAGGCCGCCACCGCCCGAGACCTCGATGTATTGATCGTCGATACCGCCGGTCGGCTGCACACCAAGACGAACCTGATGGACGAGCTGGCGAAGCTCCGTCGGGTGATCGAGCGGCAGCTCCCCGGCGCGCCTCACGAGACGCTCATGGTTCTCGACGCGCCCACTGGGCAGAACGGCTTCGCTCAGGCCCGGATGTTCCACGAGGCGATCGGCCTCACCGGCGTCTGTCTGACCAAGCTCGACGGCACCGCCAAGGGCGGGATCGTCGTTCGCATCGTCCGCGAGCTCAAGGTGCCCGTGAAGCTGATCGGCTTCGGGGAGCGCATCGAGGATCTCCAGCCGTTCGACGCGCAGGCGTTCGTGGACGCGCTGGTCGCCGAAGCATGACGGAAGGGGACCCCGCCGAGCGCTTCATGCGACGGGCGCTCGAGCTCGCCGAGCGCGGACGCGGGCTCACCTCACCGAATCCGATGGTCGGCGCGGTCGTGGTCGCGCCGGACGGCGAGGTGGTGGGCGAGGGATTCCACGCCAGAGCCGGCGAGCCCCACGCCGAGATCGAGGCGCTTCGGGAGGCCGGCCCGCGCGCGCGGGGCGCGACCCTCTACGTGACGCTCGAACCCTGCTCGCATCACGGGCGGACTCCGCCGTGCTGCCGGGCCGTGATCGACGCAGAAGTGGCGCGCGTCGTCGCCGCGGTCGGCGATCCCAACCCGCTCGTCTCCGGACGCGGCCTCTCCGAGCTTCGCGGCGCGGGCATCGAGGTGATCACCGGCGTCGGCGCCGCGGACTCGGAGCGCCAGAACCGCGCGTTCTTCACCGCGATGCGCGAGCGTCGCCCGCACGTCACGTTGAAGGCCGGCATGACCCTCGACGGCAAGATCGCCGATCTGCATGGCGCCTCGCGCTGGATCACCGGAGAGCCGGCCCGCCGGCACGCGCACCGGCTTCGCAGCGAAACGGACGCGATCGTGGTCGGGATCGGGACGGTGCTGCGCGACGATCCGGAGCTCACCGTGCGCCTCGGGCAGCCCTGGCCACGCGAGCCGTTGCGGGTGGTACTCGACACCGCGGCCCGCACGCCCGTCGGAGCGCACCTGATCCACGCGGGGCGACCGAGTTGCGCCCTGATCGCCGTGGGCGCCGAGGCTCCGGAGAGCCGCGTCCGCGAGCTCGCCGCCTCGGGCGCCACCGTCGTCTCCTGCCGGACGCGGGACGGACGCGTGGATCTGGGAGCGCTCCTGGCGGAGCTCTTCGCTCGCGAGGTTCGCGCGGTGCTCGTCGAGGGTGGCGGCGAAGTCCACGGGGCCTTTCTCGACGCGGGACTGGTCGATCGCGTCGCGATGTTCGCGGCGCCGCTGCTGATCGGCGGACGCCGCGCCACGCCCGTGGTGGGAGGTGCCGGACGGGAGCTCAAGAGCGCGGTGCGCCTCGGTGGCTTCGCCATCACGACCCTGGGCGACGACCTCCTGATCGAGGCGGACGTCGTTCGCGAGCCGCGAGGCGCCTGATGTTCACGGGGATCGTCGAGGAGGTCGGCTCGATCCGCACGATCGAGCTGAGCGAGCGTATCGCGAGGCTCGAGATCGAGGCCACCGTCACGGTCGATGGGGTGGACATCGGCGGCAGCGTCGCGGTGAACGGCGTCTGCCTGACGGTGATCGAGCGGCGCCCCGACGGTTTCGTCTTCGAGATCGGTCCCGAGACGCTCACGCGTACCGCGCTCCGGCACCTGGGCCCGGGCGATCCCGTGAACCTCGAACGACCCCTCCGATTCGGCGGCGCCCTCGGCGGACACCTGGTCCTGGGGCACGTCGATGGTGTGGGAACCGTGGACGCCGTAACCCGTGTAGAATCAACGGCGCGGGTGCGGGTGGCGCTGCCGAGCCGCGACCTCGAGCCCCTCTTGATTCCTCAGGGGTCGGTCGCGGTGGATGGAGTCAGTCTCACGGTGGCGGCGCTGGGCGACCGGAGCTTCGAGGTCATGCTGATTCCGCACACGCTGGCGGTGACGACGCTTGGACGGCTCAAGCCGGGTCAGGCGACGAACATCGAGGCAGACGTGATCGGCAAGTATCTGGTGCGCTCGCTCGCGCTGAGGGGGACGACATGACCGGGTTTTCGGCCATCGAGGAGGGCGTCGAGGAGATCCGCCAGGGGCGCATCCTCCTCGTGGTGGACGACGAGGATCGTGAGAACGAAGGCGACCTCGTGATGGCGGCCGACCGGGTGACTCCGGAGGCCGTGAACTTCATGGCGAAGCACGGTCGGGGCCTGATCTGCGTACCCCTGCTCGGCGAGCGCCTGGACGAGCTCAAGATCTCGATGATGGTTTCCGACAACACGGCTCCCATGGGCACCGCCTTCACCGTTACCGTGGACGCCCGGCGCGGGGTCACGACGGGCACCTCGGCCTATGACCGCGCCGTCACGATCCGCACGCTCGTCGACCCGCTCATGCGCTCCGACGATCTCACGCGCCCGGGCCACATCCTTCCCCTGCGTGCAATGGGGGGCGGCGTCCTGCGCCGCGCAGGCCACACCGAGGCCGCGATCGATCTTGCGAGGCTGGCCGGGTGCTACCCTGCCGGAGTCATCTGCGAGGTCCTCGACGAGGACGGCGGCATGGCGCGCGTGCCGCAGCTGACCGCGCTCGCGGCGACGCACGGCCTCAAGATGATTACGATCCGGGACCTCATCGAGTACCGGATTCACAAGGAAAAACTGGTCCGGCGGATCGCGACGACCATGCTTCCGACCGACTACGGCGAGTTCACCGCGATCGCCTACGACACCACCGTCGATAGCCGCGTCCCGCTCGCCCTGGTGATGGGCTCGGTGTCCGGCGACTCGCCCGTGCTGGTCCGCGTCCACTCCGAGTGCCTGACCGGCGACGTCTTCCACTCCCGCCGATGCGACTGCGGGCTCCAGCTCGACAAGGCCCTCAGCCGGATCCAGGCCGAGGGCCGCGGCGTGTTCGTCTACATGCGACAGGAGGGGCGGGGGATCGGGCTCCTCAACAAGATGCGCGCCTACGAGCTCCAGGATCAGGGCAAGGACACGGTCGAGGCCAACGTCGCGCTCGGCTTCCACGCTGACCTTCGTGACTACGGCATCGGTGCCCAGATCCTGGTCGACCTGGGCGTCAAGAATCTGAAGCTCCTGACTAACAATCCGAAGAAGATCGTCGGTCTCGAAGGCTACGGGCTGCACATCTCCGAGCGTGTCCCGATCGAGATGCCGGCGACCGAGACGAACCGGAAGTACCTCAGCACCAAGCGCGACAAGCTCGGGCACCTCCTGTCGTCGCTGCCAGACTGATATGGCCGGTCGCGCACCGAAGTTTCGCCGGGCCGCCGGGAGCACCGGCTCGCTCAGGTTTGCGATCGTCGCGGCCCGCTTCAACGAGCGCATCACCCAGCGGCTCGTCGCCGGCGCGCTCCAGGCCCTGCGGGCGGCTCGGCTGGGGCCCGACGCGATCGAGGTCCACTGGGTTCCCGGATCCTTCGAGCTCCCGCAGGCGGCGAACCATCTCGCGACCAGCGGGCGCTATTCTGGAATCGTGTGCGTCGGCGTTGTGATCCGGGGACAGACCCCTCACTTCGAGCACGTCGCGCGCGAAGCCGCCGCCGGAATCAGGCACGTCGCGCTCACGACGGGTGTGCCCACGACCTTCGGCGTCATCACGGCGCTCAGCGAGGAGCAGGCGTGGGCGCGCGCGGGGGGCGACGTGGGTAACCGCGGCGAAGAGGCCGCCGAGGCGGCGCTACAGATGGCCGAGTGGATCCGCCAGCTCGGCGACCATCGGGCGGGCCGAAGCCCAGCGCGTCCCGGACAGGGACATGTACGTCGACGGTAATCGCGAAAATCGCCGCGGGTCGGAGCGCCGCGGGTCGATGTTGTCGGGATCGCTGCGGGTCGATGTTGGCGTGTCGGAGCCACAAGCGCCACTCTCAGGCCACCCGCGACGCGATCCGGCCTCACGGTCCCCGTTGCGATGAGTAGGCGCCGGAAAGCCCGCGAGGTCGCGCTCCAGTTTCTCTATCAGCTCGACCTCAACGGCGACGACGATCCGACCCCACACGACGAGGAGTTCTGGGCGCGCCATCCCGTGGATGAAGACACGCGCGCGTTCGCCGACGCGCTCGTCCGGGGCACGAAGTCGAATCAGGCGAAGATCGACCACGCCATCTCACAGTTCGCCGAGCACTGGGACATCGAGCGGATGGCCGTCGTCGACCGTAACATCCTTCGGCTCGCCGTCTACGAGCTCTTGTGGACGGCGGACGTGCCGCCGAAGGTCGCGATCAACGAAGCCATCGAGATCGCCAAGAAGTTCGGCACCAAGGAGTCGAGCCGGTTCATCAACGGCTTGCTCGATCGCATCCACAAAGAACTCCGTCCGACGTTCTGAGACTGTCCGTGCGGTACGCGGTGCTTTCGGACATCCACGCCAACCTCGAAGCGCTCCAGGCGGTTCTCGCCGATGCGGCGCCGAGGACCGACGCGACGGTCTGCCTCGGAGACCTGGTCGGCTACGGCGCCGATCCCGTCGCGTGCATCGAGATCGTGGCCGAGCGGGCGCAGGCGCTCGTCTCGGGCAATCACGAGCACGCCGTCGTCGGGCTCATCGATCTCGACTGGTTCAACGTCCACGCGCGCGCCGCCGCCGAGTGGACGCGCGAGCGCCTCGACGACGATCACCGGACGTATCTGGCCTCGCTGCCCCTGGTCGCCGAGGTGGGTGACGCCACGCTCGTGCACGCCTCGCCGGACCGTCCGGACGAATGGGAATATCTCCTCACCGCGCAGGACGGCTTCGACGCGTTCTCCGCCTTCGCGACACGGCTCTGCTTCGTCGGCCACTCGCACCTGGCCGGGACGTGGTCGCTCGGCTCGTCGGGACCCGAGCATCGGGTCGGCGCCGTCGATCTCGAGTTCGAGCGCGGCCGCCGATACCTGGTCAACGTCGGCAGCGTCGGTCAGCCCCGCGATCGCGATCCGCGCGCGTCGTACGCGATCTGGGACGTCGAGCAGGGGACGGTCTCGATCCGCCGCGTCGTCTACGACGTCGAGCGGGCGCGGGAGAAGATCCTCCGCGGCGGGTTACCGCGGTTCCTGGCCGATCGGCTCGCGTGGGGCTCCTGAGCCTGCGTCCGTCTCCTCGCCGCGCCCTGGTCCTCATGGCGACCGCGTTCGCCATGGCGCTCGGGTTTCCCCGGACCGACTGGGAGGGTGTCGTCTGGGTCGCCCTGACCCCGCTGATCGTCGATGCGTTGCGCCAGCCGGTACGCGTCGCGTTCGGATGGGGGTGGGTCTTCGGGACCGTGTTCTATCTGGTGCTCCTCCGGTGGCTCGACTTCACCTTCAACACCTACAGCTCGATCCCCTGGCCGCTCACCTGGGGTCCGACGTTCGCCCTCGCCGGCTACTGCGCCCTCTACGTCGGCGCCTTCGCCGCGGCCGTCTCATGGCTCGCGCAGCGCTCGATCGTCTGGGCGCTCTGCGCGTCACCGTTTCTCTGGGTCGCCGGCGAGTGGATCCGCGGCCACCTGTTCGGCGGCTTCCCGTGGGGTCTTCTCGGCTACTCCCAGTATTTTCGTCTACCGGTCATCCAGATCGCGGAGCTCGGCGGGGTATATGCGGTGTCGCTGGTGATCGTCGCGGTCAACGCCGCGATCACCGGTTGCTTCGTGCTCGCCTGGCGTCCGGCGCTCGGGGGGGTCGCGCTGTCGGGGTTGCTGCTCGGCGGGACGCTGGCGTTCGGCGCCTGGCGGCTGTCGGCTCCCGCCCCGCCGGGCGAGGTGACCGTGGCCATCATGCAGCCGTCCATCGAGCAGCCATTGAAGTTCGACGCCGCGTTCGCCACGACGACTCTCGCGATCTACCTCACCCTGACCTCGCGGGCCGGGGCCGAGCGCCCCGATCTGATCGTGTGGCCCGAGACCGCGGCGCCCTCGCCGCTCCGGCGCGACCCGCAGCTCCTGCGAACACTCGGGGCGCTCTCCGGCTCGCTGCGCGTCCCGCTCCTCGTGGGCTCGATAGACATTGATGGATCGACTCCACCGAAGGCACGTAACAGCGCGTTTCTTCTGACCGAACGTGGGATCGTGGGGAGGTATGATAAGATCCATCTCGTCCCCTTCGGCGAGTACGTCCCGCTAGCGGGACTGATCGGATTCGTCCGGGGCTGGGCAGAGTTCATCGCCGAGCTCGAGCCGGGCTCCAGCGCGAGCGTCTTCCCGGGCCCGCCAGCCCCGTTCGGAGTCGTCATCTGTTACGAGGGAATTTTCCCGGAGCTCGTCCGCGAGTTCGTGAAAGGCGGCGCGCGTTTGATCGTGAACATGACGAACGACGCATGGTTTGGTCGTACGAGCGGGCCGTGGCAACATCTCGCCATGTATCCGTTCCGGGCCGTCGAGCACCGCGTCGCGGTGGTTCGCGCGGCGAACACAGGCGTGTCGGCGTTCATCGCGCCCACCGGCAAGATCGTTCGCCGCGTCGCGTTGTACGAGCGAACTACGGTGGCCGAACGAGTGCCGCTGCGAACCGGGCTCACTCTCTACTCGCGCCTGGGCGACTGGCTCGCGTACCTGGCGATCGTCGCCTCGGGCGCGTCGCTCGCCGCCCGGGCGTGGAAGCGAGCCGTCTGATGCTCAGCGACTTCAAGCGCGACGTGAACGTGCTGACGGGCCGGGTGACCGAGCTCCGAGGGCATCTTTGACGTCCCCGCCAAGGAGCAGCGCCTCGTCGCCCTCGACATCGACATGGCCAAGCCGTCCTTCTGGGAAGACAATCGCCGCGCCCAGGAGGTCATCCGCGAGCGGACCGAGCTCTCGCGCGTCGTCACGCGTCTGAAGGAGCTCAACTCCAAGGCCGACGACCTCACGGTGCTCCTCGAGCTCGCCGAGGAGGCCACCGACGGAAGCCTCGACGCCGAGATCGCCGACGGCATCGCGAGTCTGGCAAAGGACCTCGACGAGTTCGAGCTGAAGATCATGCTATCGGGGCCCCACGACACGAAGGCAGCGATCGTGTCGATCCACCCCGGGGCCGGGGGCACCGAATCGCAGGACTGGGCTCAGATGCTCCTGCGCATGTACCTGCGCTGGTGCGAGCGCGCGGGCCTGAAGGCCGAGGTGGTCGATTTGCTGCCCGGTGACGAGGCGGGGATCAAGTCGGCCACGGTCGAAGTCTCCGGCGAGTACGCGTTCGGCTACCTGCGCGGCGAGACCGGCGTGCACCGCCTGGTGCGGATCTCTCCCTTCGACGCCTCGCGCCGCCGGCAGACCAGCTTCGCTTCGGTCGCGGTCGTGCCCGAGGTCGACGACGTCGAGGTGAACGTGCGGGAGGACGAGCTCCGCGTGGATGTCTTCCGCGCGTCGGGCCCGGGCGGGCAGGGGGTCAACACCGCCGACTCGGCCGTGCGCATCACGCACATGCCGACGGGCATCGTGGTGTCGTGCCAGAACGAGCGCTCGCAGCTCCGGAACCGCGATACTGCCATGCGCATTCTCAAGGCGAGGCTCTACGAGATCGCCGAGAAGAAGCAGCGCGAGGAATTGGCCGAGCTGACCGGACATAAGAAGGAGATCGCCTTCGGCAGCCAGATCCGGTCATACACGTTTCATCCTTACCAGCTGATCAAGGATCATCGCACCGGGCTCGAGGTCGGCAACGTGGAAGGCGTCATGGATGGAGACCTCGACCCCTTCATCAAGGCGTACCTGCTCTGGGCGCGGGGCCGTGAAGCATGAGTGACGATCATGCGGGCCGCGGACGAGGCGAATCCGTGACGAATGAAGACGACAACGAGTTGATCCGGCTCCGACGCGAAAAGCTCGACGCGCTGCGCAGCCGCGGCACCGATCCGTTCGGCGGTCGCTATCCGGTGACCCAGTGGGCTCATGGTCTCGCCGAGCGCCTGGGCAACGCGAACGACGAGGAGCTGAAGGGCTTTGGCCCGGTCAGCCTCGCCGGCCGTATCGTGGCGATACGCCATCACGGCAAGACGTGCTTCGCTCATCTCATGGATCAGACCGGACGGATCCAGCTCTACGCGCGCGCCGACGGCCTGGGCGACGAATACGCGCGCTTCGTCGACCTCGATACCGGCGACTTCGTCGGGGTGACGGGCGAGATGTTTCGGACGCGGACCGGAGAGCTGACCGTCGCCGTGAAGACGTTCGCCTTTCTGGCCAAGTCGCTCCGGCCCCTTCCCGAGAAGTGGCACGGGCTGAAGGACGTGGAGACGCGCTACCGGCAGCGCTACGTGGACCTGATCGTCAACGCGGAGGCGCGCGAGGTCTTCTCGATGCGGGCGCGACTCGTGCGCGGGATCCGGGCGTTCCTCGACGCGCGCGGCTTTCTCGAGGTCGAGACGCCGATGATGCAGCCGATCCCGGGCGGCGCGATCGCCCGGCCGTTCAAGACGCATCACAACGCGCTCGACCTGGACCTTTATTTGCGTATCGCGCCCGAGCTCTATCTCAAGCGTCTGCTCGTGGGCGGCTTCGAGCGCGTCTACGAGAGCAACCGGAACTTCCGGAACGAGGGGGTGTCGACGATGCACAACCCCGAGTTCACGACGCTCGAGTTCTATCAAGCGTACGCCGACTACACCGATCTGATGGAGCTGACGGAGGCGCTCTTCGTCGAGCTCGCCCACGCGCTGCGCGGTTCCCTGTCCCTCGTCTGGGGTGAGCATGCGCTCGACCTCAAGCCGCCGTGGCGACGCCTGCCGTTCTTCGAGGGCGTCTCGCAGGCGCTCGGGCTTGCCGTGTCGCCCACGACGGACGTCGAGAGCGTGGCGCGGGCGGCGGCGGCGCGCGGGATCGTCCACGACGGGGGGCCGGCGTCGAAGCTCTGGAAGGACGTGTTCGAGACGCTGGTCGAGCCGACGCTCGTTCAGCCGACGTTCGTCGTCGACTTTCCGACCGAGCTTTCGCCGCTGGCCAAGCGCAAGCGCGACAACCCGCAGCTCGTCGATCGATTCGAGCTGTTCGTCGCGCGCCACGAGGTGGCCAACGCCTACAGCGAGCTGAACGACCCGATCGACCAGCTCGCACGCTTCCGGGAGCAAGCGACCCTGCAGGCCCGAGGGGACGACGAGGCTCACTGGCTCGACGAGGACTACGTCCGCGCGCTGGAGTACGGCATGCCGCCGGCCGCGGGCGAGGGGATCGGCATCGATCGGCTGCTCATGATGTTCGCGAACCAGCCGTCGATCCGGGAGACGATTCTGTTCCCGCTGCTGCGACCCGAGGGCGGCCGATGAAGAGCGGGCTGCCGTTCGAGCTGCTCCTCGGCTTCCGATATCTGCGAGCACGCGGCCAGCGCACGAATCTCTCGCTCTTCGTCTGGATCGGCCTGGGCGGGGTCTTTCTCGGCGTCGCCGCGCTCATCATCGTGCTCGCCGTGATGACCGGTTTCCAGGACGGGATCCGGGACCGGATCATCGCCGGCAGCCCACACCTTCTGATCTTCCAGGGCGGCGCCCAGGGGCTCGACGACGCCGACAAGGTCGCCGGCCGCGTGAAGGCGATCCGTGGGGTCCACTCGGCCACGCCCTTCGTCCACCAGCAGGCGCTCTTCACGACGCCCAACGGCGGGGCGCGAGGCGGGCTGATCCGAGGCGTAGACCTGGCGACGCCGGCGGTCCGCGACGACGTCCGGTCGCAGCTTCGTCAGGGCTCGGTCGATCCGCTCGCCGACGGCGCGCCCGCGATCCTGCTCGGCCGCGAGCTGGCGCGAAGCCTGGGCGTATTCCCCGGGGATTCGGTCACGGTCATCTCGCCGGAGGGCGCGGTGACGGCCGTGGGCATGGTCCCCAAGATGCGGCGCTATACCGTGGCGGGTACGATCGAGATCGGGATGCACGAGTACGATTCCTCGATCGCCTACCTGAGCCTGCCCCTCGCGAAGGAGTTCGCGGGGCTCGCCGGGGTCACCGGGATCGAGGTCAAGCTGAACGATCCGTTCGACGCCAAGAACGTGAGCCGCATCGTTTCCGCGCAGCTCGGCTTCCGCTACTGGGTGCGCGACTGGATGGAGATGAACCGGAGCCTCTTCGCGGCGCTCCAGCTCGAGAAGCTCGCGCTCTTCGTCGTCGTCACGATCATCGTGCTGGTGGCAGCGTTCGCGATCATCGGCCACCTCGTCTTGCTGGTTGCCGAGAAGCGCAAGGAGATCGGGATCCTCAAAGCGGTCGGCGCCTCCTCGCGGTCCATCACCTTCGTATTCCTCGCCGTCGGCATGACCATCGGCTTCGCGGGCACCGCAGCCGGCGCCGCGGCGGGCCTGAGCCTGATCTGGGCCCAGAACACCTACAAGGTGATCCGGTTGGCCGGCGACGTGTACCAGATCGATCACTTGCCGATGAAGTTGACGATGAGCGACGGGCTCATGATCATCGGCGCCACGCTCATCCTGTCCTTCCTGGCGACCATCATCCCGGCCAAGCGGGCGGGCTCGCTCGCCCCGGTCGACGTGCTCCGATATGAGTGACAACGTCGGCCCCGCCCTGCTCGTGGGCGAGGAGCTCGAGAAGGAGTACCGGTCCGGCCCCGAAGTCGTGCGTGTCCTTCGTGGCGCGAGCGTGAGGATCGGTCCGGGCGAGTTCGTCGCCCTCATCGGCGCCTCCGGCGTCGGGAAGTCGACCCTGTTGCATTTGCTCGGGGGGCTCGATCGGCCCACGGGCGGCCGCGTGCTGTTCCAGGGAGAGGACCTCGCGGGATGGGGAGAGGCCGGGCTCGCGCGCTACCGACGGCGCGACGTCGGGTTCGTCTTCCAGTTCTACAACCTCCTGGGTGACATGAGCGCGCTCGAGAACGCGATGATTCCCGCGCTGATCGAGCGTAAGCCTGCTCGCGAGGTCAGAGAGCTCGCGGCCGCCGCTCTCGCCGAGGTCGGGCTCGGCGATCGGCTCAATCACCTTCCCGGTGAGCTCTCGGGCGGCGAGCAGCAACGGGTCGCGATCGCTCGGGCGCTCATCAACAACCCGAAAATGATTCTCGCCGATGAACCGACGGGCAACCTGGACCCCAAGACGAGCGAGATCATCTACGATCTCTTCCTCCGCCTGCAGGCCGAGCGGGGGTTAGCCTTCCTCGTGGCGACGCACAACCCCGATCTCGCCCAGAAGGCCGAACGGGGCTATCGCCTGGTCGAGGGCAGGGCGCGCGAGATTCAGGGAGAATCGACGCCGATCGGATAACGGTTTCGCGCGGTTAGTCGTGTGTAGGGAAAAAACGCTAGCGGGCTTCGGAGCCGTGGGCTATACTGAACTCGCAGTCTGGTAACTAGCTGCCAGCGCAAGTAAATTCGCATCCCGCGACCTGCGGAAGGGGTGGGGAACACCAGTGTTTGAACGGTTCACTGAACGGGCGCGACGGGTCATTATCTTAGCGCGTGAGGAAGCCGGTCGTTTCCGCCACGATTTCGTCGGGACGGAGCACGTCCTTCTCGGGCTGATCCGCGACGGCGAGGGAATCGCGACCGCGGTTCTGCAGCGTCTCGGGCTGCGTCTCGAGACCGTGAAGGCCGAGGTCGAGCGCGCGCTCGCAGGATTCCCCAAGACGCTCACGTTCGGGGAAGTGCCGTTCACGCCGCAGGCCAAGCGGGTTCTCGAGCTCTCGATCGAGGAAGCACGGCAGCTCGGCCACAACTACATCGGCACCGAGCATCTGCTGCTCGGGCTCATGAAGGAAGGGCAGTCGATCGCCGCCAAAATCCTGGAGTCGCTCGGCGCCCGGCTCGACGAGGTCCGTCAGGAGACCCTGGCGCTGCTCGGCGACCAGTACTATCCCAGGCCCAAGAAGCGCTCCCAGACTCCTGTCCTCGACGAGTTCGCCCGGGACCTGACCCAGCTGGCCCGCGAGAGCAAGCTCGATCCGGTCATCGGCCGCGAGCAGGAAATCGAGCGCGTCATCCAGATCCTCGCCCGCCGTACGAAGAACAATCCCGTGCTGATCGGTGAGCCCGGTGTAGGCAAGACCGCGATCGTCGAGGGACTCGCGCAGAAGATCGTGAGCCATGACGTGCCCGACGTCCTCGCGAACAAGCGGCTGCTCCAGCTCGACCTGGGCGCCCTCGTCGCCGGCACGAAGTACCGCGGCCAGTTCGAGGAGCGGCTGAAGGCGGTGATGAAGGAGATCCGCCAGTCGGAGAACGTCGTGCTCTTCCTCGACGAGCTCCACACGCTCATCGGCGCCGGCGCGGCCGAAGGCGCGATCGACGCCTCGAACATGCTCAAGCCGGCCCTCTCGCGCGGCGAGATCCAGACCATCGGCGCGACGACCCTCGACGAATACCGCAAGTACATCGAGAAGGACGGCGCCCTGGAGCGGCGCTTCCAGCCGGTCATCGTCAAGGCGCCGACGGTGCCTCAGGCGATCGAGATCATCCGCGGGCTGCGGCACAAGTACGAGGCCCACCACCGGGTGAAGATCACCGAGCGCGCGATCTCCGCGGCGGTGCAGCTGGCCGATCGCTACATCACCGACCGCCAGCTCCCCGACAAGGCGATCGACGTGATCGACGAGGCCTCGTCGCGGACGCGCCTCATGGCGCTGACCCCGCCGCCCGAGCTCAAGGAGATCGAGAAGGAGCTCGAGCGCGTGATCCGCGAGAAGGACATGTATCTCGAGGCGCAGGAGTTCGAGAAGGCCGCCTCGCTCCGCGAGAAGGAGAAGATCCTTCGCCACCGTGACGAGGAGCTCAAGCGCGAGTGGGAGAAGAACAAGGGTAAGGGGACGCAGTCGGTCGAGGAAGAAGACATCGAGTTCATCGTCTCCCGCTGGACGGGCATTCCACTCGCCAAGCTCGAGGAAAAAGAGTCCCAGAAACTCGCGCGGATGGAGGAAGCCCTCCACGGACGGATCATCGGTCAGAACGATGCGGTCGCGGCGGTCGCGCGCGCGATCCGCCGGTCCCGCGCCGGTCTGAAGGACGCAAAGCGCCCCGTCGGCTCGTTCGTGTTCCTCGGCCCGACGGGCGTCGGCAAGACCGAGCTGGCCCGGGCGCTCGCCGAATACCTGTTCGGTGACGAAAACGCCCTGATCCGCGTGGACATGTCCGAGTACATGGAGAAGTTCTCGGTCTCGCGCCTGCTCGGCGCCCCGCCCGGATACGTCGGCTACGAAGAGGGCGGATTCCTCACCGAAAAGGTCCGGCGCCGCCCGTATTCCGTCGTGCTGTTCGACGAGATCGAGAAGGCGCACCCGGACGTGTTCAACATGATGCTTCAGGTCCTCGACGACGGCCGGCTCACTGACTCGCTCGGCCACGTCGTCGACTTCAAGAACACGATCCTGATCATGACCTCGAACCTCGGGACGAGCCTCATCGGCAAGCGCGTGTCTCCCGGATTCCTCCAGGAGACCGACGAGTCGAGCTACGAGAAGATGAAGGAGCGCGTCCTCGAGGAGATGAAGCGGGCGTTCCGGCCGGAGTTCCTGAACCGGATCGACGACATCATCGTCTTCCACGCCCTGTCGCTCGACCACATCAAGGAAATCATCCGGTTGATGATCGGGCGGATCAACAAGCAGCTCACCGAGAAGGGCATCGAGCTCGTGCTCACGCCGGCGGCCGAAGCGGCGCTGGTGGAGAAGGGGTACGATCAGACGTACGGCGCGCGGCAACTACGGCGGACGATCCAGAAGCACATCGAGGATCCCCTGGCCGAGGCGATCGTTCGGGGCCAGGTCGCGGAGAGCGCCCGCATCGAGGTGGACATCGAGGGGGCGAACTTCACGTTCCGCGAAGCGCAGGCCGCCGACGCGCCGCTCGAGCTTGCTGAGCACTAGCGCGCCGTCCCGACACGCCTGAGAGCCTGGTGACGACAGCCGGCCGGGTGTGTCTCACGGTCGTCGTTGTTCTCACGGCAGGCCTCCTTATCGCGTCGACGGCGCGGGCACAGCAATCCCAGCCGCCGCCCATCCTCATCCGCGACATCCACGTCGAGGGCAATCGCCGTGTCCAGGACGCGGTGATCCTCGGCCGCGTCAAAAGCACTGTCGGTTCGACGTTCAATCCTGCACTCCTCGCCGAGGACATCCGTTCCATCTTCAGTCTCGGTTTCTTCGATGACGTCCAGCTCCGAGTCGAGGACTTCGAAGGCGGCGTGAAGGTCGTCTTCGCCGTCTCCGAGCGGCCCTTCATCCGAGACGTCGATTTCGTCGGCAACAAGAAAGAGGACCGGGACTCGCTGCAGGAGAAAATCGACCTGAAGCTCGGAAGCGTCTACAACCCGGTCGACGTGCAGCGCGCCGTGGACAAGCTCCGTGACTTCTACGAGGACGAGGGCTACTTCGAGGTCCAGATCACGCCGACGGTCGAGAAGTTCGCCGACTCGGACGTGAAGCTGATCTTCAACATCGTCGAGGGACGCCAGATCACGATCGAGCAGATCGTCTTTCGCGGCAACAAGGGGCTGCGGGACGACCAGCTCAAAGACGCGATGGAGACGAAGGAGCGGCAGTACTTCATCCTGCGCGGCAAGGTGCAGCGCCAGCGCCTCGAGATGGATGTCGATCGCATCATCGGTCTCTACAACGACAACGGCTTCATCCAGGCCCGCGTCGAATCGTACGACGTCGCCGTCGATCGTGAGAAGGCGCGGGTGACCATCACGATCGTCGTCGTCGAGGGCCCTCAGTTCCGGGTCGGCGACGTGAAGATCACCGGCGTCACGCTGCTGCCGGAGGAGGAGGTCGACCGCCAGCTCAGGCTGAGGACGGGCGACGTGTTCTCGGTGAGCCGCGTCCGGGAGACCACCACCGCGATCCTGAACCTCTACAGCACGATCGGCCGCGCCTCGGCCGACGTGAACCCCAAGCGCGAGCAGCTGCCGGCGGTCAATCAGATCAACCTGACCTTCGAGATCACCGAAGGGCCGGAAGTCTACGTTGAGCGCATCAACATCAGTGGCAACGTCCGGAGCGAGGACAAGATCTTGCGTCGCGAGCTGCCGCTGCACGAGGGCGATCTCTACACGCTCCAGAACAAGGAAAAAGCCCGGCAGCGGCTCGTGAACCTGGGCTACTTCGAGACCGTCACCGTCTCCACGCAGCCCGGCTCCGACAAGACCCGGATCATCGTGAACATCGAAGTGGTCGAGCGGGCCACCGGCATCTTCAGCATCGGCGGCGGCTACTCGTCGGTCGACTCCCTGGTCGGCACGATCGACCTCGCCCAGCGCAACTTCCTGGGGCGCGGCTGGGAGGTCGCGATCAGGATCCGCGCCGGCGCGACCACCCAGCAGGGGACCATCAGCTTCACCGATCCCTGGCTGTTCGATCGTCCTCTCTCGGCCGGATTCGACGTGTACAAGAGCATTCGCAACTATCAGGACTACACCTACGACACGACGGGCTTGAATCTCCGGATGAGCCACCCCTTCGCCGAGTACTGGCGCTGGCACACCGGATACCGCATCTCGAGGGACATCATCAGCCACCTCAGCGACTTCGCGACTCCCGATCTGGTGGCTCAGAAGGGCGCCACGATCACTTCTTCGATCGGCGCGTCCCTGACCCGCGACAGCCGGGACGTGATCGCGGCCCCGACCAAGGGGGCGCAAACCACGCTCGCGTTCGACTTCGCCGGCCTGGGAGGCGACTCCCAGTTCTACAAGGCGACCTTCCT
>Ga0137415_10001497_pt1 | contig 23189 bp, 22 predicted proteins | sample CZODoug3_1_1_16f_FD_183082 | JGI IMG/M metagenome (GOLD analysis project Ga0137415, IMG submission 183082) | Vadose zone soil fungal communities from Angelo Coast Range Reserve, California, USA - CZODoug3_1_1_16fungal (Hybrid Assembly) | ecosystem: Environmental > Terrestrial > Soil > Vadose...
GTACGGCAAAACCGTGTGGTTCCGGCACCCGTTGCTGGTGTCAAGCTGTCGGTGGCTGAGACGATCCGACCGGATCGGAATGGCCATCAAGCCGGCAGCGACGGTGACAAGACGAATTCGTCGCCGGGGAGAGCACGGCATAAGCCGTAAAGCCATTGCGCAGGGGATGCCGGAGTGTTCCGACTGTACCTGTATGCTCGTGTGCGTTTCTTCGCACAATCTTGCACACGAGACCGCGGGTGCAGCGTGCACCCGGCATTCCCTGCTCCCTCTTTTCTCGAGGGACAGACCGTTCCAGCAAAGCTCGGGCAAACCATGCCGCGAGATCGTGGACGCGTATCTGCCGTTTGAAATTGAATCACGATCCCACCACGTCATTGCGAGCGAAGCGAAGCAATCCATCTCGCCGCGAAGGAAGCATGGATTGCTTCGTCGCTTCGCTCCTCGCAATGACGACGTCGGATACGCTCGCAACGACGACCTTACACATGCCCCGCCATCTGCCGCTCCCGCGCATAGCGCACCAGGGCTACGAAACGATAGATGCCGTGGACGAACTTGCCGTAAGGCATCGTGATGAACAGCGCGAACACCACGCCGAGATGCAGCGCCAGCAGCGGCCCCATCGCGGCGCTATCGCGCCACAGCAGCAGCGCCATGCCCGTCAAACTGGTCAGGAACAGCATCGCGATGAAGGCCGTGTCCATTCCCATGCGCTGTTCGTCTATCAATACCGGATCACGCTTCGATTTTTCGGCGAGCAGGCCTACCGGTCCGATCAGAAGTCCGATGCCGCCGAGCGTGCCTGCTACCACCGGCAGATCCCACCACGGATAGGGCGCTTCGCGCGCGAACAGATAGTGATAGAGCGTCGCGACGCAGGTCGCCGTAAAACACAGCGCAAAGCCGTAGAAGGTCAGGTGGTGATAGATTTTGCGGCGGTCGGTCGGGTTATCGTCGTCGTTGAAGCAGCCGACCCCGCCGCCGTCGAGATAGCGCAGCTCGCCGGCGTCGCGTATGGCCTGCAACAGCGATCTCGCATCGGCTTTCATGCCGACGGGCTCGCCGATGTCGCGCCAGAACGCGCGCACGCCCATCACGAGCGCTGTGATCGCATAGAGCAAGGCGGCGCCGAACAGCGCCGCCATCGCGTTGTGCGGCATCAATTTGTAAAAGGCGCCGGGCCCGGTGTGGACTCCGTACAGCACCTGTCGATCGTTGAAGGCGGCAAAGCCGAAGATGAAGGCGGCAACGCTGAGCGCCGCGATCAGGCTGATGACGAGGCCGTTGCGCGCAAAGGCGCCGGAGAACGCCTTCGGCCAGGCATAAGCGGCATAGGATTCGTTGCGTGCGATGGCGAGCGTCTGCGGCACATTGACGTTGAACTCATGCGGCGGCGAGAACTGGCAGTCGGTGTAGCAGGCGCCGCAGCCATGGCAGAGATTGGCGAGATAGTTGAGGTCGCCGTCGGAAAACGAGCGGCGCATTTCCATGGCGGGAAACACCGCGCAGAGGCCTTCGCAATAGCGGCAGGAATTGCAGACCGTCATCAGACGGTCGGCCTCCTCCAGAATTTTGGTCCCGTGCATCTCGCTCTATTTCTCTATCTTTTGACGCGTTTTCTTCACGCGAACCGGTGTCCACTTCGCTTGAAAACGCTTTGGCTATTTCGTCAGCCCTTTGCCTTCCAGCCATTTCTGGATCAGGCCGGCGACCTCGGCATTGTTCTTGTCCATCATCATCATGTGCGAATTGCCCTTGATGCCGGCCTGCGGCAGATCGACCACGTCGACGCTGCCGCCGGCGGCCTTGATCCCTTCAGCAAAAGCAATGCCGGTGGCGCGGATTTTTGGCCAGCGCGAATCGCGCTCGATGTAGTCGCCATAGACGATCAGGGTCGGGATATTCTTCAACACGTCCACCTTGGCGGGATCGCCGACACCGGCGGGCTCGACCGCGATCAGCGCCTTGACCTTGTCGGGCCGCGCCTGCGCCACCTTGAAGCCGAAACTGCCGGCCTGGCTGTGGAACAGGATGATGCAGGGGCCGACGCGGTCGATCTCGGCGATATAGGCCGCGATCGTCGCGTCATCATTGGTGGTCCAGCGCGGCACGCCCTGCTTGGCGAAATTCTCATAGCCCTCGTTCGGGAACTGGCTGCCCGGCATCAGCTTTCGTTTCGCAGGGTCCGGATCGTAGGAATTCGGACCGTCGCCGATGCGGAAGCGCTCGAATGGATTGCCGGTGGTGAGAAACACCGGCTCGCCCTTGAAAATATCAGGGTATTGCGCCCAGCCGGCGCGGCCGCGTTCGACCGCGTCGGAATTATAGACGCTCCAGCCCCTGCGCAAAAAGTAGTTCAGCCAGCCTTCGCGGCCGTCGGGCGTGGTCTCATAGGTGACGCCGGTCAGGCCGCCGCCATGCCACATCAACAGCGGATAGGCACCCTTCTCGTTGGCAGGCAGAAAATACTGCACATACATCTGCTCGACCTGATAGGTGCCGTTCGGATCGACTTTCGCGGGCACGCCGCCCGCCGTGAAGGTAACCTCCTTCACCGGCTTGCCGCTGATTTCAACCAGGCGGCCACCGACATGGAACGAACCCATGTCGCGCAGCGCGATCGGCTCGGCGGCATTGGCCAATTGCGAGCCCATCAGAATGGCCGCGGCGGAAATAGTCGCAAGGCGCAACATGGCTCCTCCCAGGTGTTTCTGCGGCCGTCAGTTTCTCGCATTCTTGGCCGCTTCCCGTCCCGCAACCCGTCCGAACACGCTGCCGATGGTCATGCCGATCCCGGCCGCGTAGCCCTTGCCGAGCACGTTGCCGGCCATGATTTCGCCGGCGGCGAACATGTTGGCCGATGGCTTGCCGTCCTTCATCACCATCCGCGACTGCTTGTTCACGCGGGTGCCGAGATAGGTGAAGGTGATGCCGGGCCGCACCGGATAGGCCAGATAGGGCGGCGTCTCGATCTTGCGCGCCCAATGGGTCTTCGGCGGTATCACGCCTTCGGTGCGGCAATCGTCGAGGATGGTGTGATCGAAGGTGCCGGGCTGCACCGCGGCGTTGAAATCGGAGAGGGTCTTCTCAAGCGCTGCGGGATCGAGCTCGAGTTTGCCGGCGAGTTCGGCAATCGAAGGTGCTGCGATCGGCGGAAACAGCGTCGGCATGAAGCTTGTCACCACCGTCGAGTCGAAAATGATGTAGGCGATCTGGTCGGGCTGCGCCGCCACCAGCCGGCCCCAGATCGCGTAACGCTTCGGCCAGATGTCCTCGCCCTCGTCGTAGAAGCGCTCCGCGTGCTTGTTGACGACGATGCCGAACACCACCGAATCATGTCTTGTGATGATGCCGCCGTCGAATTTCGGCGCACGGGCGTCGATCGCGACCGCGTGGCACTGCGTGGGATCGCCGATTTCCTGCACGCCCTTGTTCAAGAGCATCTTCAGGATCGTGCCGCGGTTATACGGCGTGCCGCGGATCAGGAAATTGTCGGCGGCCTCGCCCCAATATTGCTTCAGCCATTCGATGTTGGCCTCAAACCCGCCGGCGGCGGCGACCAGCGTCGAGGCGCGCACTTCGGTCTTGCCGCCGATCGGCTGCTTCAGCGTCGCCGACAGGAACATGCCGTCCTCGATCCTGAGATCGGTGACTTCGGCGTCATAGACGATGTCGACGCCGAGCTTTTCTGCGGTGAGATAGAGCGCGTTCAGCATCGCTCTGCCGCCGCCGAGGAAGAACGAGTTGGTGCGGCCGAGGCTGAGCGTACCGCCCAGCGATGGTTGCCAGCGCACGCCCTGTTCGACGATCCAGCCCAGGATGTCCTTGGACTCGGCGATCATGAACTTTGCGAGTTCTTCGTCGGTCTGCCCGCCGGTCACGAGCAACAGATCGTCCCAGAATTCCTGCTCGGTGTAGGGGCCGGTGAGGATCTCGGTCGCCGCGTCATGGGCGCAGCGCATGTTGCGGGTATGGCGGGTGTTGCCGCCGCGATAGAATTTTGGCGCGCCCTCCAGCACCAGCACGGATGCGCCGGAACGCCGGGCGCTGATCGCGGCACACAACGCGGCATTGCCGCCGCCAATCACCAGCACGTCGAACTTGCGCGTCAAATCCACCATGCGCTCTTGTTATCTTGTTTGCATGGAAAGCAAAATGGCCGGGCGGGCATGGCGCCCGCCCAACATATCAGGACCTTAAGCGGCGACGGCTTCGCGGGTCTCGATGGTCTTGCCGCCGCGGTAGATGGTCAGTGCCGCGACGATGCCCAGCGCCGCGGCGCACATCAGCCAGTATCCGGGAGACGCCTTGTCGCCCGTACTCTGGATCAGCCAGGTCGACGCAAACGGCGTGAAGGTGCCGAACAGGCCTGCCGCGAGCGCAAAGGCCAGCGAGAAGCAGGTGGTGCGGACATGCGCCGGCACCACCTCGACCAGCGCGCCCAGCATGGTGCCGCTGTAAACGCCGAAATAGAACGAGAACATCATCTCGACCGCCAGCATCTTGCCGAAGGTCGGCGCGGCGATCAGCCAGTTCAGCGCGGGATAGGCGGTCACCAGCGAGAGGCATGCGATCGCCAGCAGCACCGGTTTGCGGCCGATGCGGTCGGACAGCGCGCCGCCGACCGGATTCCAGATGAAATTGGTGACGGCAACGAGCAGCGTGACCAGCAGTGCGTCCTGCGAGGAAAGCTTCAGCACGGTCTTGCCGAAGGTCGGCGTATAGACGGTGACGAAATAGAACGTCGTGGTGGTCAACACCGCCATCATCATGCCGAGCAGGACGATGCGCCAGTTCGCGAGCGCCGACGCAAACACCTCCGACGCGGTCGGATGTTTCTTCATTGCCAAAAACACCGGCGTTTCTTCCAGCGTCCGGCGCAGCAAGAAGATGAAGGGAATGATCAGGCAACCGATGAAGAACGGAATCCGCCAGCCCCAGGCTGCGACGGTGGCTGCCGGCATCACCTCGCTCAGGAAGAAGCCGATGAGCGAGGCGACGAAGATCGCGACTTGCTGGCTGGACGATTGGAACGAGGTGTAGAAGCCGCGGTTGCCCGGGGTCGAGATCTCCGAGAGATAGACCGAGACACCGCCGAGTTCGACGCCGGCGGAAAATCCCTGCAGCAGCCGGCCAATCAGCACGATGATGGGGGCTGCGACGCCGATCGTCGCATAGGTCGGACAGAAGGCGATCACCACCGTGCCGATCGCCATGATGCCGAGCGTCACGATCAATCCCTTGCGGCGGCCGATGCGGTCGATATAAGCGCCGAGCACGATGGCGCCGACCGGGCGCATCAGCGCGCCCAGCCAGAACACGCCGAATGCGTTCAGCAATGCCGCGGTTTCATTCTCGGCGGGGAAAAACGCTTTCGCGATCGCACTGGCGTAGAAGCCGAACAGGAAGAAATCGAACTGCTCGAGGAAATTGCCGCTGGTGGCGCGCAAGATAGCGCCGATGCGCGATTTGATTTGCGGTATTTCCGAAGTCCCCGATTGCGACATCACGCGTTGTCTCCCCCGTTTCAAAGGCTGACGGAAAAAGCTTCGCCAGCCGAGACAGTTATCCTGCCTTGCGCGGCAATCTGGCACGCCTGCGCGGCGCCACCAACCCCGAAAACGACGGGCCGGATTGGAAAAAAGCCGAACGGCGAATCCTCAGGGTTTGCTTTGTGCGGATGCGAGCAGCCATTGCCGAAACGCCGAAAGTTTTGGCGGATCCGCTCTTCCCTGGGGCGAGACGAGGTAGAACCCGGCATCGGCCGGCAAGGCGATCTCGAATGGAACTACGAGCCGGCCCTTGGCGATGTCGTCTTGAACATAGGAGGTCCGGCCCATCGCCACGCCGATGCCGTCGATCGCGGCCTGGATGGTCATGAAGATCAGGTCGAACGTGATGCCCGGCTGTTTCGAAAGATCGGTCGGCAACCCCGCCGCCGTCAGCCACAACCGCCAGTCGTCGCTGTTGGTGTTGCTGGTGTGCAGCAAGACGTGATCCCGGAGGTCTTCGGGGCATTTCAGCGGCTTGTTTCCTTGCAGCAATGCCGGGCTGCAGACTGGAAACAATTCATCGGCCATCAGCCAGTCGGCGCGCAGGCCGGGCCACTGGCCGCGGCCATAGCGGATCGCGGCATCGACATTGTCGCGGTGGAAATCGACCAAGCTGGTCGAGGTGGTGATGCGCACGTCGATGCCGGAATGGGCTTCCTGAAACGCGGCAAGCCGCGGCAACAGCCATTTGGCGGCCAACGAAGCCAGCGTCGAGACCGTCAGCGCATGGTCATCGTCGTTTCGCAGCAGCCGGTCGGTCGCAAGCCTGAGGTCGTTGAAGGCGGCGCGGACGCCGGGGAGATATTCGCTGGCCTCCGGCGTCAGCGACAGCGCGCGGTTCTGCCGGATGAACAGGCGAACGCCGAGCTCCTGCTCCAGCCGTTTGATCTGGTGGCTGATCGCGGTCTGCGTGACGTTCAGTTCGGAGGCCGCCTGGGTGAAGCTCAGATGCCGGGCCGCCGCCTCAAAGGCGCGCAAACCGTTGAGCGAGGGCAGCCTGGCGGACATCTCAGCGATTTCCCCGGATGCATGAGGTTATATCATGCGAAGCGGTGCAAAGTGTCGTTTGTGGAAAGCCCGGACGGCGCAGATATTACGGCCAATAAGTTAGCTGTAGGAGCTGAAAATGTCTACCTGCACCCATGAATCGATGACAAATCATCATGTTCCGGGGGTTTGGGGCCAGTTGACCGAAACCCTGCATCTGTGGCGCGCGCGCTACGGGATGCGCCGCGAATTGGCGCGGTGGTCCGACCGTGACCTGCACGATATCGGCGTCTCCCGGAGCGACGTCATTTACGAATCCGAAAAGCCGTTCTGGCGGGCCTAAAAAGGCAGCCTAGCCGGCGCCGCCTCGTGTGAGGGGCGCCGGCCAGTTTCTCTTGGATCGATGGAGCGTGCCGTGACTGCCCTGCGCTTCGATGAGCTCAAGCAATATTCCGACCTGCTGCGCACGCGCAGCGGCAATGCGGTGACCGTGCGCTTTGTCGAGCCGCGCGATGCCGAGGAACTGCAGAGCTATTTTCGTTCGCTCTCGACCCGCTCCCGCTACAACCGATTCCTCGGCGCGATGCGCGAGCTGCCGAACAATCTGCTCGAGCATTTCATCCATGTCGGTGAGGCCGAGCAGTTCAGCGTGGTCGCGACCATGATGGTCGACGGTTTCGAGAGCATCGTCGGCGAGGCCCGCTATGCCTTCCATGCCGATACCGCGAGCATCGAATTCGGCCTGTCGATCGACGACCGCTGGCAGGGCCATGGCATCGGCAAGGCGATGTTGAAGAACCTCGAATGCCGTGCGGCTTCGTTCGGCGCCGAGCGGCTGTTCGGCGACACGTTGCGCTCCAACGATTCGATGATCGGCTTGGCGCGCAAATCCGGTTACGCCTTCGCGACCAGCCCCGGCGACTGGAAGCTGGTGCGCTTCGAGAAGCAGATCCATGTCGAACCGCAAGACATTCCCTGCGCCAGCTGGCGGCTTGCCGCCGCCTCCCGCCAGGCCGCTTTGTCCTCGGTTGCGGTTTGACAAGACTGAGCCCGGTTCTGGTCAACCAGAACCGGGCTTTTTTCTTTTGGATCACCGGCGACGCTTGCACTTGTCACAGCCCAGCCAGGGCCGGCCGCGTTCGCTCACATCATACTGCAGTGGTCCGGGAGTGCGTGATGCTGTACCGGCTGGCGGGGACAGAACTCGACAGCTTGCCGGACATCGCGCGCCGTGCGGCGTCGAACCCATCCCACTCGGCCTTGTCAGGCAGAGATGGAATGGTGACGGTCTCGCCCTGGTCGAGGCCGGCAAGCGCGGCATCGACCATGTCCTCGGCCGACATCACGATCGCGGTCGGTAAATTGTGAACCGGCAGGCCGGCGGTATCCCAGAATTCGGTCGCCGTCGCGCCGGGCAAGACCGCCTGGACTCGCACGCCCTTCGCGGCCAGTTCATGCTGCAGCGATTGGCTGAACGCCAGCACGAATGCCTTGCTGCCGCCGTAGACACCGTTGAGCGTCTCGGGCGAGATCGCCACGATCGACGAGATATTGACAATGGTACCGCCGCCGCGCGCAACGAAACCGGGCACCGCGGCGTAGGTCAGCCGGGTGAGTGCGCCGACGTTCAGGCGGATCATTTCATCCATTTTCTCGATGTCGGAATTGAGCAGCGGTGCCGCCGCGCCGACGCCGGCATTGTTCACCAGCAGCGTAATGCTCGCGTTGGTGCGCAACGTCGTCTCGATCCTCGCCAGATCCGCCTTGTCATTGAGATCGGCTGCGATGGTTTCGACCGATCGGCCGGTTTCGATTTTCAGGCGCTGGGCCAATGTGGCGAGCCGGCTCTGGTTGCGGGCGACCAGGATCAGGTCGTAGCCGCGTTTAGCCAGGCGGTCCGCGTAGATGGCGCCGATGCCTGCGGAGGCGCCGGTGATCAGTGCCGTTCCCTTCGTTGTGGTGGTGCTCATGTTCTCTTCTCCTCTGATGCCCCGACGAAATCGGGCCCTGTTGAGGAAATCTAGGGTTGCGTGCTGATGTCTCAAATGTCATATAAGCGACGTTTTAGGACATTGTCGGAGCCCTTCATGCAGCGCATCGGTTTCATCGTTTTTCCCGGGTTTCAGGTGATGGGTTTCGCGGTGATCTCCGCCTTCGAATTCGCGAACGTCCATCTCGGCGAGCCGGTCTATGACGTGCAGCTGCTGTCCGAGACTGGCGGACCTATCCGCGCCTCGATGGGCATGAGCGTCGTGGCCGAGCCGTTTGGCGATACGAGTTTCGACACGCTGATCATCGGCGGCGGCACCGTGATCGAGCCGTCGACGCCGGGCCTGATCGAATTTGTGCGGCAGGCTTTGGGGCGAAACCGACGGGTCGCCGCAACATGTACCGGTGCGTTTGTCCTGGCTGAAGCAGGCCTGCTCGACGGACGGCGTGCGACCACGCATTGGTACTACGCGCGCGATTTGCAGTCTCGGTTTCCAAACGTGAAGGTGGAAGAAGACCGCATCTTTATCGCCGATGGTCCGGTGTGGACGTCGGCCGGGGCGACCGCGGGCATCGACCTCGCGCTGGCGCTGATTGAAAAGGATTTTGGCGCGGACGTGGCCCGCGCCGTGGCGAAGAAGCTCGTGGTCTATCACCGGCGCGCCGGCGGGCAGTCACAGTTTTCGGCGCTGCTGGAGCTGGAGCCCAAATCCGATCGCATCCAGGGGGCATTGGCCTATGCGAAGCGCAATCTCGCCTCGCAGCTGACGGTGAGAGAGCTTGCGAAGGCGGCGCATCTCAGTCCACGGCAGTTTAGCCGTGCGTTCCACGCCGAGACCGGTCAATCGCCGGCCAAGGCGGTCGAGAACCTCCGCGTCGAGGCCGCCCGCCTGATGATGGAGCAGAGCCGCCATCCGATCGAAATCATCGCCCGGCAAACCGGTTTTGCCGATCGCGACCGCATGCGCCGCGCCTTCCTGCGCGCCTTCGGACAGCCGCCGCAGGTAATCCGGCGAAATGCGCGTGCGGAGGCAGCAGCTTGAGAGTCTAGCCCCCTTTGAACACCGGCTTGCGCTTGTCGATGAAGGCCTGCACCGCCTCCTTGTGATCGGCTGTCGTGGTCAGGCGGATCAGGCGCTCGGCCTCGTGATCGCGCGCGGTCGCAAAATCGAACAGCATGGCTTCGTCGAGATTGTCCTTCATGTAGCGCAGCGCCAGCGTCGGTCCTTCGGCCATTGATTTGGCGAGCGCAAAGGCTTCCTCCTGCAGCTTGTCGTCCGGCACCACGCGGTTGACGAGGCCGATGACTTCGCATCTGGCCGCATCGACCTTCTCGGCCGTGAACATCAGTTCCCGCGCCCGCGACGTCCCGACCAGCCGCGTCAGCAGCCAGGCAATGCCGTAATCGCCTGACAGCGCGACCCGCAGATAGCCGGTGGAAACGAAGGCTGATTGCGCCGCGATGCGGATATCGCAGGCCATGGCAAGCGCCAACCCCGCGCCGACCGCGGGTCCGGGCAACGCCGCGATGGTCGGCTTGCGCACCGAGGCCAACGCGCCGGTCAGAAGACGTTGCCGCTCCTGCAGATCGGCGACCTTCTGGTCATAGGACATCTCCAGTTTCTTCTTGTCGCGATGCGCCCCCATGCCCTTGACGTCGCCGCCGGCGCAGAACGCCGTGCCGGCGCCGGTGATCAGCAGTACGCCGACCTCGGGATCCTCGCCGCAAGTCCTGATCATGGTGCGCAAGGCCGGTGTCAGGGTGTCCGACATCGCATTGCGCACCTCGGGGCGGTTCAGCGTGATGACGGCGACACGGTCGCGGATCACGCAGAGGAGTTCATCAGTGCCGGCGTCGATTTTGGTTTCGGTGGTCATGTTTCCCCCAGTTGTTGTTCCGTCATTGCGAGGAGCGAAGCGACGAAGCAATCCATTCTCTCTTGGCGCGGCGAGATGGATTGCTTCGCTTCGCTCGCAATGACGAAAGTGGCTAAAACTTCTCCACCCACGGCCGTAATTCGAGCTCCCAGGTCCAGGCGCTGCGCGGCTGCTGCAGCACGTTCCAGTAGCTTAGCGCAATCGCGTCGGGATCGAGCATCGAATCCGGCCGGTCGGCGGGCTCGGTGCGCGCCTTGCTGCGGATGCCGCCGTCGATGACGAAATGCGCGACGTGAATGCCCTGCGGCGACAATTCGCGCGCCATGCTCTGGGCCAGCCCGCGCAGCGCGAATTTGCCCATCGCGAACGGCGCCGATTGCGGATAGCCCTTGACGCTGGCGGAGGCGCCGGTGAACAGGACGGCGCCGTGCTTGTTGGGAAGCATGCGTTTTGCCGCCTGCTGCGCCACCAGGAAGCCGCCGAAGGCGCTGACGGCGATGGCCTGCGCGACATCTGCGGCAACCAGTTCGGTGAACGCGCCCCGCGCCCGTCCGCTGGCATTGTAGACGACGAGATCAGGCGTCCCGATTTCGCGCTCGACCAGGCCGAACAGCCGCTCGACCTCGTCGGCGTCGGTGGCGTTGCAGGCAAAGGCGCGGGCGCCGGTCTCGGTGCAGAGCGCGCCGAGTTTTTCGATCTGACGCGCCGCCAGCGCCACTTTGATACCTTCGCGTGAGAACAGCCGTGCCAGCGAGGCGCTGAGACCCTCACCGGCGCCGACGATCAGGGCGTTCTTGTATTTTGGCGTCTCCATGCGCGCGCTCCTTGAAAGGGATGGGAGTCCGTATCTAGGCGCGCAATCCGGCAAGGCAACCCGCTGCCTCCGGAACGGGATCGAGCACGGCGGAATTCCCTTGGTGCGGAAATAGCAGCGGACCTTGACGGCGTGGCCGTCTGCTTTATCGGTAGATGATCAAGATCGGGCGGAACCAACAAGAGGCAAAAATGCAGCCACTCAAGCAGGATGGTAAGGCAGCCTCCGCCGGCCAGCCGGGCCTGCTCGCGCCCGATACCTCAGGAATGAACTTTTATCGCGCCGATCCGGCGCTGACGGATCTGCTCCGGCTGCATCTCACCGATGCGATGTTTCGCCATATCGAACCGCATCTCGATCGGCTGGGCGGGCTCGCCGGCGGCCATCTCGACGAATGCGCGCGGCTCGCCGATCGCCACCCGCCGGTGCTGCATCAGCGCGATCGCTTCGGCCGCGACTCCCAAACTATCGAATATCATCCGGCCTATCGCGAACTGGAGCAGGCTGCGTTCGGCGAATTCGGCATTCACGCGATGTCGGTACGCAAGGGCATTCTGGGCTGGCCGGACAAATATCCCGTGGTCGCCAAACACGCCTTTACGTTCCTGTTCAACCAGGCCGAATTCGGCCTCGGCTGCCCGATCAACGTCACCGATGGCTGCGCCAAACTACTGGGGAATTTCGGTAGCGACGCGCTGAAAGCCAGGTATCTCGACGGCCTGACCCAGACCGACATGAGCAAGCTGACCCAGGGCGGCCAGTTCATGACCGAGAAGGAGGGCGGCTCCGACGTCGGCACGCTGACCACATCAGCGGTGCAAGAGGGCGATCACTGGCGGCTCCATGGCGAAAAATGGTTCTGCTCCAATGCCGATGCCGAAGTGGTGATGCTGTTGGCGCGTCCGGAAGGCGCGGGGCCGGGCACACGCGGCGTCGGCCTGTTCCTGATGCCGCGGCGGCTCGAAGACGGCTCGCAAAATCACTACCGGATCGTGCGGCTGAAGGACAAGCTCGGCACCCGTTCAATGGCTTCGGGCGAGATCAAGCTGGAAGGCGCAATTGCCTATGCGGTCGGCAAGCTCGATCGCGGCTTCGTGCAGATGGCCGAGATGGTCAATTCGTCGCGGTTGTCCAACGGCGTCAAATCCACCGCGCTGATGCGTCGCGCGCATCACGACGCGATGGCGGTCGCAAAGGGCCGCGTGGTGTTCGGAAGCCGCATCATCGACCTGCCGCTGGCGCGTCGGCAATTGATGAAAATCATGCTCGCGACCGAACAGGCGCTATCGATGAGTTTCCTCACCGCCGACACGCTCGACCGCGCCGAGGCCGGCAGCCAGGACGCCGCGGCTTTGCTGCGTATCCTCACCCCCACGTTGAAATTCCGCGCCACCCGCGATGCGCGCAAGGTTTGCGGCGATGCGCTCGAGATGCGCGGCGGCATCGGCTATATCGAGGAATTTGCAACCAGCAGGCTGCTGCGCGATGCGCATCTCGGCTCGATCTGGGAGGGCACCGGCAATATCGTCGCGCTCGATGCGTTGAAACGTGCGGTCGGCCGCCATGGCGCAGACTCAGCGCTATCAGCCGACCTGCATGCCCGTCTCGACGACAGCGCCAATGTGCCGCAGGCCTGGCGCAACCGCCTGCGCGATCTCAGCGATCGCGCCATCGGTTTTGCGCGCGAAGTCGCGAGCCGCACCGACAACGAGGCCGAGGCGCGGCGCGCCACCAGCCTGCTCTATCATGTCGCCAGCGCGGTGGCGCTGGCATGGGAGGGCGGCCGCATCCACGAGATGCGCGGCGATGCTAGCAGGCTTTTGCTGTCGCGCATGGTGATCGACCATCGCGTCACCGCCAGCGATCCGTTCCGGCTCGCGGAAAATTCCGCCCAGCGTGCCATCACGGACCATCTGCTCGGCGAGCGCAGCGTCGGCATGGCCGAGGTTGGCGAATTGCTTGCTGCGGCGTAGGCTGCAAGCCGACAAGCAAGTCCTGGTTCAAGAATAACAGAAATAGAGGGAGAATTCGATGAAGGCCGCCGTCCTGCATGAAGTCAACAAGCCCTTGGTGATCGAGGATGTCAGCGTCCCGAATCCGGGTCCCCGCGAAGTCCTGATCCGCACCCGTGTCGCCGGCCTCTGTCATTCCGACCTGCACTTCATGGAAGGGCTCTACCCGCATCCGCTGCCCGCCGTGCTCGGTCACGAGTCCGCCGGTGTGGTCGAGAAGGTCGGCTCCGACATCACCTATGTGAAGCCGGGCGATCACGTCGTGACCTGCCTGTCGGTGTTCTGCGGCACCTGCGACAATTGCACCACCGGACGCACGGTGCTCTGCACCGATACCACGGTGAAGATGCTGCCGGGTGTCTCCAACCGGTTGTCGTGGGCGCGGTCGGAGAAACTCAACCAGTTCCTCAACCTGTCGTCGTTCGCCGAACAGATGCTGGTGCACGAAAATGCCATCGTCAAAATCCGCAAGGACATGCCGCTTGAACTGGCGGCACTGATCGGCTGCGGCGTCATCACCGGCTACGGCGCGGTGGTCAATACCGCAAAGGTCACGGCAGGCGAGACGGTGGTCGTGATCGGCTGCGGCGGCGTCGGCATGGCCGCGATCAACGGTGCTGCGATCGCCGGCGCCGGCCGCATCATCGCGGTCGACACCAATCCGGCCAAGCTGCAGCTCGCGACGAAACTCGGCGCCACCGACATCGTCGATCCCAGGAATGGCGATGTGGTGCAGCAGGTGCGCGATCTCACCAATGGCGGCGTGCATCATTCCTTCGAAGTGCTTGGCCGCAAGGAAACCGCGGAACAGGCCTTTGCAATGCTGGCGCCCGGCGGCACCGCGACCATCGTCGGCATGATCCCGTTCGGCCAGAAGATCGAGCTGCACGGCTTCGATTTCCTGCGCGAACGCAAGATCCAGGGCTCCTCGATGGGCTCCAACCATTTCCGCGTCGATATGCCCCGCCTGGTCGAGTTCTACATGCGCGGCAGGCTGCATCTGGAAGACTGGATCTCGGCGAAATTGAAGCTGTCGGAGATCAATGAAGGTTTTGCCGCGATGAAAGCCGGCAAGACCGTGCGCAGCGTGATCATGTTCGATGCATGAGGCAGGGCTCGCTCACGCGACGGCATCAGATTGTCCGTCATGGCCGGGCATAGCCGTCTGAAGCATGGCGTCGCTTCCGCTCGCCTATGCCCGGCCATCCTTGTCTTGGCCCAAAAGAAAGTAAGACGTCGATGCCCGGGACCAGCCCGGGCATGACGGCTTTGTTTGTTGAAGCTTGTTCGGCTATCTCGACACGTGCGCCGATACCGCCAGCCAACGGCCGTGCTGCCTGGCCCAGCAATCGGTGTAACGGCCGTGGGCCTGTTGGCCGTCTGCCATCGTGTAGCTGGTTTGTGCATGAATGATGGCGAAGTCGCCGAGGATGCGGATCCTGACGTCTTCCGCCTTGAGATTGCTGATCTTCACCGGCACCGCCGTCTGCTTGAGAAAAGCCGCGCGGTCGACCAAGGATTTATCCGGATTCGAGCAGTAAAAATCCTGCGCCAGGATTTCGTCGAAACGTTTGACGTCGCAGTTCTGCACCGAGGCGACGTAGTCGCGATTGAGGGCTGTTAGCTCTTCGATATCCTTGCTCATTGCTTCCTCCCGTTTTGTCTCCTCGTCATTGCGAGCCAACGGGTCGCGCGAATGCGCGCCCGATGACAGGTTCCGCGAAGCAATCCATCTTTCCGAAGAAAAAGAAAGAATGGATTGCTTCGTCGCTTCGCTCCTCGCAATGACGGTTCAATCAATCATCAAACATCGGCGGCGGCACAAAACCGCCGAATTCGCGCTCGATCAGCTCTGCCAATTTAAGCGGCGTGCGGTCTTCCAACCATGGGCCGACGATCTGGACGCCGACCGGCAAGCCGTCCGGTGCGAAGCCGGTCGGGATCGCGGTGGACGGCAGGCCGGGCAGCGTGGCGATGCCGGGCCATGCGAGCTGGTTGGGATAGACGTGCTCCTCGCCGTCAATCTTGATACGACGGCTTTCCTGCTCCGGCGAATGATCGTGCGGATAGGCCGGCGTCGGCATCACCGGGCAGATCACGGCATCGAACGTCCGAAACAGTTCGCGCCATTGCGCCCTGAGCCGCGCGCGCCCGCCATCTGATATCACCCAGTCGCGGTGGCTCAGCACCATGCCGCGCAGACGTTCGGCGCCGAGGCTGTCGTCTCCGGGCGCCAGCGTCGCCGCGGCGGCCTGCGCGCCGGCATAGACCTCCGGCGGGAACGAGGCGGCGAGGAACGACATCAGCATCCGCATATAGAGCCGCGAGGAGGCGGCGAAGTCGGGCAATAGCCGACTGTTGCGTTCGACCTTGACGCCGGCCTTGCCGAGACCCGTGGCCAGCCTGTCGAGCGTTCCGCGGATCGCCTTGTCGGTCGGCATCACCGGATCGGTATCGATCAGCAGCACGCGAAAATCTTTTAGCGCCGTGTGACGCGGTGCCGGCAGATCGAGACGGTAGGCCTTGCCGGCCTCCAGCGGATCGGGGCCGGCGATCGCATCGAGCAGCAAGGACAGATCGACCGCGCTGCGCGCCATCGGGCCGATCACGGAAAGATCGCGGTCGAACGGCAGCGGCGGCAACGGCGGCGGCGTATGACCGCGCGAGGGCACCAGCGCAAACGTCGGCTTGTGGGCATAGACGCCGCAGTGAAACGCCGGCACGCGCAGCGAGCCGCCGATATCGGAGCCAAGCGACAGCGCACCGTAGCCCGCGGCGAGCGCCGCCGACGATCCGCCGGACGAGCCGCCCGGCGTGCGGCCGAGATCGTAGGGGTTGTTGGTGGTGCCATAGATCTCGTTATAGCTCTGCCAGTCGCCGAGTGAGAGCGGCACGTTGGTCTTGCCGAGGAGGACGCCGCCCGCCTCCTTGACGCGGGCGATCGACAGCGCGTCCTCGGCCGCCGTGAAATTCTTCTGCGCGGGAATGCCCCAGGTCGTCGGCAGCCCCGCGACGTTGTAGGATTCTTTCACGGTCATGGGGATGCCGAGCAGCGGCTTGGTCTCGCCACGCGCCAGCGCTGCGTCGGCGGCACGGGCGGCGGTCAGGCCGCGTTCGAAATCGCGCACACAAATCGCGTTGATCTTGCCGTCGTGGCGCTCGATGCGGCCGATCGTGTCCTGCGCCAGTTCGACCGCCGAAACTTTTTTCGCAGCCAGCGCGGCCGACAATTCGACGGCGGTCTTGAAACTCCATTGCGATTTAGCCAAGGCATGCTCCTGATCCGGTTCGATGTTGTGCGGATGATGCTCAGTTTGCGCGCGGCTCGCAAGCACGATGCGTCATGCATCAACGTATCGTGCAAGCCAATCGTCGACCAGCCTCGTAAAGCGAACGCAGCCGTTGCGCTTGACCGAAATTGCTCGCCTACGCCGCGCCGATCAGAATACCGACGGCGAGCACGATCACGCCGCCAAGCACGATCTGGAACACGGCTTGAAGGAACGGCGTGTCCATGTAGCGCGAGCGGATGAAGGCGATCGCCCACAATTCGAAGAACACGACGACGCCCGCGATCGCGGTGGCGATCCAGAATGCGTTCGGCCAGGAATCCGGCACCAGATAGGGCATGGAGTGGCCGAGCCCGCCGAGCGCGGTCATGATGCCGCTGGCCGCGCCGCGCAGCCAAGGCGAGCCGCGTCCGGTCAGCGAGCCGTCGTCGGAAAGGGCTTCCGCAAAGCCCATGCTGATGCCGGCGCCGATCGAGGCGGCCAGGCCCACCAGGAAGGTCTGCCAGTTCTGATGCGTGGCAAAGGCCGCGGCAAACAGCGGCGCCAGCGTCGAGACCGATCCGTCCATCAAGCCGGCGAGGCCCGGCTGCACATATTGCAGCACGAACACGCGCCGGCGCGTTTTGTCTTCTTCCGCACGCACGTCGGGGCTGAGGATCTTGTCGGTGAGTTTGATCGCTAGCTTCTCGTGGCCCTTTTCTTCTTCGGCGAGGTCGCCGAGCAACCGGCGCACGCCGACATCCTCGGCCTGCTCGGCGGCCTTGATGTAAAATTGCTCGGCCTGGAGTTCCATCGTCTCGACTTCCCTGCGGATGGTGTCGAGCGGCAGGTTCTTTGTCAGCCAGATCGGGCGGCGGCGCAGGAATCCGCGGACGTCCTCGCGGCGGATCGGCGGCAGATGCGGGCCGAAGCGCTGCTCATAGATTTCGAGCAGCCGGTGGCGGTGGCCGCGTTCCTCCTCGGCCATCTCCTCGAACAGCTTGGCCGAATCCGGGTAGCGCGCGGCGAGGTCTTCGGCGAAACTCATGTAAATGCGGCTGTCCTCTTCTTCCGAGGAGATCGCAACCGCCAGCACCTCGCGCTCGGTCAGATCGGCGAAATTCTTCATTAACATCTGTTCCAATCAGTTTAGAACCATTCTAAATAGCTATAACGTCCGGAGCGGGTGTGGTCAATTCTCGCCACCCGCAACCGGGAACCGTTGCTGTTGGCGCCCGTTCGAGTTCCGTTCGCCGCAAACCCGTTCGATCCGGAGTTTTCATGGAAAAGGTCAAATACCGCCTGAACGATCCCAGGCTCGCGCCGCGCCGAACCAGGCTCGAGATCCCCGGATGGGCCGGCAAGCGCGAGCCGCGGGCCAATGGTTCGCGCGAGCAGGTCTGGCATTGCGTGCCGTTCTCTGAAGGCGCGCAATACGGCATCGAACTGTTTTATCCCTACGACTTCGAGCTCCACGTCAGCACCAAAGACGGCCATCTGACGTTCGAGGCTGACTGGGGCGAGCCGCCCGACAGCGGCGTGCAGTGGCCGCCGTTCCGGAATTTCGGCGACACCTTCTACACCTATCAAATCCTGCTCGATCTGAAGGTGGAGAAGGGGATGGCGATCCGAACCGAACCGCATCCGCGTTTCTACACCGATCCGACCGACACCGTGCCGATCGCGGTGCCGGCGCTGGTGCGCAATTGGTGGCCGATGCTGTTCTTTACGGTCTTCAAGGCGCCGGCCGAGGGCCGTACCCACATTTTCAGGCCGAACGAGCCCTTCGCGCAGATCATCGTGATCCCGGAAGAAGCCAACTTCGAGCTCGAGAAAATGGACGAGGAGGAATCAGCCGAGCGCGAGCTGCAGGCCCGGCGAATCCATAACAGCCGGCCGACGCTATCCGCCGGGACCGAGTGGACGTCATCGACCGACACAGTTTTCGACGGCACCTACCGGCATCTGCATCGCGCGGCGAAGGAAAAAGCCCGCGAGGAGTAGCAGTTTCGAGCGAAAAATGCCTGTGGCTATGGGCTCCAGGCGGGGACCACATCGTGCAGTGCGCACAAAAAAACAGGACCGCGAGGTCCTGTTTTATCGTCACCGCTACGCGCGCGCTCAATAGTCGCGGCGATAGAAGCTGTGATGGTGATGGTGGTGGTGATGATGATGGTGACGGTATCGGCGCGGCACGATGATGACGCGGGGCGCGTACTCATCATACCCAAAATTTCGGCGATATCCGTGGTGATGATGATGGTGGTGGTGATGATGGTGGTAAAACTGCGCCAGCTGGACGTTCTCGTCCGCCGACTGGGTCGGAGCTGATTCATCGATGGCCTGCAGTAGCGAAGTCGCGTTCGGGATCGGCGCCAACAGCTCGGCGAAGGAATTGGCTCTCAAGACGTCGGTTGGCACCTGACTTGGCGCCGGCGCGGCCTCCGCGGCATTGAATGCCCCGAGCGTCGCTACCGCGCCCAATAATCCAGCGATCTTCTTGTCCATCTATTCCTCCAATCGATGTTGCAGTGCGCATTTCCCGTACCGGGCAACGCGACCATCGGGGGATGGTTCCTACGACATCGTCACCACGATGCCAGACCGATCATGAACTGGCGATGAACTTAGCCGGTCGCGGCTTCTCTGGCCTGCTTCACGAATTGCAACAGCAGGCGACTAACCTGCTCCGGCTGCTCCTGCTGCACCCAATGGCCGGCGCCGTCGACCAGATGACAGCCGATCATGTTGGTGCAGGCTTTTGATTGCATCGCGTCATAGACGCCGGGGCGCTGATAAGTGCCCCAATCCTGTTGGCCGGAGATGAAGCAGGAGGGCACGTCGATGGTGCGGCCCGACCAGGTCTGCAATTCGGGAGTGAACGCGCCCGAGGTGCCGCAGCGATACCATTGCAGCCCGCCCTGGAATCCGGTGCGCGCATATTCACCGCTGTAGAAGGAGAGTTCGCTGTCGGGCAGCCATGTGTTGGCCGCGATCGCGGACGCCGACGGCATTTCTTCCGCTACCGTTGCGGCCATGTTCTTTGCCAGGTCCATCACATAATAGGTCGGCAGTTTGGCGAGTTCGCCTGCGGACCATGATTCGAGCGGATAGGGCTGATTGCCTTTCCAGTCCGCGCTCTTGTGATGGTAGTAGGCGCGCAGGAAATCATGCACGCCCTGCGGCGCGCGGTGCATGTCGGCATTGGCCTCGCGCGTCGAATAGTACCATTGGTAATGTTTTCGCGGGCGCGGCAGTGCCGCGAGTTCGCGATGTACGGGATCTTCGGCCGCAGGTTTCGCCGGCGCATTCGCGGTGTTGAACGGCAGCGACGGAGGACCCGCGAACGGTGCGCTCATCATCGCCACCGATCGAAACACGTCGGGCCTCATCAGCGCGCACCAGGCGGCAACCGATGAGCCGAAATCGTGCCCGATCACGGCATCGACGCTGGTGTAGCCAAATGCCGACACCAGCTCGAGTGCGTCGCGCACCAGATTGGTCAGCCGGAAGGAAGCGAGATCGCCGTCGTAGTCCGGATTCCAGCCGGTGGTGCGGCCATAACCGCGCTGGTCCGGCGCGATGACGTGATAGCCGGCCGCCGCCAGCTGAGGCATCACCTTGCGCCAGCTGAAGCTGAGTTCGGGAAAGCCGTGCAGCAGCAACAAGCAGCGCCTACCTGGCGTCTCGAAGCCGGCTTCCAGCACATGCATGCGCAGGCCGTTGATGTTGTCGATGGTGCGCGAGCGGATGGTGGAGGGGAGCGGAATGTCGGGGAGGGCGGTCATGCGGTTTCCTCGTCATGGCCCGGCAAAAGCGCGAAGCGCGTCTTCGCATCAGACGTCCGGCCATCCACGTCTTCTTATGCGGCCCGACTGTAGAGACGTGGATGCCCGGAACAAGCCCGTGCATGATGGAACATCTCGACGCGGTGCGCACCCCCTGCTCACGACGTCGACACCGGCAACGCGCGGCGCCTCTTTCCCTCTGGACACGAACCTGCTGCAATGTCCAAACTTGCCTCGCACCGAGGAGCTTCGCCAAATGACGATTATCGATTCCCAGGTCCATGCCTATGAGGCGAACACCCCGAAGCGACCTTGGCACAGTGTGCCGAACTGGCCCGATCACGTCACGGGTGACGAGATGGTGGCGGCGATGGACAAGGTCGGCGTCGACGGCGCGATCTTCATCTCCGCCTTTTCGATGTACCGCTACGACGCCAGCTATGCCGTGGAAGTGCAACGTAACAATCCCGGTCGGATCGCCATCGTCAAGCCGGTCGACCCGGACGATCCTGATGTGGCCGATGTCGTCGCCGACTGGAAGAATACGCCGGGCGCGGTCGGAATCCGCATCATGCTGCCGAAAGAGGCCATTCGCTACTCGCCACTCGCCATTCGCCTCTCTTAGAGTCTTTCCACAATCGTCACATTGGCCATGCCGCCGCCTTCGCACATGGTCTGCAGGCCGTAGCGCTTGTTGCGCTGCGTCAGGGCGTTGACCAGCGTGGTCATCAGCTTGGTGCCGGAGCCGCCGAGCGGATGGCCGAGCGCGATCGCGCCGCCGTTGACATTGAGCCTTTCAGGGTCGGCGCCGGTGGTTTTCAGCCACGCCGTCGGTACCGCGGCAAAAGCCTCGTTGACCTCGAACAGGTCGATGTCGTCGACCGACATGCCGGCCTTCTTCAGCGCGCGTTCGGTCGCGTGCAGCGGCGCGTCCAGCATGATCACGGGATCGCCGCCCATCATGGTCAGATGATGGATCCGCGCCATCGGCTTGATGCCGAGCGACTTCAGGCCCCGCTCATTGACGACCATCACGCCCGAAGCGCCATCGCAGATCTGGCTGGCGCTGGCTGCGGTGTGTTTGCCGTTCTCCGCGATCAGCTTGACGCCCTTGATGCCGTCGAGGCTGGCATCGAAGCGGATGCCTTCGTCGATGGTGTGGGTGTCGGTCGAGCCGTCAGCGCGGGTGATCTGCAGCGTAACGATCTCGTCCCTGAAACGGCCGGCTTGGGTGGCGGCAATCGCGCGCTGGTGGCTATTGTAGGAATACGTGTCCAGATCGTCTTTGGAGAGGCCGTATTTCTCTGCCATCATTTCCGCGCCGGTGAACTGGCTGAACATGATGTTCGGGTAGTGCTTCTCGATCCCTGGGCTCTTGTAATGGCCAAAGCCGTTCTTGGCCGGCAGCGATGAAGCAAGGCCCATCGGCACCCGCGTCATCGACTCCACGCCAGCGGCGATCACGATGTCCATGGTGCCGGACATCACCGCTTGCGCCGCGAAATGCAGCGCCTGCTGCGACGAGCCGCATTGCCGGTCGATCGAGGTGCCCGGCACGCTCTCCGGCAGCTTCGAGGCCATGATCGCGTTGCGCGCGACGTTGTTGGACTGCTCGCCGGCCTGCATCACGCAGCCCATGATCACGTCTTCGATCTGGGCGGGATCGGCGCCTGATCGTTCGACCAGGGAATCCAGCACGGAAGCCGCGAGATCGGCCGGATGCCAGCCGGCGAGGCGCCCTCCCTTGCGGCCGCCTGCGGTACGTGCGGTGGCGACGATATAGGCCTCGGCCATGTGTTTTCTCCCTGATTGTTCTGGATCGGTTTTTGAAGATGGGCCGGATTTAATGGCTGCCACAGGATTTAGTCAATCAATCAATTAACTCTTGAGTGCGGCCACGGCATGGGGTTATGTGCCCCGGCATTCCCGGTTGGGCAGCGATAGGATCAGGATTGAATACCAGCGTACCGACGAGACTTCAGAGCGGCAAAAATACCACCGCCGACAAGCTGCTGGTCGCGGCGAGCGAACTGATGATCGAGCGTTCCTCGATCGAAGTGTCGCTGTCCGACATCGCGCAGAAGTCCGGGGTCAACGCCGCGCTGGTGAAATACCATTTCGGCAACAAGGACGGGCTGTTGCTGGCGCTGCTCGCGCGCGATGCCGCCACCGAAATGTCGCAGCTCGAATATCTGTTAGGCCAGCCGATCTCGCCGACCGCGAAACTGCGCCTGCATATCGGCGGCATCATCCGCGCCTATCACCAGTTCCCCTATATGAACCGGCTGATCCACTTTCTGCTGCACGAGAGCAGCGCGGAATCCGCCGACGAGGTGTCGAAATTCTTCGTGGCACCCTTGCTCGATTTTCATCGCCGGCTGCTGGCCGAGGGCATCGGGGCCGGCGAATTCCGCGACATCGATCCGGTGCTGTTCTACACCAGCCTGATCGGCGCCTGCGACCATCTGTTCTTCGGCCGCCATGCGATGTCGCGCGCGACCGGCGTCGGCCCCGTCACCGACGAAGTCTGCCGTCAATACGTCAAGCACATGGAAGCGCTGATCTGCGGCGGTATGCTGAACTCAAACAATGACAAGGCTGCCGCAGCGGCCGGATAACACGTTCGAAGTCCAGAGAAGAAACGCCCAAGGAAAGGTTCTCAAAATGCAGTTGAAAGACGTTGCTGTTCTCATCACCGGCGGTGGCTCCGGCTTAGGCGCCGCCACCGCACGCGCCATGGCCGCCAAGGGTGCCAAAATCGGCGTGATCGACCAGAACAAGGAAAACGCCGAGAAGGTCGCCGCCGAAGTAAAGGGCGTCGCCCTGCACGCCGACGTCACCGACGAGGAAGCGATCAAGGCGGCGATCGCCAAGGCGGAAGCCGCGTACGGTATCGC
>Ga0137415_10001498_pt1 | contig 23189 bp, 14 predicted proteins | sample CZODoug3_1_1_16f_FD_183082 | JGI IMG/M metagenome (GOLD analysis project Ga0137415, IMG submission 183082) | Vadose zone soil fungal communities from Angelo Coast Range Reserve, California, USA - CZODoug3_1_1_16fungal (Hybrid Assembly) | ecosystem: Environmental > Terrestrial > Soil > Vadose...
GGCAGTATCCTGAGCGAAAGCGCTCGTCATCAAACCTCCACACGGCAGGGCAGTAGCGAACCATCGACAGTTCATCCAAACCTCTATTTGTAACAATTACAGATATATTCAGGATACCGTTACTGCTTCTACTGCGAGCTCATCGAGCAGCGTGCGGATTTCCACTAGTACTTCTTCGGGTTTCACTGCGGTAAGTGGATACTTGAGAACGCCCTGCGGAGTGAACTGTGCCCCACGTTTTGCATTCTTTGCGACCAGCTTCATCAGGCGGCCAGGATCGACTCCCGCATGCTCCGTAAAACGTATATGCAACTGATCGCGCTTGCGGTCGATCTGCGAGACGCCGATGCGCTCGCATTCAATGCGCAATTGTGCCGCATCGAGCAGATGCTGCAGATTCTCCGGCACCGGGCCATAACGATCTTCCAATTCGGCTTGCACATCTGCCAGCGCGCCTTCGGTCTGTGCGCCGGCAATACGCTTGTACATGCGCAGCCGCTGATTTTCTTCGGCGATGTAGCTTTCGTCGATGCGCAGCGCAATGCCGAGGCTGAGCTGCGTCGCAGGACGCTCCACATGTTCCTCGCCCTTTAGCTTGCTGACCGCTTCTTCCAGCATGCCGGTGTACATTTCAAAGCCCACGGCTTCAATGTGCCCGCTCTGCTCGCCACCCAGCATGTTGCCCGCGCCCCGCAGCTCAAGATCGAGTGCGGCGATTTTGAACCCAGCACCGAGATCGGAGAATTCCTTCAACGCAGCAAGCCTGCGCCGTGCAATTTCCGTCAACTCTTGTTCTGGCGGGATCAACAGGTAGGAATAGGCTCGCCGATTTGAACGGCCGACACGTCCGCGCAATTGGTATAGTTCTGACAATCCATGCCGATCGGCGCGATTGATAATGATCGTGTTCGCCAACGGTATATCGAGGCCGTTCTCAATGATTGTGGTGGCTACCAACACATCATGCTCATGGTGCATAAAGGAAAGCATGACTTTCTCGAGATCGCTCTCGCCCATCTGTCCGTGGCCGACCGCGATGCGCGCGGTGGGTACAAGCTCCTGAATTTTCGCGGCAATCTCGTAAATCGTCTCCACGCGATTATGAACGAAGTAGATCTGCCCACCGCGCTCCAGTTCTACTTCCACTGCGGAGCGGATCAGTTTCTCATCGAACTTTGCCACTACCGTCTGAATCGCCATGCGATCCTTCGGTGGCGTCTCAATCACGCTCATATCGCGTAACCCGACCAACGACATGTGCAGTGTGCGTGGAATCGGTGTCGCTGACATCGCCAGCACATCCAACTCACTGCGTAATTGTTTCAGGCGCTCTTTATGACGGACGCCGAAGCGCTGCTCTTCGTCGACAACCAACAGTCCTAGATCATGAAACTTCAAATCCTTCGAAAGCAGCCGGTGCGTGCCGATCAAAATATCGACCTTACCCGCCTCCGTCCGCTCCAGAATCACCTTCTGCTCCTTCGGCGTGCGAAAGCGCGAGATCATCTCAATATTGATCGGAAACTGCTTGAACCGCGCCTTGAACGTCTCGAAGTGTTGAAAGCTCAATACCGTAGTCGGAGTAAGCACCGCAACCTGTTTGCCGTCCTGCACCGCTTTGAATGCAGCGCGCATGGCAACTTCTGTTTTGCCATAGCCCACATCGCCGCATAACAGGCGATCCATCGGCATGGTCGATTCCATGTCGCGCTTGATGTCGTTAATGGCCGAGATCTGATCGTCCGTCTCGTTGTAATCGAAGGCGTCTTCAAACTCACGCTGGAATTCGTTGTCCGGAGTAAACGCGTGTCCTTGCGCCGCCTTGCGCTGCGCGTACAGCTTCAGCAGCTCGTCGGCCATGTCCTGCATGGCCTTCTTTACACGGGCCTTGGTCTTGACCCACTGCTGCGAACCGAGCTTGTTCAGCACCGGAGCAGGTCCAGCGTCAGTCGAGCGGTACTTCTGGATCAGGTCTAATCGCGTGAGAGGCACATACAGCCGCGCCTGCTCTGCAAACTCCAACACCATGAACTCGATCGTGACCGCATCCTGAACGATCTCCTTCAGACCCATGTAGCGGGCGATGCCATGCTCTACGTGAACGACATAATCGCTGACGGCGAGGTCGCGGAAGTCGGAGACGAATGCTGCTGTTTTTGATTTTTTCGCCGCGGGGCGAGCTGTTACATCGGCGTCGTCTGAAAAATCGTTCGCGCCGAAGACAACGATATTCGAGTCCGGCAAGCTCACTCCACTCGCCAGCGTGCTCCGTACTAAGATCGGCGTGCGGAAATCTCCAGCCAGATAACTTGACTCGTCGTAGATGTTCTCGCTGCCCGCATGTTGCAGCCTGCTGCCAAGGCGGTATGGAACCTCATACTCACGCAGTAGATTTGCAAGCCGTTCGACTTCGCCCTGGTTCGGCGCAACCAGCAGCATGCGTGTTTCCTGCTGCATCAATGTGCGGATTTGTTCGATCATGGCGGGGATCGAGCCGTGGAATCGCAAAGTAGGTCGGGAATGGAATGCGATTTCCCCGAGTGTCATATCGTCTTCGAGCACGTCGACAGCACCGAGCTGATCGATGTCAATGCCGGGATGCGAAGCAAGCTGCGCCTCCAACAGCTCCGGCCGCGTGTAGATGTCTTCCGGACGAATCAGCGATCCGATACTTGACCGGTCATGCCGCTGTTCTACCTTGTTCCACCAGCGGTCGATCTGGTTCTTGATCATCGCCGGCTCTTCTACAAACAATGCGCAACGTGGGAACAGGTCGAGTAATGTGCCTTGCGCACCAGCGACGCTCGCGAAAAACTCCCAGCCTGGGAAGACGCTGACTCCGCCGGCAGCCACTGCATCGGCAACCAGATCAGGATCATCGCCTGCCTCAACGCGAGCTCCGCTCAATCGCGTATGCACCGCCGCTAGCAAGCGCTCCGTAACCGGAGTCTCGGTCAGCGGCAGCAGCAGGGCTTCATCTAACGGAGTCGAAGACCGCTGCGTCTCCGGGTCGAACTTCTTGATCGTCTCGATCTCATCGCCGAAGAACTCAAAGCGTACCGGGCGATCCGCCTCTGGCGAATACACATCGAGAATCCCGCCTCGGCGCGTGAACTGCCCCGGCATCTCGACGATATCCATCGGCGTATAGCCAACGCTCGCTAGATGCGAGATCAGTATCTCCACATCGACTTCTTCGCCTCGCCGCAGTATCTGCGCCAGCCCGCCATAAAACGGAGCGGCAAACAACTTCGCAGCAGCCGCTTCTACCGGGGCAATCACAATCGAGGCCGTACCCGTGGCAATCTTCCACAGCGTAGCCGCACGCTGCTCCTGCACCTCGGGGTGCGGCGAAAGATTCTCGAACGGAAGCACATCATGCGCAGGCAGCTTCAATACCCGCTCGGGAGCGATAGCCCCAGTCAGCTCGCACCCGGCACGCAACGCCACCTGCATCGCATCGGCAGCCTTGTTGTCGGCCACCAGCACTACAACCGGCACATTGGCAGCTTTTGCAAATAGAGGAATATAGATGGCCCGGGCAGTCGAAGTCAGTCCAGAGACACGACGGCGCCCACGGGCAAGAGACAGGTGCCTCTGTGCCTGTTCAAAAGAGGAAGAGTGCTCCAAATCCGCCAAAAGCTCGCGGACGAAGGGTAGGATCATGCAGTTTCTAGTTTAGCAGCCGCGTGAAACACTTCGATGTGTGTTCTTAGTACTGCCAACTTACATTCACGTTCCCAGTTCCACTCGACGGGACAGCGTAAGAGTGATTGCTTCCGTTTTCCCAGGTAACCGTGCCATCCGAGGCAATTTTGATGAATTTGAATTGCACCGTTATACCTACGGGCAAAGACACATTCAGGAACCAGTTTGGATAATTCGGATCGAGCATTGGACCTACTGCGGTATCAAAAGTCGTTCCCCAGTTGCCCAGCTCAATGGTGCTGCCGGTAAGAAAGATGTAGTCACCGTTATTTGTCGAAGCAGCATTATTCACTGTAAAAGTGACCGGAATCAGCTTCGCGGTGAGCACCGTAAACTGGATGGTATTCGCCTGTATTCCTGAAGCGGTTGTCACTTGCACTTGATACATTCCATTCGCCACATTGGGAACGGTGAACGTTATCGACGTATTCGACCACGATTGCACTGTCGCAGCAGTGCCGTTGATCGTAACGCTGCCCGCCGAAGAACCGAAGTTATCGCCGGCAATCGTGACTGCCATGCCCGGCTGTCCTACCGTCGGCCCGATGGAACCAACGGCAGGGCCTGGCTCACCCGCGGCAACCTGCCAGACAGAAACAGAATTAGCAGGGATGGTAAAAGCATTCGCTGGATTATTGCCGCCGGAGCCTGCCTGCACTGTGAGCCCTAAACCATTGAGCAGCCCTCCAAGATAGTCGGTATAAGTACCGGCGGGCAACGCGGTATTCAGGCCCGAGATGTTATACGTCGACGAATTATTCTTGTTGATGGCCACAAGGACAACATCGTTATAAAACTTCCGCTCATAAATATAGACATCGTTGTTTATCCATCGCTGCGTCCAGCCTCCGTAAGCAATGGCATCGTTCGACTGCCGCAAAGAGGCGAGTTTCCCGATGAGCTTATAGGCCGTAGTGCTCGTATCGAAGCTGCTCATCCATACGCGGTCATAAGGATCATTGCCGCTATTCGTGTCATTATGCAGATACTGCTCATCTCCATAGAGAATGACCGGGATACCGCGGCAAGTAAGCAGGAAGGCCATCGCCTCATGCAGGCGATTGTTGTTATTGTTAATGGTCAACAGCCTAGATTCATCATGGCTGTCGAAAAAGGTTACTAGATCGTTTTGCCAGGTGAAGTTGGTATTCTCTGTAGAAATCGCCGAATCCAGCTCTGAAAAATTATTGCCGCTACCGAAAACATCCCTCATTGCCTGGTTCACGCCGAAATCAAGCTCGCTGATGCCGCTCTTATTCGCAAACTTATAAGCATCGTGATACATGGCGTCACCGGAGGTGTTGTTATACCACTCACCATAAAGAAAGCTCGGCTTGTTGTTGTAAACAGTATTCGCCAGCGAATACTCCCAACCCCAGGTAACATGCTTGATTGCATCCAGGCGAAACCCGTCAGCTCCATGCGTTTGAAATTGCTGGATGGCTGTCTTGAGATAGCTATCGATAGTAGCGTTTTCCTGGTTTAAATCCTCCAGCGCTGAGAGCGTATAGTACTGGAGTTGATAGCGATCGTTATAGTTTGAGATATCCGGGTTGTGATGGAAATACCCATTGGGATCGCTCGTGTCCGAAGCCATGAAAGTACCGTTGTTATAGAGCGCTCCGTATTCGCCACCGCCATTGTAGTTGGAATGATTATTGGCCCAATCTACGATGACCTTGATGCCGTTCTGATGCGCAGCGGTGATCAGATTGTCGAAGGCCGTCCACGAGTTGCTCGCATCGCCAAAGTGCTCTTCCACTCGCATAAAATCGCGCGCATCATATGCGTGATAGGGAGCACTCACCCCCGAACTGGCAAGATTGTTGTTCTCATTGTCGACGGTTGGCGATATCCAGATCGCTGTAACTCCCAGACCCTTGATATACGACATCTTTTGCTGAATACCCGCCAGGTCACCACCCCAATACGCATGCCAGTTTGTCTTGGTTGAGTCATACAACCCGGCGCTCTGCGATGGATTGTTATTGCTGGTGTCGCCGTCATAAAAGCGATCGGTGACGATCTGATAAATTACCTGTTTCTTAAAGTCCTGAGCGAGCGAGGCACAAGCGAGACATACAAGCTGTAAAGCTAGAGCGAAGGAAAACCGGCGCAGGTTCATATATGTCTCCCGGCAGAACGGAAGGCCCACTAAGACAAGCTTTGAGAATGATCATCCCGTTCGCGGAGCAGTATTGGCGTTGCCCCTCATACTTGTCAAACTCCGCACGGTTACCAACGTGTGCCGCGCATGCCGGGACTGCTAAAATCACCATATATCTATGGCTACTACAGCAAGCGTGCCAACAGAGGTTTTGGCCAAATACGAGCCCGTCATCGGCCTCGAAGTCCACGTCCAGCTCCTTACTGAGACTAAGGCCTTCTGCGGCTGCGTCAACAAGTTCGGCGCGCCTCCCAACACCAATGTCTGCCCAGTCTGCCTCGGCCTTCCCGGAGCCCTGCCCGTGCTCAATGAGCGCGCCGTCGAGTTCGCCACCCTCGCCGCCCTCGCCATCAATTGCGAAATCCGCGAGCGCTCCATCTTCGCCCGTAAAAACTACTTCTACCCCGACCTGCCCAAGGGATACCAGATCTCGCAATTCGATAAGCCCATCGCCGAGCATGGCTGGATCGATGTGCCCACGCCCAATGGTATGAAGCGCATCGGCGTCACCCGCCTGCACATGGAAGAGGACGCAGGCAAGAGCATCCATGACGGATTCGCCGACTCCGCGACACTGACCTCAGTCGACCTCAACCGCTGCGGCACACCGTTGATCGAGATCGTCAGTGAGCCCGATATCCGCACTCCCGACGAAGCTTACGAGTACCTGACCAAGCTGAAGGAGATCCTTCTTTACACCGGAGTCTCGGACTGCAACATGGAAGAGGGCTCCCTGCGCTGCGATGCTAACGTAAGTGTTCGTCCGCGCGGCCAGGAAAAATTTGGCACCAAGGCCGAAGTCAAGAACGTCAACAGTTTTCGCTTCATCCGCGCAGCGCTCGAATACGAGATCGAACGCCAGGTCGAGCTGATCGAGAGCGGTGGCCGCGTCGTGCAGGAGACCCGCCTCTGGAACGCCGCCGAGGGCCGCACCTACTCCATGCGCTCCAAGGAGCAGGCACACGACTACCGCTACTTCCCCGAGCCTGACCTTCCGCCGCTCATCGTCAACGCCGAGTGGAAGGCCGGCATCGCCGCGCACATGCCGGAGCTGCCCGAGGCTCGCCGCGCTCGCATGATCGCCGAATACGATATTACCGAACAGGACGCGCAGACCCTCACCGCAACCCGCGCCTTCGCCGACCAGTTTGAAGCCGCGGCACGCACGGCGAAAAGCCCTAAGCGAGTAGCCAACCTCATTCAGGGCGAACTCACCAACCGTTTAAAACTCGCTGGGTTCGAACTAGAGCAGTCGCCCGTCACCATGCAGGGTATCGCGCTCGCCGCAGACCTCGCCGAGGAAGGCAAGCTCTCCAGCAAGCAGCTCAAACAGCTCTTCGACTCGGCCTTCGAGAAGAACGAAGACTTCGGCACCGTCTACGACCGCGAAAAACCGCAGCAGATCAGCGACGTCTCAGCCATCGAAAAGATGATCGACGAAGTCATCGCCGCCAACCCTAAACAGGTTGAGCAGTATCGCGGCGGCAAGAAGACTGTAGCTGCGTTCTTCGTAGGCCAAGTGATGAAGCTTTCGAAGGGACAGGCGAATCCGGGACTGCTGAATGAATTAGTAACGAAAAAATTAAACAATTAATCGTTTCGGATTACAGTCTCTGAGAGCTGTGGCATCTTCTCCATCTGCAGTACTGGCAAGTGGAAGATGTTCTCCATGTCTTACGTGTGCTGGCTACGTACAAATTGTTCCCGGGTAAGGGATGGGAATTCACTTCCATCCCTTACCCGGATTGCCCCGGACGGCTGGTCAGCCGCCGGAGGCAGTTTTTGCTTTTAGCTGCAGCCACTAGTGCTGCCGCAGCTCATGCAGCGGTAGCAGCTTCCGTTGCGGACCATAATGGCTCCGCAGGTGTGGCAGCTTGGGGCATCGCCCATGTCGTACATGTCGCGCATGGCATCGGCGGCGTGATATACCCCGCGGTCTTCCATATGGAGCCCACTAGCAGATTCGCTGACTGCTCCTACTTCCGGCAAGATGCCTCCTTGCGGCGCGAACGTGGCTCCCATGCCTCTTGTGGAGGCGTGCTGATCGGGGCCTAACTGCAGGTTCCCCGACTGCGCTTCACTTCGTTCCGCTTCGCTCGGAATAACAATCTGGGATGATGTAGCGCCTGCCAACCCCGCAAACAAATCCAACTGCTGGCCCGACAGGAAACGCAGCTGGAGCCAGCGGAAGATGTAATCCATGATGGACTTGGCGTAGCCGATCTGCTCGTTGCCGGTCCAACCCGAGGGCTCGAAGCGGCTGTGCGCGAACTTCTCGCATAGGACCTTGAGCGGTACTCCATGTTGGAGTGCGAGCGAGATGGCGGTCGCAAAGCTGTCCATCAAGCCCGAAACGGTCGAGCCTTCCTTTGCCATCCTGACGAAGATTTCGCCGGGCTGCCCGTTGGGGTAGAGACCGACAGTGATGTAGCCCTCGTGTCCCGCGATGCCGAATTTGTGGGTGAGCGAGGCGCGCTCTTCGGGCAAGCGATGACGCACGGCCTTCGGAGGCGCATTCAAGTCTTGTCCAGTGGCACCGGGGTTGACTGTGATAGACGCAAGGGCTGCGGTGAAAGCGCTGCTCGCATCCAGGATGGACTTCGCCGTAACTTCCAGCTTATCCGACACCTTCGATTCAAGGGTCTTGAGGTCGGCTTCGGGTGCGACTTGTCCTGAAGAGAGTGAGGCTAACACGCGGTCAGCTGCAGCTGCTACGGCATCATCGGCTGTGTCTTGTGCGCTCTTGATGGCCTTGGCTCCCTTGCCATCGGAAACGTTCAGCGGCTGCGCTCCTTTGCTGCCATCACGATAAACGGCTACAGCCTTAAGGCCGAGACGCCAGGACTCGAGATAAGCTTCGGCGATGTCATCGAGCGTGCAGTCGTGTGGCAGGTTGACAGTCTTCGAGATGGCACCCGAGAGGAACGGCTGCGTGGCAGCCATCATCTTGACGTGACCCATATAGTGAATCGACCGCGTGCCCTTGGACGGCTTGAAGGAGCAGTCGAAGCAGGCGAGGTGCTCCGGCTTGATGCCGGGCGCGCCTTCGATGGTTCCCGTCGCGTCAATGTAGCTGACGATGGCGTCAACCTGAGTGTTGTTATAGCCGAGCTTGAAGAGCGCCGCGGGCACGGTGTTGTTGACGATCTTGATCATGCCGCCGCCAACGAGCTTCTTGTACTTGACTAGAGCCAAGTCGGGCTCGATGCCGGTGGTGTCGCAGTCCATCATGAAGCCGATGGTGCCGGTAGGCGCAAGCACCGTCACCTGCGAGTTGCGATAGCCATGCTTCTCGCCGTGAGCCAGCGCTTTATCCCAGCAGTCTTTGCTGGCAGCGATCAGCTCGTCCAACTGCGGTGCGACAAATGGCTCGCTGCTGGTCTTCGACTTGCCGATGTTGTTCACCTCGGCGCGGTGCATGCGAATAACGTCGAGGAACGGCTCGCGGTTGACGTAGAAGCCGGGGCACGCTCCGCCTTCGTGGGCGACACTCGCGGTAAGCGTTGTCGCAGAAGCCAGTGACGGGCACTTTTCTGCCACGCGCGCGGACTGCAAGTACGCCTCGCCGCACATGATGGCGGTGAGGGTGGCAGCGAAATCACGTCCAGCATCGGAGTCATAAGGCAAACCAAAGGCCATCAGCAGCGCGCCGAGATTGGCGTATCCAAGGCCGAGCGGGCGGTAGTCGTGCGAATTGCGCGCGATGGACTCGGTCGGGTAGCCGGAGTTGTCGACAAGGATATCCATGGCCGTGATCATCACGTCGATTGCGGCACGGTAGGCTGGAATGTCAAATGAACCAGCCGGAGTCACAAACTTGAGCAGGTTGAAGCTGGCTAGGTTGCAGGCCGAGTTGTCGAGGAACATGTACTCGGAGCACGGGTTGGACGCATTGATGCGGCCCGAGTTCTTCGACGTGTGCCACTTGTTGATGGTGGTGTCGTACTGCATGCCGGGATCGCCGCACTGCCATGTAGCTTCGGCGATCTTCTTCATGATGTCGCGGGCCTTGTAGGTCTTGGCGGGCTTGTGGTCCTTCACCGTGTAGGTGGTGAACTCGGCGTCCTTCTCGACGGCGCGCATGAACTCATCGGTCACGCGGACGGAGTTGTTCGCGTTCTGGAAGAAGATCGAACTGTAAGCCTCGCTGTCCGGGCCGGACGATCCGTCGTAGCCTTCGCGCATCAGCGCCCAGGCCTTGGCCTCTTCCTTCATCTTGCAGTCGATGAAGTCGATGATGTCGGGATGGTCGACGTTGAGGATGACCATCTTGGCGGCGCGGCGGGTCTTGCCACCGGATTTGATAACCCCGGCAAAAGCGTCAAAGCCGCGCATGAAGCTGAGCGGGCCGGAGGCGGTGCCGCCACCGGAAAGTTGCTCCGTCGATCCACGGAGGCTGGAGAGATTCGTGCCGGTGCCCGATCCCCACTTGAAGAGCATGCCCTCGGTCTTGGCCAGGGTCAGGATGGAGTCGAGCGAGTCGTCGACGGCGTTGATGAAGCAGGCCGAACACTGCGGCGTGCGGTAGCCGGTGACGGAGAACTCCACGGCGCAGGTATGCGGGTTCCAATGCCAATTCTGCGCATCGGAATTGGGCTCCAGACGATCACAGCCTACGTTAAACCATACGGGCGAGTTAAAGGCGACCTTCTGCGTCACGAGCAGGTGTACAAGCTCGTCGTGGAAGACGGCGGCGTCTTCGGGTGTGGTGAAGTATCCACCGGCGAGACCCCAGTCGCGGACGGTCTCAGCAACGCGCGCAACGAGTGCGCGAACACCAGACTCACGCTCGGGCGTGTTCATCTGGCCGTGGAGGTACTTGCTGGCGACGATGTTGGTCGCAGTCATCGACCAATCGACGGGAATCTCAACGTCCTTCTGCTCGAAGATGGTCTTGCCGGAGGCGTCGGTGATGGCTGCCGTGCGGCGCTCCCACTGAACCTCGTCATACGGCGAAACATTGGGCTTGGAAAAATAGCGCTCGAAGCGAAGGGCAGAACCTGCTGCATGGCCTGCGTTGCTGGCGGCGGCCTGAGGTACGGTCGACTGGGAGGCGGTGGTGACGGATTTTTTGGTGGCCTCGGCCATTGGTGCTCCTCTCTTTGGGGGAATACGGATTTTGATGCCCATGTAGGGCAGGTCTTGCTGTCCGGCAATCAAAAAGGCCAGAAAAGAGCGACGAGTGCGCCCTGAATCTCGACAAGCGAGTGGCTATCCTGGCTTGAAAACCGCTGGCTACCGGGAGCTAACTTTCGGCCCACCGTCTTTTGGTGGTGACCAGACATCGCCGCTTTCGGCTCCCGACCCTCGGCAGATTTTTTAGTGCCGCAGAGGGGAAGTTAGCGCTGTTAATGGTGTGTGTCAAGCGGGAACCACAATATCTTGTATTTTAGATGCAAAAAGGTACCCCGAAAGTGCAATTTCTGGACTTTGGCTGTGGAGAATTCCTGGAGCCCGCTCTGGATGCGGGTTGAAGGCAAAACCTGGCAACGGTAGTGCGGGACGGCTGGAAAACCACTCGTTGAAGCCTACGCGGGAGAACTAAGCAGAACAAGGCTCAGGAATGGTGCAATTCCTGTGGAGAGCTGTGGGAGGTGTGGAGAAAGAGAACTCAGTACGGCGGCCTATAGTCGTGTTGGCTGGCAGAAAGCTGTCAAGCAAAATTCGCACGTTCAATGCGTAACATGTTCATTCCATATAGATTGTTTGCATAAAAATTTGGCAGTCTATTTCTCTGAAACAGATACAATAGAAATAGGGGTTATATCGACAAAGCTCGCCAGCAATGGCGAGCTTTCGTATTTGTAAGAACAGTCAGACCCTGATGCACATTCTGTAGAAGGATCAGGCCCTGATCATCCCGTAAAACAGTAATAAAGCTCTAATCAGGCCACAGAAAGCAGGTTAGACCCTGATCGTATCTAATAGAATCAAAAGCACATACAGTATTATCAAACTGATAAACAGCCATAACCCATTTAGATTCAAATGCGTACAAAAGCAATGGGGTGGGGATACCCAGCCACACAAATCTGTTTGTCGATACAACCTGAAAGGGATCGGCTGATCGCTATCGGGCCAACTTTCAGGCGGGGATAGCATAGGCATACCGATGATGCGGCTGAAGAATATTACGCTGGTTCGAGAAAAAGTAGCCGACTGGACGCAGTATCCATTCAACGTCTCCGCCATTCGAAATCTGCATGAGTTGCAGATTCATGCACGCGTGATCTTCTTTGTCGGAGAAAACGGGTCGGGCAAGTCAACACTTTTAGAAGCGATTGCGGACAATTATGGCTTTGCACGCGAAGGCGGAAGCCGTAACTTCCATGGCGAATCGACGGAAACAGTTCGAGCTATCGAACCACTGACGAAGGCTCTGCGAGTAGGCTTCTCAAGGAGAACTGGGCAAGGATTCTATCTGCGCGCAGAGAGCTTCTTCAATGTTGCTACGCGGGTAGATGAGATGGCACATGATCTGCTCGATGGGCATAACGCCTATAACGCATACGGAGGCAAGAGCCTACATGTGCGATCCCACGGTGAATCTTTCTTCGCTCTCTTTGAAAATCGTTTTTCGCGTCGAGGTTTCTACGTACTCGATGAACCAGAAGCTGCTTTATCGCCGCAGCGACAATTAAGCTTTCTAGCGCGGCTTCATAGTTTGCTGGAAGGGAATGATGAAATTCAATTTTTAATTGCGACACATTCCCCCATGCTCCTGGCATATCCAGGAGCACAGATCTTTTCCTTCGACGATGAAGTGATTCATGAAATTTCCTATCAGGAAACCAGTCCGTATCAAATCGTGAGCCGCTTTCTGGAGTGGCCAGATGTTTACCTGCGTGAGCTTTTCAGCGAGTTACCTCTTGAAAATGAAGACATGGCGAATTAGAAGCCATGATGATATCTCATGGCCAGAGAAGCTTCACGCGCTTATCTGAGGCCGTAATCACTGCGTAGGAAGTCCCTAGCACTTCCCCATCCGCCTCGATCAGTAGTTTTGATTCGTACTTGAAGTTGGCAAGAGGGCGGCAGACGACTTTCGTCACATCTGCGTATTGGGGGTATGGGAAGCGGGAGCTTCCCCTGCTCTTTCTGGTTACGATCGCATGGAAGCTTGCGTGAGCCAAACCCAGGCGGCCCGTTTGGGGCACATAGGCCAGCCGCAGCGATGGTGCGAAGAGGTCTCCGCCGGGACGCCAGCGATTGATCTCGGGCACATGAGTGGCAATCGCCTCTGAAACGATCGCGGTAGAAACTTCTCCCGAGGTGCGAGTGATCTCGATCTGGAATGGGTCGACGGGATAGTTCATCAGCAGCTTCACGCCGCCGATAAAGTAAGCAGCACGGCCTCCTACGCGTTTGCCGCTGCCCGTGGGGGCAAGGTTCATGAGCGCCGCGTGGACGCCCATTCCCCCAGCGATGAGGAAGTACCACTTGCGCATGCTGCTATGTCCAACGGGATTCAGCGCAATTTGCCCGAGTGAAACATCGCGCGGCCGCGCCTTCAGCAGAGCACGCGTCGCTGCGATTGGATCTCGCGACAGTCGCATGTTCTGTACGACCACATTGCCGGTACCAAATGGAATGATTCCGACAGCTACATTAGAGCCCGCCGCGCCCTGGATCACCTGGAAGAGCGTGCCGTCTCCGCCACAGACGATGAAGGTGTCGAAACCTAGAGAGATAGCGTCGAGGGCCTGCTCGCCAGCAGAATGCGCGGACAGCGTCTCCTGTGTCTCAACCTCGCAGCCTGTGGAGCGCAGCAGCGCAACGATAGAGGCAACGATGCCACGGCGATTTTTTCGCTCAAGAAGAACAGGGTTCAGGAAGACCAGAACTCGCTTCATGCGTAAATGTCAGAATAGCCGCGAAGGCCAAATGTCAATGTGAATAGACGTTTGCAATCATAAGGATGTGCCTGCAAAGTGAACAGCTTGCGCTGTCACTGCGGCAAAAACTTGTTTGGAATAAAGCCGAATAACCGGATGCGATCTGTTTTATAAGCTTCGGCTAAGGAAAAGATAAAACGCCGCGTGTATGAGTATTCTGGCGGCCATTGGGCAGGTTTCATACGCCAGGCAAGCGGGAAATGCGCGAAGATTAGCGCGGAGCGTGGAATATGATACGGCGTTGTTACAATTTCAGCCGAGTGCCATCCATGTGTGCGCATGATAGTTACAGAATAGTAGGCATTTTGTATCGTATTTTGCGCCTGGGGCTCTTCGATAACGGCAGAGGCAGGCACACCTTGCGATTCGGCAAACTGCGCCATCACATGCGCCTCAACAAAGTGATTATGTGCCGCAGTCCCGGTGAAAATGATATGTGGAGCGACCCCGGCCTTGTACTCTCGAACGCCTTCGAGCGTGCGCGCCCGCTGGTCGGGTGAAACGCTGCCATCTGGATTGGCAGGATAGCCAAGAACGATGATGGTATCGAAGTGCTCCTGGCTTGTATTCCTGAGCGGAATACTGCGGTCTACGAGAACAATCGCTGAAAGAACTACAGCGAGGACGGAAATCATAACTACCAGCGCACGAGAGATCACAGAGCGATTGTAATAGCAGAGGCGAGGCGAAGCGGATGCTCCGCCCTCGCATGACACCCATCTAAAGCTGTGCGGGCTTCTCCCACTCGGAGAAGACGAACTCATTGAGCGGCTTGCGCTGACGCGGCGCTTCCTCGGTCTGGCGGAGATGTTCTGGAAGAATCGAGGGATCGCCGAAATAGCCAAGCGCAGTCACGGCGCCTATTTCGTAGTCATCAGGAACATTGAATAGCTGGCGGGCTTTGTTGTGATCGAAGCCAGCCATGGAATGCGTATGCATGCCCAGGATCGTCGCTTGTAAAGAAAGGTACGCCGTCGCTGCTCCAGTGTCATGAATGCCGTAATTATTCGGGCTGCCATTATGTGCGAATTTTTTGCTTGCAACCGAAAGAATCAGAACAGGAGCCGACTTTGCCCAGGATTGATTGAATTCGACCAGGCTGTCGAATATTTTCTGGTAAGTACTGTCTCCCTTGCGGCCAACAAAGAAGCGCCAGGGCTGCTCATTATATGAGGATGCAGCCCAGGCAGCCGCGGTAAAGATGGTTTTCAGGCTGGCGGCTGAAACCGGCTTGTCAGCGAATGCCCTCGGGCTCCAGCGGCGGAGAATTTGCTCATGCACGCCGCTCTCAGCGGGGCCGTGCTTGAGCTTTTCAATTTCTTCATTGGTCTTGGACATGCGATGACTCCTCAAAATAAATGTCTGCGCGGTTAGATTCGTAAGTGAGAAACAAAGTCGTTATTACTGGTGAAGAATTCTTGCAACCTCTATTGTCTCTCTCCAAGAGACATTCCATACCCATGACAGGCTATGATGACTCATTCGACCAGTGCAACTCAGCCCAGGAGATCTCAATCATTATGCGCAGATGGATCGCCCTAATTTTCGCCGCCTTTACGTTTCCACTATGGTCTCAGAGCACGCCAGGTCTCTCGACGCAATGGGAAGAATTGACTGGAGCAGACTTCATTAGCGCCATCCATAAGGCACAGGGCGTTTGTGTAATCCCATTTGGGATCATCGAGAAACATGGGCCTCATCTGCCGCTGGGCACGGATTTGATCAACGTGCGCTATGCCGTGGAACACGGCGCTCAGGAAGAGTACGCGGTTGTTTTTCCGGCATACTACTTTGGACAGATCGCCGAGGCCAAACACGAGCCGGGTACCGTCTCCTACAGCATGCACATGCAGCTTGATCTGTTACAGGAAACCACTGATGAAATGGCTCGCAACGGATGCAAGAAGATCATCATCGTAAATGGGCACGGCGGCAACGAACATCTGCTCCCTTATTTTGCCCAGTCACAGTTACAAGCTCCGCACGACTACGTTGTCTATATCTATAGGTGGCAAGCTGCCGGGGTGCCGGGCCGGCCCAAATTGCAATCAAGCATAGACATGCATGCGGGCGAGTCGGAGACTGCGCACACGATGGTGTCGCGGCCAGATCTTGTGCATCAAGACCGCGCGAGTCAGGAGTCGGGTGCAGACCAGAAACGGCAGCATCTTCCCGAGGGTGTTTACACCGGCATCTGGTGGTATTCGAGCTTCCCGAATCATTATTCAGGCGACGGCAGCAAAGGTAATCTGGCACTTGGTCAGTTCGATATGAAGGCTTGGGCCGATGGAATTGCTAACGTCATTCGAGCAGTCAAAGTCGACCAGACCAGTTTGGAGCTGCAAAATCAGTTCTATCGGGATGCGCAACATCCTTTGGAGACAAAGCAATAAGCAAACCGTTCACGCCACTGCGATTTGATGATGCTGGGTCGAAGGAAGGCGGCTCTCGGGATCATCCTGGAGAATGAGAGGGTCCGCTAGACCCCAGCGCTTCATGCGATAGTCCAGAGCTGTGCTCAATACCCCCAGGCCGTAGGCAATGCTCCTTTGAAAATTGATCGATGAAGCTTCGGGAAAATATTTAGTCGGGCAGGAAAGTTCGCCAACCTTAAATTCAAAATGCACGCATTGCACCAGCATCTGGTTATCGAATACGAAATCGTCGGAGCATGAGCGCAGTGGCAACCGCTCGAGTACGCGCCTGCTCCATGCGCGATAACCAGTGTGATACTCGGAAAGCTTCTGGCTTAGTAGAAGGTTCTCTGCCGCTGTGAGCACCCGATTCGATACATACTTGTAGAGTGGCATGCCACCTTTTAGAGCGCCGTTGCCCAGGATGCGCGATCCCAGTACAAGGTCGAATTCTTCGTAAGCGATCATCGCGGACATAGCAGAGATGAGCTTAGGCGTGTACTGATAGTCAGGATGCAGCATAACTATGACGTCTGCGCCACGGCTGAGCGCGGACGTGTAGCAGGTTTTCTGGTTGCCACCATATCCACGGTTTTCATCATGTCGAATTGTATGGAGGCCCAGCTCTTGAGCGAGCTCTGCGGTGCCATCGGAACTGGCATCGTCAGTGAGGATGATGTCATCTACGATATCTTTGGGAATTTCGTCTACAGTACGTCGCAACGTACGAGCCGCATTATATGCGGGAAGTACAACAGCGATGGTTTTCGCATTCAGCATTGAAAAATATGCTCCTAAATTGCTAAGTAATTCCGCAGCCCACTTACTACTTGACGATTCAGTTGCCGGATTCGTGCATCATGCGAGCTTTATCAAGCGATGCCGATAACTCGCTTTTATTTCCGTCTAACTGAGATTCATTCTTTTGCACATACACTCTGAAGCCCCGTGGTCCGGGATCGGATGGCTTAAATGCGCGCTCGTCATAGAGGACGTAATTTGCGTACAAATAAGTCTCAAACTGTGGCCATTGATTCAACTTACGGTAATCATCCAGATCGTCTGGATATAAGCCCTGTCCAATCACAATGACTCGAGGCGGATTGCCTTGAAGTTCGCGCCAGAACCGGCTGCGATATTCCTCGATCACTGGATGCTGGCTGGGCCCAAAAATAAAGTAGTCGTAGAAAAGCCCTGTGGATTGCACAAGCTGCATGCGGTAAAGAGCGGTATCACAGTCGGCTGGCATATAGATACATTGCACATGCCCGGAAAGCCGAATACCTCCCAACTGGGATAAATCGCCACTGAGAGCATAGATGAATGCCTCATCCCAATATCTGCGATGTGCTCGTTGTGCATATAGCGGCGCAACAATTACACCAAACGCCAGACCTGCCATACCCAGCGCGCGGACCATCCCTGGTTTACGTAATGCAGACGTAAACATCAGACCCACACACAGCATGATGAAGGCCAGCATGGGATAGCGATGATAAGGAAAACCCTTCCCTTGAGCGAAATACGACAGGACGCCAAAAGCAACACCGAGCAAGAGTGTTATCGTTTCCCAGTTTTTCCAGCTGCGATCAAACGCAGCAATTGCCAGTGCGATGATAATCAGCGTGACAATGGATGATGTCATGCTGTTGTCAAGCAGATAGGCAAAATTATGGCGCCCTAAATGCGCATAGTATGGAAGCACCTTGCGCATGACATAGATGAACTCGCCCAACGCATGCTTCTGCGCAAGGAATATGCCCACGACTGTTAGGGGCACACACATGCCTGCAAAGGCTAGTACAACAGGTGGAACCATCGGCTTGCCGAGCCGCTTTAAGCGGAAAGCCGCAATAGCCAGCAACAGCAGTGCGAATGGCAAAGGCGTTGGCTTGATAGTTGCCGCAGCCGCCGCGCACATACCAAAGAAAAACATTGGCCATGCCTTGCCTTTTCTCAGCGCATGAAAGAGAAATGCGTATGCACATACGAGCAGCACTGCAATCACAAGATCGCGTTGCCCAGCCTGCGCCGGGCCATCTCTGCCGTGAAAGAGAATAAAAAGCGATGCTCCGAATACTCCGCCAAACCAGTCGTACGGCCACGCAATAGCAATCATGGCCAGAGCCGCCGCCCCCATCAGAGCGAAATCGAAAGCTCGCCAGGCAAACGGACCACCGCCTAGCGTGTGCATTACAGTCCAATTCACGAGATAAATGCCTGGCATGTTCATTTCGATCATGTCTTTGTAGGGAGACATGCCATGATCCATCATGAAGCAAACGTAATCGATCTGCGATGGATCATTCACTAATGGCCAATGGATGGTTCCTACGACAAACAGGCTGACGCAAATTGCAAGAACGACACAAAGAACTATCCGGACCTTTTGGTATGGATAGCTGGTGGGCACATCCGGAGCAATACATAAAAAGGGCAAGCTACTCATTCGGCGTCCGCAATAACCTCATAGTTTTTCAATGTTGCGCAAGGCGAAACACAAGCACTGCAAGGACGATCTGAAGTGGGCTTACTTGTTTAGACGCAATCTTTCGTATGGGGTTGACAGGCAACTCAAATGATTTTGGCCGGATTTATGCACCCATAATGCAATGGCTTGCAGACTTGCCAGATTCGCACTCTTCAAACTTGAGGGGGAAATATGAAGATTTATCTATTTCGTCGCAAATTGCTCGAATACAGACGCTACTGGCACATTTGCTGGATGGATCAATATCCTGTAACGCAGGTGAAGTTCATTGCCGGATTGAAGAGTCAAGCTGCCATCAGGCAAGGCCGGTGAGAAATCGTGCTGCGCAAATGGGCTGGCAAAGAGCATTCCATATGGACGTACATGCCAGGGCGTGGGAAAACGAAAATTCCGGGGCGAATCCATGATGGCAACGCCAACCTGCTCGCCCTCCAGATTTGCTTGCCAGTCTGCCCAGGCGGAATGCGTGCCACGGATATGATCGGCACCTTCGATTCCCTCCGCATTGACTACTTTGCCGCCGCTCTTTTCTTCGAATGGTGTCCCGAGGCGCAGCCCAAGAATGGCATCATGATCATCCTCAAAGACAAGCTTCTTTCTGGCCTTTAACTGGAGATCGACATCGAACATGCGATTCTGTTCAGGCTTCGCATAGAACGTGAGCTTGAGGGTTTCATCGATGAGTGCTTCTCCTTTAGGGCTGAGCCATTGCGCGAGTATGGTAAGGTCTCCCTGATCTTTACCATCATGCGCGGCGAGCACTTTGCGAAACTTTATCGTTCCCTTATTTGGACGCTGATAGGATGGCTCATTCTCCCAGAAATCGATGCCGCTCACATGCTCTGCGCCGATCCAAAGACTGCGTTGATGTGGATGATCTGTCGATTCGCCGGTTACTTTCTCCATGGGAAATGCCCGCGTAACAGGTTTGCCCGAAGCAGTACATAGCGGATAGAGGAAAGGCTTGTTCGCGTCTTCGCCTTTCCAAAGTGCGGTGAAAGGCTTTCCATTGATCTCCACGGAAATTCGATTGTCTTCCTGCTGTATGTGGACTTGAGCTTGAAGAAGACCTGTGGCACTACACACAATCACGAGGTACAAGAGCGCGCGAACAGAAATAGTCATCCCCTTTCAAGATGCAATATCCGGATAGAGCTAGCAAGCCTCCCGAGGTGTTATGCATGGTATTCTCGGGCCATCGTGATCATTTCATTACGCTCTTTTCATATTGCCTTTGCTACTCTCGCTTGCTTTGTCTCTACAAGCGTTTCTGCTCAAGGCCAGCAGCTTTCTCCTGTCGAGCAGGCTATGGTGCGATCAGTGGACGCTAACAATGCGGATGCTCTTAAGTTGCTGGAGAAACTGGTAAACATCAATAGCGGCACGATGAGTCTGGATGGCGTGCGTGCCGTAAAAGACGTTATGCAGCCGCAACTGGATGCACTTGGCTTCAAGACCCGTTGGGTATCGATGGAAGAGGCCACGCATCGTGCGGGCGATCTGGTTGCTGAACATCCCTGTTCTAAGTCGGGGGGGTGCGGTAAGCGCATCCTTCTGATTGGCCACATGGATACTGTCTTTGAGAAGGACAGTCCCTTTCAGAAATATGAAATCGTCGCAGGTACGAATGGGAATGTTGCGACAGGGCCGGGCGTCAACGACATGAAGGGTGGCCTGGTGGTGATGCTCACCGCGCTGAAGGCGATTAAGGACGCAGGCACTCTGGACAAGGCCGATATCAAGATCGTGCTCAGTGGCGATGAAGAACGCACTGGTCAGCCTTTGGCACTTGCGCGTCGCGACATGATCGATGCAGCCAAACACAGTGATGTCTCACTGGAGTTTGAAACCGCCGTCCGCATTGATGGCGTGGACTACGGCAGTTTGTCACGACGCGGCAGCATCACCTGGAAGATTGAAGCCACGGGTGAAACCGGCCATTCGTCGCAAATCTTCGGCACGACGAAGGGCTATGGAGCTATCTATGAACTGACGCGCATCCTTGATGCTTTTCGTCAGCAATTGCCTGAGGCTGGTTTGACTTACAGCGTTGGTCTTATTCTGGGCGGTGTTTCCGAGAAGCAGAATCCAACCGAGACAGGCGGCGAAGCTACTGGCAAAGCCAATATTATCCCTGCACAAGCATTGGCTATCGGCGATTTGAGAGCTTTGTCGAATGAGCAGGCAGAGCGCGTTCAGAAGAAGATGGAAGCCATCGTCGCGCAACATCTGCCAAAGACGGGCGCGAAGATTACTTTCAATGAAGCGTATCCCTCAATGCCTGCAACGGAAGGAAATCGTGCTCTGTTGCGCATGCTGAATGGCGTTAACTCGAGTCTCGGCTTGCCGCAGATGCCTGAGCTTGATCCCATGCGGCGCGGTGCTGGCGATATTGCGTTTGCCGCTCCTTATACAGATGGACTCGTGGGTGTTGGCGCTGACGGCGATGGTGCTCATGCGCCTGGCGAAACAGTCTTCCTTGACTCAATTGCAAAGCAGGCTAAGCGCGATGCTCTGTTGATGTATCGGCTTACGCAGGTCGATGGCGGCAAGAAGATGGTCGAGTTGTTTCCTGCGAAGTAGTGATTGTTACTTCGCAGGAGCGAGTGTGTAGCTTGTGCTTCGTCCTCCCTCGCTGCTTTTGACCAGAATTCCGTTTTCGACGAGATGCAGTATGTCGCGCAAGGCTGTGTCTTGCGAGGATTTGGTCAGCGCGGCCCACTTGGATGTTGTCAGCTTGCCTTCGAAACCCTCCAACAGTTTTTGCAGTATGAGACGCTGGCGGTCGTTAAGCTGGACATTCGCCGCTATCTCCCAGACGCGAGTTTTGTAGAACACACTAGCCAGGGTTATCTGCGCTCCTTCAATGGTTCGTGCGAGACAATCGAGAAACCAATCCATCCACGGCGTGATATCGGTTGTTCCTTTCTGTGTTCGTTCCAATATGTTGTAGTACTCATTACGCTCCTGCCGGATCTGCGCCGACATGCTATAGAAACGCTGAGGACTCTTCTCAGAACGTGCCAGCGCAAGGTCGGCGATGGCGCGCGCTATGCGGCCGTTGCCGTCGTCGAACGGGTGAATGGTGACGAACCAGAAATGCGCGAGCGCCGCTTTCACTACCCAATCGGCTTCGTTGGTTGCGTTGAACCAATTAAGAAATGCTTGCATCTCCTGGTCGAGTTTTGCCGCTGGTGGCGCTTCATAATGGATGCGCTCACGGCCAACCGGTCCCGAGACTACCTGCATAGGACCCGTACGATCATCACGCCAAGCACCGGTGCGGACTGGACGCATGCCGCTACGTCCAGTTGGAAAGAGCGATGCGTGCCAGGAGAAGAGCCTGTCTGCGGTGGGAGGCTGATCGTAATTGCGGGTGGCGTCGAGCATCATCTCGACAACACCTTCGACATTACGGTCAACCGGTTTCAAGCCAGCAATATCCATTCCCAAATGGCGAGCAACCGAGGAGCGAACCTGATCCGACGGCAACCGCTCTCCCTCAATCTCACTGCTCTTGAGGACGTCCTGAGTAAAGGTATCGAGTAGGGCTTCCTGCTGTATGTTGAAACCCAGAGCTTCCATACGGCCCATCAAGCGTCCCTGCTCGTGATGGACAGCCAGCAGACGGTCTGCCAGGAATTCGCGGTTCCAATGAAGCTTGGGCCAGTCTGACTGTTGATGGATGTATTGCGACATTCTCCGCACCTCCTGCGGAGATTATGCGCTTATTCGCCGCATGACGGCAAGTATTTACCGCAAGTTTTGCGGAGATTGTATATTTATTCTCCGCATGCCTACCCCCACCCCTCATTGATTGCATAAGTATTTGCATTTTCAAGACTTACCGTCTATTTATCGATTTGATAATACATAAGTATTTTATTTTCAAACATGTGCGTTAGGGTCTAATACGCATTCTGTGCGTGAGTCAGGCCCTAACCTGCTTTCTATGGAGTGGTTAAGGTTTAACCCTGCTACAGAACCCGATCAGACCTTCACTCGTACTCGCCCCATTCAAAAAGGAAAGGCTCGCTGTTGCTGGCGAGCCTTCCCCTCTATTCCTATTATAGAAGGTTTAGCAAAATAGACTGCCAACTGAGATCTTCGATAAGTCACAGAAAACGCTTAAGCTATTTCATGTGCGAAAGAAAAATGCTTGACATGCTTTATGTTCGATATTGCGATATACCCTAATCTCCGCATAGATATTTTGAACATGCAGGACAAAAATCCAGCGCCCTTTGGGCGCTTAGGCCCACACTTCGCTTCGCGAAGTATGGGGCACCCGGCTGATTGAGCCAGCAAAATGCAGATTCCTCCACTCCGCTACGCTCCGGTCGGAATGACAATTCTTGAGAGATGGGGAAGGATGTCAACATGAACAGTCTAAAAGATCGCCCCGGACGGCCAGTCCGCCGCCGGAGGCTTGGCTTGTAAAAGAAAAGCCCGGCTTTTTGCGCCGGGCTTTTCTTTTCTTGCTTTGGTCTTGCGGTTGAGCCAGCCCTACTCGG
>Ga0137415_10001500_pt1 | contig 23182 bp, 23 predicted proteins | sample CZODoug3_1_1_16f_FD_183082 | JGI IMG/M metagenome (GOLD analysis project Ga0137415, IMG submission 183082) | Vadose zone soil fungal communities from Angelo Coast Range Reserve, California, USA - CZODoug3_1_1_16fungal (Hybrid Assembly) | ecosystem: Environmental > Terrestrial > Soil > Vadose...
TCGGTTGGTTTTTTGGCGTTTCGATAGCAACGGCGCTGCTGTTCCGAGCAGCCGCAAAAAAAAGGAAAAGAAGGATCGCTGCCCGCGTTCGCATGGCGCGCCCCGAAGGTATCGCAGGCCGAAAGTGTTGCAAAGGCGAAAAGGTCCGAGCCGGACTGGCGTTTACGCGCTCCCCGGAAAAGCAGAGCGATCACGTCCGCGCAGAGTCAGCCCGCCAGTCTGTTGGTTGAGACCACAAGCGAGCACCAATGCGTGCGAATTGACGGGTGGCTTCGACGACCCTGGCAGCGTTCCAGTTTCCAAGGCTTTTGCGGCCGTAATGAGTTGCCAAAAGACGGAAGCACCCACGCTTTCACCGAGCGCGATTTTTGGTGAATAAAGTGGCAATTCGTCGCCCACGGCCGCGCGTTCCGCTCGATCGATAAATGTGCCGTTCCCACTGCCAACGCAGAATCCGATTTCGTTCTTGAGACGCGCGTGCACGCTACCTAGTCGCGCCGAAGCTTCGGAACGACGAAAGAAGTTTGCGCCGGGAACAATCTGATCGATCTCGATCCCACGATTAGACCGCTTCAATAAGACCGCGCCTGCGCCTTCGCTCATGATCATGCCCCGCCCCGTTTCCGGTTTCTTCGGGTCCCGCAGGAAGCGCCATTGTCGGTAAGCTTCGCAGACCAGCGGATCGATTTCCTCGGCGGCGACAACAAGGCAGGCGTCCAGATCACTCGACGCAATCAGGTCTTCCGCCAGCTTAAGGGCAAGAATGCCGACGGCGCCATCCCCGACAACGGTATAAGAGGCACCGCTGATTCCAAGGATCGCGGCTAGATGACTGGCCGGCGCATTAAAGACCGTTTCGGGAAATAGTAGCGGACTGGCGGATTGCGCCCCAGACTTCACGATATCCGCATAAAACCGTCGGGTATAGATGACGCCGCCGTTGGAAATGGCGAAAACAAGCGCAACGCGATCGAGAGATGGCGGCGTTTTTGCTTCCGCCAGCGCGGCGAGTCCGGCCGCCGCCGCGAACCTTGAGATCGCACTGGCCCGGCGCAATCGCGGATGCGGCGGAAGATGGGCCGTCAGGGTGGCTGGAACACGCCGGACGAGATAGCGCGCGCCGTTTTGCTCGTTCTCCAAGGTTTCAACCGGCGCGGCTTCGCCCGCGACCAATCGTTTCCAAACATCAGTCACGCCGCTTCCGAGCGGAGTGATCCAACTCATGCCGGCGATGCTCAAACTCATCGCGCGAGTTTGCGAAGAACAATCGTTGCGTTGGTGCCGCCGAAACCAAATGAATTGGAAACTGCGCAATCAAATTGCGCGTCGCGTGGTTGGTTCGCCACAATGTTCAGAGATAGCTCGGCTTCCCGGAAATTGATATTTGGCGGTAAAAATTGATGTTGCAGCGCCAGCAGACTGACAACGGCTTCGATCGCTCCCGCCGCGCCGAGCGAATGACCCATCATACTTTTCGTTGAGCTCACCGGTACCTCGCCGAACAATTCCATGATCGCTTTCCCCTCAGCCGTGTCGTTGAGAACGGTGGCCGTGCCGTGTGCATTAATGTAACCGACCTGATTTGGCTTAAGCTCCGCCTGGGCCAGCGCTTGTTCCATGGCGCGACGCGGTCCGCTCCCGTCGGGATTCGGCTGCGTCAGATGATGGTTATCGGTAGAAATTCCGTAGCCAATTATCTCGCCAAGAATTTCCGCGCCACGCCTGCGCGCGGACTCGAATTCTTCAAGCGCGAACAAGGCCGCGCCTTCGCCCAATACCATGCCGGAGCGATTCGAATCAAAGGGTCGACATTTTTCCGGCGTCGCCGCTTGTAATGAATCGAAGCCAACGAACACGAGCTCGGACAGTGCGTCATAACCGCCCGCCAGAATTCGTTGGTAGCGGCCGGTGCGAATCGCGTTAAAAGCATGACCGATTGCGTTTGTGCCAGAGGCGCAGGCATTCGCGATCACCTGGGCGGGCGCGTTGATCCCAAATTTTTCCATGGCATCGACGATCTGTTTTTGCGGCGGATAATTTGCGATCAAGGCTGCGGAACAAGCGCCACCATTTCCCAGCGTGCGATAAAAATTTTCCCCGAAGCTCATACCCCCGCTGGTGGTACCGACGATGGCGATTTCAGGCTCGAAGTCCGGCGCGTGTTCGAGAAGTTCAGCCAATGCCGTCATGACCATGTAAGAAGCGCGATGTAAACGGCGCTCTTGCCGGCGCCGATTTGCGTTGCTCAACAATCGTCCATCATCAATCTGGGCGGCAGTCTTGCACCGTGTTTTTTCCACCGAAAAAGTGCTGACCGGCGTGACGCAGTCCCGTCCCTGCTGAAGGGACTGAAGCGTCTCTGTTAACCCGAATCCGAGGGGGCTGACGATGCCGCCAGCAACGATGGCGACGCGCCGGGTATTCTGCTCTTCGGATTTCATTATGGTATTTAGAACTGTAAACCTTTCTCTTTGTTGTTGCGTTTAAGCGGAAAAGCTCCTACTAAGGCGGCAAAGAAAACAGCGCTCGGGCAGTTGGTGAATTGTCAGTTGAGTTTATTCAGTGGCAGTTTGAAATCCGATAACCGGGAACAGTGACCTGGCGGCGTTTTCCAGAATAAACTCAAATGGGTACCAAGTTATACGTTGGAAATCTTTCGTTCAATACGACGGAAACCGACCTTCAGGATCTCTTCGCACAGGCTGGTGCTGTGCAGGATGTCATGCTTATGCAGGATAAATTCACAGGCAAGTCTCGTGGCTTCGCTTTTGTGACCATGGCGACGGAACAGGAAGCACAAAATGCCATTACCCAGTTTAATGGCAAAACCGTGGAAGGTCGCGCTTTGACCGTGAACGAAGCGCGTCCGCGCGAAGCTCGCCCCCAAGGAGGCGGCGGCGGCGGTGGCGGCTACGGTGGCCGCGGTGGTGGCGGTGGCTACGGTCGTGGTGGCGGCGGCGGTGGCGGCGGCGGTTATGGCCGCGGCGATCGCGGATCCCGCTGACCCAAATTTGTATTCCATTGAGAAGCGCCCGCTTTCACAGGTCGGGCGCTTTTTGTTAATTCCTTTTCGTGAAGCGGCTGTAAGGTATCGATAATGCGATCTTAGTTTAAACATCAACCCAGGAGAGCTTATGGCGGAGAAGTCCACTGAGAATTCAACATCGAACGAACAACAACAATCGGACGAGAACATTACCATCCCGCCGATTTCCAAACCCGCCGCTGGCGCGGCCGCGGGCGCGGTGCTTGGCAGCGTTGGCGGTCCTGTGGGTGCGCTCGTGGGCGGCATGATCGGCGCAATTGCCGGTAAAGCAGCGGCGACGGGTCAGCCTATTGGCGCTACCGCAAAAAAAGCGATCGGTTTGCGCAATGCGCGCCGTTCGCGTTCGAAACCGAAGTCGAAACCGAAACGCCCCGCCAGTGGGCGCAAGAAAGCATCCACATCTCGCAAGAAGACCAAGACTTCGCGGCGTCCTTCAGTGAAGACCCGCGGCAAGAGCAAAAGCGGTAAATCGAGCAGTGCGCGCCGTGCACGATCGGCGAAATCGCGTCGCGGTGGCAAGGCCAAAGTCCGTCGCACATCGGCGCGAAAGGCAAGGGGAAGTGGTGCGAAATCGGCCGCACGTTCTCGACGTGCCACGAAAAAGCGGCGCTAGGAAAACTAAACGTCGCCCTCACCTTCGTCCTGCCCATGGGGGAGAGAAGGACACAGATTCGGGGTGTCTTGGGAATCAGGGCGGGAGATCGTACGCGAAGCGCCAGGTGAGGGTTTGCTTATGTTCTCGGTGCGGTTGTCGCCGGAAAATTGAAATGGGCAGGGCTGGATTCGAACCAGCGAAGGCGTAAAGCCAGCAGATTTACAGTCTGCCCCGTTTGGCCACTCCGGAACCTACCCTTTCGCGAGCGTTGATATAGGCTCGCGCTCAACCTGCTGCAAGTCTGCCCTTCGTCGTGGTAGCCTGCATAGCGCGCTTGGCGAGACGGCCCGCCAATGCCCTCCTCGTTGTTATTAACACCGGCCTTTAGGCCGGTGGTGCGACACCCCACTATGCGACGAAAGCCGTTTCAACGGCTTTCATGTGGCCTCCAAACCAAGCCGCTAAACGGAATCACCGGCCTGAAAGGCCGGTGTTAATGAGAATCGAAGCGACACCCGGCGCTCATGTCACCTTTCATTATTGGTCGTAAAATTCCGCGATCTTGTCGACCACAAATCGCTGCGCTTCGCGACTCAGTTCTGGATAAATTGGCAAAGCCAGTGTTTCCGCGGCCGCGCGTTCTGCTTCCGGAAAGTCGCCCTCCTTATGTTCCAAATAGAAAAAACATTCCTGCAAATGGAGCGGAACCGGGTAGTAAATCTCGCTTCCAATTTCGCTGCTGGCGAGATGCGCCTTCAACTCATCCCGCGCTACGGCGCGAATGACAAACTGGTGATAGATGTGATGATTACCAGCGCGCTCCCGATATGGCTCGGCTGGAAGAATGATGGAATTTCCCAAATTGCGCCGGGAAAACTCAGCACGGTAAAAATCAGCGGCTGCGCGACGAGCTGCCGACCAATTGGCCAGATGCGGCAGTTTCACCTGAAGAATCGCCGCCTGCATTTCGTCGAGGCGAAAATTCCCGCCAATAAACTGATGATGATAGCGCGGTTCCATGCCGTGTTGGCGGCAAGTCCGTAAGCGAGTTGCGAGATTTTCCGCCATACAAACGACGGCGCCGGCGTCACCTGCCGCCGCAAGATTTTTCGAAGGATAAAAGCTGAAACAACCCACATCGCCGATCGTGCCGGCCGATGCTACTCCACCGCTTCGAGGGTATTCGGCGCCGATTGCCTGGGCGGCGTCTTCAATCACCAGCAATTTATGTTCGCGTGCGATGTCCATGATCGAGTCCATCTCGCAGCACAGCCCGAAAAGATGCACCGGAATAATCAAGCGAACGGCTTGTCGGTCACGTGTCATCAGGACGCCGTCCACCTGGCGACAATTTTTTTCAATGAACGATCGGATCGCTTCAGGTGAAATATTAAGAGTTTCTGGCTCGATATCGACAAAGAGCGGTGTCGCGCCGACCCGTGCGATACAGGCAGCGGTCGCGAAAAACGAATAGGGCGTCGTGATCACGGCATCACCCGGTCCGATTTCCAGTGCCATCAAACCTGCGAGTAACGCATCCGTTCCGGAGGAAACGCCGATAGCGAATTTTGCGCCGGTGTAATCGCAAAGTGCGCGTTCGAACTGCTCCACTTTCGGGCCGAGGATGAAACGTTGGCTTTGCAGCACTTCATCGATTTGCTGCCGAATCGGCGTGGCCAGGGCGCGATATTGTTCGCTTAGGTCGAGCAATGGCACCCGCATCGCGAGCAGAATCGCAGCTTCGCTTGCCGGTTCAACTACGAAGGGTTGCCTTGGTTACGGCGTCGTTGACCAGGCCCCCTCACTGCCTTAAGATCGCGCGATGTCTCTCATTCGCGGGCTGTTCTGGCTCGTCCTATTTGTTTTTTTTACCTTCTCATTCGTCGTGCTTTTTGAGTACGGCACCCATGATTTCACTAACGGTTTCAAACAAGAGGCCGAGCGGGTGAAGAATTTCGTCGTGGAAGCGGTAAGCAAGCCGAAAGCTTCGCCGTCTCCGGGCGCGAAGAAAAAATAGCGGCGACCGATATCTACCTTACGAACTCGATCGAGATTTCGCGATCGATATAACCGTGTTCGCGCGCTTCGCCAAGAAACCGGCGGATGGCCTCGCGTCCAACTTCGCCATAGTCGCGGGTGAACTCGTTTACATACAGTCCGATAAACTTTGATGCCAGGTCACTTCCCATGTCGCGCGCGTATGGCATGGAGTGTTGCACCGCTTCGGCACGATGGTTCAGGCCGAATTGGATGCTCTCTCGCAAAATCGCGGCCAGATCATGCTGAATTTCGCGCGGAATGTCCCTACGCAGAACATTGCCACCCAGTGGCAATGGCAGGCCGGTCCGTTCTTTCCACCATTCGCCCAGATCGATTATTTTTGTAAAACCAGACTGCGCATAGGTGAGCTGCCCCTCGTGAATGATTAGGCCGGCTTCCGCCCGGCCGCTCCGCACCGTCTCAAAGATTTGGTCGAAAGGCACGACGATGTATTTGAATTCACCGAGGTAAAGCTGCAGCGCCAGGAACGCGCTCGTCATTGTACCCGGCACCGCGATTACCCGATTACGCAACCGTTCCCGAAAATCTTCATTCGATGTTGGAGGTTCGCTGTTCGTTGTTCGATGTTTCTCAATCACCAGCGGGCCGTAGCCGTCGCCCATGCTCGCGCCGCATGGCAACAGTAAATATTTGTCCCCGAAGTAGGCGTAGGCATGAATCGAGACCGCAGAAATATGCAGCTCGCCGCGCATTGCCCGTTCGTTCAACGTCTGAATATCTTCGAGCCGGTGTTCGAAACGATAACCGCGCAAATCGATTTTGTTCGTTGCCATCGCATAAAACATGAAAGCGTCGTCGGGATCCGGTGAATGCCCGAGAGTGAAGGTCTCGGTGAGGGTTGCGGCCATTCACGATGCTATGCGTGCTGCAGATTGTCGCAACGAGCTGTTTGCGTTGCGGAGTGGCTTCCGATAACCTCTGAGCGATGGCAAAAATGGCGCTCGGCAAAGGTCTCAGCGCACTCATCGCCGCGCAGCCGGCGCCGGCTTCAGGGATTGGGGCAGTCGACGATTCGGAAAAAATTCAGCGCGTCAGTCTCTACAGCATCACGCCAAGCCCACTGCAGCCGCGTAAGGATTTCGGCGCGGATGCGCTCTCGGAGTTGGTCGAATCCATCCGCCAACACGGAATCATTCAACCTCTGATTGTGCGGGCGATCGATGGACGTCACGAATTGATCGCCGGGGAACGGCGCTGGCGCGCCGCCCAGGAAGCGGGGTTGGATGAAGTGCCCGTCATTATTCGGAGCGCGAGCGATCGCGATGTGCTCGAACTTTCGCTCATCGAAAATTTACAGCGCGCCGATCTGAATCCGATCGAAGAAGCGCAGGGTTACGCTCGTTTGGCAGGTGAATTTGGAATGCGGCAGGAAGAGATCGCGCAGAAGGTTGGCCGGAGCCGCGCGGCCGTGGCGAACGCGATGCGGCTGCTCGATTTGCACGCGCAAGTGCAAACGTGGTTGACCCAGGATTTGATCTCGGTCGGACACGCCAAAGTCTTGCTTGCGCTGAAAGCGCCGGAAGAACAGGTGGCCGTCGCGGAAACGGTCCTAAGACGGAGTGCGACTGTGCGGGCGACGGAACGGCTGGTTGCTCGCCAGCTGGGCCAAGCGAAACCGCGCCGTCGTCGCCCCTCATCGGTGTCGGTGAACGCGACTGCGATTGAACATTTGCAATCGCGTTTGCAGGAGCATCTCGGGACACGCGTGGTTTTGCATCACGGCGAGAAACAAGGGCGAATCGAAATTGAATATTACGGTGCCGACGACTTGCAGCGCATTATGCAACTGATCGGACTTCCGCCAGAAAATTGAGTCGGCGGCATGCGCTCTACCCTCTCGCGGGCGCTCTTTCTCGCCACCTTCGCGATCCTATCGGGCCAGGGTTGCAGTCTGCGAAGCGCCCCGCTTTGGGAAAATTTTTCGGGCGAGCAAGCCTTTGCCCACGTCCAGCATCTGGTTGATCTCGGTCCCCGACCCGCCGGTTCGGAAGCGTTGGAGAAATCGCGACTTTATATCATCGAACAGTTGAAGTCTGCCGGTTGGACCGTAGCACGCTCTGAATTTTCCGACCAGACTCCGCGCGGGAAAGTGACATTTGTAAATCTGATTGCACGCTTTGGAACCAGCGAAAAAAAAGAGGCAGCACAGTTCCTTCTTTGCTCTCACTACGACACCAAAACCTACGACACCATTCGCTTTGTTGGAGCAAATGACGGCGGATCGAGCACTGGGTTGCTCATTGAAATGGCCCGGGTCCTGGCACTGAGCCCGGCCCTTGCCGCAAAGATCGAGCTTTTGTTCTTCGATGGCGAAGAGGCATTCGAAAACTTTACCGCCAGCGATGGGCTCTACGGTAGCCGCCATTTTGCGCAAGCGCTGCGCGATTCGGGAAAAGCAAAATCTGTTCGCGGCGGAATCCTCTTCGATATGATCGGGGACAAATCGCTCGACGTAACGCTACCGTCTGATTCACCGGCTGCCCTGACTCGCAACATTTTTGCCGCCGCCGATGCGCTCGGCCAACGTGCTTATTTTACCTATCTCGATCGCGGAATGACCGACGATCACACTCCGCTTAACGAGATCGGGATTCCGGTGATCGACCTGATCGATTTCGATTTTCCACCGTGGCACACTGCAGAGGATACGCTGGACAAAATCAGCGCCGAAAGTCTGGAAATCGTTGGGCGGGTCGCGCTCTACGATCTGGTGCAATTTGAATTGAAATGAAAAATGCGCTTCTCGCGTTGATCGCAATCGGGGCTGGCGCACTAGCCAGTGACTGGCTTGCCAGACTTCCTGTGGTTCATGAGGTCGCTGGCCAAGTTTTTCAGCGCGGCAAATTGATTGCTCTGGTGGGGCAAAGGGGAGTCTTCGAGGCGGATCTTGGAGCACGTCTCCGAGAGAAACAATTTTGCGCAGGAAGAGAAGATTCCGATGAAGCGGAGAGAGTCGCGCTCCGCGAGGAGTTGATTGCAAGCGAAGCATTGCCAACGAATGCCGTTACAATGAGCGACCTGGACCCCGCCTTGGTTGCTCTGCGAAATCAATTTGTGGATGATCGCCAGTTTCGCGCCACCCTGTACCGCAGCGGGGTTTCGCAACGAACTCTCCGGCGAGCCTTAGCCGAAGCAATCCGCGGCGAAGAATGGATTGAGAATGAAATTGCTTCGCAAGTGGCCGTGTCGGATGCGGAAGTGCAGAAATATTTCGAGCAGCACCAAGCCGAATTCATGCAACCAATACGAATTCGCGCCCGACACATTTTTCTGGCTGCGCCTGAGGGCTCAACCCCCGAGCTCATGCAAACGAAGCAACGCACGATCCTGGATGTCGCAGTGCGTTTGGGCCGGGGGGAGGATTTTGGCGAACTCGCTGCCGCAGTTTCCGAAGACGAAGCGAGCAAAACGCGCGGTGGCGATCTCGGTTTTTTCGCGGCCAGTCGTATGCCGGCAGAATTTTTCGAGGCCGCAGAACAACTGCTGCCCAATGCTCCTCCACGATTTTTGCAATCGCATTTGGGCTTTCATGCGCTTCAAGTGACCGATGTTCATCCGGCACGGCCGCTGACCCTTGCAGAAGCAACGCCTGAAATTTCGGCCCGCATTGCGGCAGAGAAGCGGCGCAGAGTCGTTGCCGCCTTGGAGTCGGAACTGGCACAGCGCACCCGGTTTGTGGTCAAATGAATAGAATTGCACGGCGATAGGTTTAATCGCAGTTTCCAGAGGGCACGGACATGACGCGTACTATTAGAAAGAGCGTTGGGATTATTGGCCTTGGCATTATTGGCCGTCGCATTGCCGACCATTTGCGGCATCAGGGGCTGTCGGTCTTCGTCTGGAACCGCACCCCGCGACCAGTGCCCAACTTTGTCGGTTCCCCGGCCGAACTGGCGCAGACGTGCAATTACCTCCAGATCTTCGTCTCCGACGACGATGCGCTGATGCGAATAATCCAGACAATTTCGATGTCGCTCACGTCGCGACATATTGTGATTGCGCATCCGACCGTCTCACCCGACACCATGCGTGAAGCGGCTGCATTAGTGGAACGGCGCGGCGCCCGTTTAGTGGAAGCGCCATTTACCGGCAGCAAACTGGGGGCGGAGAAGGGTCAGCTGGTGTATTACGTTAGCGGCGACGAAGCGGCTGTTAATGAAGTGCGGCCGCTACTGCAAGCGAGCAGCAAAGCGATCGTGGACATCGGCGCAATCGGCGACGCCAGCATCATCAAGATCGCAACCAACATGGTGACGGCGGCGAGCGTGCAAGGGGCCGCAGAAGCGATGGCGATTGTGCATTATTCGGGCATTCCATTGGAAAAATTTGCCGATGCCCTCAAGCAAAACTCAAGCAATTCAGGCACGCTTGATTTGAAAGTGCCGCGGATTATCTCGGCGGATTTCGAACCGCATTTTTCCGTCAAGCACATGCTTAAAGATATGCAGATTGCAAATCGGATGGGCCGCCACTTCGACCTTGATCTGACAGTAGCGGGTGCGACGCGTGATCGCTTGCTCGATGAAGCGCGGCAGGGCCGGGGCGACGATGATTATTCCTCAATCGCCCGGCGTTTTCTGCCATTTGTGCAAACGCCGGAAATGGCGGAGCGACAGCCCGATTTGTTCTCACCGCGTCCGGCGGAGGTGCCGCACGAATCGCCCGAGTTCGTCGAGGAGCAGTTGGCGAAACTGGAAGCGACGCAGATTGGACCACCGCCTTCTGAGACAGCTCCGGCAGAAGAACAGCCGGTTGCCGAAGAACGCCCAAAGCCAGCCGATCTTGAGACGCCACGTCAAACGGAGCCGGAGCCGGAGGAAACGACGACTCCACCCGAGACTCCTTCGAACGGTGATTCCAAACCAGAAGAGGCGAAGCGCGGATTCTTCAGTCGCTTATTGCGACGGACCGATTATTGATCGGTCAAATGGCCCCGGCGTTCTTCGATCTTTCTGCCCGCGCGAAGTTGCGCCTGAGTGGTGCCGACCGAGTTCGGTTTCTGAACGGACAAACCACCAACGATGTCCGCAGAGCCAGGGCAGAGGCGACACAGGAGTCATGCGTGCTCAATGCCAAAGGTCATCTCGATGCGCATCTCTTTTTGTTTGCCACACCTAACGATATTTGGATCGACGCCGACGAGGAATTGCGCGAGCAATTACGATTCCGGCTCGAGCGCTACGTCATTGCCGACGACGTTGTCATTGAGGACGTGACGGATCAATTTGCGCTCTTTCATGCGCTGGCGGAGTCAGAGCCGAAAACAGCGGGAGCAAAGTTTTGCCCTCGCTCGCGCCGGCTGGGAACCGAGGGCTGGGAGCTCTGGGTTGAATCGGCTGGAGCAGAGAAAGCGAGGAATATTCTGGCTGCCGATTATCGAGCGATGGATGAAAGCGAGTGGGAAGTGTTGCGGGTCGAGAATGGAATTCCACGCTGGGGGCGCGAACTCACGCCCGAAATCATTCCGCCGGAAGCCAATCTCCAAGCGCGCGCCATTGATTACGAAAAAGGCTGCTACATCGGGCAGGAAGTGATCTCGCGAATGAAAATGAGCGGCCAAAGCCGGCAGCGTCTGTGCGGTCTGACTTCGGAAACCGCACTAGTTGGGGGAATGGAGGTGCGCGCCGGAACAAAGGTGGTTGGCCGCGTAACGAGCGCGGTCTTTTCCCAGCGGATGAATTCCTACATCGCTCTGGCGATGATAAAGCGCGGTTATACGGAACCCGGCACGTCGTTAGTCACGTTGGCGGACGGCGCGGAAACAACTGTCGAAGTCGGTGCGCTGCCGTTCAGCAGCCCGTCCTCTCATTGACACCGACCTTCAGGCCAGTGCGATCGTGAAGCTCGCTCGAACAGGGGCAAGCCGTTAAAACGGCTCACCTGCATATCTCGATCGGAGAATCACCGGCCTGAAGGTGTTAATTAAAATTAAGATTTTGTTGCCTGGGCGCATTGCTGAAAATCAAGAAGGTTTGACCGGGCTGGAACGTTCCCGCTAATTTGGCTGGCCGGCCCCTTTCTGGCGACCGAGCAAGCAATGGCCAAGGTCACCCTTAATCACGTTTACAAGATTTATCCCGGAGAAAAAGGGAGCCACGTAACCGCGGTCGAGGATGTGAACCTCGAAATTGGGGATTGCGAATTCGTCGTGTTGGTTGGCCCGTCCGGTTGCGGCAAGTCGACTACTCTTCGCATGATTGCCGGCTTGGAAGAAATTTCGCGGGGCGACATCTACATTGGAGAGCGGCGGGTTAACGACGTCGCACCGAAGGACCGCGATATCGCGATGGTATTCCAGAATTATGCGCTCTATCCGCACATGAGCGTCTTCGATAATATGGCCTTTGGCCTGAAGCTGCGGAAATACGGCAAAGCCGAAATCAAGAAGCGCGTGGGGGATGCGGCGAGCATTCTTGGAATTGAAGGATTGCTCGATCGCAAGCCGAAAGCGCTCTCCGGCGGACAGCGACAGCGCGTCGCGGTAGGGCGCGCCATCGTGCGACAGCCGAAGGTTTTTTTGTTCGATGAGCCGTTATCGAATCTGGATGCGAAAATGCGGGTCCAAATGCGCACCGAAATCACCAAATTGCATCAGCGTTTGCAAGCAACGATGATTTACGTCACCCATGATCAGATTGAAGCGATGACAATGGGCGACCGGATCGTGGTGATGAACAACGGCAAGGTACAACAGATCGATACGCCGTTGAAACTTTACAATGAGCCGGACAATCTTTTCGTCGCCGGATTTCTTGGCAGCCCTCCGATGAATTTCATCGACGGCGAATTAAAACAGGAACGCGACGCCATCGTGTTCAAGGAAATGCAGGGTGGAACAATCCAAGTGCGATTCGCCAATCGACCGCAAGCGCGTGAATTTCTGGGCAAACCAATGCTGCTTGGGATTCGGCCGGAAGACATCGAAGTGGCTCAGCTTTCGAAAGCGGGGAACACGACCGCGACTTTTCCGGCGATCGTGGACATCGTGGAACCAATGGGAGCGGAGACGAATTTGTACTTGCAGACCGGCGCGCACACTGTCGTTTGCCGGAGCCAGCGCGCGCTCGACCATCGCGAGACCGGTCATCGTTTACAGTTCGAGCTCAATGTTGATAAAACGCATCTATTCGATCCCGCGACCACGAGTCGTGTCGTATAAGTGGTTTGCAGTGACCCGTTTTTACGCGAATTTAGTTGCATTAATGGACTCTTTATCATTAAGGTAATGACCGCCCAACGGCCATGAATCAAAGACTGCTGGCAGAGATCGGCCGGACGCAACGGCTCGAAATTGTTAATGCGCTCAAACGCAGCCGCGGGTTATCGGTCAACGAATTGGTCGATCGCATGCGGATGAGTTACATGGGCATCAAACAGCATTGCCTCACCCTGCAGCGCGACGGTTATCTCGATACCTGGCGCCGTCCGCAAAAAATGGGACGCCCGGAAATGGTTTATCGTTTGACCCGGCGCGCGCATGATCTTTTTCAGGCGGACAGTAATCGTTTCACGTTGGAATTGCTGGATTCGGTCCATGGGATTTACGGTCCGAACGCGCCGGAAAAATTGCTCTACAATTTGTTTGAAAGGAAGTGCGCTAGCCTGAAAGAGAAGGTGAAAGGCGCGACGGTGGCGGAGCGGGCTAAATCGCTGGCGAAAATGCGCGATACAGAAGGTTATATGTCACAATTTACGATCGACGATGGCGGCCCGCAGATTCTGGAATGCCACACGCCGCTCCAGAATGTTCTCGATAAATATCCAATTATTGGCCGACTCGAGCAGGAAATGTTCGAACAGCTTCTCGGAACACGAGTGCGGCGCCAGGAAACGCGCAATTCCGGACTGTACGAGTGCGCGTTTTACTTTGACGCCTAAAAAGGTCACCCGTCGCAAGGACGAGCCGTTCGAGAATGCGTCCAGATCCCGTCGCGTTGTCATCCTGAACGAAGTGAAGGATCCCGCCTACATGCTACGGGTCACACATACTTTATCGCGTGATCATTAGATCTTTTGTGAGTCCCTCGCTTGCCCTTGGGATGACGGAGCTTGCTAGTTCGGGCGGCACAAACTAAGCCGACTTGCCTTTCGCTGAAATTCGTTTGATGGAACGCCCATGCTTCGGGCATTTCCGAGCGCGGTCATTGAAAATCTACAGCCGCTGATCGATGGCGGTCGCTATCCGATCAAGCGGGTGACCGGTGAAGATCTGATGGTCGAAGCCGATATTTTCAAAGAGGGGCACGATGTTGTCGCGGCCGCGCTGAAATGGCGAATGGTTGGGGAGACCCGCTGGCACGAGACGCCGATGAAATTAATCGATAACGATCGCTGGCGTGGGGCCTGCACTTTTTATGAAAATGCGATTTACGAATATACGGTGGAGGCTTGGATTGACGCTTTTACCGGCTGGCAGCACGAATTTTCCACCAAGTTCAAAGCTGGCGTAACTCCCTTGCGCAGTGAAGCGCTCGAAGGTGCGGCGCTGATCGAGGAAGCAGCAGGACGCGCACACGATCCGCATGACGCAAGCCGGCTCTGCGAAATCGCGGAGGCAGTGCGAACAAAGGTGCCGGCAGAGGTCGATCAGCTGGCGCATTCTGGCGAGCTCGAGGTTTTGATGGCGACCTATCCGGATCGGACCGGTGCCACGCAATGGGCTCCGCCGCCGCGCGTGGTTGTTGATCGTTTGGAAGCGCGGACTGCGGCTTGGTACGAATTCTTTCCGCGTTCCGCCGAGGGTAGCGGTGAGCGCGGTTCCAAGCTGCGCGATTGTTTGCCCCGGATCGAGTACGCCAAAGCAATGGGATTTAACGTCATCTATTTCCCGCCAATCCATCCCATCGGTACCACTAACCGCAAAGGACGAAACAATTCTGTTATCTCTCGACCTGATGATCCCGGCGTGCCTTATGCCATTGGCAACCGACATCTTGGTTTGCCGAACGGTGGCGGGCACAAGGACATTGATCCCGCCCTCGGGACGCTGGAGGATTTCGCCTGGTTGGAAGAGGAAGTTCGAAAACGCGGGCTGGAAATTGCACTCGATTTCGCAATCAACTGCTCCCCCGATCACCCTTACGTGGTGGAACATCCGGAATGGTTTTATGCGCGCCCGGACGGCACCATCAAGTTCGCCGAAAATCCGCCGAAGAAATACGAGGACATTTATCCGCTGAATTTTCGCTGCCAGAACTGGCCGGAGCTATGGGCGGAAATGAAGAGCATCATTTTGTTCTGGGTCGAACGCGGCGTCCGCATTTTCCGGGTGGACAATCCACACACCAAGCCGGTGCCGTTCTGGGAGTATTTGATTTCAGGGGTCCGCGAGGAATTTCCCGACACGATTTTCCTATCGGAAGCCTTTACTCGACCAAAGATAATGAAGGTGCTGGCCAAGGCCGGCTTTAACCAGAGTTATACCTATTTCACCTGGCGTAATCAGAAACAGGAACTGATCGATTACTTCTCCGAACTTACCCAGACGCAGATGCGCGAGTATTTCCGAGGCAATCTTTGGCCGAACACGCCCGACATCTTGCCGCCGATTTTGCAAAGTGGCGGTCGTCCGGCGTTTATGATTCGCGCGGTCTTAGCTGCCACGTTGTCGAGCGTCTACGGGATTTACAGCGGGTTCGAGCTCTGCGAAAACGCCGCTTTGCCCGGGCGCGAAGAATACCTCGATTCGGAAAAGTATCAGTTTAAGGAGCGCGATTGGGACGCGCCCGGTAATATCAAAGAGTTTATCGCGCGCTTGAACACTATCCGGCGCCAGAATCGGGCGCTGCAATTCTACGATAATCTGCGTTTCTACAACGCAGACAACGGGGCGATCCTGTTTTATGGCAAAACGACACCGGCACGAGAGAACGTCGTTTTCGTGGTGGTAAATCTCGATCCTTATCGCCGGCAAAACTCGATGATCGACGTGCCAATCGAGTTATTCGGTCACACTGAAGGCGAGCCATATCAAGTGCACGATTTGCTCGATGATTCGCGTTATACCTGGTACGGGCGGCGCAATTACGTCGAGCTCGATCCAGCAACTCGCCCTGCCCATATCTTCCGTTTGCGCCGTTTTGACGGAGCGCTGGTTGCGCGCTAGCGCTCGCCGCTTATCGTAGCGGTTGTCTGGGCATGAAAAAATTCTTGTGGCTGTTTCTCGCGCCGGCCAGCGCCTCGTCACTTCTCGCACAAACTCCCGCACCCGTCACTCCTGAGTTGCCCCGAACAACCACTACCATGTTGAATGCGATGTCGCAGGCCGGGCCGGTAATGGTCGTGCTCCTGATATTGTCAATCATTTCGGTCATGCTCGTCATCGTGTACTTTCTCAGCATTCGCCGCGGCGCAGTCGTTTCGCATGGATTTATGGCCACCGCCGATGCGCTGCTGCGGAAACGCGATTATCTCGGCCTGCTGGCTGTTTCCAATCGTCACGGCGAAGCCATCGCCCGCGTCGTCCAGCAAGTTCTCGATTTCACCACCAAAAATCCAAATGCCGACTTCGAGCAAATCCGTGAAATTGCCCAGACCGAAGGAACTCGCGTCGCTTCCAATTTGAATAACCGCGTAACTTATCTCGCCGATATCGGAATGATTGCGCCGTTGCTTGGCCTGCTTGGGACAGTGATCGGAATTATTCGCTCCTTCGGCGCGCTCGGCGCGGATGTTGGCAGCCAGCGTTACATGCAGCTTTCCCACGGCATCAGCGAAGCGCTTTTTAATACTGCGGCCGGATTGGCCATTGGTATTCCGGCGATGATTTTTTACGCCTTCTTCCGCGGGCGCTCGCAACGTTTAATTTCGGAATTGGAATCCGCGGTTACCCACATCCTCGCTCTTCTCTCCTTGCAATTTGCCCGCGGCTCCGAGCGCACACCGGCGCTGCTCGAGTCGGAGTTTTAATTGCTCTTGGTCCGATGAATTTCCGCAGCCGCGCGCCGTTGCAGCATCCGGGGATCCAGCTCGCTCCGTTGGTCGACGTCTTAATGCTGCTGCTGATTTTCTTTTTGCTGACCTGGAGCGCCGCGCGCAACGAAAACGAGCTGGATGTCAAGGTCCCGAAAGCATCGGCCGCAAAGGAGAAACTGGCGCCCCCAGGCGATGTGGTTGTGAATGTGAAGACCGATGGAAGCGTAATCGTCAATCGGCGGACGATGACGGGCTCGGAGTTGGGCGATCTGTTGCAGAACCTGGCGAAATTGTATCCGGACCAGGCAGTGGTAATTCGCGGTGATGAAGGCGGCGCTTATAAGAATGTGGTTAATGTGCTCAACATTTGCAGCGAAGCCGGAATCACCAACGTCGCCTTCGCCACTGCGAAATGAAATTGTTCCGGCGCGCGGCCGGTTTCGTTTTGGCGGGGCTATTAATGAGCGGCGCCGCCCTGGCGCAAGAAGTTCGGCGCGCTCAGCCTTTTAACGAACCGCCGGTTTCCCGTGCCCTGCCGGCCGATGAAGCGCTTCCGCCGCTCGAAGACAGACCATCGACGCCCGAGCAACCGAATGACAAACGGCAGCTCGAGTACGCCAACGCGCTTTTCGCCCGCAAGATGTACGACCTAGCCATCCCTGAGTACGAAAAGTACTTGAATGATTACGGCGGCGCCTCCGGCCGCGCCAATGCCTATTTTGGATTAGGCGAAAGCTATCGCTTACTCGGGAAGAATGGTTCCGCTCGCACCAACTTCCAAAAAGTGCTCGACGATTTTGGGGACAGCGAATTTGCCGGTCCAGCAGCTTATGCTCTCGCCGTCCTTGCTTTCTCGCAAAAGGATTTCACTGCCGCACAACCGCTCTTTCACAAAGCAGCCGCAAAATCGAAGGACGCCTCGGTTGCGTTATCGGCCAAATATTTTGAAGCGCGATGCCTCGAAAGCACCAAACGCGCGGATGACGCCCTTACTCTTTACCTGCAGGTGGCCGAGGCAAAAAGTCAATACCGCGAAGATGCGCGCACCACTGCCGGCGCGATGTTACTCGCGCGTGGTCGGCGAACTGATGCCCTCAAGCAATACGAAGCGCTGGCCAGCGAAGCAGAAAAGCCGGCTGCGAGAGCCGAATCGGCCGTTCGGGCCGGTTTGATTGCGCTCGATCTTGCCGTGGCCGATCGCACCAAGATCGATAGTGCCATGGCCGAAAAAGCCCGTTCACTTCTGCAAAAAGGACGCACCGCCTCCGATTCCGGAAAGTGGAAAGGCGTTGCCCAAGCAGGTCTGCTTCGTCTCGAATATCAAACCGGACAATTCGCCCAGGTAGTTTCAGATTACAAAAAATCGGCCGAGCAATTGCCGGACGAAGCGAAACCGGAAGCGATGCTTCTTGTCGGCAACGCCCAAAGACAACTTGGCCACACCCAGGACGCGGAAGGAATTTATCGCGAGATCATCGAGAAATTTCCCAACCGGGAAGAAGCGAAGGACGCGCGCTATCAACGTCTGATCAATATTTATAATTCGGACCCAAACGCGGTCATCGCGGAAGTCGATGAATTTCTTAAAACCAATCCGTCGGGCGAGCGGGCCGACCAGGCGAAATTGTTAAAAGCAGAAGCGCTTTATAAGCAGCAGCGCTTTGCTGATGCCGCGCCGGTCTACGAAGAACTTCGTGCCTCCGAGTTGACGCCCAAGTTGCGAGCGGAAGCGGCCTATAAACTAGGCTGGTGCCATATTCAGCTTAAAGATGTGGCCCGGAGCATTGACGCCTTGAGTTATTTTCTCAAGACGTTTCCCGATCATCCACAAGCGCCCAGCGTTCTCAGCCAGCGCGCACTCGCCTTTCAACAAAGCCAGAATGCCGATGCCGCCATCGGCGATTTGAATTTTCTGATCAAGAATTACCCGGCAGCAAAGGAGCGCGAGGCCGCGATTCAGCAAAAGGCGCTGCTGCTGGGCGAGCTAAATCGTGAGGCGGAAATGGCGCAGACTTTCCAGCAATTACTCAAGGAGTATCCGAAAAGTAGCGCGGTAGCGCAGGCGAACTATTACATCGGAAAGGCTGCATTCGATGGCAAAGATTACAAACGCGCAATTACATCTCTCGACGCGGCGCGGCGGTTAAATCGGGAGCAATACTACAATCTTGCCACTCTCCGCATTATTTTAGCTCACTACTATTTGCGCGATCGCAAAGCGACAATAACGGAAGTAGATGGGTTTCTCGCCGCTAGCGGCAACGCCACTGTTCCTGCCGAAGTCTTGGAATGGCTCGGGATCGAATATTACAACGATAAGAATTACTTGATGGCGGAAAAGTACCTTGGCGTGCTTGCTCGGACCGAAAATCCTGCGGGCATCAAACCCGATTTCTGGTTTTATCTCGGCGACGTCGCCGGGAAATTGAAGCATTACGATGAAGCGGAAAACGCTTACTCACGTTATTTGCAAAACTCGACCGACGCGGCCGGGAAGGCGAAAACATTGCTTGCCCTCGGCGCCACCAAAATTGCCGCGCATAAACCTGACGATGCCGAGAAAATCGCAGCCGAGATCATGACCCTGCAGCCTGAGGGCAAGGTCAACGCCGAAGCACGCTTGTTGGCGGGTGATGTTGAGTTCGAGCGCCAGCGATTTGAAGACGCGGGCAAAGCTTATGCCGGCGTCGCACTGCTCTACGACGATCCTGCCATCACTCCCCGCGCACTCGACAAAGCGGCAGATGCCTATCGTCGTGCCGGAAAAACAGAAGAAGCAGATCACGTCGCCAAACAATTGCGCGATCGCTACCCCAACTACGCTGGCGGCTGAGCCGGAGTGGTGAGGCCGCCTTGCACATACATTTAATTTTCACTTTACATGACTGTTAAAGGATAACTTCCATCGCCACCGTTTCGATTGGGAGCGGCGCGAGAAATTTCTTCGCTTCTTTAATTTCGAGCACCGGCTCGGCACGATGGGCCGCGAGAAAACTTGCGTCCGGGTTTTGGGCGATTCCAGCGCGGGCTACCAGATCACAGTGCGCAAGCAAATCGATCACGTTTTGCAGTTTTTCACTGAGACGAATTGGTTGCATGAATTGGACGGTGCAGACGCCGGGAGCGGTGGCTTCCACGAAAGGCGAGAGCATGAAGGCGTGATGCAGTAAAATGTCGCTGAGTTGTTGTTCGCAATCGCGCGCACGCGCTTTGATGACCAAGTGAAGGCAGCGGGCCAGGGCCTGGCTCGGGGTCATCCCGGCGCGAACGCCTTCGTTTTCGGCAGCTTCGTTTAATTGCAGGATCGCCGCCTTTGTCGCAGTGGCATCGAGGACAGCCAGCGGTTGCTCGCGCAATTTCGGTTGATGACGCGCAATTGCTTGCAGATAAAAATTCGGCAGCAAAATAGTGGCGAACATTTTATCCCAACGCTGAGGCGATTGTTTTTGCCCGCCGGACCTTGAAATGCAATTGCGCGCCCGGATTGTCTCGCGATAAATCGGGAAGCGTCCATCGGTTTTCCAGCACGATTTTAGTGCGGGCGCTCGCCACCATGTTGTGGCGACTCAATACCACAAATGCGGTCGGCGCTGGCTCGACCAATCGTTGCAAGCGGTACCAGCTCGTCGCTGGAATGCGGCGCAATTCTTCCACCGTATTCAACACCAGATCGAGGACGACGAGGGGGAAATTTCCGTCGCGCAAAAGAAAATCAGCGGCCTTGATCGCTTCGGTCGCTTTTTCGCAACGGACCCAAAGCAAGTGTTGCAAGGTGGTGGCATCGACGGATTGGACATCGAACGAATCGCGTCCATCAATGAGAGCGAGAAAAAATCGATCGCGTTGTGCGATTTGCAGTAAATTGTGAATGAGCAGAGCCGAGCCAGCGCTCGTATTAGGGCTGATGATTTCGGTGATTGCGCCTTTCCCGAGACCGCCATCGCTCGCTCGACCGAGAAGGGGAATACTAATTTGTCCGCCGGCATGAGCGGGCGGATGCTGAAAGCGTTCCGCCAAAAGATTGCGCAGATCGATAATTTGCCGGCTCGCTGCCATTCCCAACGATGGCATGACAGAAGAATATGTTCAAGTGAACATAATAATGAAGGAACACAGACTTTCCAGTCTGTGCGCCCAGCGGAGTTTTACTCCGCCGCTGCTTGGGGTTCCTGAAACAGCGGGTTAGAAACCCGCTGGGCGCACAGGCCAGAGGCCCGTGTTCCTAGTGTCCTTTGGGGTGTTTAGCGGATGATGCCTGCTGTCTGGTTCCCCCGTTGGATTGCCGTCGAATCAGCGACACCATTCTGCCTTGAATCCGCAGATCATGGGCCGGGCGCTGGTCGGGATAGCGCGGGTTTTCCGCTCGCAAATAAGGCCGTCCGTGTTCGATGACAAAGCGTTTCAGCGTCGTCTCGCCATCGATCAGGGCCGCCACGATGTCGCCATTTCGTGCTTCCTTGCGATCGTCCAGAATCACGACGTCGCCGTCGAGAATGTGGGCATTCACCATTGAATCGCCCCGCACTTTCAGTGCAAACATCCGCGCATTCCTGGAGGCATTAGCCGAACGAGCATCGAGCGAAACGTGGCCCAACACAGTTTGCTCGGTCAATGTTGCCATGCCGGCCGGGATCTGTCCGTAGATCGGGATATCAGTGATCCGGACTTTTTGCACCGGGGTGACGAGAGCACGCGCTTTGCGGGCGTGACGATCGAGAAAACCTTTGCGCTCGAGGGTGGAAAGGTATTGCATGACCGACGTCTGGCTGGCGAAGCCAAAATGATTTTGGATTTCGCGTGTGCTGGGGGTGATGCCTTTCTCGCGTTGCTCGCTCTGAATAAAATCAAGCACACTTCGTTGGCGGTCGGTCAGCATCTCAACGAATGATGCAACGCATTGAATTGGGCGCAAGTTCAAATGAACATTAATGCCATTGGCGAGATCATTTTCTGCCCTGCTAGGCGACCACCATCATCGATGCCGGAGCCAGGTCAATCAGGCGGCGAAGCTTTCGCCGCAGGAGCAATGCGCGACCGCATTCGGATTGGTAACTTTAAAACCGCCCTTCTGCAGGTCGTCACTGAAATCGAGGACTGATCCGCTGACAAATAGCGCGCTCTTGGGATCGACCACGATCCGAACATTGTATGACTGAACCATGATGTCACGCGGGGCCGGGCCTTCGACTAGATCCATCTTGTATTGCAGACCGGAGCAGCCGCCACCGATCACAGCCAGGCGCAAAGCGCCTTGCGGCCGGCCTTGTTTTTCGAGTAGCGAACTCAGGCGACGAGCGGCATTTTCCGTTACTTTGATCAGCTTCTCGTTGCCGATCTTAATCCCGTTAGCTGGTTGGTTGTCGTTCACAGATTATGCGGTGGCAGGCGCGAATGCCTGCCCTACAAAGTCGCTCATCATTGCGGTTGTTGCCAGGTGCTGCTCGGCGATTTGTTCGACATCGGTTAACGTGGCGACGTGCTGAAATTTCTCGCGCAATACTTTCGCTGCCGGGAAATTTTTCGAATACGCCATCAATCGGGCGCGCATTGACCGGATGGCTTGTTCTTCATCGCCCCAATTTTCGGCGTGAGTTCGGCAATGCCCGATAATCACATTCCATCTCTCCGATAACTCGGGGGGCGGCAACAATTCGCCCGTGGCGAGATAATGTTTTATCTGCCCGAAAATCCACGGCGCACTCATGGCCGCGCGACCGATCATGACGCCAGCAATTTTCGTTTCCGCGCGCCGGCGCGCGACTTCCTGGGGAGAAAACAAATCGCCATTGCCAATAACCGGGATCGCGACCGTCTGGGCTACTTCGCCGATGACGCGCCAGTCTGCTTCGCCGGAATAACCTTGGGCGCGGGTGCGTCCATGCACAGCCAGGGCTGCAATGCCGCACTCCTCCAGAATTCCAGCGACGCGCACGGCATTGACCGAATCGGCATCCCAACCAATCCGAATTTTTGCCGTGACCGGCAAGGGAGCGACAGCCTGCACAACTGCTTTGGCCACGCTAGTAAGAGTGGGACAATCCTTTAGAAGGGCCGAGCCACCATTTTTCGCGACCACCTTGTTGACCGGACACCCAAAATTCAGGTCGACAAAATCGGGCGCAACCCAATCGACTACGTGTTTAGCCGCCTCCGCCATGTGGGCGGCATCAGCGCCGAAGAGCTGCACGCCGAGGGGCCGCTCGCATGGATCAAAATCGAGGTATTCGCGAGTACGCTGGTTGCGGCGAAAGACGCCTTCAGCGGAAACGAATTCGGTGACGAGAACGTCTGCGCCATAGCCCTTGCAGATTTGGCGGAAAACCTTGTCCGTCACACCCGCCATCGGGGCGAGGTAAAGGGGAAAAGCGTCATTGAACCATGGGAGCGAATGCCGTGGAGTAGTGGAGTAATGGAGTGCTGGAGTAATGTGCAGACCGGCCTTCATCAATCGTATTATCCCACAAAACGGCCTGCAGCGCAGGTGGATCGGCCGCTCCGCGGGCGATACCGATGAAGATACGCGGCTTCGCGCCATGATGAGTATCGAGCTCGGAGGGACGCGCTTC
>Ga0137415_10001501_pt1 | contig 23171 bp, 23 predicted proteins | sample CZODoug3_1_1_16f_FD_183082 | JGI IMG/M metagenome (GOLD analysis project Ga0137415, IMG submission 183082) | Vadose zone soil fungal communities from Angelo Coast Range Reserve, California, USA - CZODoug3_1_1_16fungal (Hybrid Assembly) | ecosystem: Environmental > Terrestrial > Soil > Vadose...
GAATGCGTCAGGCGCGTCCGGTACAGGTCGCCTTCGTGATTGACGAACACCTGCGTCTTGTATTCGAGTCGACGGAACGCGCTGCAATGGATGATGCGATCGCGATCGCGCTGAAACGGCGTACGCGTGGCGGCCTCTGGCTCGGCGTAACGGCGGCCGCGCGACTGCGACGAGCTCACCGCGTACGGAGCCAGCCAGGGCTCGCTCGCACTCACTGGTAGCCCGCCGCCGACAGCGTCGCCTCGATCAGCGCGTCGGGCGCTTCCGTCTGCCGCGCGCGGCCGATCCGTTCCAATACGATGAAGCGGATGCGCCCGGCGTGTGCCTTCTTGTCGCCGCGCATCGCTTCGATCGCAGCGAGCTTCGATAGCCCCTCGATGCGCGCCGGCAAGCGCGCCTGCACGACCGCATCGGCGACGCGCTCGACGTCCGCCGCCGCGATCAGTCCAAGCCTGGATGACAGGTCCGCGGCCAGGCACAGTCCGCAGCCGACCGCTTCGCCATGCAGCCACCGGCCGAACCCGGTCACGGCTTCAATTGCGTGCGCGAACGTGTGCCCGAGGTTCAGCACGGCGCGTTCGTGTCTCTCGCGCTCGTCGCGTCCGACGATGCCTGCCTTGATCTGACAGGAGCGCGCGATCGCATTCGAAAGCGCCTCCCCGTCCAGGGCCAGCAGGGCCGGCATGTCGCGCACCGTGCGGTTGAAGTACTCCTGATCGGCCACGAGCCCGTGCTTCAGCACCTCGGCCAACCCGGCGGACAGCTCACGGTCCGGCAGGCTGCGCAGCAGCGACGTGTCGGACACGACCATCGCCGGCTGGTGGAAGGCTCCGATCAGGTTCTTCCCGGACGGGTGATTGACACCGGTCTTGCCTCCGACCGAGGAGTCGACCTGCGCAAGCAAGGTAGTCGGCACCTGCACGACCCGCACCCCGCGCATGAACACCGCGGCCGCGAAGCCGGCGATGTCGCCGACGACCCCACCGCCCAGCGCGACCACGACGCTGCCGCGGTCCGCGCGGGCTTTGACCAGGGCATCGATTACCTGCGAGACCGTCTGCAGGTCTTTGACGGCCTCCCCGTCGGCAATCGTGCAGCAGCTCGTTGCAGCTACCGGTTTACAGGTAATCCGAACGGAGTCGCCAAATAACGCCCCAACCGTTGCGTTCGTGACAATGTGGATCGAGGTGGGTGCCAGCGGCGCGATGAACTCATCCAAACGTCCGATCAATCCAGGGCCAATCCAGATGTCGTAAGGATGTTCGGCCAGCTCGACGGTAACGCGCTGCATCGGGGAATTTTATGCCCTGGCCCTCGCTTCGCTGGCTGCAACCGCAGGGACGGGGCTACGGTTCACACAATTGGTGTGCGAGGCGCGGTCACCTCCACAACCTGCGGATGAGCCAGCAGGCGCTCCACCAGCCTGCGCGGGTTGGCTGCCGCCGAACGGAACACCAGGTGAGCGGTCTGCCGGTACAGCGGCCCGCGTTGGGCCAGCAGCTCCTGGATGCGCGCGCGCCGATCGCCCACCTGCAGCAGCGGGCGAGCGCCGTCGCTGCGCGTGCGTCGCGCGATCTGGTCGAGCGATGCCTGCAGGTAGATCACCAGGCCCCGGGAGCGCAGCAGCTGGCGATTGTGCTCGGCCAACACCGCCCCGCCTCCGGTTGCGAGCACGACGCGCTCCCGGCTGCTCAGCTCCTCGAGCAGCTGGCCCTCGCGTTGCCTGAACGCGGCCTCGCCCTCGAGCTCGAACAGGTTCGCAATCGATGTGCCGGTGCGCTGTTCGAGCTCGCGGTCGCAGTCGATGAACTCCAAGCCGCAGCCCGAAGCCAGCAGGCGACCGACGGTGCTCTTGCCGGCCCCCATCATCCCGATCAGGAAGATGGAGTGCCGGGCCGGGTATTGCGGCTTGCTCAGCTGCGCGCCGCCTGCGTCACCTTCTCCGAGATCACGCGTGGCGTGATGAAGATCAGCAGCTCGGTGCGGTTGTTCTGCTTGAACTGATCCTTGAACAGATTCCCCAGCACCGGGATGTCGCCCAGCCACGGAATCTTCGTGACGGTCGTGCGCTCGGTCTGCTGGTAAATGCCGCCCAGCACGACCGTACCGCCGTTTTCGACCAGCACCTGCGTGGTCACGTTCTTGGTGTCGATCGCCACCCCGCCGCTGCCGCTGACGGTCGCGCTGGGGGTGTCCTTGTTCACCTTCACGTCCAGGAAAACCGAGCCTTCCGGCGTGATCTGAGGCGTGACCTCCAGCCGCAGCACCGCCTTGCGGAACTGGATCTGCCCGGGACCGCCGAGCTGCGTATTGGTCTGGTAGGGAATGTCGTTGCCCTGCTCGATCGCGGCTTTCACCTTGTCGGCCGTGACCACGCGCGGACTCGAAATCACCTTGCCGCGGCCGTCCAGCTCGAGAGCACTCAACTCCAGGTTCAGCACGCTGGTCACGCCGCTGTTGAACAGCGTCAGCCCGAGCGTGCCGGGGTTGAAGCCGTTCAACGCAGCGGCCGGCAGATTCACGAAGTTCAGGTTGGTGATCTGCGTGCCGCCGATACACGTGGCGCCGGTCGGGCAGGTCGTTTGGTTGGCTGGCAGCGGCGTGAAGCTCGAGCCCTGACCGCTGTTGATCCAGGCGTGCGGACCAGGGTGCGCAAAGCCCAGCCGCGCGCCGATGTCGCGGCTGAACTCGTCGTCGGCCTCGACGATCCGAGCCTCGATCAGCACCTGCGGCACCGGGATGTCGATCCGCGAGATCAGGCGCCGCACCTCTTCGAGCTGCGCCGAGGTGTCCTGCACGAACAGCTGATTGGTCCTCGGATCGACCACGACGCTGCCGCGCTTGGAGAGCATCCGCTGCTTCTCGTCGACCAGCAGCTTGCGCACATCCTCGGCCTTCTGATAATTGACGACGAAATTCTCGGTGTGCAGGGGCTCCAGCTCCTGGATCTGGCTGCGCGCCTCGAGCTCCAGCTTTTCCTTGGTGGCGAGCTCGTCACGCGGGGCCACCAGGATCACGTTGCCGTTCTTGCGCATGTCCAGGCCCTTGGACTGCAGGATGATGTCCAGCGCCTGATCCCACGGCACGTCCTTCAGCCGCAGCGTGATCGCGCCCTGCACGGAGTCGCTGGTGATGATGTTCAGGTTCGTGAAGTCCGCGATCACCTGAAGCAGCGAGCGCACGTCGACGTTCTGGAAGTTCAGCGACAGCCGCTCGCCCTGGTAGCCCTGGCGCGTGCCCTGGAAAAGGCGCGTCGGATCTTCCTTCACGGGCTTGACCTCGACCACGAAGTGCGTGTCGCTCTGGTAGGCGTTCTGCTCCCACAGCCCGCGCGGCTCGATCACCATGTGCACGTTGCCACCCTGCTGGGTCGTGCTGACCATGGCGATCGGCGTGCCGAAATCGGACACGTCGAGGCGGCGGCGCATCGATTCGGGCAAGGTGGCGTTCAGGAAATCGACCACGATCTGCTGGCCCTGCTGCCGGATGTCGACGCTGGTGGTCGGATCGCTCAAGTCGACCACGACCCGGCCCTCGCCAACCGCTCCGCGCCGAAAGTCGATCGCGCGGATCGTGCGGGGCTCGGGCGCCATCGGCGCGTGACTGGGCTGAGCTGCTGCCGCCTGGGGCGCGACCGGCTGCGGCGCCGGGAAGGTCGCCGCTTCCGCCTTCGACCCGAGCACCACCTGGATCGCGTTGCCCTGCGCCGTCACCGTGTAGGTGACCGGGACGCGCAGGTTCAGCACAACGCGCGCACGGCCCTGGGCTTGAACCACGTTGACCGAGCGCAGATCGCCCTGGTTGATTTCCACCGAACTGCGGCCCAGGTTGTTCACCGTCAGCGGCAGGTCGATCGCGATGCGCGCCGGGTTGGTTACCGAGAAATTGGCCGGAGCCACGCCCAGTGGCTGCTTCAACTGGATCGTCAGGAACACCCCGACACTGGTCTGGGTCGCGTCGATGCGCTCGATGCTGTTGGATGCGCCCGCTTCCTGCGCGAGGGCGTGCCCGCCGGCTGCGACCAGGGCCGCCAGCAGCAAAACCGCCTTGGCGGTCCCGAAGTATCGATTGCACGAGCCCCTCATCGCTTGCTCCCCTGCTGTGGCCCTGTGGCCACGGTCTGCAGTTCTAGTTTCGCGGGACGCTCGACCCATTCGCCGGCCGCGTCCTGAACGATCTCCTTCAGCATCAGCTCGGTTTCGGTGATCCGCGTCACCACGCCGAAGTTCTGCCCCAGGTAATTTCCCACCTTCACCATGTGCGTGGAGCCGTTGGTTTCGAGCAGCGCCACATTGGTGCCGCCCTGTCGCATCATCCCGACCATCCGGATCTGATCCAGCGGAAAGCCTTCGAGCACCTCGCGCCGCCGCTCCAGATCCGGCTTCACCGCGCTGGCGCTGGCCCGCGCCTGCTGCTGGCGCGCCACCGCCATCAGGATCTTCGTCGGATCGAACGGCTCGACCGCGCCGCCGCTGTCGTACACAAACGGGGTGAACTCCTTGGGCGGCGGAACCGGCTGCGTCGTGACGCGCGTGGACTGCTTCACGCTGTTCATCCAGGCGCGCAGCTCGCTCTCGTCCGAAGTGCCGCACCCGGCCAGCAGCACGGCGGCCCCGATCGCGGCCCAGCGCAGTCGCGCGGCGGTCAGCGCGCGCCTCACTTGCCACCCGCCTTGGGCGCGCGCGCTTTGCGCTGCGCCGACACTTCATCCTCGTCCAGGTAGCGGAACGTCTTGGCCACCGCATCCAGCGACAACTGCGAGCTCTTGATCGTCTGCACGTTCAGGTTGTTCAGCGTGACGATCCGGGGCAGGTTGGCGATGTCGCTGGTGAAGGCGCCCAGGTCGTGGTAGCGCCCCGATACGCGCACCGTGATCGGCAACTCGGCGTAGTAGTCCTTCAACACGACCTGTCCCGGCCGGAACAGCTCGAACTGCAGTCCGCGCCCGATGCCGGCCTGGTTGATGTCCGACAGCAACGCGTCCATTTCGGCCTTGCTCGGTAGTTGCTTCTCCAAGGTCAGCACCGACTGGTTGACCTGCTCCTTCTGGCGGCGCAACTCTTCCAGGTTGATTGCCTGCTGGATCTTCACCCGGTACTGATCCTTCAGCGTGGATTCCTGCTGCTTCAACTGGTCGAGCTGGTTCAGCTGGTCGTTCCACACCACGAACCAGCCCACGATCGCGCACACGATCACCACCGCGACCCACAGCCCCAGTTTGGGCAACATCGGCCAGCTGCCGACGTTGTCCATCGACAGGCCGCGAAACTGGGCAATCCAATTGTTCGGTGCAGTTGCCATCGGGTCCTCGGGCTTGGCCGCTCAGCCCTTCTTGGGCGGAGCGCCGGGTGCGCCGGCCGCCGCGCTGGAAGCACCCAGCTCGCTGCTCGGTTTCATATAGAAATTCATCGAAAAATCGAACAGCCGCCGCTGGATGCCGTCCGGGCTTTGCCCGGCCAGCTTGATCTCGATCAGCTCGGGCCGCACGACGTAACGGCCATTGTTCGTGAGATTGCGCAGGAACTCCGAGACCCGCTCGTTGGACGCGGCCCAGCCGGCGATCGTCACCTTGCGGTCTTCCTGCTTGATCGAACGCAGATAGATGCCCTCGGGCGTCTGGCGCGTCAGTTCATCGAGCAGGTACACGGGCTCGTTGCGATCGGCCTGCAGGTCCTCGACCGCCTTCTGGCGGGCCCGCAGCGCTTCGATCTCCTGGCGCAGCGTGGCGATCTCCTTGATCTGCGCATCCAGCCGGCGGTTCTCATCGGCGACCAGCTTGTTGCGGCCCTGCTGGTTGTCGATGTAACCCTCCAGCACCGACCACACCAGCAGCACCAGCGTGGCGCCCGCAACGACGCTCAAGCCGGTCATCAGGAAGAAGGCCTGTTTCTGGCGCTGCCGCTTCAGTTCCCGGTGCGGCAGCAGGTTGATGCGGACTATCACGGTTCGAACCTCCGCATCGCCAATCCGCACGGTGTCAGCAGCGCCGGGGCATCCAGCCGCAACTGCTTCTCGCGCACGCCACCCGAAATCTCCATGCCCTTGAACGGCGAGATCACCGAGGTCGGCACCTGGGCCCGCTCCATCAGTGCCTCCGGAAGACCGGCCAGCACCGAAGAGCCGCCCGCCAGCATGATCTGATCGACCCGCGTATATGGCGTGGACGTGAAGAAGAACTGAAGCGCGCGCGTGATCTCGGTGGTGGCGGTGTCGATGAACGGCTTCAGCACGTCGCCCTCGTAATTGGCGGGCAGGTCGCCGTTGCGCTTCTTGTGCTCGGCCTCCTCCGCGGGAATCCCGTAGGCGCGTGCAATGTCGCCGGTCAGTTGCTGTCCCCCGAACGGTTGTTCGCGCTCGTAAATGGCCTCCGAGTCCAGCATCACGCTGACGCTGGTGGTGTTGGCGCCCATGTAGAACACGGCGATCACCAGGCCCTCGCCCCGCCCCGGCAGCTGCTCGATCAGCCGCAGCAGCGCCGCGCGGGCCGACAGCGACTCGACATCCATCACGACCGGTTTCAGCCCGGCCGCCTGCGCCACCGCCATCCGGTCCTCGACCTTCTCCTTGCGCGAGGCCGCGATCAGCACTTCGACGTCCTCGGGAGAGTTCGGAATCGCGCCGATCACCTGGAAGTCGAGGCTGACCTCCTCCAGCGCGAACGGAATGTATTGATTCGCTTCGCTCTCGACCTGCATTTCCATTTCTTCTTCACGCAGGTTACCGGGCAGCGCAATCCGCTTGGTGATCACGGCCGACGCCGGCAGCGCGAGCGCAACGTTGCGGATTCGGCTGCCGCAGCGACGGTACACGCGCTTGACCGCATCGGCCACCATTTCAATCTTGTCGATATTGCCGTCGACCACGGCGCCACGCGGAATCGGCTCGATGCCGTATCGTTCCAGGCGCAGCACGCCGCCGCCCGGATCGGACAGTTCGACCAGCTTGACGCTGGAAGAGCCGATGTCGAGCCCGATCAGCGGCGGTGTCTTGGACGAGAAGAACGGTAGTTCAAATGCCAATGCAGCACTCCCGCTTAATTCGCACTAGCCCACACAGGGGCACAGGTCGGATGGTCGAACCAGTTTGACTCGATGGTGTCTGAAACCAAGGCTGCCGGGCGTACAGGTTTCCACCGCGTGCAAATTCCTTATGTTTCGACGCTTTACCGCGATTTCTTCACATTTCCGCCTTAAGATGCTAACAACCTTTCAGAAGTCCGCACAAGCCCTTAGAACGGGTGAACTGGAGCGGTTTTACGGCACAATCGACACGAGCGACTTTTTCTTGATGGCCCCTTCGCGCACCGCGCAATGGCTGAACAAGCCGGCCGCCTATAATCACTGCGAGAAGCTGCCGCCCCGCCCTAGTCAAACGGCCTCTTTTCCGCGGATCTTTAGGGCCTTATCCGCAGCCCGGACTGCTCCAAACCGACTGATTTCACCGATTCTCCGGTGAGCGCCGAACCCCAATCGATCTCTGCGCGCCTGCAGCAATTTCGTGCGTGGATGCGCGCGCACTGGGTCCGGCTCGCCGTGTGGACCGCGCTGCTGGGGGCGACTGCGACCGCGTGCGCGGTGCTGTTCGTGATGTTCGTTTTTGCGATCGCCTATGCGAACCTGCCCCCGATCGACTCGCTGGCCGACTACCGGCCCAAGATCCCGCTGCGGATCTGGAGCTCGGACGGCGTGCTGCTGGGCGAGTTCGGCGAGGAACGTCGCAGCTACGTTCCGATCCGCGAAGTTCCGCAGCGCCTTAAGGACGCGATCCTGTCGGCCGAGGACGACAGCTTCTACCGACACAGCGGTGTCGACTTCCTGGGGCTGGCGCGCGCAGCCATGGCCAACGCGATCTCGGGCCGCCGCGGTCAGGGTGGCAGCACGATCACGATGCAGGTTGCGCGCAACTTCTACCTGAGCTCCGAACGCAGCTACCTGCGAAAGCTGTACGAAATCGCGCTCGCCTACAAGATCGAGTCCTCGCTGCCGAAGGACCGGATCCTGGAGGTGTACATCAATCAGATCTTCCTGGGACAGCGCGCCTACGGATTTGCCGCCGCCGCCCAGACCTATTTCGGAAAGCCGCTGGGCGACCTGACGCTGGGCGAATGCGCGATGCTGGCCGGGCTGCCGGCCGCGCCGAGCGCTTACAACCCGAACGCCAATCTGCACCGGGCGCGCGTGCGTGAGCGTTACGTGCTGTCGCGGATGCTCGTGCTGGGCCACATCAGCAAGGCCGACTTCGACCAGGCCGTCTCCTCCGAGCTGAAGGTGCGCGGCGCCGAGGCTACCGCTATCACCAACCTGACCCACTCGCGGGTGCGCGCCGAGTACGTGGCGGAGCTCGCCCGCCAGCTGGTGTTCGACGTGTTCCGCGACGAGACCTACACGCGGGGACTGAACGTCTACACGACGATCTCCAGCGGCGACCAGCAGGTCGCCTACGACGCGCTGCGCGCGCAGGTGCTCGCCTACGACCGGCGTTACGGGTACCGGGGACCGGAGCGGTCAATCGATCTGCCGCCCGAGGGCCCCGCGCGCGAGCAGCACATCGACGAAGCCCTGGCCGAGGCGCCGGAGATCGACGGCCTTCCTGCGGCGATCGTGCTGGAAGCATCGGCCAAGCTGGTGCGCGCGACGTTTGCCGACGGGCAGATCGTGAAGGTCGAGGGCGATGGCCTGCGCTTTGCGGCCGCCTCGCTTTCGCCCCGGACGCCGGCGGCGCACCGGATCGCGCCCGGCGCGCTGATCCGGCTGGCGCACGGCGGCAAGGGCTCCTGGGCCATCACCCAGATTCCGCAGGTCGAATCGGCTTTCGTCGCGTGCGATGCGCGCGACGGAGCGGTGCGCGCCTTCGTCGGCGGATTCGACTTCAACCTGAACAAGTTCGACCACGTGACCCAGGCGTGGCGCCAACCCGGCTCCAGCATCAAGCCGTTCATCTACGCGGCGGCGCTCGAAAAGGGATTGATGACCAGCACGCTGGTGAACGACGAGCCGCTGATGATCGATCCGGAGCAAACCGGCGGACAGGTGTGGGACCCGAAGAACTTCGACGGCAAGTATGAAGGTCCGATCCGGCTGCGGCAGGGACTGGCCAAATCCAAGAACATGGTGTCGATCCGGGTGCTGCAGCAGATCGGGCCGCAGTACGCGCAGCAGTACCTGAGTCGGTTTGGATTCGATCCGGAGCGGCACCCGGCCTACCTGACCATGGCGCTGGGCGCCGGGTCGGTGACGCCCTGGCAGGAATTGGGGGCCTACGGGGTGTTCGCGAACGGCGGATTCGAGATCACCCCCTACCTGATCACGCGGATCGCGGACGCCGGCGGCAAGGTTCTGATGGAGGCTTCGCCCAGGATCGCCGGCGATTCGGCGCTGCGGGTGATCGATGCCAGCACCGCGTTCATCATGGACAGCCTGCTGCGCGATGTGGCCCGTTACGGCACCGGTGCGCGCGCTTCGAGCCTGGGCCGCTCCGACGTTGCGGGCAAGACCGGCACGACCAACGATTCGCACGACGCCTGGTTCTCCGGCTACGGCGGCGGCATCGTCGGCGTGGCCTGGATCGGCTTCGATCAGCCGCACAATCTGGGCGAGCGCGAAACCGGTGGCGGCCTGGCGCTGCCGATCTGGCTCGAATACATGGGCAGCGCGCTCAAGGGCCAGGCGATCGTCGACCGCGAGCCGCCACCGGGGGTGGTGACGATCGACGGGGAGTACTACCTGCAACAGTTCCAGCCGGGCCAGGGAGTGGCCTCGCTGGGCGTGGACGACGCCCAGCCGCCGGAGCAGGCCAAGCACAGCGAAAACGTGTTTTGACTTCCCGCGGCACAGGTGCGCGGGTGAGGGCAGCTATTTCGGGCCGAGCACGACGGCGACGCCAGCTTGGGCCGACACCAGCCTGGACAGCGCCGCGAACAGCTCCGTTCCGTCGCGGGTATCCCGCCATACTTTGCCGTCGTAGCCGAAGTGGTAGCCGCCGCTGCGCGCGGCGACCCAGATCTGTCGCGTCGGCACCTGCGTATTCACGATGATCTTCGTCGCGTTGTCCAGCTCCAGCGTCAGCACGCTGCCGCTGCGCGTGCAGTCGATCCCGATATCGGCCGCGTCGACGGCCAGCTCCAGCATGCGCAGCGCCGCCTCGGCCCGCTCGTTGAACTCGGATTCGGTCATGTTAGATTGGCAGCGATGAGATCCGTGGATGTGGGCATTCTAATTTGCGCCGGAATACTGACCGGCGCCTGCGGCGTCAAGGGCCCGCTTTACCTGCCCAACGTTCCGAGGGACGCGCCCTGGCCTTACGTGAAGCCGGAGAAGTCTTCCTCGCCTGCGCGGGCGCCGCGGTCCGGCAGCCCGCCGGCGGCGCCGTCGGGCAGTCCGGAGCCAGCAAACTCCGGCACGCCGTCACCGCCGGCCGCTGCGCCGGATCCGAGGCCGTGAGCGACACCGGCCAGGCGGCAGCGCCGTTCGTCCGGCGCGGCGGCGACCTGTATTGCGAGCAGGTCGCGCTGCAAGGGCTCGCGCAGCGCTTCGGCACGCCGCTGTACGTGTATTCGCGGCGCTCCATTCTGGATGCGTTCCAGCAATACGAGCAGGCGCTGGCGGGTCGGGCAGCGTTGGTCTGTTACGCCGTCAAAGCCAACTCCAACCTGGGCGTGCTCGGCCTGCTGGCGCGCGCCGGCAGCGGATTCGATATCGTCTCCGGCGGCGAGCTCTCGCGCGTTATCGCGGCAGGCGGCGCGCCGTCGCGGGTCGTGTTCTCCGGCGTTGGCAAGACCGCGCCGGAGATCGAGCGGGCGCTGCGCGCCGGGATCCGGTGCTTCAACATCGAATCCGAATTCGAGCTGCAGCAGGTCTCGCAAATCGCGGGCCGGCTCGGCGAACGCGCGCCGGTATCGCTGCGAGTGAACCCCGACATCGATGCCGGCACGCACCCGTATATCGCGACCGGCCTCAAATCGAGCAAGTTCGGCGTCGCGTACGCTCAGGCGGCCCAGCTGTATCGCCGCGCCCATGCCGATCCGCACCTGCAGGTGGTGGGCATCGACTGCCACATCGGCTCGCAGATCTCCCAGGCTGCGCCCTTCGAACAGGCCGCCGACCGGCTGCTCGACCTTGTCGAGCAACTGGAGCGCGACGGCATGCGGCTGCATCACCTCGATTTCGGCGGCGGACTGGGAATCGCGTACCGGGACGAGACGCCGCCTTCGATCGGGCAGTGGGTGGGCGCGATCAGGCGCCGCGTCGATGCGCGGGGCCACCAGGACAAGGTGTTGCTGGTCGAGCCGGGCAGGTCGCTGGTGGGGCCCGCCGGGGCGCTGTTGATGCGAGTGATCGGATTGAAGGGCGGGGCTGGCGGCAACTTCGCGGTCGTGGACGCAGCGATGAACGACCAGCTGCGGCCGGCGCTGTATGAAGCGTGGATGGACGTGCAGCCGGTCACGGAGCGGGCGCTGCCGCGCCGCACCTACGACATCGTCGGACCGGTCTGCGAAAGCAGCGACTGGCTGGCGCGCGAGCGCCCGCTCGCCATCGAGGCCGGCGACGTACTGGCGATGCTGTCGGCTGGCGCCTATGGAATGAGCATGGCGAGCACCTATAACAGCCGCTGCCGCCCGGCCGAAGTGATCGTGGACGGAAGCGACGTCCACTGCGTGCGGCGGCGGGAGACGATCGACGATCTGATAGCGGGCGAGTCGGTGCTGCCGTAGCTGATCCGTCCCCGATTCTTGATTGCAGCGACACCCCGCCGAACCCTGGGAACCTGAGCATGCACATCGAGCACGAAGTCAAGCTGGATTTCAAGGACGTGCTGATCCGACCCAAGCGGTCCACGCTGACCTCGCGGGCCGACGTCGACATCGAGCGCGAGTTCCGCTTCCGTCACGCCGCCTCGCAGTATCGGGGGATTCCGATCATCGCGGCCAACATGGACACGACCGGGACGATCGAGATGGCCGGTGCGCTGGAGCGGTTCGGTCTGTCGGTCGCGCTGCACAAGCACTACGAGCCGGCGCGCTACGTGGAGTTTTTTCGCGCGCTGAAGCGCAAATCGGCCGCGTTGTTCTCGGTCGGGATCACCCCATCGGACGAGGAGAAATTCCACCAGGTCGTCGACTCCGCCGATGGTGCGATCGAGTACGTGTGCATCGACGTGGCCAACGGCTACCACCAGAATTTCGTCACATTCGTGCGGCGGATCCGCGCCCGCTACCCCAAGCTCGTCATCATGGCGGGTAACGTCGTGACCGGAGAAATGACCGAGGAGCTGATCTTGTCGGGCGCCGATATCGTGAAGGTCGGCATCGGCCCCGGCTCGGTCTGCACGACCCGGATGATGACCGGGGTTGGTTATCCGCAGCTGTCGGCCGTGATCGAGTGCGCCGACGCCGCCCACGGGCTGGGCGGACACATCTGCTCCGATGGCGGCTGCGTCACGCCCGGCGACATCGCCAAGGCGTTCGGCGCAGGCGCCGACTTCGTGATGCTGGGCGGAATGCTGGCCGGGCATGCGGAGTGTGGCGGTGAGATCGTCGAGCGCGACGGCCAGCGCTACCAGCTTTTCTACGGAATGAGCTCGAAAACGGCGATGGGCCGCCACGCCGGGGGCGTTGCCGGGTATCGGGCTGCCGAAGGCAAGGAAGTGCTGGTTCCGTATCGGGGCGATGTGACGCCCACGGTGCAGGAGGTCCTGGGCGGGCTGCGGTCGGCGTGCGCCTACGTCGGTGCGCGCCGCCTGAAGGAGCTGTCCAAGCGCACGACCTTCGTGCGCGTGACGCAGCAGGGTAACGAGGTATTTAACAAGTAGCCAGCGGGTGGTCTCGTCCTGTTTTTGTACCTGACTTCACTTGCTGCGCAGGCCGGCCGCAAAGTCGGCCACTGCGCTCATTTCAGGATCGGTCATCCGGAACGCGATCTGCTGCATCGGCACGCTGTTGCGCCGGCTGCCCTCGCGAAACGCCTTCAGCTGCGCCACGAGGTATTCTGAAAACTGGCCGCCGATCCTCGGATACAGGACCGGCAACCCGGCTCCGGTCGGACCGTGGCAGCCCGCGCACGCCGGAACCGCCTTTTCCGGGATGCCGGCGCGATAGATCCGCTGCCCCAGCTCGGCGGCATCCTTGTCGCGCGCCAACGATGGCTTCAGCGCCTGAGCGGAAAACCAGGCCGCGACACTGCGCCGATCCGCATCCGACAGCGTCATCGCGAATGCGCTCATCACGGGATTCTCCCGGCCGCTCTTGTCTCCCGCCGGCTTGGCCAGGTCGGTCAGCTGCTTGACCAGGTACTCGGCGCTTTGCCCCGCCAGCCTCGGATTGGTGGCGACCGTCGAATTGCCGTCGGCGGCGTGGCAGGCCGCGCAAACCTGGCTTGCAATCTGTTGACCCTTGGCAGGATCACCGGCTGCGGATGGCTGTTCGGCGGCCGCGCCCTGGCCGATCAGCCAGGCCGCAGCAACAGCGCCGGCGGCGCGCGAAATCTCCATGGGGGACTTCCTCTCCATCGTCGGTCCGGTCACTTGGCTTGGTTGCACTTATGCTCGGCATTTTAGCCGGCCGGCGGCACTTCGCCCCTGCGTTCCCCTCGTGCTCATGCGGTTCGATACTGCCCACTTTGTCGCGTCGATGCCCGACCTGGCGAGCCTGGAGGGCGCCCCACTGCCCCAAGTGCCCGAGGTCGCGTTCGTGGGCCGCTCCAACGCCGGCAAGTCGAGCGCCATCAACGCGTTGACGAACCGCACCCGCCTGGCGTACGCCTCCAAGCTGCCGGGACGCACCCAGACCTTGAATCTGTTTGCGCTCGGCAGCGGCCCGGATCGAGTCACGCTCGCACACCTGGTCGATCTGCCCGGCTACGGCTTCGCGAAAGTCGACGCCGCCACGCGCCGGCGCTGGAACGATCTGATCGGCGGCTACCTGATCGGCCGTGCGCAGCTGCGCGGGGTCGTGCTGGTGATCGACAGCCGGCGCGGGCTGCTGCCGGCCGACGAAGAGCTGATCGGATTGCTGTGCCGGCGCGACCCTGAGCGCGCCGCCGCGTTGCACCTGCTGCTGAGCAAAGTCGATCAGATCAACACGGTACAGCGCCGGGCCGCGCTGGCCGCGGCCGAAGGGCGCGCGCGGACGCTGCCGCTGGATGCGACGCCGCAGCTTTTTTCGGCACGCGGCCGCGAAGGCATCGAGGAGTTGCGTGCGCGGGTCGCACAAATGCTTTTCCGGTAAGCTCGACGGCATGCCAGGGCCCTCGCAGATTCTCGGCAGTTTCCCCTCGGTGCGGATGCGCCGGATGCGACGCGACGATTTCTCCCGCCGGATGATGAGGGAGCACCGGCTGTCCACCGACGACCTGATTTATCCGGTGTTCGTGCTGGACGGGAGCAAGCGGCGCGAGCCGGTTGCCTCGATGCCGGGGGTGGAGCGGCTCTCGGTCGATCAGCTGTTTCCGGTGGCCGAGGAGTGCGTCAGGCTGGGCGTACCGGTGCTGGCGCTGTTCCCGGTCATCGATTCGTCGTTGAAGTCGAACGACGGGCGCGAGGCGGTCAACTCCGAAGGCCTGGTGCCGCGCGCGGTGCGGGCTCTGAAGCAGCGCCTGCCCGAGCTTGGGCTGCTGACGGACGTGGCACTGGATCCGTACACGACGCACGGCCAGGACGGCGTGACCGACGCCTCCGGCTATGTGCTGAACGACGAGACGGTCGAAATCCTGCGCCGGCAGGCGCTGACGCAGGCGCAGGCCGGCGTGGATATCGTCGCTCCCAGCGACATGATGGACGGAAGGATCGCCGCGATCCGCAACGCGCTGGAGTCCAACGGGCACATCTACACCCGGATCATGGCCTATGCGGCCAAGTACGCGAGCGCCTTTTACGGTCCGTTCCGCGACGCGGTCGGCTCCAAGTCGAACCTGGGCAAGTCGAACAAGGCCAACTACCAGATGGACCCTGCCAACACGGACGAGGCCCTGTGGGAAGTGGGTCTCGATCTGCAGGAAGGCGCGGACATGGTGATGGTCAAGCCCGGCATGCCTTACCTGGACATCGTGCGCCGGGTCAAGGAGCAGTTCGCCGCACCCACGTTCGTCTACCAGGTGAGTGGCGAGTATTCGATGCTGAAGGCGGCCTGCGCCCAGGGCTGGCTCGACGAGCGTGCGGTCGTGATGGAGTCGCTGATCGGCTTCAAGCGCGCCGGCGCCGACGGGGTGCTCAGCTATTTCGCGCTGCAGGCCGCGCGCTGGCTGAAGGAAGAGTCCCGCTGAGGGCGCCAGCCTTCGCTCGCGAAGCGAGCAAGGCTTGTCCGCGAGCTACGGTTGGCAAAGCCGGATAAGCCCGGAGCCGGCGCACAGACTTCAAGTTCGCGCCCGGCGTGCCGACAAAAGGGACTGGAACAACTCCCTTTGGTTGGTGCGGCCAAGGTCGCACCCCGCGCGATATGACGACCTCGCTGCTAAAACTCCTGGTGCTGGTTCTCGCCTTCGCGCTTGCGTTGGTGGTCGGCAACGTATTCGGGCACGCTGGATAAACCCGCCTTCGCCCTACGGGCTTCGGCGGGCAGGCTCGCTTTGACGAGCCGATTCGAACCACGTAGTGATTTGCGGTCTGCTCGAACTCGCCCAAACCGCCTCGGGCAACCCGACGCTCGACGCGTCACCGACAAGCACGCCGGCCAGCAGCCGGTTGTCGCCGACCAGTGTAGGTAAACATCACGTCCTATGGGACGACTGCGTATGCGACACAAAACTTTGCGTGCTTCCCAGAAACGGGGGCGAAGCACTGAGCCCCATGAGATGCGTTGGGCGGCACGCTTACGTCAGGAAAGACGCGCTCAAGAATTCTTGGTACCGGCGTTCCTTCAGGTTCATGAAGCGCCATCGCGTCGTGCTTCAGCACGGTCTCCTTGTCTTTCAGGATGAATAGCAGCGTAAAGCCGTCCGGTAGCGTCAGGCTCGTAAATACGCTTGGGTAGTATTTCTGCGCCAATTCGTGTGGAACCTTCCTCCATTCTTCCAAGAGGCGCCGAGTCTCTTCGTCACTCGGCTGTTGCTGCCCAAATGCGAACGCCGGCGTTGCAAGCGGTAGCAAGGCAATGAGCGCGGCGGCTGCGGCCTCAATCAGTCGCATATGCACCCTTTCCGGCCTGAGGATCTAACTTGGCAATACGGTGGGCGCAATTCTGCGCCATATCACCCGGTCAGCGCTTTCATCGGTTTCGGTTCGGTAGCGCGTTGATCGTCGCAAAAGTTTCACCGCTCCCTATGCAAACGGTCTTTCGAGCGCGCCGAGAATGGGGCGGCACACATACATGCGGCCCCACTGGCGTCCGGTAGCTTCGGTCAGGATTTTGTTTTTTTCAAGTTCGGTGATCGCAGTCGCTGCCGTGGGGTGGGTTTTGTCGAGCACCTTGGCGGCCCGCCCAATCGACATGTACGGGTTATTAAACAGTTCGTCGATTAGAACGAGGGCGTTTGGCTTTTTTCGCAGCTGCGTGCGGTATTGCTCCCGCAGGTCGTGAAGCTCGCGAGCCTGTTGTCCTGCGGCGGTGGCGGTTTCTGTCACGCCGCGGAGGAAGAAATGAATCCACGACATCCAATCTCCGTGGGTACGCACGCGCTGCACAGATCGTAATAGTCGCCTTTGTGTGCCTCGATGAACGCCGACAGGTACAGCAGCGGCCGGGACAGCCGCGCCCGCTCCATGAGAAAGAAAGTTATCAGCAGGCGTCCGACGCGGCCGTTCCCGTCCAGGAAAGGGTGGATGGTCTCAAACTGAGCGTGGATCATTGCACACTGAATGAGGTCGGGCATCGTATCCCGGACGTGGAGGAATTTTTCCCAATCGCCGAGACACTCCGTCATGTAATCCAATGGGGGAGGAACGAAAGCTGCCGTTGCCGGCGTGGCGGCAGGGCCGATCCAATTCTGCGACCGGCGGAATTCGCCTGGGGTCGCCCTTTCGCCGCGCACACCTTCCATCAGCTCTGCGTGGATTTCCCGGACCAGCCTGAGCGACAGTGGTAACTCGGGGAGCACGGCGATGCCATGCTCCAAGGCGCGGATGTAGTTGCGAACCTCTTTGATGTCGTTGCTTACCGCGCGCTTGCTTTGGCTATCCTCGATTTCGTCGATCAGCAGGTCCGAGAGGCTGGCCTGTGTTCCTTCGATTCGGGACGATAAGACAGCCTCGCGCCGAATATATGGAGCAATCAGCAGATGCGGATTTGGCAACTGGCCACCCAGTCCCGACAGTTCCGACAGCGCCGCGTCGGCCCTGGAGAGCGCGAGCGCAAGTCCCATGTCGAATTGAATGGGCGGCGGCAGCGGGTCTGGTATGAATGCCAGGTAGCCTGTATGGGTATTTATGAGTTTGCCGCTTTTGTTTTCTGAGAAATCGTTCTGATTCATTGCTCTACGAACACGCCCCAAGAATATTTTCAAATATTATAGGCTTTGAAAGAAATGGTGAAATTTTTTTCAAAGCGGCTTTTTATTTGAAAGTTTTCTTTGCTCGTTGCTCGCGGAATGCGTTCTATCAGTCCACGTCGCGCAATTTACGACCAGCTTCGAGATCCTCCACGATCTTGTGCGCGAGGTTGATTGGAATCTCACTGCCGTACGTTGCAGCCAGAGATTCCAGGAGTCGGTCTATGTCAGCCTCGACAGCGTCGTAAGCGAAGCCGATGCTCTGGACTTCGTCGATCGCCTCAATCAGGATTGGGCGTAGTGACGCTCTGTCGATCGTTTTTGCTTCGCTGGCTGCTCGTCGATGATTTCGTGTCTGCGCTGCCGAATCGCGTCAAAATCTCGCTTCTCTTGAATGATCCCCATCACAAGGCGCCCAGAAAGAGGAACGACGAAGACTATGTAGTACGGCGCTCCTGCCAAGGCCGTAAGGGCCATCCAGACGATGCTAACTACCAGCCAAGTCCTGAATAGGCCACTCCTGAAAGTCAGAGGCATTGATCCCTCGCACCCGCATTCAGGGTCTTTCGAAGACTGAGTCACTCGCCATCTGCGGCCGGCTCTCTTTCCCCAGAACGCGCAGCCCATCGACGGCACGCCTATCACACGCCGTCCGCCATCACGCTCGCACAGCAGGTGCTCGGCAGCTCGCGCGGACCCAGAACGCGCATTCGATTGACCTGGTTCATAGGGTCCCTCACTCGTGACGTGCGCAGATCACTCGTCATCTGTCCCAGGTTCGCGCTGCCAGAACGCACGCGCAGGTGAAAATGAAAACGGCGCAGTGAGTTAGGCTGCGCCGTCGTTGCAACTATGACAGGCTTAACCCGTCATCCCCACTTTCCGCCATCCGACGGACGAGAAGTATCTCGCTGGGGCATGTTGCATGGATCACTCTACGCGTGCGACATCCGGCGTCAAGCACTGGATGCTGCCGTTACTGACGTACGTCATACGTCGGTGCGTCGAGACTACGAGTAGCGCCTCGCCGACGATTCAAGGCCAGAGTGGGGTGAAGTGGTCGTCAGTTGCCTGCGTCACGTCGCGGAGGTTTGCTTCAGTGCCGGCCACTCCATAAATGCGAAGACCCAGATAAAGATGACGTTGGCGACGGGCACGAACGCCAGCAGCGAAAGCGCGGGCGGCAGCCCGGTGCGCCTCACGATCCTCCAGAGCGGTACGCCAACGAGTGCAAGCACCAACAAAGCGATCAGCCCACGCATGGCGGCCTCCTAGGAATTTGGGCGCGTGACGCGCCTGAGCAGCACGCGCGGTGCGGGGTGAAGTTGGACAGGATGTGGGCGCGCATTCCGCCTCCCATCCTATAGGCGCGCCATCGCGAGCATATGCGCTAACCAGCGGATGAATCCGGCTCCGGTGCTCAGGTAAAGAACCGCGAGGCTGTGGGTCGGCGCTTGAATCTCCGTGCCGGCCTGCGCGTGACGGTATGGACGGCCAGCGTTGGCCCAGTCCGCGAAACTCGACAGCATCCGCCCCGCGTGCGATTGGGTCGATGCGGCGAGGCCGCCGTGCAGGCGATCGACGATGGGCTTAAGCGTCGCCGTGACGTTGCTCTGCGTCAAGTCCTGGCCGGTTCCGGTCAGGAGCTTGAACAGGTTCTCCGCTGCATCGAAGCAGTCGCGCACGGCGCCGCGCGTGTCCGGCGGATCCTCCTCGAGCGCGGCGATTGCGTTCTCGAAGTGTGCGCGTGCTGCGTTGAACGCATCCCCAGCCAGGGCGCCGATGACCGAGGTTCGGGCCGCCTCAAACGCCTGATCGACTAGCGGATGCACAACGCCGTCGTCATCGATACGGTACGCCATGTGCTCTTCGGCGAAGATACGCCGGACCGTTCCGACCCAGTGGTCGGACGCGGACGACCGCCCCGGTCCGTTGGCGAGGAAGCGCGCGATCGCGGTGATGCTTTCGAGAACGTCGTGAATGTGGGACTGAAGAAAATGATCCTCTAACGTGAACACCCGGCCGCCCATGGCCTGGTAGTGCGGAACGTCTATTCCGAATTGCGACTCCATAAAGCGCCCGAGGTTGGCCCGGAACTCCAAGGAATCGAAGAAATACTCTGGAACGATCGTCGCGAGCCGTCGGCGGAAGCGGGGAGCGTCCGGGAGCGGACTATCGGGCCGCGCGTACAGACGCCTGAACGATGGAATCTGCGGGGGCTCTGTCGGCATTGCTGCGCTCACGGACGCACCATCATACGGAGGGGTTCGATCCGTGCGAACCGAACCACCGCGGTTCGGACCCGTCGTTCAACTCCACGACGGGGAACGCTACGCGCGTGTCGAATCGCTGCGTTGACGGAGCGCACGACCGGGGCGCCGCGTTCGTCCGACTGCGTCGGGCGGCCCATCCGATCGGGTTTTCCGCGCGGGCATCACGTGCCTACGCCTGCGCCTACATGCTTCTTTCTGGTGACCAGAACGAAGAAGGCATGCGTGCGTAACTCATTGATTTCGCTGGTGGGGCCGGAAGGGCTCGAACCTTCGACCGACGGATTAAGAGTCCGCTGCTCTACCAACTGAGCTACGGCCCCCACGGCGGACCGACATCATAAACGGGCTGTCAGCGCCGCGGGCGAAACGCCCGCCCCGCCCTAGGAGCCCCCGAACCAGTTGTAGCCCTGGTCCTCCCAGTAGCCGCCCGGATATTCGTTGGTGACGAAGATCTCGACGATGTGCTTCGGGTTCTTGTAGCCGAGCTTGGTCGGCATCCGAAGCTTCATCGGGAAACCGTACTTCGGCGGCAGCGTCTGGCCGTCATAAGTGAGCGCCAGGATCGTCTGCGGGTGCAGCGCGGTGGGCATGTCGATGCTCTCGTAGTAGTCGTCGGCGCACTTGAAGCCGACGTACTTCGAGCTGAGGTCCGCGCCGACCCGATTCAGGAAGTGCGTAAACGGAACACCGCCCCATCTTCCGATCGCACTCCAGCCTTCGACGCAGATGTGGCGCGTAATCTGCTCCTGCTGCGGAAGCGACGCCAGCTGCTCGAGCGTCCAGGACCCCGGTTGGCGCACGCGCCCGCCCACGAGCAGTCGAAAGCCGGAGGCGTCCACGCTCGGCACCCGTTCGATCTCGTAGTACGCGTTGAACGGAAAGGGGCGCGTGATCATCGATTCCGGATAGGTCGGCGCAAGACGGTTCGGGTCGAACAGCCAGCCCTGCACCCGATCGTTGAAGCGCGAAATCCTCATCAACAGCGATTCGGCCGCCTTGGAGTCCGTCACGTTGCAGCCGGTCAGCATCGCCAGACTGCCGAGCGTGACGCCGCCACGCAGGAATCGGCGCCGGGCCGGAACAGCCAGCAGCCGGCCGGCGTCCTTCAGCAACTCGTGTCGATCGCGCCATGTCAGGCCGCCTTCAGGCGGCAGTGCTTGCTGTGGTGTCATCGCGCAATCCTTCCGATGGCCGCCCGATCAGCGGCCCAAAATCATCGTCCTCAGCGTCCGCGGCACCAGCGCGACCATCGTTACGTGAACGACGAAGAAGAACACCAATCCGCTCATCGCCAGGAAGTGGATCAGCCGCGCCGTTTCGTATCCGCCCAGCAGCGTGCGCAGCCACGGGAACTGCACCGACTTCCAAATTACCAGGCCCGACAGCACCATCAGAACCAGCAGCGCGACCGCGCCGACGTAAGCCGCCTTCTGCACCGCGTTGTAGTAGGCCGGATTGTCATGGCTCAAGTGGCCACGCAGCGCGGCGCCAAAATCGGACACCAGTTGGCGCGGCGACAGCGGCCAGAAGCGCCGGCGCGCGCGGCCCGTCAAGATGTTCAGCAGCACATAGACGAGCCCATTCACGCCCAGCAGCCACATCGCGGCGAAGTGCCACTGCAACGCGCCGCCCAGCCAGCCCCCCAGCGTGATCGAATCGGGAAAGCGGAACGAAAAAAGCGGCGAGGCGTTATAGATACGCCATCCGCTCATCACCATCAGGATCGCGCCCAGCGCATTGAGCCAGTGGGTCACGCGCACCCAGACCGGCTGTACGACGTTTCCACGGCCCGCCCGGCGCCCCACCGGCCGTGCAGACGACGCCGTCACGGTTGACATGGTTCCATTCCCTCTGCCTCTGATTGTGGCGCTAGGACCCCATCCCGGCTAGTCCGTCATTGCGCAGACGCCTTTGGCCGAATCGCGGCGGCCGGATCTGCCGGCGCCTCGCACGCGGCCAGCGAAAGTTCGACTGCCTGCAGCACTGCACCCGAGGCACCATCCTGCGCAATCGCCACCAGGGCCGCATCGCCGGGCGCATACGGCACCGTCAGTTCGGTCGCGAGCGGTTGGCGCGCCGGACCGTAGGGTCCACCCCAGGCGCGCACGACGTGATCGTTGCGCAGCTGTTCTCCCCGGTTCTCTCCGGCCTGCACGTCCGTCAAATAGCCGCCCCGCTTGACGGCGAGCAGCAGCTGCGGATCGCGCGCCGAGCGGTCGGCCGACCAGTGGACCTGCACCGCGAGCTGCTGCGCCGCCGGGACCGAGCCCGCGGCCGCCGCCACCCAGTGCGCCTGCAGTTCGATGCTGGCCTGCGGGGGACGCGCGTTCACCGCGGCCAGCGCGGCGGCAACGCGGTCCGGACTGCCCCAGTCGGCGAGCTCGCTGGCTCCGACGAACACTTCCGGCGTGTACACCGTTCCGCTGCCGTTGTGCGTGGCCAGACGCCGCTGGCGGTCGTTGAATTCCCTGCGTGCGAACGGATCCTTCCATCCGATGTAGTCCCAGTAGCCCACATGCAGCGCAAGCGGGACCGCACGCAAAGGCGCCGGACCGCCTTGCAGCTTTGACAGCCACCGGTCGGCCGGCGGGCAACTGGAGCAGCCTTGCGACGTGTACAGCTCCACCAGCGCCACCGTGTAAGGCGGGCTGACTGCGCGGCAGATCGAGCCCTCGGCGCCAGCGGTCGGGGCCGCGGCGCCTGCGGCCGAGGCCAGGGCCATCAGTGCAATCGTCGATATGGCAGCACGCATCGTGACTCCTTAACGCCCGGCGTGACTCGAGCCGACCAGAACGGGCGTAGCCCGATACAGGTCCGGGTACAGCCGCTTCAGGTTCTCGATCTTCGGAAGGTCGTTGAACGAGATGTACGGATGATCCGGGTGCAAGGTCGCAAAGTCCTGGTGATAGGCCTCGGCCGGGTAGAACCCGGTGAACGGATCGATTTTCGTGACGATCGGGCGCGGGAACACGCCGGAGTGTTCCAGCTGCGCCACGTACTGCTGCGCGACCCGTTGTTGCGTCTCGTTCATCGGAAAAATGGCCGACCGGTACTGACTGCCGCTGTCCGGACCCTGGCGATTGAGCTGGGTCGGGTCGTGCGCGACCGAAAAATAGATCTGCAGGATCCGGCCGTAGCTCACCTCGCGCGGATCGAAGGTGATCTGCACGGACTCGGCGTGACCGGTGCGGCCGGTGCTGACGGTCTCGTATTCGGCCGTGTCCTTCGAACCGCCGGCGTAACCGGACAGCACCTGCTTGACGCCCTTCAGGTGCTGGAACACGCCCTGCACGCCCCAGAAGCAGCCGCCCGCCAGCACGGCGGTTTCCGACGCGCCTGCCGCAGCCGCCGGCTCGTCCAGCGCCGGCGCCGGGACCACGGTGGCCGATTCGGCGCAGGAGGAAAGAGCCGGCGCCAGCGCAACCAGCATCGGAATCACGAAACGGACCACAGGCCCGAAAGAGCTTGCGCGGATCGACATGAA
>Ga0137415_10001502_pt1 | contig 23169 bp, 23 predicted proteins | sample CZODoug3_1_1_16f_FD_183082 | JGI IMG/M metagenome (GOLD analysis project Ga0137415, IMG submission 183082) | Vadose zone soil fungal communities from Angelo Coast Range Reserve, California, USA - CZODoug3_1_1_16fungal (Hybrid Assembly) | ecosystem: Environmental > Terrestrial > Soil > Vadose...
CCCGAACCGGTCGGACCGATCAGCAGGATGTTCGACTTCGCAAGCTCGACGTCGTTGTGCTTGGTCTGGTGATTGAGCCGCTTGTAGTGATTGTGGACGGCGACCGAGAGCACCTTCTTGGCATGGCTCTGGCCGATCACATAGTCGTCGAGGACCTTGCAGATCTCCTTCGGAGTCGGGATACCGTCGCGCGACTTCACCAGCGAGGATTTGTTCTCCTCGCGGATGATGTCCATGCAGAGTTCAACGCATTCGTCGCAGATGAAGACCGTCGGTCCCGCGATCAGCTTGCGGACTTCGTGCTGGCTCTTGCCGCAGAACGAGCAATATAGCGTGTTCTTGGAGTCGCTCGTGCCGACCTTACTCATTCTTATCTCCGTCCGCCGTTCGATCCCGTCGCTCGATCGACCCATTCCGGCACTAAACCGGACCTTAGGGATAGATAGAGCAAATTCCGTACCAAAAAAGACCCTGTGCAATACTCAGCCGCGCGAATCACGGCTTGCTCGAATCTCCCGCGACCATAGCCGATCCCTAACAGCCAACCATGCTGGCACCCGACTATCAAGAATTCGCTAATCGGGGCCGTGCCTGACACCGTGACAATAGCGTGATTTTCGGTGTTCGCACCGGAATTAGGCGTCGAAATCACGCCAGCGTTGCGGGATTGCCACGCCGCAAAACCAGCACGAAAGCGGAACTTTCTGGCGGTGGCCGGGCATAAGCGTTCCGCGGACGGCCAAATCTGCCGGCCAAGGTAAACCGTTAAGGTCGGGAAAGCGCGAAACCACCCGCAGGGATCATGCCGCCTTGACCGCTGTGGGGTCGTCCGGGCGCTTGTCGATCACCTTGTCGACCAGGCCGAATTCACGGGCCTGTTCCGCGGTCAGGAAGCGATCGCGCTCCAGTGAGTCCTCGATCATTTGGTAGGACTGCCCGGTGTGCTTCACGTAAATCTCGTTCAGCCGCCGCTTGATGTTCTGGATTTCCTGCGCGTGCAACAGAATGTCGGTGGCCTGGCCCTGGAAGCCGCCGGAGGGCTGATGCACCATGATGCGGGAATTCGGCAGCGAGAACCGCAAATCCTTGGCGCCCGCGCACAGCAGCAGCGAACCGGCGGACGCCGCCTGCCCCGTGCACAGCGTCGATACCGGCGGACGGATGAACTGCATCGTATCGTACATCGCAAGGCCTGATGTCACGACGCCACCAGGCGAATTGATGTACATCGAGATTTCCTTCTTCGGATTATCGGCTTCGAGAAACAGCAACTGCGCGACCACCAGGGTCGCCATGCCGTCCTCGATCGGTCCGGTCACGAAAATGATGCGCTCCTTCAGGAGGCGCGAGAAAATGTCGTAGGCGCGTTCACCGCGGTTGGTCTGTTCGACGACCATCGGCACGAGGTTCATGTAGGTTTCAACGGGATCGCGCATGAGTCACCCAAAGGTTGGCGTAGAGGGTTGGTAGACGTTGGTTGGACGAACATCCGCCGGCAGGCTCTGGCGGGATTGCCGCGCGCGGACGAACGTCCCGTGATGCAGTACTTGAAAGACAGGGTTCAGATATGAGCCAATTTCCCGGCGACAAGGCCGGGTCACGGCAAGCTTATTGGAACGAGTTCAAGCTGATTCGCGGCCAGCGGCCTAGCGACGGGGTGCCGCCGCCAGGCCGCTTTCGCGGTTCATCATTAATACCAAGTGCCTTGATCAGGCGGCAGTTTTCTCAGGCTCTTCATCATCCTTGAACAGCTCCTCGCGCGAGACCTTCTTCTCGGTCACGTTGGCGAGCTCGAGGATGAAGTCGACCACCTTGTCCTCATAGATCGGGGCACGAAGCTGGGCCAGCGCGTTGGCATTGCTGCGATAGTAGTCCCAGACTTCCTTCTCGCGGCCCGGCATCTGCCGCGCCCGCTCGATCACCGCGCGGCTGACTTCGTCCTCGGTTACGGTGATCTTGTTCTTCTCGCCAATCTCGGACAGCACGAGCCCGAGGCGGACCCTTCGGTCGGCGATCTCGTGGTACTCCTCCTTGGCCGCCTCCTCGGTGGTGTTCTCGTCGGCAAAGGTCTTGCCGGAGGACTCCATCTCGGCCTTGATCGAGTTCCACATCAGGTTGAATTCTTCCGCGACCAGCGACGGCGGCGCCTCGAAGCGGTGGCTGTCGTCGAGACGGTCGAGCAGCGTGCGCTTGACGCGCTGGCGCGTGGCGCCGGCGAATTCGGCCACCAGCCGCTCGCGCGCGGCCTGCTTCAGCTTGTCGAGCGATTCCAGGCCGAGCGTCTTGGCGAATTCATCGTCGATCGCGGTCTCGCCGGGGGCCTCGATCAGCGTCGCCGTGGTCTCGAATTCGGCGGGCTGGCCGGCCAGCTTCTCGCTCGCGTAGTTCTTGGGGAATGCGACCTTCAGCGTACGGGTCTCGCCGGCGCCGATGTCGATCAACTGCTCCTCAAAGCCGGGAATGAACTGGCCGGCGCCGATCACGACCTGGATGCCCTCGCCGGCGCCGCCGTCGAACGGCACACCGTCAATGGTGCCCTTGAAACTGATGGTGACGCGGTCGCCATTTTCGGCCTTAGCCTCCCCCTTGGCGCCCTCCGCCTTGGCGGCATAGGGACGGTTCTGGTCGGCAATGCGCTTGATGGCTTCGTCAACGTCGGCATCGCTCACCTCGACCACCGGCTTCTCGACCGAAAAGCTCTTGAAATCGGCGAGCTGGATCTGCGGCACGACCTCGATCGCAACCGTGTAGGTCAGGTCGGATTTGCCGGCGAGCAGCTGTTCGACCTCTTTCGCCTCGGTCGGCATGGTGATCTTAGGCTCGGTCGCGAGGCGGAAGCCGCGGTCGGTAAAAATCTGCGTGTTGGTGTCGCGGATGGTCTGGTCGATGGTCTCAGCCATCACCGAACGGCCATATACCTTTTTCAGGTGGCTCACCGGCACCTTGCCCGGACGGAAGCCGTTGAGGCGCACCTTGTCCTTCATGTCGACCAGCTTGGCGTCCGCCTTGGCATCCAGATCGGTGGCCGGGACGCTGATCTTGAACTCGTGCTTCAATCCCTCGGCGAGGGTTTCGGTGACCTGCATGGCGTCAATCTTCTTCCGCTTTCGCCGGGCCTAGATGGCCGCGACAGTGTCCAATTGGTCGACGCGCGGCTAATGCCTGCGCCGGTGGTTCGGCTGACCCGCATCCCCAGGGGGAAACAGGCCCTCCAGTATTCGTCAGGCAAACGCTTAGCAGAGCGCTTGGTGCGGGCGGAGGGACTCGAACCCCCACAACTTTCGTCACTGGAACCTAAATCCAGCGCGTCTACCAGTTCCGCCACGCCCGCGTGAATAGCATCAGGTCCGGCCGCGATGCCGAGCACGATTGCCGAAAAATGTGAAGCGGTTTTCGGGCGGCCAATCACGCTCCAAGTTAATGAAATCGATCACGTTTTTGATTTGGACGACGGCATCCAAACCAAAAACGTGATCGTTGCGGCGGGCTTATAACATGAGCCTATCCGTTCGCAGCAAAAAAATGGCCCTTTTTGAGCCTTTCCGCCGCAGGCGGATTGGCTGGACTTCCCAGCTCAAAAATGGTCCGCATCGGTCCGATGGCAAGCCCGAAATTTCTCCTCAATCGACGTGAGCTGATGGTTGGGCTGGGGGCTGCTGCCCTGGGTTCGGCCCGGTCCCCGATCGTGATGGCGCAAGGGCGCCCCGCGCTCGCGCTCCAGCTCAAAACAGGCGACATCTCCCTGCGGCCCGGCGGCCCTGAAACGCAGGTCTGGTCCATCGCAGGACCTGACTTCAGGTTAAAGCGCGGCGAAGTCATCGAGATCGGGGTTGGCAACGAGCTGCCGGTTCCCGCGGTCCTCAACTGGCGGGGGATCGATGGAGCGGCGGCAGCCGAACCGCTGACAGGTCGGCCGCCGATCGCGCCAGGCGGCAGGGATACTTTCCAGATCGCCCCGCGCCACGCCGGAACCTACCTCTACGACGCCAACCTCCTCGGCGACGGCCAGAGCCGCCCCTCGCGGGCCTGCGCGCTGATCGTCAGGGAAAACGAAAACGTCGCGGTCGATCGCGACGAGGTGTTTTTGATCGAGGATTGGCGCCTGCGCCCGGACGGTACAGCGATCGCGCCGGGCCTCGATACGAAGGACGCCACGCCGCTCTATACGATTAACGGCCGGACTTCGCTCGATGTCTCAGTCCGCGCCAATCAGCGTCTGAGGACTCGCTTTATCAATGCCTCTCAACGAGCTGTTATCGCAGTTAAACTGGAAAATACCGACGTCCGCGTCATGGCTTTGGATGGCCAGCCGGCCGAACCGTTCCAGGCACGCAACGGTGCACTGGTTCTGGCACCGGGCGGCCGGGCCGATGCCTTTGTCGACGCGACGGGACCGGCCGGCTCCGCCGCAGCCATCCTTCTTCATGACGGTAGGGAGCCCCGACCGATCGGCAGACTGGTCATTTCCAGTGAACCGCCGATCCGCGCCGCCCTCCTGCCGCCCGCCGCGCCACTGCCATCCAACGGCCTGCCGCCACAGCTTGACCTGAAGAACGCCCAGCGCTTCGAAGTCCCCCTCGGCGGCCTGCAAGCCGATTGGACAGCGCCAGCAAGATTCGCGACGAATGACCCGCTCGCCTTTCGCGCTGGTCGCACCGTGGTACTGGCGCTCACCAATCCTGGCGCGATCGCCACCGTCTTCCATCTCCACGGCCACCACTTCCGGCTGCTGGATCGGCTCGATGACGGCTGGAAGCCGTTCTGGCTCGATACGCTCGCCGTCGAACCCGGTCAGACCCAACGCATCGCGTTTCTGGCCGAATATCCCGGGCGCTGGCTGATCGAATCCGTCGCGACCGACTGGGCGGCGCCGCGGCTGGTGCGGTGGTACAATGTCGCGTGAGGAACAACCAAGAGCACGACAGTGAGCAAACCAGTTCCGGCGATTCGAAGTGTGAAAGCGCGCGCCCTCGTGGTGCCGCTCAAGCGTCCCGTGAAGAACGCGTTCGGCGTGATGCTCATCCGTGCCAAGCAACTGCAGCCGCCGCGGTCCTCATTGGACGTGAGGCTTCGCCGTGAGTTCTATTCCCAGCGCCTTCATAACGGCAATTGTCGTCTTCAAAGTCGGATTGCCGTTTGCGCTGAACGAGCGATAGAGTTGCTCACGCGAAAGTCCGGTATCCTGGGCAATCTGTGTCATGCCCTTGGCGCGAGCAACAACGCCAAGGGCATGAGCGATATAGCCTGCATCTTCCGTCTTGAAGGCTTCCTCCATAAATACGGCAATCGCTTCGTCCGACGGCAGATCCTCGGCCGGGTCATAAGTCGTTAGTTTCTCGCCCATCTCATTCACTCCATGCCTCGGCAAGAGGCTTCGCCGTTTTGATGTCCTTTGCCTGGGTGCTCTTGTCGCCGCCCCAAAGCAGAACGATGATCGTGTTTCCCCGCTTCTGAAAATAGACGCGGTAGCCGGGCCGTAGTGAATGCGCAGTTCGCTGACACCCTCGCCAACCGGCTCGGCGTCGCCGGCGTGCCCTTGGGCCAGCCGATCCAGTCGCGAGGCGATCATCGCACGGGCGCGATGGTCCTTGAGCCGCAAGCGCCACTTTCGGAATATTTCCGTCTGCTTCAGCTCGAACATTCGTAGTTTATAAACTACAAACGATCATCAATCAAGCCGATCTGCGGATGACGCAATTCACCCTTGGGAGTTGCCGCCAGCACCCCGCGAAGCTGACGCTTTAGTAATCGACGCCAAACTCGTCATAGAGACGCCGGAACACCGCCGGAAGCACTTCGGGCAGATCTTCCGCGATCAGGCCGGGCCCCGCTTCGCTCGCGGCCTCGCCATGCATCCAGACCCCGATGCTGGCCGCCTCGAATGCCGGCACGCCCTGCGCCAGAAGGCCTGCGATCAATCCAGCCAGCACGTCGCCAGCGCCGGCGGTCGCGAGCCACGGCGGCGCATTGGCCGCAATGGTCGCGCGGCCGTCCGGCGCGGCGACCACCGTATCCGCTCCCTTCAGCAGCACCACCGCGCCGGAGCGTTCGGCGGCGTCGCGCACCCGCTCCAGTTTCGAGCGATGGGGATGCTTGTTGCTGATGTCGCTGAACAGCCGCGGAAACTCGCCTTCATGTGGGGTGAGCACGACCTGATGATCCCCGGATGATTTGATCGATTCAAACAATCGGTCCGGCGCATCCGCAAAGCTCGTCAGCGCATCGGCGTCGAGCACGAGGTGCCGCTTCGCCGACAGCGCGGTGTGGACGAGATCGCGGGTGTGCTCGCTGACGCCGGCGCCCGGCCCGATCACGCAGGCGTTGAGACGCCTGTCGTTCAGGAATTCGGCGAACTCGACCACGGTGTCGATGGCGCGCACCATCACCGCCGTCAAAGCGGAGGCGTTGACCGCAAGCGCCTGGCGCGGCGAAACCAGCGTCACCAATCCCGCGCCGGCCCGCAACGCCCCGCGCGCCGACAGGCGTGCCGCACCGGTCGAAGCGATGTCGCCGGAAACCACCACCACATGCCCGCGGGCATATTTGTGGCCGTCGATCTTCGGCACTGGAAAGCATTGTCGCCAGGTCTGCGGTACGTTCTCGGAGGTCTGCGGCCGAATTTCGGCGAGCACGTGCGGATCGATGCCGATGTCGGCAACGCGGACGCGGCCGCAATGCAGCCGCCCCGGCAACAGCAGATGCGCCGGCTTGCGGCGGAAGAACGTCACCGTTTCGGTCGCCCGAATCGCTGCGCCCATCACCGCGCCCGAGGTGCCGTTGATCCCGCTCGGCAGATCGACGCTCAGCACCGGCGCGCCGTGATGGTTGATCGCCTCGATCATCTCGTGCGGTTCGCCCTTCACCGGTCGGTTCAGTCCGGCGCCGAACAGCGCATCGATGATCAAAGCCGGCTTGCCGATCGCCTGCGGATTGAACGGCAGCACCGGATATTTCCAGCCGCGTGCGGCGGAAGCGGCATCGCCCTGCAGGCTGTCGCGTTCGCACAACAGGATGACCGAAACCTCGCGGCCGCGCGCGGCCAGCTCAGCCGCCGCGACAAATCCGTCACCGCCATTATTGCCGCGGCCGGCGACCACGACGATCGAGCCCTCCTCGGCCATGTCCATCGCGGCTTCGGCAACGGCCTGTCCGGCGCTCATCATCAGTGCAAAGCCGGGTGTGCCCGCGGCGATGGTCAATTGATCGGCACGCTCCATCTCAGTCGAAGTCAGAACTTCCATGCCGAATCCTCAATCCAATCGCCTTTTCCGAAGGCATATCTCGTCTCGCGCGTGGGACGTTCTCCTCTTGATTGCATGCCGCTTCATCAGTTTGCCTATTCCGTAGGCTAGGGTATCATGCTCCCGCGGTTCGACCTCAACAGCTTGCCTGTTAAAAGTCTGATAACATTCCAAAATCGGGGGCTTTAACAACTTGGCATAGACCCTGCTTTTGAGGAAGCCGCTCAGCATGGGCGCCGCAAGCGGCCATGACGGGCGTTTTCGGACCAGTGCCGGAAGCCTTAAGGATCCCACCGACTGCGCCACGCGCATCGAACCATCCGCACACTCTAATCCAGAAATGCCCGGGAGGGCTCAATGAAGAAAATCGAAGCCATCATCAAGCCATTCAAGCTGGACGAGGTAAAAGAGGCGCTTCAGGAGGTCGGACTGCAGGGCATCACCGTGACCGAAGCCAAGGGCTTCGGACGGCAGAAGGGCCACGCCGAACTGTATCGCGGCGCGGAATACATCGTGGACTTCCTGCCCAAGGTAAAGATCGAGATCGTGATCGGCGACGATCTGGTCGAGAAAGCGATCGATGCGATCCGGCGCGCGGCCCAGACCGGGCGCATTGGCGACGGCAAAATCTTCGTCTCCAACATCGAAGAAGCGATCCGCATCCGAACCGGCGAATCCGGGCTGGACGCTATCTGAGCCGGATGCTATCCCGCATTTTGCGACTTAAGAACAAGAATAGGGCTGCTTCGGCGGCCTGATTTCGTTTGTGAAACCGCACGTCACACCAACGTCGCGCAATGCTGGAAACCGTCCCGTAAGCCAAAAGGGGTACTCATGAAGACCGCCAAAGACGTCCTCAAATCGATCAAGGACAACGACGTCAAATATGTCGACCTGCGTTTCACCGATCCGCGCGGCAAGTGGCAGCACGTGACCTTCGACGTCGGCATGATCGAAGAAGACACCTTTGCCGAAGGCCTGATGTTCGACGGTTCCTCGATCGCCGGCTGGAAGGCGATCAACGAATCCGACATGTGCCTGATGCCCGATCCCGTCACCGCGACGATCGATCCGTTCTTCGCCGAGACCACCCTGGTCCTCACCTGCGACGTGCTGGAGCCGACCACCGGCGAGCCCTACAACCGCGATCCGCGCGGCATGGCGAAGAAGGCCGAGGCGATGGTGAAGTCGATGGGCGTCGGCGACACCGTGTTCTTCGGACCGGAAGCCGAGTTCTTCGTGTTCGACGACGTTCGTTACCAGACCACACCCTACAACACCGGCTTCAAGCTGGATTCGGTCGAACTTCCGATCAACTCGGACACCGAATATGAGGGCGGCAACCTCGGCCACCGCATCCGCACCAAGGCCGGTTACTTCCCGGTTCCGCCGCAGGACTCGGTGCAGGACATGCGCTCGGAAATGCTCGGCGCGATGGCCAAGATGGGCGTCAAGGTCGAGAAGCATCACCACGAGGTCGCCTCCGCCCAGCACGAACTCGGCATGAAGTTCGACACCCTGACGCTGATGGCCGACCAGATGCAGATCTACAAATACTGCATCCATCAGGTCGCGCATATCTACGGCAAGACCGCCACCTTCATGCCGAAGCCGGTCTATGGCGACAACGGCTCGGGCATGCACTGCCACCAGTCGATCTGGAAAGAAGGCAAGCCGGTATTCGCTGGCAACAAATACGCCGACCTGTCGGAGACCTGTCTCCATTACATCGGCGGCATCATCAAGCACGCCAGAGCGATCAACGCCTTCACCAACCCGTCGACCAACTCCTACAAGCGTCTGGTCCCGGGCTATGAGGCGCCGGTGCTGCTCGCCTACTCCGCGCGCAACCGCTCGGCCGCCTGCCGCATCCCCTACACCACCAATCCGAAGGCCAAGCGCGTCGAGGTGCGTTTCCCCGACCCGATGGCCAATCCCTATCTCGGCTTCGCCGCGATGCTGATGGCCGGCCTCGACGGCGTCAAGAACAAGCTCGATCCGGGTCCGGCCGTGGACAAGGATCTCTACGACCTGCCGAAGGAAGAGCTGAAGGCGATCCCGACGGTGTGCGGTTCGCTCCGCGAGGCGCTGGAAAATCTCGACAAGGACCGCGCGTTCCTCAAGAACGGCGGCGTGTTCGACGACGATTTCATCGACAGCTACATCGAGCTGAAGATGACCGAAGTCGAACGCTTCGAGATGACGCCGCACCCGGTCGAATTCGACATGTACTACTCGCTGTGATTTGTTGCGGCGCTGCCGCCGACATCGCGGCCTGATGAATGCGAAAGGCGCTTCCGATGGAAGCGCCTTTTGTTTTTTGAGATTGTAGCGCCGTCATTGCGAGGAGCGAAACGACGACTTGTCCGCCGAAGCTCATGAGCGAAGGCGGAAGCAATCCATTCTTTCTCTCCGCAGCGGGCATGGATTGCTTCGCGGCACCTGTCATCGGGCGCGCGTACGCGCGACCCGTTGGCTCGCAATGACGGTTCGGGCTGTTTGAGAAGTGAATCGGAAAATGGCACCGGTAATTGTTTGGCGCGCCGACGGCAGCGGCTGCGCCGGTTACACCCGAAACAGCTTGGAATATCGCGCCTTGATGTCCTCGCTCTGCGCCTGCACTTCTGCCGGGTCGGCCTTGAGCAGTTTCAACTTCGCCAGCGGGACATGCTCGCCCTTCTCCTTCACCTTCGCGTGGAACGAGCGATGGGCAAAGACGTCGACCAGCATCTGCTGGGTCTCCGCGCTGAAGAAAAAGCTCTGGAACAGTTTTGCCGCGTTCGGGTTCGGCGCGCCGCGGAAGATGCCGGAGGGAACGATGATCAAGGGTGAACCTTCGGTCGCATAGACCACCTCGACCGGTTTGCCCTGGTCCTTGAGCAGCACCAGATTGTAGTCGTTGCCGTCAGCCATGATGGCGCGTTCGCCGAGCAGGATCTTTTTCGGCGGATCGGCCGCCGATTGCACCTGCATCACCTTCTGCTGCGCGAGCTTCTCCAGATAGGGCCAGCCGAGATCGCGCGCCAGCACGAAGGTCGCGGTCAGGATCGCGCCGCTGTAGCCGGGATGGCCCTTGACGATCTTGCCCTGCCATTTGGCATCGAGCAGGTCGGCATAGCTTTTCGGCGCCTCCTCGCGCTTGACCAGATCGGTGTTGTACCCGATCACCTCCATCCACGCGCACGACGTCGCATGCGTGCCGTCGGGATCGACCTGATCGGCGGGAAAATACTTCGCCACGCCTTCCGGCACGTAAGGCTGCAGCCAGTTGTTCTTCTTCCAGTCGAGATAATGCGCAGGGTCGGTGGAGTTGGCGACATCGACCGCATTGATGCCGCTGCCCTGCTCCTGCGCGATGCGTTGGAAAATCCGCTCCGCCCCCGAACGTTCGACGCGGACGGCAATGCCGGGATATTTTGCTTCAAAGGTCCGCGCCAGCCACTCGCCGGTCGTGAGCTCGAGCGCCGAATAGAACGACACCTTGCCCTCTTTCCGCGCGGCCTCGATCAGCGCGGGCGTGACTTCCGTCGGCGGCGGCGCCGCGGCTTTCAGCGGCTCGGCGAACACCATGCCGGCCGCCGACGCCGCCGAACCCTTGAGCCAATCGCGTCTCGACCATTTACGGTCCCGCATGGCATTCTCCCGGATGACCCGGCCGTTCGCCGGCCATCGCGATTTTATTGAAGGGACTATAGCAGATATCCAGAGCGCCGATCGATCCAAGTCTGGGCGATGAAAATGGAGCCGGACGACTGAGTGACGACGCGTCAAGGGGGTCAGGGCCGCTGCCAGCCTCGCGGGACTACCAGCCACGTCGAAGGGATTGCGGCATCGCTTCGATGGAGATCATAACCGAGCAATGTAGCTCCCGATCCTCTGAAGAATCTGCTCGAAGGTTGGCTTGCTACCGTAATAAAGCGCGCTCGTTTTGGCGTAAGTCTCCGCGTACTCTTTCCGCGTTGCGGGATCGCTCAGAATAAAGGCCTCATTCTTCGCAATGTTCTTGTTGTCGAGGCTACGAAACCGCCGATCCTTGTGCGCTATGTAATCGTCCGTACCGACAAAGGCTCGAACTTCAAGACGATCAAGCAGGCTGTAGACGTCGTAATAGTGGCGCATGAAATTTGGCGGGAATCCCTTATCTTTCTGCTGTTGCCTGTACTTCGTTGAGATCGTCTGAAGTTTCTCGACGAAGGTGTAGCCGGGATCATAGCAAGCAATGCCGTTGGCCCGATTGTCGATTATGTCGACCTTATCAACCGCGTAATCATACATCCAGGAACTGATATCCTTTGCCGTATTCGGCGTCACGATATCGAAGCCAGCCTCAAGCAAAATGCCGTCCTTCAGATCGGCAATACGGCTGGCGTAACTCCTGTAGCGAAGGCGAATACCACCGCTAAATAGCTTGTCGCTGTCGAACGCAGTGTCACGCTCGACCGTATCAATGCCAGTGATTTTGATCTTGGTATTGGCCAGCCAATCGTAGAAATCCTTGCGGCTTTTCACATGCGCGGGCTTGTCCTGATTTTTGCGCGTCTTGACGTTACGATCGGCGGGCGGGTCGATATGAATATCGATATCCTCCGAGAATCGATCGATAATCTTGAAGCCTTTCGAGAGCGAGGTGCCGCCTTTCAATTCAAAGGTTAGTCCGAGTTCTTGCAAACCGTACAGGCAATGCATGATCCAGTAGTCTTTTTCGACCAAAGCGGGATCGATGCCCTTTTGTTCGGCAACGATACGGATCAATTCGGGAAATTGTTTGTGATTGTGAAGACAGTCAGTTGGCATTGAGCTCCGCCGCAGGCTTTAAGGCATTGGCAAAAAACTTCTTCGTTTGCACATTTCCATAATTGCGAGTGGCGCGTTCGAGCCGCCGGAAGTCGCACGATGCGGCTTTTTCGGTCACACGCGCGAGCACCTCTTGTTTGCTTTCGGCAAGCTGATCCAAATTATTCACGAGGTCGACCAGCAAAAATTCTTTGGTGAGCGACTTCGGAAAAGATGGCTTCACGCGAAACGCGAACTTGCGTCCACCTAGCTGGAAATCACCGTGCCGTTTATGATTATACACGACAGTCTTGTCATAGAGCTGCGTCGTGCCAACACCGAGGCTATTGTACGCGTTAGGTGAAGCGAGAAGAAACCGGTCGTCCTTCAGAAAGGCCTCGACCAGCTTGTCATCTTCTGCCGGGGCTTTCCCAAACACGGTCTGCTTCGGATAGCCGTAGAGACCGCCCGCCAACTTTGTGAGCGTCCCCTCTTCCACCAGTTGTTTCAGATGACGATCAACAGCATTCGACCAGCGAGCCACATCCTCGCGTCGATAGACCTGCCCTGGCCGCAGGCGTTTTTTGAGTTCTTGGAGCTTCGTCATGCCGACAATATAGAGGCAACAGCCAGTAACTGCAAGATTTTTCATTGAAATTACATGCAAATATTGTTGCAAATAAACCCCCGATCCGGTCTTCGTCTCCGTACTTCGAAGCAGCAACGAGATGCCGCCGCTCGAAGACGTGCTCAGACATCATGGGATTGACGAAAATCAACTACAACGCGTGCAACTTCAATGACGGACTTCCGGTAACCATGCGTTTCGCGGATAAAGTCGGCGATGCGCTTTCGATGGGAAGCGCAAAAAGCGCAGAGAAGCAGCCCTTTAGGTTTTACGTGTGAACGTGGCCGAATATGGAGCAGGCGATGGCCCCGTTGCGCAATAACTATAGCAGAAACGCTGTACCCGGGGGATTATGCACCCATTTTAGTCGTTGAGTGGACGCAACCACGACTCGTTGCCGAGATCACCATTTATTGGGAGATACGTCATGCCTTCCGAACTCCGCTCGCCTCGTCTTGCAGTTCTAATCGATGCGGACAATGCTTCCGCAAAAATCGTCGATGGACTGTTCGAGGAGATCGCGAAGATCGGCGAGGCAAGCGTTCGCCGTATCTACGGCGACTTCTCCAATCCTCGCTCCAAGAGTTGGGCTGATACGCTATCCAAACACGCCATCACACCGCAACAGCAGTTTGCCTACACCGGCGGCTGTTCCACCAATGAATCTCGAAATTCCCGCCCGCCTAAGCCGCCCGCCGGCGCACCTTCAGCGCCTCGCCGAACGCCTGAAACAGCGCGCGGTTGACCGGGTTGCGCTGCGGGTCGTACTCGGCGTGCCACTGCACGCCCAGCGCAAAACCCGGCGCGTCGGCGATCCGGATCGCTTCGATGGTGCCGTCTTCGGCGATGCCTTCGATCACCACCCGCTCGCCCGGATCGAGGATACCTTGCCCGTGCAGGGAATTCACCCGGATGGTCTCCCGGCCCAGCAGTTTCGCGAAGGCGCCGCCGGGCGTCAGATTGACATCATGCCGGTCGGCAAAGATGACCAACGGATCGGGATGGATGTCGCCGTTCTCGAGCCGCGGCATGCGGTGGTTCATGCGGCCCGGTATTTCGCGGATTTCAGGATGCAGCGAGCCGCCGAAGGCGACGTTCATCTCCTGCAAACCGCGGCAGATGCCGAAAATCGGAATACCGCGGACAACGCAGGCTTCCGACAGCGCCAGCGCGACGTCATCGCGGAGGATGTCGTAGGGCTCGTGCTTCTCGTGCGGCTCGGTCTTGAAGCGGGTCGGATGCACGTTGGCGCGGGCGCCGGTCAACACCACGCCATCGACCACGTCGAGCAAGGCGCCGACATCGGTGATTTCAGGCGAGCCTGCAAACATCAGCGGGATCGCGCCCGCAACTTCGGCGATGGCGCGAAGGTTGCGCTCTCCGACCATCTGAACCGTGAAACGATTTTCAATGCGATGGGCGTTTCCGATCACGCCGACCACGGGCCGTCTCATTATTTTCGTCTCGCGCAAGAATTTTCTAGGTGAGGCACCATTAGGAGCCAATCATGCCTGCGAGTCCGCGCCGGATCAACATATTATGCCATCCCCCCAGGCCTGCAAATAAGCGCAGGCCAGCGCCCTCATTGGCGCGTGAAGGCCTCTTTGGCGTCGATTGCCTCAGCGCCGGGGAGATTAGCGGCCCGTAGCGCCGTCGCGGCGGGACCGCTGGGCCCGTCCAGCCAGGGCAGTTTTGCCAACATCCCGCGCGTCACCGGCTCGCCAAGCGCGCCGCCGAAATCAAGCGGCCAGAAGCCGTTCGGCACCACTTCGGCGGTGATCCCCTGCAGCCGATATCCCCGCCCCAGTGCGGCTTCCGAATCGTCGGGCGACACCGCGCGCGCGGTGGCTGGATTGGCGGGGTCGGCAAACGTCAGCAGCACCGGGATCAGCGCGCCACTGACGGGAACGACGCCGGTCATCCTGTTCATCTCGTTGAACGAGACGCGCTTGCCGCCGGCCGCGGTGGTGGCGCGCAGCGCCACATAGTTGATGGCATCGAGATCGACCGACTTGTCGATATGCGCAAGCAGCGCCACCAGATTCTTGCCACCGCCGAGATCGACAAAGACCGCGTCGCCTTTGGTGCGGGTATGGCCGCCGCGGCTGTAACTGCGGTCCGGATGAACGGCCAGCACACCCGACGCCGATTTCACCCCGTCGGGCGTTTCAACCGCGATCGCCAGCCGATATTTGTGGCCGGGCCGGTTGATTCTGATCTGGTCGCCGATCACGAGCGCCGCCAGCAGCGCCAGCGGCCCGAACCATTTGAAAAACATGCCAGCCTCGCCGTTTCAGCGATCATTTCGCCGCCTCGCTTGGCACGGCAACTGCGTCAGCGTCAAACCGGCGCGCCCTCGCCGCTTGATCCCGGCTGTGTTTTAGCGAAAGAGTGGCCCGGACCATTGGCTTGAGAAGGAATCAGCGTGACCGATCCGGCTGACAATCGCCTTTTGGCCCGCAACGACATGGCGTGGGCGATCTCCGTCGGCGGCATCGGTATCGTCCTGTTCGCAGGCTTGTTGCTGTTCGCCTGGAGCTTTGCGACGACGCTGTTCCTGATCTTCGCCGGGATGCTGCTCGGTGTGGCGCTCAACGCCATGAGCCATCTGCTCGACCGCCTGGTCAGGCTGCCGCACGCGTTGCGGCTGAGCATCGTTTGTCTTGTGCTCGCGGGGCTGTTGTCCGGCATCGTGTTCCTGGGCGGCACCACCATCGCGCAGCAGGCGACGGTGTTGAGCAACACCCTCAAATCGCAACTCGTGAACGTCAAAACCTTCCTCGAGAAGCAGGGCATCGACACCAGCTTTCTCGACTTCGGCAATCAGGCGGCGACACCTGCGGATTCGTCAACGGCGGCCGCGCCCGGTGCGGCGCCGACGCATAATCTGCCGAGCGCGGGCGCGCTGGCCTCAAGCGGCGGCGCAATCGTGAGCCAGACGCTCAAGATCCTGCTCGGCACGGTGAGCGCCGTCGGCAATTTCTTTATCGTGCTGTTTCTGGGATTGGCGTTCGCCGCGCAGCCCGGCGTCTATCGCACCGGCTTGTTATTCATGATGCCGGCCAAACATCGCGCTCGGGCCACCGTCATCGTCGACCGCATCGGCGATACGCTGGAGCGCTGGCTGATCGCGCAGATCCTCACCATGGCCGCGGTGTTCTTCGTCACCTGGATCGGGCTTGCGATCATCGGCATCGACAGCTCGTTCATCCTGGGGATTCAGGCCGGCCTGCTCGCCTTCATTCCGACCGTCGGCGCGATCCTCGCCGGACTGATCGTGGTGCTCGCGAGCCTTGCCTCGGGATGGATCGCGACATTGAGCGCCTTTATCCTGTTCCTCGGCGTGCACGCGCTGGAAAGCTACGTGCTCACCCCGATCATCCAGCGGCAGGCGCTCGACATCCCGCCTGCCACGCTATTCGCATTCCAGATCCTGCTTGGCGTCGTGTTCGGTATCTGGGGCCTGGCGCTAGCACTGCCGCTGATGGCGATCGCCAAGGTCATGATCGACCATTTCAAGACCGAAGACACAGCGCCTGAGGCGGCTACGGCGTGAGTCGCGTCAACCCGCGGGTCAGCACGGTCTCGGCGTGTTCGACCTCCGGGGGAGCTGCAAAATACTGCCCGACCAGCCCGCGCCAAGCGGTGAAATGCCCGTCTCTAACCCAGCCGACCAAAAAAGAAAAAGGCGCCTCGCGGCGCCCTGTCCATTCGGCTCTGCCGCCGCTCAATTCAGCAGCAGCATGGTGCCGGCGACCATCAGCGCGCAGCCGACCAGCAGCACCGTGGGCCAGCGGCTGCGCCGTTGATCGTAGCGGCCTTGCGCCCGCCGTTCGGCGATCAGCGCGGTCTCATATTCGTCCGACGTCGAGAATAGGCAGGCAAAGCCGCCGCGGGCCGAGACGGCAGCCGCTTCGAGCGTCATCAGGGCGGCTTGCGGATTGGGTCGGCGGATCATGTCCATGACCGGAATAATATCGATCGAATGGTAAACGCGAGGTTACCGCCGCGTGTTTAGGCCGTGGCCGGCTTGTGTCGCTCCGGCGCCGCGAGCCCCGCGGTCTTGCGCCGCCAATTCTCCAGAGAGAGCGGCAATTCCTCGGCGGCCTCGACGCGGTTGCGGCCGCCGCGTTTGGCCTGATAGAGCGCGGTATCGGCCGCCGCCAGCAGCACCTCGAGCTCGGTGCCGGCCGGCCCGCCGGCGACGCCGATGCTGACGGTGGTATCGACCGGGCCCTCATCGCAGGTGATTCCGGACGCCTCGAACGCCTCGCGCACGCGTTCGGCGGCCACCACGCCCTCTTCCAGCGGACACGGCAACAGCGCCGCGAATTCCTCGCCGCCGATGCGCCCGGAGAGATCGCTGATGCGCAGATTGTTGACCACGATGGCCGCGAACAGTTTCAGGATCTCGTCGCCGGCGGGATGGCCAAAGCGGTCGTTGATCGACTTGAAGTGATCGAGATCGAAGATCATCACCGTCACCGGACGGCCGGCATGGGCTTCGCGTTCGATCACCCGCGCGCAGGCTTCGGCAAAACCGCGGCGGTTGAACATGCCGCTCAGCGGATCGACCGAGGCCGCGGTCTTGTGCATGGCCACCGCGCGATCCGACACCAGCATGAAGATGACGAACACGGTGCCGATCGCATAGAGCACCAGTTCGACCGAAAATACCTTGACCCAGACGCTGCCGGCGAAGGCCTCGTCATGCGGACGCAGGAGGTCGCCGAGCAGGATTGGCAGCAGCAGCACGCAGCCGTGCAGCATCGGAACGATGATGGTCGGCCAGCGCTTTTGCATGGTGCGGCGGCGCTCGTTCCACAGCTCGGCCGCGGTCAGTGCCGCATAGATCGCGACGATCGCGGCACCGATGGTCAGGCGCAGCGCGGCGTCCTCCGCCGGCACCGTCATGACGGCGGCGACCCAGGCGATCGCGCCGAGAACGAGACCGGGAAGGTTGGGCTTGCGGCCGTGAAAGACGCGGGAGGCGTTCCAGACCATGCCGCAGGCGACAAAGCCGACCGCGTTCAGCGCCAGCGACAGCGGCGCGCCCAGCGTTTCGCCCCCGATGGTCCAGATCGCGACCGAGGCTGCGCCAAGCAGATAGGCGGTGCCCCACCACTTCAACGCGGCGATGTTCTCCTGCCGGCCGAAGAACGTCAGCATGGCGCCGAGCATGCCCGCGACCATGGTAGCGAACAGATAAAGTGTCGGCGTATCGAACGACATCAGCCCTACCGTGCCAGCGCGATGCAATGTTGTGCGTATGCGCGCGCGATGCAATGTGATGCCGCGCCACTACCGTCTCACAGCCTAAGACCGCCGGGTTCCAAATCCGTTTGCAGGCATCGCCAAGTTTTCGCGAAAAACTGCGTTAATTCACCGCTAAGCTCGCAACAGAAAAGGGGCGCCTTTCGGCGCCCCTTTATTCGATGTGCGCAGCAATCGCTGCGAATTTTACCGAAGCAATTAGCGCTTCGAGAACTGGAACGACTTGCGCGCCTTGGCGCGACCGTACTTCTTGCGCTCGACGGTACGGCTGTCGCGGGTGAGAAAACCGCCCTTCTTCAGCACGCCGCGCAGCTCCGGTTCGAAGCAGGTCAGCGCCTTGGAGATGCCGTGACGCACGGCACCGGCCTGGCCCGAAAGACCACCGCCGGCGACGGTACAGATCACGTCATACTGGCCGGCGCGCGCGGCGGCGACCAGCGGCTGCTGGATCATCATGCGCAACACGGGACGGGCGAAATAGACTTCTACTTCGCGGGTGTTGACGATCACCTTGCCGGCGCCCGGCTTGATCCAGACGCGGGCGACCGCATCCTTGCGCTTGCCGGTGGCGTAGGCGCGGCCGTATTTGTCGATCTTCTTGACGTATTTCGGCGCTTCCGACGTGGCCGGCTTGAGCTGCGACAACTGGTCGAGAGACTGCATGGTATCGGACATCTTATGCGGCCCTCATGTTCTTGCGGTTCATCGAAGCGATATCGACCTTCTCGGGGCTCTGGGCCTCATGCGGATGCTCGGCGCCGGGGTAAACGCGCAGATTGCCCATCTGCACACGGCCGAGCGGACCGCGCGGAATCATGCGCTCGATGGCCTTCTCGACCACGCGCTCGGGGAAGCGACCCTCGAGGATCGACTTCGCGGTGCGCTCCTTGATGCCGCCGATGAAGCCGGTGTGCTTGTAGTAGACCTTCTGCTCGCGCTTGCGACCGGTCAGCACGACATGGGCGGCGTTGACGATGATGACGTTGTCGCCGCAATCGACGTGCGGCGTATAGATGGGCAGATGTTTGCCGCGCAGCCGCATCGCGACCAGAGTGGCGAGCCGGCCGACCACCAAACCCTTGGCGTCGATCAGCACCCACTTCTTCGTCACTTCGGCGGGCTTGGCCGAGAACGTTTTCATGTGAGAAATCCGTGAAAAGGGGTTATCGGCGCTGCTGCGCCGAACTCCGCGGGTTTCTAGATAAGCGGTGTGCAAACGTCAATGCCGGAGCGCGTAAATTATACTAGCAATAACAGTAGGTTATAAATATGGTTCAATAATACCGTCAAAAAGCCTATTTATTTGGAATGGAATAGGTTGCCGTCACATGCGCGATAGGATCGGGCGACGTGCCCGACAACAGATTGACCTCGCCGACCGCCAGCCGCTTGCCGAGCTTCAACAGCTTCGCCGCCGCCAGTACGTCCTGGCCCGGCTGGCCCCGGCGCAGGAAATTGATGTTGAGATTGGTGGTCACTGCGAGCCCCACCGGCCCGATCGCCGACAGCAGCACCACATACATCGCGAAATCAGCCATTGCCATCAGCGTCGGCCCCGATACCGTTCCGCCCGGACGCAGCATCTGGTCGCTGTAGCGCTGGCGCAGCAGACAGGTCTCGCCATCGGCGCTTTCAATGGTGATGTCGCCGCTCTTGAACGCCTGGGGAAATTCGTCGTGGAGGAACAGCTCCAGTTCGGCCACGGTCATTTTCGCAATCGCCATGCCGTACCTGCCCTCGATTAAGCCTGCCTGTTACATTAAGTTGTCATCAAAGCCCTAGTGGAAATTTTCGAAATGCCCGCCCAGACCGCCCGCGCGCCAACGCCGCATTCGCCGATCCTCCTGCGCGAGAATATTGGCAGCATCGCCGTGCTCACGCTCAACCGGCCCACGGCGCGCAACAGCTTGTCGGAAGGTCTGATCGCCGAACTGCACGCGGCGCTGAACGACATTCACGACGACAAAAGCGTGCGTGGTGTCGTGATCGCGGCCAACGGTCCGGCGTTCTCCGCCGGGCACGACATGAAAGAACTTACCGCGCGCCGCAGCGACGCCGATCGCGGACGTGCGTACTTCGCTGAGATCATGAACGCCTGTAGCGCGATGATGCAGGCGATCGTCCATTTGCCGAAGCCCGTGGTCGCCGCGGTGCAAGGCGTTGCCACCGCCGCCGGCTGCCAGCTGGTCGCAAGCTGCGATCTCGCGGTGGCCTCTGAAGCTGCGAGCTTCGCCACCCCCGGTGTCGATATCGGATTGTTCTGCTCGACCCCGATGGTGGCGCTGTCGCGCAACGTGCCGCGCAAGCAGGCCATGGAGATGCTCTTGACCGGCGAGCCGATCGCGGCAACGACGGCGCAGAGCATCGGCCTCGTCAACCGCGTGGTACCGGCCGGCACCGAACGCGACGCCGCGGTCGCGCTGGCGCAATGGGTCGCGCTCAAATCCGCCTACACCGTCAAGCTCGGCAAGGAAGCCTTTTATCGCCAAGCCGAAATGAGCCTTACTGCGGCCTATCGCTACGCGGCCGAAGTGATGACCGAAAACATGATGGCGCGTGACGCCGAGGAAGGCATCGGCGCCTTCCTCGAAAAACGCGAGCCGAAGTGGCAGGATAAATAATTCTCCGTCATTGCGAGCGAAGCGAAGCAATGCATTTCTCCGCGGAAAAGAACGAATGGATTGCTTCGTCGCTTCGCTCCTCGCAATGACGCAAGGGATAAAGATTTGAAATGAACCACGACGCCTATGACGACAATTACATCCGCGGAATCCTCAATGGCGTGAAATCGATCGCGATGGTCGGCGCCTCGCCGGTCAATGTGCGGCCGAGCTATTTTGCGTTCAAATATCTGGCGCAGCGCGACTACGACATGATCCCGGTCAATCCCGGTCACGTCGGCAAGAGCCTGATGGGGAAACCCTTCGTCGCGTCGCTCGCGGAGATCGATCGTCCAGTCGACATGATCGACATCTTTCGCAACTCGAGCCACATCATGCCGGTGGTCGAAGAAGCGCTGAAACTGTCGCCGCTGCCGAAGGTGATCTGGATGCAGCTCGGCGCGCGCGATGACGCCGCCGCCGAGAAGGCCGAGGCCGCCGGCCTCCAGGTGGTGATGAACCGCTGCCCGAAGATCGAATATGGCCGGCTGTCGTCGGAGATTTCGTGGATGGGCGTCAATTCCCGCACGCTGAGTTCCAAGCGCGCGCCAATCCCGACGCAGGGCATGCGGCTATCACTCAATCGCACCAGTGTCGGCGGTGGCCAGACTGCGGCGTCCGATCGCGCCGCGAAAAACAAGACCGAGCTTTCGTGACGCAATTGCGAAACGATTGTTTCGAAAATGGCAGAGCGAAGCACGACCATTTCGAACATGCGTGAGAAGCCCATCGCGCCTTGACGGCGGACGCGGCTGCGATCAGCATGCCGCGCTTTCGATTCAGCCAACTACAGGACGCCCAGAATGACCGATCGTCTCCCGGGATTTTCGACCCTTGCCGTGCATGCCGGCGCGCAGCCCGATCCCACCACCGGCGCGCGGGCAACGCCGATCTACCAGACCACGTCATTCGTGTTCAACGACGCCGACCATGCTGCGTCGCTGTTTGGCCTGCAGGCGTTCGGCAACATCTATACCCGTATCGGCAACCCGACCAATGCGGTGCTGGAAGAGCGCGTCGCGGCGCTTGAAGGCGGCACCGCGGCGCTGGCCGTGGCGTCCGGACATGCCGCGCAGGTCGTGGTGATGCAGCAATTATTGATGCCGGGCGATGAGATCATTGCGGCGCGAAAACTCTATGGCGGATCGATCAATCAGTTCACCCACGCCTTCAAGAGCTTTGGCTGGAACGTGGCCTGGGCCGATCCCGATGAGATCGAGAGCTTCGAACGCGCGGTCACGCCGCACACCAAGGCGATCTTCATTGAATCGATCGCCAATCCCTCCGGCAGCGTCACCGACATCGAGGCGATCGCAGCGGTCGCGCGCAAGGCCGGCGTGCCCTTGATCGTCGACAACACGCTGGCGACCCCCTATCTGATCCGCCCGATCGATCACGGCGCCGACATTGTCGTGCATTCGCTGACGAAGTTTCTCGGCGGTCACGGCAATTCGCTCGGCGGCATCATCGTCGATGCCGGCACCTTCGACTGGTCGAAGGACAACAAATATCCGATGCTGAGCGAGCCGCGCCCGGAATATCACGGCATCAAGCTCCAGGAAACGTTTGGCAACTTTGCGTTTGCGATCGCCTGCCGCGTGCTCGGCCTGCGCGATCTCGGACCCGCGCTGTCGCCGTTCAACGCCTTCATGATCCTCACCGGCATCGAGACGCTGCCGCTGCGGATGCAAAAACATTGCGAGAATGCGAAAGCGGTTGCGGAGTTTTTGTCCACCCATCCGGCGGTAGCGGCGGTGAATTACTCGGGCCTCCCGAGCGACAAGTACAACAACCTCGCGCGCAAATATGCGCCAAAGGGCGCGGGCGCAGTGTTCACCTTCAGCCTCAAGGGTGGCTATGATGCCGGCGTCAACCTGGTGTCGAATTTAAAATTGTTCTCGCATCTCGCGAACGTCGGCGACACCCGCTCGCTGGTGATCCACCCGGCCTCGACCACGCATAGCCAACTCGACGATGCCGCCAAGGTCAAGTCGGGCGCGGCGCCCGACGTGGTGCGGCTGTCGATCGGGATCGAGGACAAGGAAGATCTGATCGCGGATCTCGAGCAGGCGCTAGGCGCCTAGTTAAGCCGTCATTGCGAGGAGCCAACGGGTCGCGCGAATGCGCGCCCGATGACAGGCTCCGCGACGAAGCAATCCAGGGTCGTTTGCTCGGCTCTGGATTGCTTCGCTTGCGCTCGCAATGACGGTGGAGATGCCGGTTTCGCCACGGCAACCAAATCCAGTATTTGCAAGATCTCGTTAACCCCCGTCCCACCAAAAACTGGCATTATATTCTTCCTGGATTCGGAGCTGACAATGCTGCGCTGGACCGTGCTCTTGATTGCCGCTGTTGCCGTTGCCGGAACCGCTGCTTCCGCAGCGGAGGGGCCCATCGTCATCAAGCGCGGCGCCTATCGTGCCACCAGTAATCTGCCAGCCGGCCTTCCCCGCCCCTATTACAAATACCGCACCACCGTCGCGCCGCCGACCTATGGCCGCGCCGTCGTGGTCGAGGCCGATCCGGATGTGCTGATTACGCCGGCCTACGGTCCGGGCGGATATCTGGAAAACCTGCCGGGCGCGCCCCTGCT
>Ga0137415_10001503_pt1 | contig 23156 bp, 21 predicted proteins | sample CZODoug3_1_1_16f_FD_183082 | JGI IMG/M metagenome (GOLD analysis project Ga0137415, IMG submission 183082) | Vadose zone soil fungal communities from Angelo Coast Range Reserve, California, USA - CZODoug3_1_1_16fungal (Hybrid Assembly) | ecosystem: Environmental > Terrestrial > Soil > Vadose...
CATCCACTGTGTCGCCGCGCGGTAAACACCGAGCGTAATCGCATCGGACAGCAGCACGAGGCCGCCGATAGTGACGATCCCGACGACAATCGTCGGGACTCGGGGAAACGCCGCCGCCACGGCGAGGAGATACCCTAGGCTCGGTATGGTCGGCGCAACCAGTTCGGCGGCCACGATGGTCACCCAAGCGAGACCCAAGGCGATGCGGAAACTCGACAGGATATGGGGAAGCGCACCCGGCAGGACGACCCGTCTCAGAATCATGCTGCCCGGCGCGCCGAGCAGTGTGGCGGCATCCAGGTGCACGCGCGGGATTGCGCGGACCCCCTGGTAGGCGCCCAACAGCATGACAGGGCCGACTGCGGTCGCGACCAACAATACCTTGGAGGGTTCTCCCAAACCAAACCACAGCACATAAAGAGGAAGCAAGGCGAGCGCCGGAGTGTACCGCACCAGAGCGACCCACGGACTCAGGATGTCGTCCACGTGGCTTCTCGAGGCCATGGACACGCCGACGGCCACACCGACGACCACGCCGACCAATAGACCTGCCAGGACGCGACCGGTGCTCACGACCACACCCTGAGGCAAGATGCCCGATCGGACAAGGAAAACCGTCTCGTCCGCCAGTGACGCGTATGTGGGGAGGAGCTCCACATTATCCACATGGTGGGCGATCCACCAGACCCTGCGGGGGAGATACGGACTGCCAACCTGTGCGGCAACGCCGTAGAGGATCGCCAACACGGCGAACGCAAGGACCGCCCGCTTGAAATTCATCGGTCTGCCCATCCGGCCACGGGGAGGCGAGAGGCGAGCCGGATGACCGCATCCATCGCATATGCCGCTGCGGACAGACTCAGGATCCCCACGATAACTACCGCGGGATCCACGCCGATCTCAGACCGAGATGACCAGATCCCGCCCCCCACCAGCAAGACGCCCATTCCGGTCCGAGCCATCAACATCTCCGCACCTACGGTCGTCATCCACGCAATGACGAGCGCGTACCGGAGACCGGACATGATGGATGGTCCGACGGACGGGAGGATGACCCGCGAAAAGAACAGACCCCGAGGCGCCCCCAGCGTGCGCGCCGCCAAGACATAAACGCCCGCGACGTCACGGATCCCGTGGTAGGTGGGAATCACCATCGCAGTGCAGACCGCATACACAACAGGGATCAGCACGTGGGTCTCTGTATGCCCCAGCCATAACATGGCGTAGCTGATCAGCGCCAGAGGGGGAATGGAGCGGAAAAGGATGTAGACAGGATGCCCATACGCATCGAGCCTCTGATTCCATCCCAGCGCCAACCCCAGTGCGATGCCCGCGGGCACGCCCAGGCTCAACCCGATAAGCACACGCAGCGTGCTCACTAGAAGAGACCCCTGCAAGGTCACGTGTGCCAGAGCCAGCGTCTCCAGGTGAGAACTCACGTGACGAGGGTCACCGATCGGGACGGTGCGCCCCTGCGCGAGCTGAATGACGGTGTCGACGAGATCCTGGGGCGGGGGCAGGACTGAGGCCCTCAGCAGGTGGCGTACGGGCTCCGGGAACTGGCCGAGATCGACGTAGCGGGAGCCGGTCGACAGAAGTCCATACGCAACCACGCCGACGGCCACGGAGAGCGCGGCCAGCGCCGCATGCGATCGGCCGGCAGGGTGTGGACTACGACGCATCGGTCGGTTGCGCCCAGCTTTCAGAGGCGCGCAGCGGGGCTCAGACTCCCCTCGCTCACCTGCTTCGCCAAGACGATGATGGAGGCGGTGACGCCGGCGATCACAATCCACACCAGAACCCGCGACGCGTTGGACATCAACGCAATCGTTCCGCTAGACAGCCCCGTCAGTGCCAGACCTACGACCGGCAACACGGGGGCCCCACACCCGGCCACGCTGCACGGCATGGTGGTGACTCCCAGCGTGCTCAACACACTCCCCACCACCCCGCCGCGTCCGCCCCGCCGCCCTGCCGCCAGCCCCGCGTGCTTCAGTTGACTGCGCCGCTGCAGCCACACGCTGAAGTACGCCCCGAAGAGTGTCCCCATGAGGACCCATCGCGCGACGTCTCGCACGGTGACAGTAAACCCCCACTCCGCCTCGTCATACTCGCTGGAGGCGATGAACCACAGCACCGCCGCGTTCCAGAGGAAGTCCACCTTTCGCCCCACCGTCGCCTCCCCGGACCGGAGCCACGAGGGGACGTTGTGCAGCCATGGGTTGAAGGAGAAATGATCGTAGGGCTTGCGCACGACGGACAGGACCAAGGGGGGCAGGATGAGATTCAGCGCGACGATCGCGGCCACGACGAGCACGAACACGCCGCTGCGCTGTCGGATCGCGCCCAGGATACATCGCACCAGCGTGCGCCCGTCGGCTCCCAGGGTACGCCAGCGTTGGTTGATCGTGTGTGCGCTATGCATCAGTAGGCCTTATCCGCGGATGGTCCGCACGACCTCCGCATTGGCAAACGCCTCCTGAGGAGTCCCCTCAAAGAGAATTTCTCCCCTGTCCATGACATAGAGGCGTTCAGCGATCCGCGACGCTGTCATGATATTGGACTCCGCAATGAACAGCGCGATACCCATCGCTTTGATGCGGGTCACCGCCTCGGCGAAACGCTTCACCACCGCGGGCGCCAGCCCCTCGAAGGCCTCGTCCAGCAACATCACCGACGGACGCAGCAGCATCGCCCGCGCAATGGCCACCATCTTCTTCTCTCCGCCGCTCAGGTTCAGGGCCCGCCGAGAACGCAGCCCACGGAGTTCTGGAAAGAGTTCGAACACCTTTGCCGTCCCGCTATCCGTGCCCTCTCCATTCCCCGGACGGCCCCCCGTCCTGAGCCATTGGGCGATCTGGAGGTTCTCGTCGACGGTCAAATCCGGGAAGACACCGGCGTCCTCGGGTGCATAGCCGATCCCCCGCCGAGCACGGGCGTGGGCCGGCAGCCGGGTAATGTCCTGTCCGTGCAGCCGGATGGCGCCACCCCGCACCGGAAGCAATCCCATCAGGCTATCCATCGTCGTCGTCTTGCCGGCCCCGTTCCTCCCCACCAAGCAGACGACCTCATCGGCGCGCACCTCGAGAGACACATCCCGGAGAATGTGCGCGCGACCACGATCGGTGACCAAGTGACTGACCTGAAGCACCGCCGCCTCGTCCATCACGCCTTCCCTAGTAGCGCGGTCGCCACCCGCGCATCGGCGCGAATCTGCTCCGGTGTTCCGTCGGCGAGCACCGATCCCTGGTGCATCATCACAATGCGTGCCGAGTATTTGAACACGATATCCATGTCGTGTTCGACAATCACTGCAGCCAAGGACCGCTCCCGCACGACTTGAGCGATCACGTCCATGATGGTCCCCTTCTCGCGCGTGCCCACCCCACTCGTCGGTTCGTCCAGCAGGATCACCTTCGGACGCAGGGCGTATGCGACCGCGACATCCAGCAGCTTGCGCTCTCCCTGCGCCAATCCGGCGGCGGGACCCTCCGACTTGCTTTCCAGGCCAAACGCTCGCAGGATCTCCATGGCCTCACTCTTGGTCCGTGTGTCGCGTTCGGCTAAGCGCAGGGGGTGGCGGGTGGTGCCCTCGCGCGAAAAGATCGTCAGGCGGATGTTATCGAGCACGCTGAGCTGATCGAACAGGTTGACCAGCTGGAAACTCCGCGCGATTCCCGCCCGGATACGGTCCCCCACGGAGAGAGCGGTAATGTCAGCGTCGCCGAAAGTGATCTGGCCCGCATCGGGCATCAACAGCCCGCTGAGCAGGTTGAGCAGCGTCGTCTTGCCGGCGCCGTTTGACCCCACCAGCGAGACGATCTCCTCTTTCTCGACGCGAAAGTCCACCCCGTCCACGGCGTGGGTCTCCCCGAACGACTTCCGCAACCCTTTCGCGAAGAGAAAGGGCATGCTAGCGGCGCCTCCGGCGAGAGTCCACCAGCCAGCCGACCGTCCCGATAATACCCTGGGGCATCAGCAGCACCAACGCGACGAGAATGGCTCCCAAGAGGATCTGCCAATACTCGGTGGTCTTGATCACGTACGTTTCCAGGTAGTTGTAGGCGACCCCGCCCAGGATGGGCCCGCTGAACGTCTTGAATCCTCCCAGCACGGTCATAAACACGATCTTCCCTGAAAAGGTCCAGTGCAAAATATCCGGGGTGGTTAACCCGTTCAGGGGGGCAAACAAGGCGCCCGCCAATCCGGTAAACACCCCGGAGACCACAAATGCCAACCCGCGGTACCGCGGCACGTCGAGGCCGATGAACTGGGCGCGGACCTCGTTGTCACGAATGGCCTGCAGCGCTTTCCCGAACGGGGACGCGGTAATCAGCCACATCACCGCCACGCAGACGCAGAAGACGACCAAGACGTAATAGTAGTAGGTGAACGATAGAAACCGCACCTTATCATCGGGGGTGGGGATCAAGCCCCCCAACAATGTCGGGGTCGGGATCCGGAGACCGTCCGACCCATTGGTGATCCAGAAGAACTTGAGGGCCAGGGCCCACAGCACCTGCGAGAGCGCCATCGTCAGGATCGAGAAAAAGATCTTCGTGTACCGCACGCAGACCGCTCCGAATGCGACGGCCACCACCACGCTGAACACGACGCCCGCAAGGAGGAAGGATTCGATCGACGACGCGTGCAGGTATTTCACCACCAAACCCGTGGCATACGCCGCACCGCCGAAGAACGCCGCATGGCCGAAGGACAGCAACCCCGTGTAGCCGAGGAGCAGATTGAACCCCAACGCCGCGATGCCAAAGACAAGACCGTAGGTGAGTTGAATCCGCTGGAAAGGAGACGCCAGCCAGCCGAACCCTGGGACGTTTTCGAGGAACGGAAGGACGAAGGCGACGACCGCCAGGACCGCGATATACCACGGGACCGGCCCCGCGCGGCGTCCGGCGGGGGCCGCGCCGAGCGCGATCGTGGCCTCTGGCGCTTGCTTGACGGTCATGCCCGCCCCAACAGACCCGCGGGGCGCGTGATCAACACACCGGCGGCGATCAGGTAGAGGACCGCCAGCTCCAACTCGGGGAAGTACTGGATCGCGAGCGTGCGCACCACGCCGACGATCAACGCGCCAACCAGCGCTCCCTCCAAACTCCCCAACCCCCCGATCACCACGACCACAAAGGCCAGCACGAGGGCATCGACGCCCATCCCCAGAACCGCGCCCTGGATGGGAACCACCACGGCGCCTGCCAGTCCGGCCATCAGGCAGCCGAGCGCAAAGGCCTGGACGTACACACTACTCACGTTGATACCGAGCGCGGCGGCCACGCGGCGGTTCTGCGAGGTCGCCCGCAGCATCACGCCAAAGCGCGTTTTGAAGATCAACGCCCACAGCATCAATGCCGCCAGCAACCCCAAGATGATGACCACGACGTTGTAGGCGGGATAGGTGGCGCCCAACAAGTGCAGGGTGCCAAATGACGCCCACAACGAACTCGCGGTGAGAGGTGTCGGCCCCCAGATGTAGCGCATCACGTCTTCGAGCATCAGCAGTAAACCGAAGGTGAGCAGCAACTGGTACTCTTCCGCCCGAGCGTACAGGGGACGGAGGAGCAGCGGCTCCACCACAGCCCCGGTCGCGGCAACAGCCACAGCGGCCACCGGCAAGAACGCGATGAGATAGAACGGCTCCGACCCCGACTCCCCGGCGAGCCGCAACAGCCCCCACGCCATGACATACGCGCCTAGGGCATAGAGCGTGCCGTGCGCGAGATTGACGATTCGCATGACGCCATAGATCATGCTGAGCCCGCCGGCGATCAAGAACAACACGGCGGCATAAAGGAGGGAATTCAGGAGTTGGGCAACGAGGACGTCCATTTGCGCCTAGAGTTTGCTCCCCTTGGTCAAGACGCTGGTGGTGCCTAGCGTTCGATTTGGTCGCAAGTGCTTCCTGCAGTCGGGCAATCTGGGCACGGCGGCGACCTCATCTCCGCACGTGGCCGCGTGCCGTTCGACACGCGAGCGTCCTAATCTCCCACTTCCCCGTGCGTCTTTACGCCTACCCCTGGACCCACGGACACCCCGACCGGTGCGGTCTCCCGCAGATATCGGGCGGCTTCCTCTGGGACGACGGGGTTGATGTAGAAGCCTGTGCCCCACTCAAACCCTGCTATCTGAGTGAGGCGGGGCATGACCTCGACATGCCAGTGGTACGCGGGTTTCGCCTCACTGTGGTACGGCAGCGAGTGGATGATGAAGTTGTAGGGCGGGTTATCCAAGCTGACATGTAGGCGGTGAAGAGTTTCGCGGAGGATCCCGGCAAACGCAAGCTCCTGGTCCGAGCGTAGCGCACCAAAGTCCGCTTCGTGGACTTTCGGTAAAATCCACGTTTCAAACGGGAACCGCGCGGCATACGGTTCGAGCGCCACAAACGCGTCGTTCTCCACGACGATGCGCACTCCCGCTTTGCGCTCATCCTCCAGCATCGTACAGAAGATGCAGGTCCCTTGGAGGCCGAGGTAATGCTCTGCGGCGTCCAGCTCGATGGCCACCCGCTGAGGGACAACCGGCAGCGCGATCAGCTGTGAGTGGGGATGCGAGAGGGATGCACCCGCGGTGCGTCCGTGATTTCGGAACAACAGGCCGTAGGCGAACCGCTTGTCTCCCCTCAAATCGCGGTAGCGCTGCAGATACGCCCGAACGACATCCGTAACGTGCTCCACCGGCTGCAGACCCAGGTGCCGGGTGTGGTCTGGCGTCTCAATGATCACTTCGTGCGCACCCACGCCGTCCATCCGGGAAAAGAGCCCCACCTTTGTCCGATCCGTACTGCCCTCGATGCGCAGGGCAGGAAACTTGTTCGAGACAACGCGTACCGTCCACCCGGGCGTGTTGGGCGCGGTCCCGGGCGCCCGGATCGCAAAAATCTCCGGCGGCGTCTGCGCTTCTTTGCCCTCGCAGAATGGGCAGCGGTCAATGTCGCCGGCCTCCACGACTTCGTGCTTGAAGTCCGTGGGACGGGCAGCGCGGTCGGTGGCGATAATGACCCAGCGCCGAGAGATCGGGTCTTTGCGTAATTCAGGCACAGAGACACCCCCAGGAGAAATAGCGCACTCGTGGATTCCCTCCTTATCCTTTACCCGGCCGGACGGATTGGGCGAGCGTCCGGTCGTAAAGCGCATGGTACTTGCGGGCAGACGCAGTCCAGGAGAAGTCGGCTGCCATGCCTGTCTTCTGGACCCGGCGCCAGGTGTGTGGAGTCCGGAACGTATCCAGGGCCCGGCGCAGGGCTTGCAGCATCGCCTGCGCCTCATAGGCGACGAAGACGAATCCGTTCGCGGTGCCTGCGGCGAGCGTATCTGGCGTGGTATCAACAATTGAGTCGGCCAGCCCCCCGGTGTGGCGCACAACCGGCACCGTGCCGTAGCGGAGGCTATAGAGCTGGTTCAGTCCGGAGGGCTCGTAGCGTGACGGCATGAGAAAGATGTCGGTTCCGGCCTCGATGCGGTGCGCCAGAGCATTGTCAAAACCGATCCGGACCCCTGCCCGCTTGGGGTACCGGCGCGGAAGGTCGCCGAAAACCTGCTCGTAGCGGGCATCTCCCGCCCCCAAGACCACCAGCTGCACCCCCAGAGCAAACAGCTCATCCAACGCGGCCTCCACCAGGTCGAGGCCCTTCTGGTCGACCAGACGCGTCACCATACCGACAATCGGGATATCCGGTCGCTCGTACAGACTGAACTCCCTCTGGAGGTGTTCCTTACAAATTCGCTTACCCGTCAGATCCTCCGCCGAGTACTGGGCAGGGATCAGCGGATCATGGGACGGGTCCCACACGCGGTAGTCGACCCCATTGAGGATGCCCCACAGATCCCGGGCGCGGTCGCGCAACACACCGTCCAAACCAGCGCCGAACTCTTCGGTCTGAATCTCGCGGGCATAAGTCTCGCTCACGGTGGTCAACGTATCGGCGAACACCAACCCTCCCTTCAGCACATTCACCTGCCCCCAAAACTCCAACCCCGCCATGGTGAAAAACGATGGGGGCAGATCGGTGAGCGCGAAGTCCTGAGCTGGAAACAATCCCTGGTACGCCAGGTTGTGAATCGTCAGCAGCGTCGGCGTCCTCTCGGCGCGCCCGGCCCGGATCAGTGGGGGGATCAGCGCGGTCTGCCAGTCGTTGCAGTGAATGAGGTCGGGTTTCCACGACTGCCGTCCCACCCAGGCCAGCACGGCCCGGCAGAAGAACCCAAACCTCGCCAGGTTATCGGGATAGTCCCGCCCCGCCTCCCCGTAGAGTCCGCTTCGGTCAAAGTATTTCGGCTGATCCACGAGCCAGATGGGCACGGCGGTCTCCGGCATCGTGCCGTCGAGAATCGTCCCACTGACTGCCTCGCCGCCGCTGGAGACGTCGACCGTGCCGACCGGGCGCCAGCCCCTTTCGCCGATGCTACGATACCGCGGCAGCACGACCCGCACATCGCAGCCCACGGCGGCCAGAGCCGCCGGCAGAGCCCCGCCCACGTCGGCCAACCCCCCGGTTTTGACGAGCGGCACAGCCTCGGACACGCAGAAAAGGATCTTCATCGATCGCGTCTCGGTCACGCTCACCCGCGCGTCTTCCGCGCGGCGTGTTTGATGCGTCGACTCACGCGGGTCTCCTGCCGCTTCGGGGTCGTCTGCCCCACCAGTGCGAGATAGATATCGTTGACGTTTGTCTTCGTCGGACCGGTCACGAGCAGATCCCCCAAGTCGCGGAAGACGGCGTGTGAGTCATTGTCAGCCAGCGCGCGAGCGAGATCCACACCCAACGATGTTGCCCGAGCCGTCGTCTCGCCGTCGACCAGAGCGCCCGCCGCGTCAGTCGGACCATCCGTGCCATCGGTACCGAAGCCGGCCACGACTGTGTCGGGCCGTCCGGCGATTGCGGCCGCCGCAGCGAGGGCAAACTCCTGGCACCGCCCCCCTCGTCCGGCGCCCCGGACCGTCACTGTCGTTTCTCCACCGGCCAACACGCACGCGGGCGAGCCCAGCGGGATCCGCACGGCACGGACACTCCGTGCCATGCTCGCGAACACCCGCGCCACCTCTCGCGCCTCCCCCTCCAGAAACGGGGTGAGCACCAGGACGCGGAATCCCAATCCTCTCGCGCGCTGGGCGGCCGCAGTCAGCGCGTGCATATTATTCCCCACCACGACCACCTGCACGCGGTCAAACAGCGGATCTCCGGGCTTGGGGGTCTCCGCTTCGTGGCCTGAAGCGCCACGGCGCAGGTAGACGAGGGCGCTGGCGGGCAGCCGATCCTCCAGCTGATATCGTCGCACAACCGCGAAGGCATCTGCAAACGTCGTGGGATCCGGCGACGCCGGTCCCGACGCAATGGCGTCGAGGGGATCGCCCAGCACGTCAGATAGGACCAAAACCAGCAATCGCGCCGGAGCGGCGGCCTGTGCCAAGCGCCCGCCTTTCACCTGGGACAGGTGCTTGCGGACAATGTTAACCTCTTGGATCGTTGCCCCACTGCGCAAGAGGAGGTCGGTGACGGCAATCTTATCCTGCAACCTGAGCCCCGGCACTGGGGCGGGCAACAGCGCAGATCCCCCGCCTGACACCAAACACACGACTAAGTCGTCTTCGGATGCGCTGCGCAGCAGCTCCAACATCTGCGCCGCGCCGCGTTCGCCCGCGGCATCAGGCAGCGGATGTCCGGCCTCCACGAGGCGGATCCGGCGTAGGGGTTCCGTATGACCGTACTTGACGACCACCAAGCCGTCGGTAATGCGCCTCCCCAGGATCTGTTCCACCGCGGCCGCCATCGGAGCCGCGGCTTTTCCCATCCCCACGACAAAAATCCGCCGACTCTGGCGCAGATCGTACCACCGCGTGTCGAGGCGGAGGCGGTGCCCGCGACGCACGAGCACCCGTCGCACGGCCGCCGCCGGCTCCACAGCCCGCACCGCAGCCGTCAAGATAGCCGCTACCGCCTTCCGAAGTTGGAGGTTAGGTTTTCCCACGAAGGGAGTCTGTTCAAACACCGGGACGTCGATCCGTTGGCAGGATGTCCCGCAGGAACGTCGCGGGCCGGTTGCGGCCCGTCACCCGTGCAACTCCGTTGTACTTCCCTCCGCGTGTGACCACAGAGGCATAGTGCCATTCGGCCGGACGGCCTCCACGCGGACGGCTCCTAGGCCCTCGCGCTGCAACGCCCACTGCACGGTGTCGCGGGCGAGCGGTGTCAGGTTGTTAATATCGCTGAGATGCACCAAGAACACCGTCTGCAAATGCTCGGAGGCTGCCTCGACCACCACACGAGCCGCCGCATCGTTTGACAGATGCCCAGTGGGGCTGAGGATGCGGTTTTTAAGAAACCATGGGTATGGGCTGACTGATAACAGGCGGAGGTCATAGTTCGCTTCCAGGATCAGGACGTCAACGCCCTTCGCCCGGGCAGTCAACTGAGCGTCAGCGGCGCCCAGGTCGGTGGCGATGAGGACGCGGATCAGCCCGGACGAAATGACAAACCCCACGGGCTCGACCGCGTCGTGCGGGACCGGAAACGCCTCGACCTCCAGCTCCCCGACATGGAACGGCACCCCGGTGGCAAAGCGCTCCCTCTCCGCGCCGTTGAGAATGGCCGCGGCAGCGGACAACGTCCCCTCATTGGCCAACACGGGTGCGCCGAGCGCACGCGACAGCACGCCAGCCCCTTTGGCGTGATCTTCGTGCTCGTGGGTCAGAAGAATAGCATCAATCGGGATGGCGTCTGGCATGGAGGAAAGTTCCCGGGTGACGACCTCTGCGGGGAGCCCCACGTCTACTATCAGCCGGGTCCCTCCGCCCTCAAGGAAGATCGCGTTGCCGCTGCTGCCGCTGCGTATGATGCGAATCCGAAGCGAGTGAGAAGAGGCCATCTCTCATGTGCTTCATGCCTGCGGCGATCAACTCCTCCGCAGCCTCAGTCCAACGACCAGAACGACTATGAGGATCGCGACGCGCGCCCACTCGACGGCGACCGTGCGGAGCTCCAGCGCGTCCGCCGGCAATCCCTCCCACACCGCCGTTCCGCCAGTGACACGGGTGGCGTTGGTGGTCACGACCCGTCCGGGCAGACGCACATTGACCAGCAACTTGGTCAGCGGCCGCTCCGGTCCCGAGGCGAGTTCCGGCCGCACACGCAGCATGAACACATAGCTTGTGGCCACCAGCCACACCCGTTTGGAAACCGAGAGCTCACCAAGCGAAGCAACCGGTATGTTGACGAGGCGCCCGACTACCGACTCATCGACCCGGGTGTCGAGGAGAGGTTGGCCGTCTCCTGTCACCCGAACAAACGCATCGACGGAGGTTTTCCCACCCCAAAACGTGATCAAGAGCCCAACGGCCAGACCGGCAAGGGCACCTTTCGCCCACGGAGTCATACCGCATCACCGGGATGTTGCGGGCGCTTGGCCCTAGCGTGGTTAGTCATAGCCAAGTTCAGTCAGACGCGCCTCGTCGATGCCGAAATGATGAGCAACCTCATGGATCACGGTGCGGCGGATCTCCTCGGCAATCTCCTCATCCGACTCGCACGCCTCTTCGAGCGGCCCCTGAAAGATCGTAATCTTGTCTGGCAGCAACGGCTCGGTGACGATACCTCGTTCGACAAGAGGCACGCCCTCGTAGAGCCCGAACAGCGTTTCTCCTGGCTCAAGCCCCACCTCGGCAACGCGCTCACTGTTGGGCCAGGGTTCGACCACGACCTGAACGTTGTCCATGCGGGAGCGAATCTCGGGGGGAATGGATGCCAGAGCCCGCTCAACTAGCGCCTCAAACTTCCGCCGTGAAAATCGCATCTCTTTGGCCCCAATCTACCTGATCCGCCTTCCCCGGACAATCAAACCGGCCGCTACCGCGGCCTTTTGGGGGGGCCCATCTCAGCCGGGCGCTCCTCCTGTCCGGGGGTTGAGGGGGTCTAGGGGGTCTAGGGGGACTGGACTGGGGTACATATTATGGATGGGAGCACAACCCGATGTCCGGCTCCCATGGTCGAAGCAGACCTCAGGGGACCGCCTTGGAGCTCAACAGTGGACGGTCCGGTGTTCAGGCGGCCGAGTGAACTCGATCTTCTAGTTTGTACGCAGTGTGGCACACCGCAACAAAGCCCAGGATCGACCGTCTGCGAGCAGTGTGGTGTTGACTTGCTATTCGTACTGGGATCATTGCCAGACCCCCGAACATCACCAGACATAGGTCGGAGACCGAAGCACGCCCCACGCCCGGAGGTACCGCTGGTCCAACGAACTCGTGCCGCTCTCCTAATGCTCGGCTCGATCGTCTCTCGGACCGTCGCCCAGATACGGGAAGCGCGGATGCGGCTGCGTTCCCGTGTCGCGAGAACACCGCAGAACTCCGTCGGGAAACTGCGGCGTTCCTTGCGCCCACGGGCGTCCTTGGTCCAGCTCGCCTTGACGACCGTCCATGCCCTCGGTCTCATCGTCTTTCGAACTGCGGCCCAGATGGTGTTGATCACCGCGCTGGGCCTCGGAGTGTGCTTTATCCCTGAGGTGAACGCGCATGTGCCCCAGACCAAGGAATTCTCTGCGACTGCGGCGTCGTTGGTCGAACTAGTGGCGAGGGAGTGGGGGATTAGGCTCTTTACCGGTCAGGCCGAAGCCGTGCAACCCCAGCCGAGCGCCACACGACCCCTGTCCCAGAAACGCCCTGCACAATTCGTGGCAACGCAAGCCGTCCTCGTCACTTCCAATCCGGACGGGGCAATTGTCCGCCTCGGTGGACGCACAGTCGGGAAGACTCCGCTCACGCTACGGATCGCGCCGGGGACCGTTACGATCACGTTCAGTCGTCCCGGGTACGGTCCGGTGACCCGCACCCTCACCGTGAAGTTGGGCAAGGCCGCGGTCCTGCAAGTGACGCTCACTGTGGCACCCGTGCAATCGACGGTGAACACGCAACAGCAGACGCAAACCCCGTCTGGGCGCCAACCTCAGGACCCGGCCGAGCGTAATCTGCCGCAGGGCGGCGGGACAAGGCCCGGTGACTGAATCGTGAGAAATGGGAGGGGCCGCCGTTACGGCTGAGGCGCCGGGTCTGGACCCAGGAAGGGAATACTCGCCCCCGTCCCGCAGTTATGTAGGAAAGTGGAGACCGGAGTATGTGGACGGCGTGAAGGTTGAGTTCTTATACTGGGAAGAGTGCCCGTCGCACGAACTAGCGCTCCAGCGGTTGCGTGCAGCCCTGCAAGCCCGGCGGATTTCGGACCCCGTTCGCATGATTGAGGTGACGACCGAACGGCAAGCGGTTGGATTAGACTTCCCTGGATCGCCGACAATGAGGATCGATGGGCGGGACCTCTTTCCCGTCCCGCCGGGACCCTACGGTCTGACGTGTCGCCTTTACCATACAGATGACGGCAGGGTCACCCCCCTTCCGACACAAGAGATGATTGTACGCGCACTCGACCGCCTAAACGACAGCGTACGCAAGCACCACCGGCCCTCATCTGCAGCCGGCCACTGAAACATCACGCGTGATACGCAGTAACGAGTGACACATCCCAGGAGGTTCTCGCATGGCTCCATTAGCGCTTGAATCCCGTCTGATTCCGTTCGCCCTCAAGGGAACGGACGGCCGGGTGCACCGCGCCGACGACGCCGCGAAAGCGAAGGTCTTCGGTGTCATCTTCCACTGCAACCACTGCCCCTATGCGCAGGCGTGGGAGAGTCGCCTCATCCAGGTCCAACTCGACTATGCTGGCCGCGGCGTTCAGCTCGTGTTGATCAACGCCAACGACCCGGTCACATATCCGGGCGACAGCTTTGAGCAGATGCAGCGGCGCGCGCAGGACAAGCAGTACCCGTTTCCCTATCTGGTCGATGAAACGCAGGAGGTCGCCAAACAGTACGGCGCGACCCGCACGCCAGAGATCTTCCTGTTCGACGAGAAGCGCATCTTACGCTACCACGGCGCACCGGACGATAACTACGAAGATGTCAACGCGGTCCGCCAACCGTACTTGCGGGATGCGCTCGATGCGCTACTCGCCGGGACGCTCCCCCGCATCCGGGAGACCAAACCAGTAGGGTGCACGATTAAGTGGAAGTAGTGTCTGAGGACGGGGACCGTCAGACTCGGTTCAAGTGGGTGTCCTTAAATGCCGTGGGGTACTTCAAACCCAGCCCTAGCATCCGATCGACGCTGATGTGGGTGAGCCAGATCGCGGCGATGTAGACGGCTGGGACACGAGCACCCAACAAGCCATACCCCGCCAGGATCACGGGCAGCGAGTAAGTGTGGGCCAGATTATAGATTGCTGCCCCCACGTGTGGCCCCGCCGCATATCCGAGGATCGATAGATCCGGCACGAGGATTGCGGCGAAAAAGAGCACCCAGCTGCCTCCGGCTCGGCCATAGAGCACCAGCAACCCCGCCGTGATAACAAAACTTTCAACCCGCAGAAGGAGTCTCGGCTGCACCCCCGCCATGCATCACCTCCACTGATGTGTGTCTGGAATGCCCGCAGCGCGCAGACGCCCGATGGTCTGCAGCTGAAGCGAGGGCGATCTTGATCGACGCCGCCGCCCCATGGTAGCATTTCGATGGGCCATGAAGCCCCTGCTCTATTGCGGGGGCTTCATATTTTTCTCTGGAATTCTATCCCCGGAGGCCGCAGACTTGAGGACGCAGGAAGAGGCATGGCCGCGATGGTGAGCGGGGACCGAGGCATGACAGCGCAAACGCACGGGCGTGTTCTCCTTGTCGATGACGAGGCACTCATCCGGATGGGCATGCGGACAATTCTCCACAGCCTCGGCTACGAAGTCGTGGGCGAAGCCTCCAATGGACAGGAGGCGCTTGACAAGGTCGCCGCCCTCCGCCCCGACGTCGTCATCATGGATATCAAGATGCCGGTCATGGACGGGCTCGAGGCGACGCGCCGGCTGATGGCGACGCATCCGGTCCCGGTGATCGTCCTCACCGCGTACAACGAGCGCGCCCTGGTGGAACAGGCCGCGGACGCCGGGGTGCTCGCGTATTTGATGAAGCCGGTCCGCGAAGGGGATATCAAACCGGCGATTGAGGTCGCGCGCGCGCGATTTGCCGAACTTCAGTGGGTCGGCCGCACCTCCGCCGCGGAGGGGGCGCCTGCCGACACGCAGTCCAGCCGGATTGCCGAGGCGACGCGGATCCTCCAAACCCAGCACCGCCTCAGCGAGGCAGAGGCATCCGCGCGTCTGCGGCGACTCGCGAAGAACTCCCGCCGCACTGTCGCCGAGATCGCCGAAGCGATTCTCGCCCTTGAGCCGCCTTCGTGAGGTCACGGACGCGATGAGAACGGCCGCGACCTCTGCCCTTCCTACTCCTCTCCCGCTGCAGGTCGGCGCCGCCACGGACCCCGGCCTCGTCCGGCCGAAGAACGAAGATTACGTGCGCTACGAAGTCCCAGACGACCCCCTGTTGGTACGGGCCCGGGGAAGCCTCTTCCTCGTCGCCGACGGTGTCGGCGGGATGGGTGGCGGGGCGGTGGCGAGCGCGGAAGCGGTCCACGCTGTCCTGCAAGAGTACTACCTCAACCCTCGGGGCGAGGCGGGCCGCCACCTGCGCCACGCCATCCAGCACGCAAACCTTCACGTCTACAATATGCGCGTAGGACACCCCGACTTCTCCGGGATGCAAACGACCCTCACCGCCCTCGCCATCCGCCGGGACTCCTACTGGCTGGGGCACGTCGGTGATTCGAAAGCCTTTCTCCTTCGCGACGGCACACTCCGCCCGCTGACCCGCGATCATACGGTGGTCGAAGAGATGCGCCGACTGGGACTGCTGGATCAGCGGCGCGTGCGCCAACACCCCCACCGACATCTCCTGACACGGACCATCGGAGGGGAACCCCTGGTAGCTGTGGACCTGCGGCGCGGCCACGTGCAGCCAGGGGATTGCTTCATCCTCGCCACCGATGGGATATTTGAGCACCTCGAACCGGAGGACGTTCGGTTACAGTTTGAGAACTCTCCCCCAGATCTCGCGGCGGCAACGTGTGTGGCGGAAGCAACCCGGCGGGGAGGCTACGACAACCTCACGGTCCTGGGGATCCGGCTCGCTCCCTGACCGCAGCCCCGACAACCCCATCTGATGCCAAACCCGGGTGACCAAGTCGACCACTACGTGATCACGCGCCCGCTGGGGCGAGGCGGGGAGGCGGCGGTCTTTCAGGGACAGGATCTCCAGACCGGCCGTCTGGTGGTCCTCAAGTTCTTCGACCCCACCCAGCTCGGAGAAATTGCAGCGTATGAACGGTTTCGTCGAGAGGTCACAATCGGCCGACTCCTCCACCGCCCCGGCATTCCAGCCGTCCTGGACGTGCGCGAGGACGCGAAGCCCCCCTACCTCGTACTGGAGTACATGGAAGGCCAGTCGCTGCGCACGATCTTGCAGGACTCTCCCCGCCTGCCGGTCCCGCGTGCCCTGCAGATCATCACGAATCTCGCCGAACTGGTCGCATACTGCCACGAGCAGCACGTCTACCACCGCGACCTCAAACCGGAAAACATCCTTGTGGATACAGATGGGTCGGTGCGTATCATCGACTTTGGGATCGCGTTGCTCGACGGCGCGCCGCGGGTGACCTGGCGAGGGTTCTCAGGACTCGTGGGCACCCCGGAGTACATGGCTCCCGAGCAGATCCGGGGCGAACGGGGAGGACCGCAGACCGACGTCTACGCCCTCGGACTCATCCTCTATGAACTCCTGGCCGGACACCCCCCCTTCCATAGTCCCAACCCGCTGTCCACGATGTACCAGCACCTGAACATGAGCCCCGAACCCCTGCGCACGCTCCGTAGTGACGTTCCCGATTACGTGGCCGCGATCGTGGCGAAGGCGATGCGGCGTCGAAAGGAAGAACGGTTCGCCAATGCCGGGGAGTTCGTGGCCGCCTTGCGCAATCCCGAGCAGGTCGACCTCAGCATCCTGGACCGTCCGGACCCTCCCCTGAGCCCTCCGATGAGAGAGAGCTTAATCAAAAACCCCCTCTTCGTGTTGGGGATGGTGGCCGTGGGGACAGCGGTGGCGGTCCTGGTCGCCGAGGCCCTGCTGCGCCGCTGAGGCTGCGGGGTGGCAAAGGCTGGTCGCTCGGGGGTTTGCGCAAGAACAGCTCAGATCGGGGGCCGGAAAGCACAGGGGTCCGGGTGTCCCACGCGAGTGTGGGGCCCGGACCCAGCGTATATCGACCAACCCACGCCGCCTCACTTGCGGCGCCTGCAAACTAGCGCGTACGCTCAGAGATCGTAGTAGAGGTAGAACTCATACGGGTGCGGACGGATGTTCACCTCGTGCAACTCCTTGGTCCGCTTGTAGTCGATCCAGGTGGTCAGCAAGTCCTCAGTAAACACATCCCCCTCGAGCAAGAACTCGTGGTCGGCTTCCAAGGCTTGCAGGACGGCCCCCAACGATCCGGGCACGTTCTTCACCTTGGCCGCCTCAGCGGGGGCGAGTTCGTACGTATTGACATCCAACGGGCCAAACGCCGACGCGTCGAGCTTGCGGCGCACGCCATCGAGTCCCGCCATCAGCATCGCCGAGAGCGCCAGGTACGGGTTGCAGCTGGGGTCCGGGCAGCGGAACTCGACACGCTTGCTTTTCGCCGCTTCCGGTCCGCTGAAGTACATGGGAATGCGGACGGCCGCGCTTCGGTTCCGTTTGGAGAACGCAACATTCACCGGCGCCTCGTAGTGCGGCACGAGCCGCTTGTAGGAATTGGTCGTGGGGCTGGTGATCCCGAGCAGCGCGTCGACGTGTGTCAATAACCCCGCGACGTACTGCATCGCCACCTTACTCAGCTCCGCGTACCCCCCCTCGGCGTAGAAGAGATTTTCCCCCTTCTTCCACAAACTCTGGTGGGTGTGCATCCCGTTCCCGTTGTCGCCAAAGAGGGGTTTGGGCATGAACGTCACGGTCAATCCCTTCCGTTTGGCGACGTTCCGCAAAACGTACTTGTAGAGCATCACCTTGTCCGCCATCCGCACGAGGCTGTCGTACTCCAGATCGATCTCGGCCTGGCCTGCGGTGGCGACTTCGTGGTGGTGCATCTCCACCGTGACGCCCATCTGCTCCAGAATCAGCACCGCCTCGCTGCGCACATCCTGGAACGCATCAGTGGGGGGCGCCGGGAAGTACCCTTCCTTGGGCCGGACTTTGTACCCGAGATTCTGCCCGTCGTTCACCCCCGTGTTCCAGATGGCCTCGCGCGAATCGATGGCATACCCGGTCCGCTGCGGAAGCACGTCGTACGCGACGTGGTCGAAAATGAAGAACTCGATTTCCGGCCCCCAGTAACTGGTATCCGCCACACCCGACTTCCGTAAGTATTCTTCCGCCTTCTCGGCCACATACCGCGGGTCTCGGGAATACGGCAGTCGCGTCGTCGGATCGTACACACTGCAGATGACGGACAGGGTCGGGACCTCGAGGAATGGATCGATGACCGCCGTGTTGGGGTCCGGCATCAACAGCATGTCGCTCTCTTGGATGGCCTGGAACCCCCGGATGCTACTCCCGTCAAACCCGATCCCCCTCGCAAACGTCTCTTCGGTGAACTGGGACGCGGGGATTGACGCGTGCTGCCAGACCCCCGGGACGTCGACGAACCGCAGGTCAAATACCTTGACTCCCTGCGCCTGGGCGAACGCCAGGACTTCCTTTGCCGAACGTGGACGCATTCTCTATCCTCTCCTTTACGGCATCAAGATCGACGAGCTATATACATATACCCGACGCGCGATTGTTCTTTTACACTTCGCGTACACTTCGCGACGCTCGCTGAGCCCCCCTTCGGATGCAGCCTCAACTCCGAACGGGTCGCTGCGCCCACACCTGCCGACCACGCGTCTTGGTGCTGGCGACGAAGTACACGCCCCCGATGGCGAACCAAACGGCGGTGGCGACGATCGAGATCAGCGCGGCCGCCCGGGTATCTCCCCCGCCCAGCACCCCCAGGTAGATCACTGCAAGGAGCATCAAGACATTGGCCAGAGAGCCCAGGAAAGGTACGGCCACATGCTTGATGAAGGTCGCCCGCGGCGTCCGGAAGAACGCGACAAACGCCACCACATTCGTCAACCCATAGAGCAAGAACGTGCCGATGTTCGACAGGAACGTGACCGCCGTCAAGTTCACAACCGAGAGCACGCCAAATCCGCCGATCACTGCGGAGACCAAGCTCATCAGCCACACCCCAAAGTGGGGGGTGGCGTAGCGCCCGTGCAAGAGGCCGAGGACCGCGGGCACTTCTTCGTCCTTCCCCATCGCGTAGGTCAGCCGGACGCCGGTATTCATGCAGGCCAGAGTCGTCCCGAAGACGGCAATCGCGACTGTAACGGCGATCACCAAGAGAAGGGGAAACCCGATTCCGCCCAGCATCGTATCGCCGAGGTTGCGCACCATATCGCCGATCGGCGCCGAGGACGCGCCCGCGGCATCAAATCCCGTCAGCACCTTCCCCTTGTCGTCTTTGATCGCGTACGCGGTGTTGATCCAGGCGCCCGTGGCAAAGTACTCAAAGAGATAGGCGATCAGTCCCTGGATGATGAGGGAGAGGATCACGCCGCGCCGGATGAAGCTGGGATGCAGCGCCTCCGCCGACAGGGCGGTAGCCGATTCGAACCCCACAAGAAGCAGGATGGCGATCGTCGACTGGAACAGCACGTGGCTCAGATTGTGAGGCAACACAACGCTGGCCAGGGTGGGATGCAGGAACGTCACGTGCTGGGGATTGGCGAACCGGTAACTGAGCGCCAGGATCGAGATCATCACCAGGGCGGCAATTTGGAGGACGTTAATGAGCATGCTCACCATCGTCGACCCATTGATGCCGCGATAGGCGACATATCCGGTCAGGAAGGAGAACACAATGGCGATGGCCACCTGGGCGACAGGAGACAACGTCAGACCGAAGAGCCCTCCGATGTACCCGAGCATCGTGGCCATCATCGCCACCATCACGCCCGGATACACCCAGTAGTAGAGGTGGGAGATCCACCCCACGATGTACTTGGCCAGTCGCGCCCACCGATGGTACCCGGCCTCTTCCTTGTCGAGGAACGCTTTTTCGGCGAAGTAGTACGACGAGCCCGTGCCTGCGGACGGGTACAGTTCACTGAGCGCCGCATATGAAATCGCCGTGAGGAAGGCGAGGACTAACGCCAGCGCCAGCCCCGCCCAGATGTCCATGGCGGTCGAGGCGCCCGCTGGATCGGTCTGGGCTGCCTGGATCTGATAGGTGATCCACAAGAATGCGCCGGGCGCGATGAGCGCCATCGCGTTGACCGTCACACCCGTGAGGGTCAATGTCTTTCGAAATCCCGTGTCTGATGCCACCTCAACACCTCCTCATGATTTCGTCGTCTTGCCCGGGGCTCGCCCCCGATCACTCACGCCTGCCTCTCCTGCCTCGGGCCTCCGGCGTGGACACCACGAAAAACAAAAACGCCCTGGCGACAAACGTCGTCGACAGGGCATCGTGGCCCGCTCGGGAAACCGTCTCGACTCCCGTGAAATAACAAAGGCCGGCGCATTAGCGCCGGCATCATGGCCGATCTATCTTCGGGATTTCTTCCTGGGTTGTTTTTACCACACCCCCCTAGGAGTTGTCAATCAAGAATCTCACGAGTGTGATAGGAAATCGCCGAGTCCTACGAGACCGCGATCACAGCCTCAAACGCGGGCAGTGCTGGCGGTATTTGCGAGAATCTCGCGGCTGGACGGCGGGCTCGAGGACACCGGTGGCGTTCCACTCACTTTTGGCTCAACCTTCCAAAACAGCGGGGCGTAGTCGGCCCAGCGGTGAAGAATCTCCGCCGCCCACGGGCTCCCGGTGCGCCGCGCGTGGGCCGCGATCAGGTCCCGGACGCGGGCCTCCTCGACAGGATCACCAAGTCGCGCCCAGCTCACGTGCTCGGGGTTGCACCGGATCGGCAAGACGTGTGGCTCATCCAACACAAACGCGACGCCGCCGGTCATCCCGGCTGCGAAGTTCCTTCCGACCGGCCCCAACACCACGCCGACGCCCCCCGTCATGTACTCACACCCGTGATCACCCACACCCTCCACCACGGCTGTGGCACCGCTGTTGCGCACGCCGAAGCGTTCTCCCGCTCGCCCCGCAGCAAACAGACGCCCGCCGGTCGCGCCATACAGTACAGTGTTGCCGAGAATCACGTTGTGCTGCGTTGCACCCGCAAACGCCTCAGGCGGTCGGATGACAATCTCTCCGCCGGCCATGCCCTTGCCGACATAGTCGTTGGCCTCCCCCTCCAGATGCAGCGTGATGCCCGGCAGACAAAAGGCCCCGAAACTCTGTCCGGACGCGCCGCTCAGGTGGACGGTGATTGTGCCCTCAGGTAATCCCGCATCTCCATGGGTCTCGGCCACCATGCCGGCCAGCCCCGCCCCGACGGCCCGATGGGCATTGCGGATCGCATAACGCAAGTGGACCGATTCGCCTCGGCGGCGGCTCTCCAAGACGTCTGCGACGATCTGCGCATCGAGGTTGATGTCCTCCTGGCGATCGTTGCGGGCGGCTATATTCTGCCGTGGCCGCGTCCCCGACGGATCAGGGACGCTGAGGATCGCGTCAAGGTTCAACAGCGCCGCTTTGGGATGGTCGACGGACCGAGGACGGAGCAACTCGACGCGGCCGATGATTTCCTGGATTGACCGTGCCCCCAGAGATGCCAGGATCTCTCGCACTTGGTCCGCGACGGCCGTCAGATAGGCCATGACCATCTCAGGTGTGCCTTTGAACTTCGCGCGCAGCCTCTCGTCTTGGGTAGCGATGCCCACCGGGCAGGTGTTGAGGTGACACTGCCGGGCCATCACGCAGCCCAGGGCGACGACCGCCGCGGTCCCAAAGCCAAACTCATCCGCCCCGAGCAGCGCGGCGATCACGATGTCCCGGCCAATCTTCATTCCGCCGTCGACCCGCAGCCGCACGCGGGAGCGCAAACCGTTGCCCACCAAAACCTGCTGCGTCTCGGCGAGCCCGAGCTCCCACGGCACACCCGCGTTCTTGATGGAATCCAGGGGGGAAGCGCCAGTTCCCCCGTCATGGCCGCTGATCTGGATCGTGTCGGCGAACGCTTTCGCCACACCAGCCGCAATCGTCCCCACACCAGATTCGGCGACCAATTTGACGCCCACCCGCGCGCGCGGGTGGATGCGCTTGAGGTCGTAGATCAGTTGCGCGAGATCCTCAATGCTGTATATGTCGTGGTGCGGCGGGGGCGAGATCAAGGTCATGCCCGGCTGCGCGCGGCGGATGCGCGCAATCTCCGCCGAAACTTTGAACCCGGGCAATTGCCCGCCTTCACCTGGTTTACTTCCCTGCGCCATTTTGATCTCAAGTTCGTCGGCCGACAAAATGTACGCGGGAGTGACGCCAAAGCGGGCCGAGGCGATCTGCTTGATGCGGCTGTTGGACTCGGTCCGGTAGCGCGCGGAATCCTCTCCGCCTTCTCCAGTGTTCGACCGAGCGCCCACGCGATTGGCCGCAATCGCCAGCGTCTCGTGCGCTTCTAGGCTGAGAGCGCCGTGCGACATCGCCGAAATCACGAAGCGCTGCACGATCGCTTCTACCGGCTCGACATCGCCCAGCGAGACGGGCTGCTGAGGGACGAACTCCAGCAGATCGCGCAACGCCACCGGCGGGCGGGACTTGACCAGGTCCACCATCGTCTGGTGCGACGCACCGTCCCGGATCGCTCGGTGTAACGCTTTGACCACGTACGGGTTGAAGGCGTGATACTCTCCCCCCCGGCGGAAGCGGACCAGACCCGCCTCAATCAGCGGTTCCGACGGGCGGGAGAAGGCCGCCCTGTGGCGCTCAAGGACTTCGGCTGCGAGATCGGTCAGACCAATCCCCGCAATCCGCGACGGCGTCCCGGGGAAGTAGTCCGCGATCAGAGGGGCGTCCAGTCCAACCGCCTCGAAGATCTGCGCCCCGCAATAGCCGGCGAGTGTGCTGATACCCATCTTGGACATGATCTTGAGCAGCCCCGCCGCCGCCGCCCGGGAATAGGATGCCCACCGCGCGTGTGCGTCGCCCGGAATCCGGGGATCGGCCGCAAGCGTCTGGAAGACCAGGTACGGGCTGATGGCGCTCGCACCATAGCCAATCAGACAGGCGATCTGGTGGA
>Ga0137415_10001504_pt1 | contig 23154 bp, 19 predicted proteins | sample CZODoug3_1_1_16f_FD_183082 | JGI IMG/M metagenome (GOLD analysis project Ga0137415, IMG submission 183082) | Vadose zone soil fungal communities from Angelo Coast Range Reserve, California, USA - CZODoug3_1_1_16fungal (Hybrid Assembly) | ecosystem: Environmental > Terrestrial > Soil > Vadose...
GCACCGTATCGTTCCGGGCGTGTCCGAGGCGTCCCCACCCGTCGGCTCGCCGCCGAATCCACGGCCGGTGGTCAGCTTCGTGCACCGGGGCGGCCGGATGACCGACGGCCAGGAGCACGCCTGGCGGGAGTGCTGGCCGGGGTACGGGCGGGACCTGTCAACGCTGGAGCCCGGTACGCCGCTGGACCTCACCCGCTGGTTCGGGCGGATCGCGCCGGTGATCCTGGAGATCGGCTCGGGGATGGGCGAGTCCACGGCGGCACTGGCGGCCGCCGCCCCGGGCGTCGACCACGTCGCGGTGGAGGTCTACCAACCGGGGCTGGCCCAGCTGTTGATGCGGATCCGCGACCTCGGGTTGACGAACCTGCGGCTGCTGCGCGGCGACGCGGTACAGCTGCTGCGTGAGCATGTCGAACCCGGCTCGCTGACCGGCATCCGAGTCTACTTCTCCGACCCGTGGCCCAAGCGCAAGCACCACAAGCGGCGGTTGATCCAGCCGGCGTTCGTGGCGCTGGCCGCATCCCGGCTGCGCCCGGGCGGCACCCTGCACCTGGCCACCGACCTGGCGCACTACGCGGAGTGGATGCGCCAGGTGTGCGAGGCGGAGCCGGCGCTGCGCAACACGACGGCGGACGGCGGTTGGACGCCGCGCCCGGAGTGGCGGCCACTGACCAAGTTCGAGCAGCGCGCCCGCGTCGAGGGTCGGGAGGTCCGCGACCTGATCTACGTCCGGGTGGACCCCACTACGGGGTGAACCCGGGCGGGTGCGCCAGGGTCGGCACGGCACGGCTGCGGCCCCGGAACTCGGCGACCACCGTGTCGCCGTCCCGCACCGTCACGTCGTATATCCCGGACCGTCCCGACTCGGAGCGCAGCCGGGCCTCGGCGAGCAGTTCCGCGCCGAGCCGCGCCGGCCGCAGGAAGGTGATGTCCGCGCCGGCGGCCAGGGTGGGCACCCCGAAGCTGTTGCAGGCGAACGCGAACGCCGCGTCGGCCAGCAGAAACAGGTAGCCGCCGTGGCAGACACCGTGCCCGTTCACGTGCCGCTCGGTCACCGCCAATCCGGTCACCGCACGCCCGGGTCCGACCTCGACCAGTTCCACTCCCGCCGACACCGCCGCCGCGTCCGAGGCGCGCATCGCGTCCGCCACCCGTTGGGCCAGAGTCATCGCGTCTTGATCGCCGTCCTGGTGCGCCGCCATGAATCGACAGTCTGCCGGCCGGCTAATGTCGAACCATGACCGACGCCGAGCAGCCGCGGCCGACCGCGGGCCGCGTCCTGCTGGTGTGGGATGCGCCGAACATGGACATGAGCCTCGGCTCGCTGCTCGGCGCCCGCCCGACGTCTGCGTTCCGACCCCGTTTCGACGCCGTCGGGCGGTGGCTGCTCGAGCTGGCCGGAGAGGACGGTCTGGCCGAGGCCTGCGTGTTCACCAACGTCACCCCGGGCAGCACCGAGGTGGTCCGCCCGTGGGTGGAGGCGCTGCGCAACGTCGGCTTCGCGGTGTTCGCCAAGCCGAAGATCACCGAGGACAGCGACGTGGACTCGGACATGCTGGCGCACATCGAGCTGCGCCGCGCCGAGGGCGACCTCTGCAAGGTCGTGGTGGCCTCCGGCGACGGGCGGGCGTTCCGCGCGCCGCTGGAGGAGCTGGTGCGCGCCGAAGTCGGTGTGCTGGTGATCGGTTTCCGGGAGTACGCAACGTTCGCGCAGGCCTCGGATCTGATCACCTTCCGGGACCTGGAGGAGATCGACGGGGTGTTCCGCGAGCCGCTGCCGAGGATGACCCTCGACTCGCTGCCCGCCGAAGGTGCCTGGTTGCAGCCGTTCCGGTCGCTGCGCTCGCTGCTGGAGAAGCGCTGACGAAAGAACCCGTGAGTGGTTGGCGTTGCCAGGACAACGCTAACCACTCACGGGTGAGTCCAGCAGGGCGGCCAGGTACGGGTTGGTGAACACCCGCTGCGGGTCGTAGCGGTCGCGCACCGCGCGGAACTCGGCCAGCTTCGGGTACGCCCCGGCGACCTGCTCCGCCGTCCACGGGTGCCGCTTGCCCCAGTGCGGCCGGCCGCCGTGCGCGCCCAGTACCTCGGCGGCCAGCGCCGACACCGGCTCCGGGTCGGTACCGGTCGCGGTGTGCACCGCCACCCACCCGGTGGCTCGGCCGTACGCCGGATGCAGCCAGCCGCTCTCCGCCGGCCCCACCCGCACCTCCAGCGGGAAGCCCACGTCCAGCTCGCGGTCGGAGAGCGCGGCGAGCAGCTCGCGGACCCCGTCGGCCAGTGCCTCCCGGGGCAGCGCCCACTCGCTCTCCTCCCAGCGCACCACGGGCCGGGCCACCAGCACCCGGTGCGCCAGGTCGGTCACCGAGCCCGACCCGGTGAGCGCCGTGGCGGCCCGGTTGATGGTGGGCACCAGCCGCGGCACCGTACGGCCCAGCGCCACCCCGCCGCCCACGGCCGCCGCCCGCACCAGCCGCCGCTCCACGAACGTGCGCACCGTGGTCACCCGCGACGGCTGGTCGGGCTGGTCGGTGACCTCGTCCGCCCAGCGGGTCAGCGCGGTCGCGGAGCCGGGGCGGGCGTACGGGAACACCGAGAACTCCGCCCAGTGGTGCGCGTCCAGGTAGTCGGGGGTGAGCACCTCGGCCAGCGGCACCCTGGCCTGGGTCGCCCGCAGCACCAGCTCGGGCACCACCGCCAGTTCGACCTCGGTCACCACGCCCAGCGCACCCAGCCCGGTGCGGGCGGCGTCCAGCTCGGCGCCGGCGACCTCCATCGCCACGCCGGTGCCCCGCACCATGCGCAGCCCGGTGACCTGGGCAGACAGCGACCCGATGCGAGCGGTGCTGCCATGTGTGCCGGTGGCCACCGCGCCGGCCACGGTGGGAGCGTCCACGTCGAGGGGGGAAGCCAGGGCCAGGCCGCGCTCGGCGAGTGCGGTGTTCAGCCCGGCCAGCGTGGTACCGGCGCGCACCCGGACCCGGTCACCGGAGACCCGGACCAGTCCGGTCAGCGCGGACAGGTCGAGCAACACGTCGTCGGTCACCGCCAGCGGGCTGAACGAGTACCCCGCGCCGACCGGGCGCACCCGTACACCGCGTCTGGTGGCACGCTGGACGGCCGCCCGAACCCCTGCTTCGTCCAGCGGTCGGACGGTGGCGCTGGGGCGGCACTGCTGCCCACCCGACCAGTTCGTCCACATGCGGCGCCAGCCTATCCGGCCGACCGGGCACGGCGGTGCCGGCGGGCGAAGAATTCGATCTCCAGATGCGACAAACCCGGATGGCGGAAGCCATCCGGGATTGTCGCTGGCGGGTCCCCGCGACCCGCGCGCTCTGGGGGTTTCGGCGCCTACCGGGGCCGGCGGGACAGCGAGCCGAACAGCGCGCTGCTGTCCAGACTGCCCAGCGCGGAGGTGTCCGCGTCGACCGGCTGCGCGTGTTGGTTCACCGGCGGGCCGGCGCGGTGGCCACCCGCTTGGTAGGCCGCGCCGACCAGTTCGACGGAGCGGACCGGCTGCTCGGCCAGGTAGCTCACGGGCTGGCCCAGGTAGTTCGTGGGCTGGTCCGCCGGGCCGCCGGGGGCCACCGCCGACACGCGCACGGTGCCGGTGTCCCCGCCGACCGAACGCTCGGCATACCGATCGCCCGGCCGCTCGGCGTACAACTCCGCCGGACGCTCGGCGTACTGCTCCGCCGGCCGCTCGTTGTAGCGCTCCGCCGGGTGGTCCGAGCAGCGCTCGCCGCCCCGATCCCGGTAGACGTCGGCCGGGCGCTCCGCGTAGAGATCCGCGGCGGGTCGCTCCGCGTACAGCTCGGGCGACCGCTCGGCGTACCCGCCGGCCGGACGCTCGGCGTACTGCTCCGCCGGCCGCTCGGCGTATCCGGCGGGCAACCGCTCGGGGTACGATTCCCGCTGCTCGGGGCGGGCGTGCCGGCTCTCGTTACGACCGAATTGCGGCCCGGGAGCGGCCGAGCCGTAGGTGTCGAAGCCGGTACCCAGGCTGCCCTCGGCCGGCCCGAGCGCCCCGATCGGGGTACCGGGCAACGCCGTCGCCGGCGGGGCGGGCAGGGCCGCCAGGTTGCCGGCCAGGAATCCGTCCGAGCCGTACCCTCCAAACCCGTTCGCACCGACGGTGTCAGGTCGGGCGGTGCCGTTGCCGCTGGCGCTCACACCGTTCATCCCGACCGTGTCGGCGCCGAGACCGTTCAGATCGGCACCGTGGGTGCCAGAACCGTTCGGAGCCGCGTTCCCGGCGAACCTGGGCAGCCCGCCGGTGGGGTAGCCGCGGTCCACCGGCGCAACGGGGTAGGCCGGGGTGGCGTGCCGGGCCGACGACGGGTCCGGCTGAACCGGGCTGGCCATCGTCTGCTCGGCGGCCTCCGGGAGCCGGTATTCGGCGGCACGCGGCTGCGTGCGGTACTCCGGTGTCCCGTAGCGGGTGGCACCCATGGCGGGGTTGACCGGCGGACGCCGAGTGAGGCGGCGGTCAGGTTCGGGCGCGGCGCCCCACCGCTCGGCCGGGGCATCCGCCCCCGCGCCACTCAGACCCAACATGCCGCCGGTAATGACGGCCGCGGCGAAACCTCGCCTGCCCCACGTGTCCATCCGGTCCTCTCTCGACGTCCGGCGCGGCAAGGCCCCTCGCTCGATCGGGCTCCCCAATCGGCCTCTCGGGTGCCAGCAACGACGGCTGGACGTTCTCCACGAGGTTCAACGCGGCCGGGAATGCCGAGTGACTGCCTCACAGGAGTGAAGGCAAACCGGCAAAACGGTTACGCTCCGCGCTTGTTGAGGCGGTTATTGAGCGCTCTCGACCGGGCTGTTCCGATCCCGACCGGCCCGGTCGTCACGCTCCGCGCAATCAGCCGGCGGAGCCGCGGGCCACCGACCGGAGCGCCCGGTGCCGGCCGCCTCGGCCGTCCTGTGACTGACGGGATTCCCGGGTCGTACGGGGCTCACGGGGCTCGACCGGCGGGGCGAGCTCCTGAGTGGGATCCGCCGCCGAGTCGGCGCGACCCCACTTCCCGGCGGCGCCGGCCGGGTCGGCGTGACCATTGGGCACCGCGTGCAGCAGCATGCGGTTGCGGGCGGGTAGCGCGGGAGCCGACGACGGGAGCGGGGCGCGCAACGGATCCCGCCGGAAATGTTCCGCCGGATCGTTCGAGCGGCGGGCCAGTGAATGGAAGATCGGGGTGTTCTCGGACTCCTCGGAGGCGAGTCTGTCCATCTCAATTGCCGGCTCGTACACCTGTGCGCTTACCTTCCGCCGCGTTCTCGTCAACCGCACGCCAGGCCACCGGCACCGCACCGCGCCGGCCTGGCCTTCGGGGTCTGCATTGCGACAACGGCCGCGGTCACCCGAAGTTGCGGCGGTTACCAACTTGTAAGCCGAACACGCGAATCAGCCCTCCATAGAGTGGCTTGTTTCGCGGCCCGGGCGCGTTCGGGTGATCGCGAAGCGGGCGTTACCAGCACTGATCCGGCGCCCCGACACCAACGAGGGATCGGCGAACCAGGGTCGGGAAAGCAACTCCGTCCAACGACTAGGGTCGAATTCGTGGACCCTGCCCCCTCGGACTCAACGACCCCACCGGCCCGCCGCGACGAGCCGGCGGCGGCGCGGGGTGCCCGGGGCGGTTCCGCGCTGTCCCCCCCGCTGTCCCCCTCGCCGATCCCGGCACCGCTGCGGGTGGCCTCGGAACTGTCGGCCCGCTTCCTGCTGACCATCGCGGCGGTCAGCGTGGTGGTCTACCTGCTGGTCGAGCTGCGGGTGGTGGCCATCCCGATGGCGATCGCGCTGCTGTTGTCCGCGCTGCTCGCGCCGCTGGTCTCGGCCGCGGTGACGCACCTGAAGCTGCCCAGGGGGGTGGCCACCGGGCTGGTGCTGGTCGCCGGGATCGCGCTGTTCGCCATGGTGCTGTCGTTCGTGATCAACGCATTCATCGCCGGGCTCCCCGACTTGATCAGCCGGCTGGTGCAGAGCTACCAGGTCACCTTCCGCCCGCTGCTGGCCGGGCCGCCGCTGCGCATCCCGATGGCCAGGTTGGACGACCTGTCCGGCGAGCTGCAGCGCTCCATCACCGCGAACATCGACGTGATCACGTCAGGCGCGCTGAGCACCGCCGCCACCGTCGGCGAGGTCGCCTCCGGCACCCTGCTGCTGTTGTTCGTGCTGATCTTCTTCCTGCAGGACGGCGCGCGCATCTGGCAGTTCTTGCTGAAGGCCATCCCGCTGGCCCAGCGCAACCGGGCGGACGTCGCCGGGCAGCGGGCGTTCGCCTCGCTGGTCGGCTACACCCGGGCCACCGTGGTGGTGGCGGTGGTGGACGCGGTGGGCATCGGCGTCGGCCTGTGGGCGATCGGAGTGCCGCTGGTGGTGCCGCTGGCCGCGCTGGTGTTCCTGGGCGCGTTCATCCCGGTGGTCGGCGCGGTGCTGTCCGGCTCGGTGGCGGTGCTGATCGCGCTGGTGGCGAACGGCCCGGTACCCGCGCTGATCGCACTCGGCGTGGTGATCGCGGTGATGCAGCTGGAGAGCCACGTTCTGCAGCCGGTCCTGCTCGGCCGGGCGGTGCAGCTGCACCCGCTGGCGGTGGTGCTGGGCGTGGCCGCCGGCGTGGTGGTCGCGGGCATCACCGGGGCATTGCTCGCGGTGCCCATCATCGCCATGCTCTCCGCGATCGTGCGCTCGCTGCACGCCGCGGACGAGCAGCTGCCGCACGACATCAACCCACTGGACCCAGTGCATGCCAAGGCCGGCCCGGTCGACCCGGCGCAACAGCACATGTTGCTGCGGGTGGCCGCCGGAATCGGCCGCAAGCTCCGCTCCCCGGCCGGCTGACCGGGGCCCAGGTGCCTACGCGGCGTCGTCGAGCGCGCTGACCGTGGCCAGGTCCAGCTTCAGGCCGGCGCCCGCCACGTTCTCCTCCAGGTGCGCCACCGAGGCCGTACCCGGGATCGGCAGCATGATCGACGAGCGCTGCAGCAGCCAGGCCAGCGCCACCTGCGACGGCGTGGCTGCCAGTCGCTCGGCGGCCGCGTGCACCACCCCGCCCGGCTTGGCCAGCTCCCCGGCGGCAAGCGGGTACCACGGGATGAAGCCGATTCCCCGCTCGGTGCAGTAGCGCAGCACGTCGTCCGAGGCGCGGTCGGTCAGGTTGTACTGGTTCTGCACGGTGGCGATATCGACGATCTCCGAGGCCGCCACAATCTCGTCCACGGACACATTGGACAGGCCGATCAAGTTGACCTTGCCCTCGGCCTGCAGCGCGGCGAGCTCGCCGAACTGGTCATCGGCGGGCACGGCCGGGTCGACCCGGTGCAGCTGGAACAGGTCGATACGCTCCACGCCCAGCCGCCGCAGGCTCAGCTCGCACTGCTGGCGCAGGTACTCCGGCCGCCCGCAGGCGAACCACTTGCCCGGCCCGGTGCGCAGGTAGCCGGCCTTGGTGGCGATCACCAGGCCGTCGGCGTACGGGTACAGCGCCTCCCGGATCAGCTCCTCGCTGACGTTCGGGCCGTACGAGTCGGCGGTGTCGATCAGGTTGACACCCAGTTCGACCGAACGACGCAGCACTCGGATGGCTTCGTCGTGGTCGGTCGGCGGTCCCCAGACGCCCGGCCCGGGCAGCTGCATCGCGCCGAAGCCGAGCCGGGTAACCGGGACGGAATCGCCAAGCCGGATCTGTCCACTCTCGGCGGCCGGTCGGCTGGTGCCGATACCGGTAGCGGTGGTAATGCTCACGTGGTCTCTCCCCCGAGAAATGTCGCTGGTCGGAAGGGGTCCAGCGTGGCAGGCGCCGTGCGTGCGGCGCTTGCGTACGTGACGAGTCCCTCACGTGGTGTACCCCATTGGTTGTCACCTGCCTGGCCCTCCTTAAACAATCAGGCGTGCTTGTTTTTTTCACTCGCCGCTGGCACGCTGACCGGTCGTGACCCTGCGCATCGGCAATGCATCGGGCTTCTACGGGGACAGGTTCTCCGCCGTCAACGAGATGCTGACCGGCGGTCCGCTGGACGTGCTCACCGGCGACTACCTGGCCGAACTCACCATGCTGATCCTGGGCCGGGATCGGTTGGGGGACCACGGCGCCGGCTACGCGCGCACCTTTCCGCGCCAGCTGGAGGACAACCTCGGGCTGGCCGTGGATCGCGGGGTCAAGATCGTCACCAACGCCGGCGGGCTGAACCCGGCCGGGTTGGCGGACGCGCTGCGCGAGCTGGCCGACCGGCTCGGCATCCAGGCCCGGATCGCCTACGTGACCGGCGACGACCTGCTGGATCGAGCCGGCGAGCTGGGGCTGGACGGCGCTGGCCAGCCGCTCACCGCGAACGCCTACCTGGGCGCCTGGGGCATCGCGGAGTGCCTGCGCGCCGGGGCGGACGTGGTGGTCACCGGCCGGGTCACCGACGCCTCGCTGGTGGTCGGGCCGGCCGCCGCGCACTACGGCTGGGCGCGCACCGACTACGACGCGCTGGCCGGCGCGGTGGTCGCCGGACACGTGTTGGAGTGCGGCGCGCAGACCACCGGCGGCAACTACTCGTTCTTCGCGGAGCTGATGCGGGAGCACCGGCTGGGCACCCCGGGTTTCCCGATCGCCGAGATCGAGGCGAACGGGGACAGCGTGATCACCAAGCACCCCGGCACGGGCGGGGCGGTCACCACCGAGACGGTCACCGCGCAGCTGCTCTACGAGATCACCGGAGCCCGGTACGCCGGCCCGGACGTCACCACCCGGTTCGACACCATCGCGCTGCGCGAGGACGGGCCGGACCGGGTGCGGATCAGCGGGGTGCGCGGGGAGGCGCCGCCGCCCACGCTGAAGGTCTGCCTGAACACCCTCGGCGGGTTCCGCAACGAAACCACGTTCGTGCTGACCGGGCTGGACATCGAGGCCAAGGCCAAGCTGGTCAAGCAACAGCTGGAGGCCGGGCTGAGCAAGCGGCCGGCCGAGCTGCGCTGGACGCTGGCCCGCACCGACCACGCCGACGCGGACACCGAGGAGACGGCCAGCGCGCTGCTGCACTGCGCGGTGCGCGACGCCGACCCGAAGGTGGCCGGGCGGGCGTTCAGTGCGGCGGCGGTCGAGCTCGCGCTGGCCAGCTACCCCGGGTTCCACGTGACGGCGCCGCCCTCGAATGCCTCGCCGTACGGGGTGTACCGGGCCGAGTACGTGCCGGCCGAGGCCGCCGCGCACACCGCGGTGCTCCCGGACGGCGAGCGGGTGGTGATCGCCCCGGCCGGTGAGACCGTCCCGCTCGCCGAGGTGGACGAACCCGAACCGCCACCGCCGCTGCCGGCCGGCCCGACCATCAGGGCGCCGATCGGTACCGTGCTCGGCGCGCGCTCCGGGGACAAGGGTGGCAACGCGAACCTGGGCGTGTGGGTGCGCCCTGGAATCGGCGCGGACGACGGGTTCCGCTGGCTGGCGCACGTCCTCACCACCGAGAAGCTGCGCGAGCTGCTCCCGGAGACCGCGGCGCTGCCCGTCCAGCGGCACGTGTTGCCCAACCTGCGCGCGGTGAACTTCGTGGTGGAGGGCCTGCTCGGGCTCGGGGTGGCCAGCCAACACCGGTTCGACCCGCAGGCCAAGGCGCTGGGCGAGTGGCTGCGCGGCCGGTACGCCGACATCCCGGAGGCACTCACGTGACCGCGCCGCACACCGCCGTCCTCACCACCGCCGCCGAGTTCATCACCAACCGCGAGTCCATGCTCGACAAGCTCACCGAGCTGGGCGCCGAGCAGGCAAAGGCGATCGCCGGCGGCGGCCCGAAGTACACCGACCGGCACCGCAAGCGCGGCAAGCTGCTCGCCCGGGAGCGGATCGAGCTGCTGATCGACGAGGACAGCCCGTTCCTGGAGCTGTCCCCGCTGGCCGCCTGGGGCACCAGCTACACGATCGGCGGCAGCGTGGTCACCGGCGTCGGCGTGGTCGAGGGCGTGGAGTGCATGCTGATCGCCAGCGACCCGACGGTGAAGGGCGGGACGATCAACCCCTCCGGCCTGAAGAAGACCCTGCGGGCCGCCGAGATCGCCGAGCAGAACCGGCTGCCGATGATCAACCTGGTGGAGTCCGGCGGCGCCGACCTGCCCACCCAGAAGGACATCTTCATCCCGGCCGGGAAGACCTTCCGCAACCTGACCCGGTCCAGCCAGCGCAAGGTGCCCACCATCGCGCTGGTGTTCGGCAGCTCCACCGCCGGCGGGGCCTACCTGCCCGGGATGTCCGACTACGTGGTGATGGTCGCCGAGCGGGCCAAGGTGTTCCTGGGTGGGCCGCCGCTGGTCAAGATGGCCACCGGCGAGGAGGCGGACGACGAGGAGCTGGGCGGCGCCGAGATGCACGCGCGCACCTCGGGCCTGGCCGACTACCTGGCGGCGGACGAGCAGGACGCGATCCGGCTGGGCCGGCGCATCGTGGCGCGGCTGAACTGGCGCAAGCACGGACCGGCGCCGCGCACCGACTACGCCGAGCCGCGCCTCGACGCCGAGGACCTGCTGGGCATCGTGCCGTCCGACCTTCGGGTGCCCTTCGATCCTCGGGAGGTGATCGCCAGGATCGTGGACGGCACGGTGTCCGGCGACCCCGAGTTCGACGAGTTCAAGCCGCTCTACGGGTCCTCGCTGGTCACCGGCTGGGCCCAGCTGCACGGCTACCCGATCGGCGTGCTCGCGAACGCGCGGGGCGTGCTGTTCAGCGAGGAGTCGCAGAAGGCCGCCCAGTTCATCCAGCTGGCCAACCAGACCGACACCCCGCTGCTGTTCCTGCACAACACCACCGGCTACATGGTCGGCCGGGACTACGAGCGCGCCGGGATCATCAAGCACGGGGCAATGATGATCAACGCGGTGGCCAACTCCACCGTGCCGCACCTGTCCGTGCTGATGGGCGCCTCCTACGGCGCCGGGCACTACGGAATGTGCGGTCGGGCCTACGACCCTCGATTCCTCTTCGCCTGGCCCAGCGCGCGCTCGGCGGTGATGGGGCCGGCGCAGCTGGCCGGGGTGCTCTCCATCGTGGCGCGCGCGGCGGCGGCCGCCCGGGGCCCAGAGGCGGCCGCCGCCTACACCGAGGAGAACGACGCCGCCATGCGGGCCACGGTGGAGGGGCAGATCGAGGCGGAGTCGCTGCCCATGTTCCTGTCCGGGATGGTCTACGACGACGGGATCATCGACCCCCGGGACACCCGCACGGTGCTCGGGCTGTGTCTCTCCGTGGTGCACAACGCGCCGGTACGCGGCGCGGACGGCTTCGGCGTCTTCCGGATGTGAGTGATGATAACTAAGTTGCTGGTGGCCAACCGAGGTGAGATCGCCCGCCGGGTGTTCCGGACCTGCCGCTCGCTCGGCGTGGGCACCGTCGCGGTCCACTCCGACGCCGACGCGGACGCCCTACACGTGGCCGGCGCCGATACCGCCGTCCGGCTGCCCGGGAACTCCCCGGCCGAGACGTACCTGCGGGCCGACCTGCTGGTGAAGGCGGCAGCCGACGCCGGCGCTGACGCCGTGCACCCGGGTTACGGGTTCCTCTCCGAGAACGCCGCGTTCGCCCGCGCGGTGGCCGACGCCGGGCTGACCTGGGTCGGGCCGCCCCCGGCCGCCATCGAGGCGATGGGCTCCAAGGTGGAGTCCAAGCGGCTGATGGCCAAGGCCGGGGTACCGGTGCTGCCCGAGCTCGCGGTGTCCGAGGTCACCGAGGCCGACCTCCCGGTGCTGGTCAAGGCGTCCGCCGGGGGTGGCGGCCGGGGCATGCGGATCGTCCGCTCGCTGGCCGCGCTGGCGGACGCGGTGACCGGCGCCGCGGCGGAGGCGGGCTCGGCGTTCGGCGACCCGACGGTGTTCTGCGAGCGGTACCTGGAGACCGGCCGGCACATCGAGGTGCAGGTGCTGGCCGATGCGCACGGCACGGTGTGGGCGCTCGGCGAGCGGGAGTGCTCCATCCAGCGCCGGCACCAGAAGGTCCTCGAGGAGGCTCCGGCCGCCCCCTTTGCTCTGCGTACACCCACGCAACGGGAGGCGATGCTGGCCGCCGCGGTGGCCGCGGCCGGGGCGATCGACTACGTGGGCGCCGGCACGGTGGAGTTCCTCGCCGCGCCGGACGGGGAGTTCTTCTTCCTGGAGATGAACACCCGGCTGCAGGTGGAGCACCCGGTCACCGAGTGCGTCACCGGCCTGGACCTGGTCGCGCTGCAGCTGTCCGTGGCCGAGGGCACCCCGCTGCCGGCGAGCGGCCCACCGGGGTTCACCGGCCACGCCATCGAGGCCCGGCTCTACGCCGAGGATCCGGCGCTGGACTGGCAGCCACAGAGCGGCATCCTGCACCGTTTCGCCGTGCCCGGGGTGGAAACGGAGTTTCAAGTGCCCGTGAGTGGCAAGTGGTCCCAGGGGACCACTTGCCACTCACGACCCTGGGTGCGGCTGGACAGCGGGGTGGAGTCCGGCTCCGTGGTGGGCGTGCACTACGACCCGATGCTGGCCAAGGTGATCGCCTGGGCGCCGACCCGGGTGGCCGCCGCCCGCGCGCTGGCCGCCGCGCTGGCCGGCGCGGAGATCCACGGCCTGCGCACCAACCGGGATCTGCTGGTGAACGTGCTGCGCCACCCGGCGTTCCTGGCCGGTGACATCGACACCGGGTTCTTCGACCGGCACGGGCTGACCGGGCCGTCCGGGCTGGCCGCTCCGCTGACCGGCTCGGTCGGCGGTCCGGCGGTCCACCTTTCCGCGCTGGCCGCCGCGCTGGCCCAGGCCGCCGCCAACCGCGGTGCCGCGACCGTGCAGGGCCGGCTGCCCAGCGGCTGGCGCAACGTCGCGTCCGTGCCCCAGCGCAAGCGGTTCCGGCTGGCCGGCGCCGCACCGGACGAGGACGACGCCGGTATCGAGGTGGCCTACCGGTTGACCCGGGACGGCGTGCGGGCCGAAGGCTACGACGGTGTGGCGCTGGTGTCCTCGACACCCGGGCAGGTAGTACTGGACGTCGACGGGCTGCGCCGCTCGTTCACCGTGGCGCACTACGCCGGCCTGGTCGCGGTGGAGTCGGCGCTGGGTTCGGTGGCGCTCACTCCGGTGCCGCGGTTCCGTGCCCCGGAGTCCGCGCTGGCCTCCGGCTCGCTGGTGGCGCCCATGCCCGGCACCGTGCTCCGCCTCGGCGTGGCGGTCGGCGAGGCAGTGCGCGCCGGGCAACCGGTGCTCTGGCTGGAGGCGATGAAGATGGAGCACCAGATCACCGCGCCGGCCGACGGGGTGGTCACCGAGCTGCGGGTCGGCGTCGGCGAGCAGGTCGAGACGGGCACCTTGCTGGCCGTGGTACCGACCGAGGCGACCGAGCCGGAATGACCGAGCGCCGAATGACCGAGCGCCGGTGACCGAGCAGACGACCGAGCGGGCGACCGAGCACCCGACCGGGCGGGCGCACCCGCGCGAGCCACAGCAGGATCGCAGCCGGGCCACCCGGAGGTGGCTGGTGGAGGCGGCGGTGAGCTGCATCGCCGAGCTGGGCTGGACCAAGGCGACCGTGGCGGTGATCGCCCAGCGGGCCGGCGTGTCCCGCGGCGCCGCCCAGCACCACTTCCCGACCAGGGAGGATCTGGTCACCGCCGCGGTCGAGCACGTCGGTGAGGAGCAGCTGCGGTACCTGCGGGCCCGGGCGGCCGAGCTGCCGGACGGGGCGTCCCGGGTGGAGCCGGTGGTGGACATCCTGCTCGAGCTGTACATCAGCCCGACGTTCCGGGCCGCGATGCACATGTGGGTGGCCGCGTCCACCGACGAGGTACTGCGGGCCGCGGTGGTCCCGCTGGAGGCGAAGGTCGGCCGCGAGGCGCACCGGATGGCGGTCGAGCTGCTCGGCGTGGACGAGGCGCACCCCGGGGTTCGCGAGCTGGTGCAGGCCACCCTCGACCTGGCCAGGGGTCTCGGGCTGGCCAACCTGCTCACCGACGACACCGCACGGCGCAGGCACATCGCCGCCCAGTGGACCCGGGTGCTCCGCGACTCCCTGTAAGGACGTGCGGCGTAATTACGTGCCGGGGCGACTCCCGGTAGCGATATGCGGCGGCGAGGGCCGGTGGCGACGGGTGCGCGCGGTTGCCGAAACGCGCGGTCGATCTTAGGTTCGAGGCATGGAGCAACGTGCGTTGGGCGTCGACGGGCCGAAGCTGTCGGTGATCGGTCTCGGGTGCAACAACTTCGGCATGCGGATCGACGCCGAGCGGGCGGCGGCCGTGGTGCACGCGGCGCTGGACGCCGGCATCACCCACTTCGATACCGCCGAGATGTACGGCCGAGGGCACTCCGAGGAGTTCCTCGGCGCCGCGCTCGGCACGCGCCGGGCCGAGGTGTCCATCGCCACCAAGTTCAGCCCCCGGCCGAAGGGCGAGGCCTACCGCCCCGGGGTGCTCGCGGCGCGCATCTCCGACGCCGTCGAGGGCAGCCTGCGGCGCCTGGGCACCGACTACATCGACGTCTACTACCAGCACTACCCCGACGTGGACGCGCCCGTCGAGGAGTCGCTGGAGACGTTGAACGAGCTGGTCAAGGCCGGCAAGGTGCTGCACCTGGCCAGCTCGAACGTCACCGCGGCGCAGATCACCAGGGCCGGCGAGGTCGCCGCCGGCCGGGGCTGGCCTCGGTTCACCGGCACCCAGATCGAGTGGAGCCTGCTGTCCCGGAAGGTGGAGGCGGAGGTCGTGCCGGCCGCCACCTCGACCGGCCTCGGCGTGGTGCCGTTCTTCCCGCTCGCCTCGGGGATGCTGACCGGCAAGTACCGCAAGGGCGAGCCGTTCCCCGAAGACAGCCGGCTCGGGTTCGCCAAGAAGGCCGGTGCCGCCGGTTTGGCCAAGTTCGCCACCGACGAGAGCCTCGCCAAGGTCGAGGTGTACGCCGCGTTCGCCGCCGAGCGCGGGCACAGCGTCACCGAGCTGGCCATCGGCTGGTTGCTGGCGCAGCCCTCGGTGACCTCGGTGATCGCCGGCGCGACCAAGCCGGAACAGATCGCGGCCAACGTCGCCGCCACCTCCTGGACGCTGTCCGCCGCCGAGGCGTCCACCGTGGCGGCGCTGGGCTGACCGGACGGACCTGCGCGCACCTCTCGTGGCGGACACCACTTCCGCCCAGCGGTAGCGGCCCGTTGGCGGGGTCCGGCCCCGACGGTTAACGTTCGGCCGACGGACCACCCGGGGCGGGCGGCCCCTGTCACCACGGACGGAGCAGATGGCCGAGATCAAGACGCTGACCGACGCGATCTCCGAGCTGGTGCACGACGGCGACTCGGTGGCATTGGAGGGATTCACCCACCTGATCCCGTTCGCCGCCGGCCACGAGATCATCCGGCAGCGCAAGCGGAACCTGACGCTGATCAGGATGACTCCCGACCTGATCTACGACCGGATGATCGGGGCGGGCTGCGCTTCGAAGCTGGTTTTCTCCTGGGGCGGCAACCCCGGGGTTGGCTCGCTGCACCGGATGCGCGACGCGCTGAACCACAGCTGGCCGGTGCCGCTGAAGATCGAGGAGCACAGCCACGCCGGCATGGCCAACCGGTACGTGGCCGGCGCCTCCGGCCTCCCGTTCGGTGTGCTGCGCGGCTACGCCGGCACCGACCTGCCCGCGCACACCGACACCATCAGCACGGTGACCTGCCCGTTCACCGGGGAGACCCTGGCCGCCGTGGCGGCGCTCAACCCCGATGTGTCGATCGTGCACGCCCAGCGCGCGGACCGGGCCGGCAACGTGCAGCTCTGGGGAATCACCGGGGTGCAGAAGGAGGCGGTGCTCGCCGCCACGCGGTCGCTGGTCACCGTCGAGGAGATTGTGGACACCCTGGAGCCGGTGCCCGGCGCGGTGCTGCTGCCCTCCTGGGTGGTGGACGCGGTGGCGGTGGCCCCCGGTGGGGCGAAGCCGTCCTACGCGCACGGGTACTACGAGCGGGACAACGCCGCGTACCGGGCCTGGGACGCGGTGAGCCGAGATCGGGAGAAGTTCTCCGCGTGGCTGGAGGAGCTGGTGGCACCGTGACCGAGGCAACGAGGGAACCATCGGTGCTGACCGAGCTTGCGAGCGAATCATCGGTGCTGAGCGAGCCGGCGGCCGCGCCGGTGCTGGACTACACCGCCGACGAGATGATGTCGGTAGCCGCCGCCAGGGCGCTGCGCGACGGCGCGGTCTGCTTCGTGGGAATCGGGCTGCCGTCCACGGCGGCCAACCTGGCCCGCCGGCTGCACGCGCCCAGCCTGGTGTTGATCTACGAGTCGGGCACCCTGGACACCCGGCCGGAGGAGCTGCCGCTGTCCATCGGGGACGGCATCCTGGCCGACTCGGCGCTGACCGTGATCAGTGTGCCCGAGGTGTTCAACTACTGGCTGCAGCCCGGCCGAATCGACGTGGGCTTCCTGTCCGGCGCGCAGCTGGACCGCTACGGCAACATCAACACCACGGTGATCGGCGAATACGACGAGCCGTCGGTGCGGCTGCCCGGATCCGGTGGCGCGCCGGAGATCGCGGCTTCCTGCGGCGAGGTGATGATCGTGATGCGGCACCGGCTGCGCGCGTTCGTGGAGGGCGTCGACTTCATCACCTCGGTCGGGCACGGCAGCGCCCCGGAGGACCGGCGCCGACTGGGCCTGACCGGCGCCGGGCCGCTGCGGGTGATCACCGACCTCGGCATCCTGGAGCCCGACCCGGAGACCCGCGAGCTCACCCTCACCGGCCTGCACCCGGGCGTGACCGTGGAGCAGGTGCGCGCCGAGACCGGCTGGCCGTTGGCGCTGAGCCCCGAGCCGCTGATACCGACCCCGGCTCCGACCACCCGTGAGCTCGAGGTGCTGCGCTCGCTGCGCACGGTGGGGCAGTGATCGCATGGTGATGGGCGAGCACAGCGCGGTGGCGCTGCATCACGAGATCGACGGTCTGGCGGAGGCCCCGCCGGTGGTTCTGATCGGGTCGCTGGGCAGCGCGCTGGACATGTGGCGGCCGCAGCTGCCCGCGCTCACCCCGGACTACCGGGTGATCCGGGTGGACCACCGCGGCCACGGCGGCTCGCCGGTGCCGGCCGGCCCGTACACCGTGGCCGAACTGGCCGGGGACGTGCTGGCGCTGCTGGACCGGCTGGAACTGGAGCGGGTCCACTTCGTCGGGCTGTCGCTGGGCGGCATGGTCGGCATGTACCTGGGGTCCGAGGCGCCGGAGCGGATCGACCGGCTGGTGCTGTGCGCGACGTCGGCCGGCTACCCGGACAAGGCCCCGTGGGAGGCCCGGATCGAGGCTGTGGCAGGCGGCGGTACCGACTCGGTCGCCCCGGCGGTGGTCCGGAACTGGTTCACCGCCGAGTTCGCGGCCACCCAACCCGACACCGTGGCGTGGGCGGAGGAATCGGTCCGCAAGACCCCGGACCTGGGCTACTTGGGCTGCTGCCAGGCGATCCGGGACTGGGATCACGGGCGGCGGCTGGGGGCGATCACCGCGCCCACCCTGATGGTCTGCGGCACCGCCGACCCGGCCACCCCGGAGCAGCCGCACGGCGCCACCATCGCCGCCGGCATCCCCGGGGCGCGGTTCGAGCGGGTGCAGGCCGCGCACCTGCTCAACATCGAGCGCCCCGGCGAGGTCAACACCCTGATCGCCGAGCACCTGGGGGGATAGCCCGTGAGTGGCAAGTGGTCTCCCCGGACCACTTGCCACTCACGACCCCGGGGACGCCGGACACAGCTGAGGCACGGGTGCGTCGGCTACCGTGTTGGGGTGTCCGAGGTTGGCTACCGTGACCGAGTGCCCGGCGAGATGGATCCCAGCGAGCCGCGGATCTCCGACCTGGACCGGGAACGAGCCGCAGCGCTGCTGGCCGTCGCCATGCAGGAGGGCCGGATCACCCCGTTCGAGTTCAGCGAGCGCTGCGAGACGGTGTGGTCGACCCGCACCCGCACCGAGCTGCTCGCGGTGCTCGCCGACCTACCCGGTGGGCCGCCCCCCGAGCTCGCCCCGCTGGTGCTGGACGTCGCGTTCGGTCAGGTGCGGCGTACCGGCCAGTGGGCGGTGCCCGAGATCGTCCGGATCACCGGGCTGGGCCAGCGCACCACGCTGGACTTCACCGACGCGGTCATCCGCCGCCCCGAGGTGATCATCGAGGTGACCGCGCACCTGAGCTCCACCCGGGTGGTGCTGCCCACCGACGCCGAGGTGGACACCGACGGGCTGGAGCTGGTCGCCGGCTCGGTGCGGCACCGGGGGTCGGCCGGCCGGCGGGAGAGACCCCCGGGGCGGCTGCGCCGGCTGTTGCCCGGCGGCGGGCGCGAGCCGGAACCGGTCACGCCCATCCGGTTCGTGCTGCGCGGGCGCGCCACGCTCGCCTCGGTCACCGTCTGGCACCCACGCCCCACCCGCCGCCGCTGAGCGCCCATCCCGCCGGGATCAGCCGAGGCGACTGAGGATGTCCGCGACCTCACCGGGCCGCCGGAGAAAGCCGCCGTGGCTGCTCTCGATCGAGTGCACCTGGAACGGGTTGTCCGGGGTGAGTGCGTCGGCCTCCTTGATGTAGAGATCCTGCGCGGCCAGCGGCATGGACCTGTCGTTGGTCAGCCGGACGAAGGTGCGCGGGATCCGGCCCCAGGTGTCCTTGTCGGCGCGGTGATCCCACTCGGGGTCGTTCAGCCAGAACACCTCGTCGGGCTGATAGCCGCTGATGCCCTGGAGGAACTCGCTGTCAGTGAGTTCGGCGCTGATCGCGTTCTTCAGCGCCGCCCTCAATGCCTGATCGGCGCCGCGCCAGTTCACCCGTACGAAGCCGAGCTCCGCCGGGTTGCCGACGATGATGGGCGCCGTAGCCGGAAGGAGGTCGGTGGCCGCCCACTCGGGGCGCGTGACGTACTCGCCGGCCGCCCTGTCCACCGGGCATTGCGCGGCAACGTAGACGAGCCGGTCGATCAGGCCGGGGATCGCGTTGCCCACACCGGTGATCACGAGTCCGCCGAAGCTGTGGCCGACCAGGATGACCGGCCCATGCTCGCGCACCTGGCGCACCACATCCACCACATGCCCGATGGTCTCCGCCGCGGTCACACCAGCCATCACCGAGGGCTCGGCCGCGAAGGCCTCCAGGTCTTGCGTGTAATAAGCCTCGGAAAATCCCGCGCCGCGTCCTGGCAGGTCCACCGCGATCGTGCGGTGCCCCCGCAACGCCATTTCCTGCTGCGCTGTCGACCAGTTGCGCGCGCTGCCGCCTGATCCGTGCACGAACACATATGTAGGAATCACAGGCCCGATTATGGCCATTCGTTGCGCGGCTATTCAATCGCTTTTCTGGGCCGATGATTCCGCATCACCTTACTAACATACAACAGCAATTGTTCCGTGGGTAGCCTTTATCATTAGCCGGAGACGGTCTGGTTCATCGCTCCAGGGACGTGCTACCCCCGTGCCAGGTCGGCGAACCGGCTGTAGTGCAGCTGGTGCGCGATGGTGATGGTGTTGGTGGGCCCGTTGCGGTGCTTGGCCAGGATCAGGTCCGCCTCACCGGCCCGGGGGTCGTCCCGCTCGAACGCGTCGGGGCGGTGCAGCAGGATCACCATGTCGGCGTCCTGCTCGATCGAGCCGGACTCGCGCAGGTCGGACAGCATCGGGCGCTTGTCGGTGCGCTGCTCGGGGCCACGGTTCAGCTGGCTGATCGCCACCACCGGTATCTCCAGCTCCTTGGCCAGCAGCTTGATCTGCCGGGAGAACTCCGAGACCTCCTGCTGACGGGACTCGACGCGCCGCCCCGACGTCATCAGCTGCAGGTAGTCGACCACCAACAGCTTGAGGTCGTGGCGCTGCTTGAGCCGACGGGCCTTGGCCCGGATCTCCATCATGGTCAGGTTCGGCGAGTCGTCGATGAACAGCGGTGCCTCGCTGATCTCGCTCATCCGCCGGGCCATCCTGGTCCAGTCGTCGTCGCTCATCCGGCCGGCCCGCATGTCGGTCAGCCGGATCCGCGCCTCGGCGGACAGCAACCGCATCACGATCTCGCTGCGGCTCATTTCCAGCGACATGAACGCGCTGGTCATGCCGTGTTTGACCGAGCATGACCGGGCGAAGTCCAGCCCGAGGGTCGAGTTGTGCGTCGGGATCATCGCTTTACTGGCCAGGTACATGTGGTCGGCGTTGTCCACCTCGACACATCGCACCGGCACGCTGGGTGCCGGCCGGACATCCACGATGTACCGCGACCCGGTTCTGGCGGTGTTCGTGCCCCGGCGGCGCTCCTTGTGGGTGAGCCGTTTGCGATCGAGCCGAAACACGTCTTCCTCAGTGGCGAAGTTGAGCATGTATGCGATGGAGCTGTCCTCGTGCCGCCCGCGCACACGCTTGGTCGTCATCGAGCAGCGGTAGCCCAAACTGGCAATCAGTTCCTGTGCGTCCTGAGCGAGTCGCTGGTTGGTCACGCAGAACTGGATACTTCCGCCGGCGGTCACCGTGCCGTCCGTGTCGAGCAGGCCAGCGAGCAGGGCGCGCCGCTGCGGCTCGGATGCCCGGAGGTACTCGGCAGGAATGTGTTTGTCGCCCAGCGCGCCGATAGTTCGGAGGGCCGCCTGAACGGTCCCGTGGCGCTCATGACACGGTTGACAGCGACGCAGCCCGCTGGACGGGCCGCCGCAATCCGGGCAGTTCGGCGGCACGGATACGGCGATCGCCCGAGACTTGCAACCGCACACTCGGCCGCAAGTTCGCACCTGACTGGCCTGGGGGATGAACATCTTTCCGCACACGATGCAGGCGCGCTCCGCTACCGGCGGCGGTTCGGGCAGTCGGATCGAGTAAGTGCGCGGTCCATTCTGGGTAACCCTGAGTCCGTCAGCTTGCAGGAAGGTGATGATCTCGGGGTCGTCCGTCGTGAAACGGGCGGCGGCGCTGTGGCCGTCGCCGAGCCACACGCCCAGCATGTAGGGCGGAAGCGGCAGATCTCGGTGTGCCAGGTCGAGTGGGCGGGCGTTCGCCACCGAGTGGTTTAATCGCTTGTCGGCGGTCTTGCAGCGCAGCGTCGCCGCGATCTCCTCGGTAGTCCGTACCTCGGCGAATGTCCGCTGGTTCCGGTACCGGTTGTAGCCCGTGGCGGCCTGCTGGGCGGACCGACGCGAAGCCCGGGTCTCGGTCAGCCACTGGTGCTGCGCATCGGCCACGATCACCGTGCCGTCTGAGAACTCGATCTCGTAGCACGGGCGGTCGTGCATCACCACGGTTGCGGCGACGACCCTGGTCGGCTTGCCATCCGCGCCGATCAGCTCGTCTTCGACCGCGACCTCGCCCATCGTGGTCCAACCGGTTGGCGTGGGCAGCGGCGTGTCCAGCGCGAGTGCCTTGCCCAGACCGGGACGGGCGGCCACCACGATCATCTGCCCGGGGTGCAGTCCGTTGGTGCAGGCATCCAGGTCGACGAACCCGGTGGGCACCCCCAGGGACACCCCGCCACGGGAGGCGATCGCGTCGATCTCGTCCATGGTGGGCTGCAGCAGCTCTTCCAGCGGGACGTAGTCCTCACTGGTACGCCGCTCGGTGACGTCGTAGATGGCGGCCTGGGCCCGGTCCACCACCTCGTCCACCTGGGCGCCGTCCGCGCCGTGGTAGCCCAGCTGCACGATCCGGGTGCCGGCCTCGACCAAACGCCGCAGGATGGCCTTCTCGGCGACGATCTCCGCGTAGTAGGCCGCGTTGGCCGCCGTGGGCACGGTGGCGATCAGCGTGTGCAGGTAGGGCGCACCGCCCAGGCGGACCAGGTCGCCGCGGCGCTCCAGCTCGGCGGAGATGGTCACCGGGTCGGCCGGCTCGCCCCGGGTGTACAGATCGAGGATGCAGTCGTACACGGTCTGGTGCGCCGGACGGTAGAAGTCGTCCGGGCTCAGCACCTCGACCACGTCGGCGATGGCGTCCTTGCTCAGCAGCATGCCACCCAGCACCGACTGCTCGGCCATCAGATCCTGCGGCGGCTGGCGGTCGAACCCGGCGGCCCGATCCGACCCGGCCTCATCGGCTGACCGGACGTGACGAGGCCGCCCCACCGGCCGCTCGTCAGGTACCGCCATCGCGCTGCCTTCCTCCCCCGTGATCGTTCTACCTGGCGCCCCCGACAGAACGCGAAAGGCTCTCCGCCAGATCGGTAAGTCGTCGCCAACCGGTCGATTGGGGCCGTGCCGAGTCCGGAGGTGGCAGGTTAGGCGGGTAACACCGAGTCATCCAAAATGCGCTGTTGACAACCATGTTGATCGTCTGGGGACAACTCCCTTAGCCTCCGCACAGGAACCGTCCCAACTGTGGACAACCTGGGGAGTACTTCCGTTATATCCGCGATTTGCGCTGATCAACGGGGATACGGGTGGTGGGGATAAGTCACTCGAAATTGCTTCGGCGTGTCCGTTGGATATCGGTATCCGGGCGTGTCCAAAGGGCGTCCGGAAGGTAAACCAACCCTCGAGACCCACCCCCGAAATTGTCACTTTCAGTAGTCGCTAGTCAGTGGTCGGTGATCCAGGTCGCAGGGTTCAACAGGCATCGCGTACCGGTCCCGGACATGCCGGTGCCCCCGCCGCCAAGAGGGCGACGGGGGCACCGGTAACGGTCGAGCGGGCCGGAGCCCGGCCGGTCAATGACGACCAGGAAAGGCCGTCACGTGGTGGCGGTGACCTCCAGCTCGAACTCCGCGGAGACCTCCGGGTGCAGCCGGACGGACACGGTGTGCCGCCCGACGGTCTTGATCTGGTGGGCCAGCGACACCGAGCGGCGGTCCAGCTGCGGGCCGCCGGCGGCGCGCAGCGCGGCCACCACCTCGGCGGGGGTGACCGAGCCGAACAACCGACCGCTGTCGGCGGCGGCCCGGGCGGCCAATGTGACCGGAGGCCGCCCCTTGAGCGAGGCGGCAACCTCCTGGGCGTGCCCGAGGTCACGGATCTGCCGGGTATCGCGGGACTTGCGGATCGCGGCGACCTGCTTCTCCGCGCCACGGGTGGCCGGGATGGCCAGCTGGCGGGGAAGCAGGTAGTTACGGCCGTAGCCGTCTTTGACCTCGACGACGTCACCGGGCGCACCCAGGTTCGACACGTCGGCGGTGAGGATCAGCTTCATGGAATGCTCTCCTTCGCGGCAGCGCTTGATCTGGGCTCAGCGAGCCATCGCGGTGTAAGGCAGCAGAGCCACCTCGC
>Ga0137415_10001505_pt1 | contig 23154 bp, 18 predicted proteins | sample CZODoug3_1_1_16f_FD_183082 | JGI IMG/M metagenome (GOLD analysis project Ga0137415, IMG submission 183082) | Vadose zone soil fungal communities from Angelo Coast Range Reserve, California, USA - CZODoug3_1_1_16fungal (Hybrid Assembly) | ecosystem: Environmental > Terrestrial > Soil > Vadose...
TCGTTGGGCGGACCTTGATCAGCGATCAGACCATCACAGCCAGCACTCTCACCGACAACAAACTGCGTTTCGGCAACGGGTTGAGCTTCGAAGTGAACTATGCTCGTCGCATGATGAGTCTAGGATTGTTGTCCCTCGCGCTGGAAGTCCCGTTCGTGCTCAATCCCGACGAAGACTTGCACGCCGCACTGCCCAGCCAAGTACCGGAAAGCTACAAATCCTACTTCGTCACTCCTGCAGCACGACTGAACGTCTTCCCCGACCTGGCTGTTTCCCCTTGGGTCAGTGTTGGTGGCGGGGTCGGTCATTTTACCCAGAGTTCTAATTTCCTCTTTGGAGGGAAAAACACCGGCAAAACCGGAACCACCGGCGGCGTTTTCCAGGCAGGCGTGGGCCTGGATGTGCGCTTCTTTAGGAAGTTCAGCCTGCGCGGTGAACTGAGAGACTTCTGGTCGGCCGAGCCGCAAGTGAATGTGAACACCGGCAACAGCCGCCAACACAATCTCTTTGCCGGCGGGGGCATAGTCTGGCACTTCTGATCCGAAGATTGTTACGCTGACTGTTGTCGAGGCCTTTCGCTTGGCTGGTTCGGGTCGACCTGATTCGAGATCAGGCTGAGGGGATCTCGTTACCGCAGAAGAGGATCGATCTGGAGCGCGTCAGCGACGTCCGAGGAGCAATCGCCGTTGACCTACCTAGAAGGACTCGTCGGATCATCGCCCCTGATCAACGCCCACGCCGCCACTCCCGCAACCACACCTGTACCAATTCCGACTGCCACAGGCGAGTCGAGGACACCTCCGGTTGCGCTTGGGACAGTTCCACCCCCTTCACGCTTCTTACCTTTTTTGTCCTTCTGCGACTCTGATTCGTCTCGAGTGGTTTCTTGACCTTGCGCCAGGGTGGTGGTCCCATGGTCATCGCTGATGGTCAGGTCGCCCTTGCGCGCGGCGATCTGGACCCTACCGTCTACATCTCTGACGTCAAATTCGGTCAAAACACTCGCAGCCGGTGAGACGGTGACGCCACCAGCACGAGTCACCAGCGATTTCGAGGTGGAGACGGTGACGCCGCCATGCTCTAACTTGACCGCGCTGCCCTCGTACTGAACGATGGAGTCATTGAGAACCAGGACAGTTGAACCTGTCGCATTGATGTTGGCGACGGAGTCCTTATTGGTCTGTACGAGGTCGCCAGAAAAGATCGCCGAAGACCTTGGGATATTGGTGCCGTTGAGCAATGCGCTTCCATGACTGTAGAGCATGGCCGCCGGCTGGTCCGCCGCAAACAAGGCAACCGGAAAAACCACAAGCATCAGGCAACTCAGGACCTTCACGTACAGAGCCCTCATCATTGCGCGCAGCTCCACCCTTCAAGATGAACTTGCGTGATGGTAATCCGAAAGGCCTTCTCCGTCAATCGCTTCGTGCTCCTGGGGTTACTTTCGGGTCCTCTGTCTCGATCAATTCCTTGAACGATTGGCTCTGGCTGCCTGCGATGCACCCAGAGCCGAGCCTGATGGCCTACACCCTAGGTGGTTACTGATAGCCAGCGGCTTTGGACCGACGAGTCGAACCGACGCCGACGAAACTGCACCGACGAAACTACAGGACACAGGTTAGAGCGATCGGAAAGCATGGGCCACCCCCGCTCATCGTTTGGCCGGCAACCGTGCCTATTTGGCGGACTCGGTCGGGACATCGATGGTTCACCGCCCCGTATTGTTTTCACTACCAACCACAGTTCTTTACAGTTTTTCTGGCTGCCGATATCTCTCTCTGAGACGGACCAACCAATAGTTGTTACGAGATCAGAACAAAATTTATCTTGATGTTTGGATCTGGCATGCTAGCGGTATTCAGGTTCGGGTGGAGATTCTTCTCCTGGGGCGCCGGTGAGGACGCCAATCATGAAGCCAAAAGTGAAGAAGACGACAGGTCTCAATACTGGGCCGACCGAGCCCAATAAAGCAAAACAGAAAAAGCCGTACAGCCCTCCAGGTTTTAAGATTTTGACGCCCGATCAGGCCAAGCTGAAGTTAACAGAGAGAGCGTTGCCGGGCGAAGGCGCGGCATCACAACTCCTGACGGCGTCTGGCGAGAGACCGGACGGAACAAAGGAGCAGCGGCGCTCCATGCGTGGTAAAGCCAAATCGCGCACCGGAAAAGTCGCCTGAAACAGATGCCTTCGGCTGGCTCCTCAACTCCGATTTGCTTCCCGCACGACTAACATGCGCGTTTTGAGATCGGAACTGATTCGGGGGAACCAGGGCCCTGCCTAGACTAGCCCGCCTGCGCGTGCGAAAGCACGCATTCCTAGGGCATTGCCGGGGCAATGCCCCATCAGCGCTAACTTAAGGCCGGATCACTTCCGTTAGCGACCGGGGTCCTGAACTATCGTTCACTCGAAGCGCAGCGCCTCCACAGGATCCAGTCGCGACGCTTTCATCGCGGGATAAATACCAAAGAACAGGCCGACGCTCATCGATGCCGTCACAGCGGCGATGACCGACCATAGCGGCACCGCCGAGGGCAAATTTGGCAACAGCTTATTGATCAAGAAGCTGATCCCCGCTCCCAGTGAGACGCCGATGACTCCACCAGTGCCCGTCAGGGTGATGGCTTCGGTGAGGAACTGTCGGATGATGTCCCGGCGTCGAGCCCCGACGGCCTTGCGCACTCCGATTTCACGAGTGCGTTCGGTGACCGACATGAGCATGATGTTCATCACACCAACTCCGCCGATAAGGAGTCCGATGGAACTGATCACGACCACTGCAATGCCAATCGCTCCCGTGATCTGACGGAATTGGCGCGCAATCTCCTCCGAACTCGAAATCGCGAAATTATTCGGCTTATCTGTCGCCACACCTCTGCGCCGCCGGAGCAGGCCGATGATTTCGTCCTCTGCTTGGGCCTTTCTGCCTGGATAAGCTTGCGCCCCGATGTAGTGCTCGTCGTCCTGCGGGTTGTGTTTTCGGTATGCGCCGTACGGCACGACCACGACTTTGTCCGCCGATTCATCCTTGAAGAACTGGCCTTTACGCTTCTCCAGTACGCCGACGACCCGGTAGAAAGCGCCTCCGACCTCGATAGACTTGCCCAGGGGGTCTTCCGCGTGGAACAGTCCCTCAGCCAAGTCGTGACCGATTACCGTCACACTCATGTGATGCGAGTCCTCCACCTCGGTAAAGAAGCGGCCTTTCTCGGGGTTGGCGTTGTAGACCCATTCGTAGGAAGGAACCGTACCGGTAAATTGAATCCCGTAGACTTCGTTTCCCTTGTAGCGCGCCGGCACCAGGGTGAAGGGCTTTCCTGGTTCCAGTCGCGGGGAGACTTCCACAGTCACATCCTTCACGTCGGGGCACTCGTCCCGGATAGCCATAGTGTCTTCATAGGTCAGCACCTTGCGGTTGCGTTCTTCCGCCGTGAGCGTTCCCCGAAAACCGAAGTCCCAGCGAAAAACGAACAGCGTGTCGGTGCCATATTGATCGAGAAACCCGCGAATATCTTGGTCTAGGCCCACCATAATGGAAGCTACGGCAACGATGGCCATGATTCCGATGACCACTCCCAAGATCGTCAGCAGCGACCGCGTCTTGTGCTGGCGAAGAGAATCAAATGCCATTCGCGTGCTTTCGCTAATTTCGATCCGCACGGTTGAAACCTCTTTAAGGATTGTTTCAACAAGTTCCTATGTCTCAAAGCGCAGAGCCTCAATAGGATCCAGCTTGGCAGCCCGGTTCGCGGGGTACAGGCCAAAGAACAATCCCACGGCAGCCGAGACTGCAATCGACAAAATCACCGCGCCGATTGGCACCTGCGACGGCACCGGCGTGAGCATCCTTACTAGCGTGGAGAGAAGATACGCAATGGCAATGCCTGTCGCACCTCCCACGGCTGCCATCACTACGGACTCCACCAGGAATTGCATCAGGATGTCGCGTCTTCGTGCTCCCAGCGATTTGCGTACGCCAATCTCCCGGGTACGCTCCGTCACACTGGCCAACATCACATTCATGATCACCACGCCGCCGATGACCAGGAACACCGAAACCACTCCCACCATGGTCGCGGCGATGGCGCCAGTCAGGTTCTTCCATAAGCTCATAATTGTGTCGGACGCCAGAATGCCGAAATTGTCGTCGGCCTTGGGATCGAGGTGGCGGCGGCCGCGCATCATGGTGCGGGCTTCATCCTTGGTCCGCTGCATCCACTCCGGGCCGCGCGCCTGGATATTGATGGCCAGATCCAGACCCTGCCCGCGCTCGCCATACCGTTTCAAGAACGTCCGGATCGGGATGTAGACAAAGGTGTCCTGGGATTGGCCGAAGACGGCTCCAATCGGCTTGGCCACCCCCACCACCTGGAAGCCGCGGCCGTCGATATAGATCGTCTTCCCGATGGGATCGACCGTGGGAAACAGCTTTCCGGCTACTTCTTGTCCGAGGAAGGTGACCTCCGCTCTGCCTTCATTGTCCGCATCTGTTATGTAGCGGCCGGTTTCGGGTTCCTCCACATCCATGCCGGCGATGTTGGCCGTCACCCCACGGATATTAATGTCGTCCAACGCCTGTGTTCCCAGGCGGACTTTGCCGCTGGTTCGCGTCTCCAGGCCAACAGCCTGAGGCAGCCTCATGCCGTCACGCAGAGCTTCGAAGTCCTCCCAAGTGATAGTCCGGTTGCGACGCATCGCCTTGAAGAAGTCCTGCTGATTGGTGATGATGGGGAACCGCATCACGAGAAGGACATTGGATCCGAGATTGGCAACCCGATTCTCAATGTAAAGGTTCGCTCCGGTGATAACCGAAACGACCAGGATGAGCACCGACACCGACAAAGTGACGCCCAGCAGCGTCAGCGCAGAACGCAGCTTATGTGCGCGTAAAGCTGCCAGAGCCTCGAACACCGGGTCGCGGAGCACTGTGCCGTGACGCCTGAGGCGTTCTCCAACTCGCGAGCCGGCAAACTTCCGAACACTCCCCCGCGGAACGGCGGCTTCCGTCGTTGTGGGTTCGGTACGGTCCACGCTGTAATCGTATACGAGGCTAGGCCGGACATGGTTCTACGCCGAGTCCCAAACCGGGGGAGCATCCCGGCGGCTTGGAAACGTGGTGCTGCTGGGCGGATAGTCAGCAGCCCGGAAACGTCCACGAACCGTGTGTGGGAGGTTGGTATCTTCTCAAGCTTGAGCGCCTTAAGTTAGCGCTTTTAGGGCCCTGCCTCCCAACGTCAGCCTCCGAACCAGGTAGGGAGTTCAGTGAAACAGCTCTGCGCTGGCCAGCCAGCCCCGCTTGCTGCCAAGCTGGCTCTCATACCCTCCCACGGCCAACACTTGTCCGTTCGTAAGCAACGCGGAGGCATGCCCCTGGCGAGGGGTATTGAGACTCGCGGCGTTGCTGAACGTCCCGCTGGCGGGATCGTACAACTCCGCACTCGCAATCGAGCCGAAGTGGTTGCCGGCAACGATCAGGACCTGTCCGCTGCTGAGCAGATGCGCCCTGTGAAGTATGCGGGGAGTATTCAGACTTCCAGTAACGGTAAACTTCCCGGTCGCGGGGTTGTACAGTTCCGCGCTCGAAAGGTAGCCGGCATTCGCTCCATCATTCTGTCCAGCCGCCAGCAGGACATTGCCGTTCTTCAACAGAGTTGCCGACTGGCTAGAGCGTGCCGTGTGCAGGCTTCCGGTAAGCGTGAAAGTTCCGGTCGCGGGATCATACAACTCAGCGCTGGCGAGGTAGTGCGGGACGGCCGTGTAGGGGATGACGCCAGTGTAGTAGACGCCTCCTGCGATCAGGACCTTCCCGTTGCCCAGCAGGGTTAATGAGGGTCCCGCGCGGACGACGTTCAAGCTCCCGGTGGGGACAAAAGTTCCGCTGGCGGGATCGTACAGTTCCGCGCTGGAAACGGCGTTGGTTCCGTCAAACCCGCCCGTGAAAAGCACCATCCCGTTGGCCAGCAGCGCTGGAGTGTATCCGCACGCACACGATAAACTCCCCGTAACGGTGAAGGTGCCGGTCATGGGGTCGTACAGTTCGGCGCTGGAAAGAGCGGTGGAATTGTTCGTGCCGCCCGCGATCAGAACCTTCCCACTGTTCAGCAGCGTGGCGCTGTGCCCGTAGCGCCCGGTGTTTAAGCTGCCGGTCGTGCTGAAGGTGCCGGTGGCGGGATTATATAATTCCGCGCTGGTCAGCCCATACTGGACAAAAGTGCCACGGTAAGTACCACCGACTACCAAGACCTGTCCATTGTTCAGTAGCGTGGCGGTGATCGACGAGCGAGCCTGTCGCAGACTGCCGGTAAAGGACCAACTCTGCGCGCTCAGATTAAGGCTCGTACCGAACAGCAGCAAAAACAAAACCAGCCATCCACTGCATTTTGTCGCTCTCATAAAGAACTGTCCTTTCCAGGCGTCGCGAGGAATTTGGCTTTCAATCAGTCTTAATGAAACAGGGGAGTTTCGCAGGACAGGTGGGGGCGCCCGCTGCAGCCGGGCATTCATACCCGAACTGGCATGCGTATATGTCTCCGCGAAGTCAAGAATTTGTAAAGTCTTCGTAACGAAATTTGTGATCGGCGCTACGCGCGTCGCGTAGCCCGTACACTCGCCCCAGCGCGTCGGGCGCGTTCGGGATGGCCCCCGTCGGCAACGTGGAGTTGAGCGTTTCGCTCGGAACTTTACCCGGCGTCGGGCACGTTGAGAGTCGCCAACCCCGTTTCCGATGATGCCATTCTTCTGGTAGTTCTCGACGTGACTTTGGCAATTTGCCAAGCCGCTAGGCCTGCGCTGAGGCGGCGCAACCCACACGCGTCAAGGCCGTGCTGGGCTTGGTGCGGTTGTGCTTTTTCCGGATCTTGCTACTCCATGACCGCGGTGTTTCGCAAATGGAACAGCCCAAGGTCCGCCACGTTCAGAGCGGGGTGGAGGACTCGGACGATCCCCCCCGGCCCGGCTCAGCTCTGCCCGTTGAAGGCTGGCGTGTCGGCGGATGGTTCCGGTTGGTTGATCGAGTAGTTTGCAGGGGTAACCGTACTCCTCAGAGTCCTTCCGTAATCTCCAGCTGTTCCGCACCCCGGACCATACTCGGATAGGTCCATGACGCCCCAATCGCACGCGATTCAGCGGAGTCCTCGGGTTCGCCTCCCGCGCATAACTCCGGCCGTCCTCAGATCTCAAGACGGTCGCCGCAGGCAGGGCGAATTGGAGATGGTTTCCCTCACGGGTGGTCTCCTGTGCTTGCCCAAACCACTGGATCATGGTTGCCGCGTCAAGTTGATGTTCATGACTCATACGGGAGTGATACTTGGCTCGGCAGAAATGCTGAAACCCGTCTCTCGGGATTTGCAGCCATTCCGCTTTGTCGCACTCGATGGAGGCGATCAACGCAAGCTGAGAGCGGCCATTCAATGGCACTTGAGTCAGAACAGCGTTGGAGAAGAGTGGATTGACAAGCACCGAGCCGAGCCAGTTCACAGAACTTTTTTCGGTGATCTTCTCGGCTATGACGGCGAGGGAGACGACCTGCTGGGCGTGAATCGCGATCCCGAGCAGAACTGCCCGATCTGTGGCATCGCAGGGCACAATCACAGCGTAAGGACAACCAAGGAGTGCGCGCGCAAACTGATGGGCGGAGATGATCAAACGGGGAATGCGAGCGAGCCAAAGTCGAACTCCCACTTCTCAAACAGGAGCAGACCAGCGTAGACGATTCCGGCGTAAATTCCGCTAATGGCGCGTTCGCTCTGGGCGGGACTTCCAACTAGCCGCGGTGCCACGATTGAACGGTGTTTTGTTGGAATAGCAGTGAACGGAGTGATTCGACAAGCCGCCGGGGAAACAATGCCTTCCCTGAAACACTTTACGCAAGCAGATCCAGTTTGGTGTAAGAGGAGGCTGCATGCTTTTCCTGCAACTTGCCTTTCGCACTCAGTTTCGACAGCTCCAGATTGAGCGCTGCTCCGGCCAGCATGGCAATTCCGGTCGCGTTCAACCAGAGAATCATTAGTAAAACTGATGTTGCAAGCGTTATATATGCAACGTGGAAATTTGCGAATTGACGAAAACAGATCTCGAACAGAGCGGAGAAGGCGATCGAGGAGCCAACCGCAACTAGCACACCTGGCAAGGTGGCGAGGACACGTTGCCTCACGTTGGGTCCGAAGAAATAGAGCGCTTCCGCAGCGAAGAGCATCAACAATGCTGGAATCGCCCACCGGAAGTAAGGCCAGGCGAAGACCAACCACTCAGAGAGATGTAGTCGGAGGGCGAGCCATGCACCAAACCCTGGTCCGGCAAGCACGATGCCTAAGCCGAACAGCAGGAAGATCCCGCTTGTAAACGTTAATGCGAACGCCAAGAAGCGCGTGTGCCAAAACGACCTGTCATCTCCAGCATCGTAGGCAATGTTCAATGCCTCCATCGCGGCGGAAAAACCGCTCGACGCCGCCCACAACGTGCCGATGATTCCCAAAGACACAAACGTTCGTTCATGGGGAAAGACAGCGACCCTGCGAAGTAGGCCAAACACACCAAGTGGCAAAAACTGTGCAATGAAGGTTTGAGACCTGTCAAAAAGGGGGGAAGCAGGCCAATGCGCAACGGCCACAAGAGATGCAGTCAAAGCCAGAAGCAGCGAGACAACGAAGTAGCAGGTAGACCGTAAAATCAGCGACTGCAATGCCCGGTTCCGGGCGACATCAGCATAGGTCCGTTCCAGCACGTGCTTGAAACCCAGTGCGCCCCGGTCCCTCACCACAGCATCTCGCCTTTCATTCGATCTGGTCCCGATTCGTGGAAGGAGGCGTCGGTTGCTGGAGATGGATCATCTTCCAGGACGCCAGTACATTTGCGGTCTTGCCTTAGTGCCAGGCGCACAAACACCACTGACTTGCGTAGCAAGCGCCATTCCAAACCCTATTCTGCACGGAGAAGTTTTCGAGAGAGATAGGAGGCAACCTCAACTCGCACGTCTTCGTGGTGGTTAGCGGCACGCGGTACAGCTCGAAACTCAACATCAGGTCTTTTTTCGCGCGGGAGTACCGAGAACACTGTAGTGCTCTGTTGCGGTTGTTGGTGTGAGGAATCGGCGAAGCAGCGGTCACGATGCGTTTTTTACCGGGGAGCTCGACGTTATTGCCCAGGTGGAGGTTCGGAAAGGCGGTCGGCTGGAGTCGACAATAACCCCGACACGTGTGTGGAGAAATCCCCCTCTTCAGCGTCGGGATCTTCTACTCACAGCAGCATCTTGTCCTTTTGCAAGCGTAGATGCGCATTCTCACTCACCGCAGCAATACAGGACCTCTCTATCGTCTTTGGGTCCGATCCGGTAGACATTCGTTTTGCAGACCTACTTCCGGCAGAGAGTTCATGAGCCTTCTTGTGGGCAGAATCGGTGCCCAGCATTTCGCAGGGTCTTGCGCGCACAGAACGCGACACCGAGTTCCGTTGCGAATATTGCTGAATTCAAGCGAGTTGCGGCGCCGTCTACGCGCCGCGACAAGGTCTTAGATTACTTCCGTCACTGTGCTCGTCCGCTCGTCCGAATGTTATAGGAGTAGGTCTTAAGCGGCGGGTGCGATGGCGTCCGGTTGTTTAAGGTTCCAAGGCAGCAGTTCTTCCATGCGATTCACGGCGTGCTCGGCAATCGTTGCCAGCACGGTGCGCAGGCACCCTTCCCGGTCGACGCCGGGTTTGCCGAGCCGATCGCGATTTACTACCCTTGACCGGGCTGAGCTAGCAAGGGCTCCTGACACACTCTCGCCGCCGCTAACAGCCACGTAAACTCAGGCGCTGACCGCAACTTCTCCAGCAGCGGGTCATTCTCCAGTGCAGCGTATGCGCAATACTTCTGCTCAATCGCGAGTCGGATCATGTGGAGAGCAGCTTCCTTCTTGCCAGCAAATGCCAACAACGTTCCTTGGTAGTACAAAGGCTCCGGATCGCCCCCTGACGTCGTCAACGTCGCGTAATTATGTGCCAGTCGATCCAAATCCGAGGAGGGCCGCAATCCCAACACCGCTTCCATAAGATCTCGATGATAGCGGGCTGCCGTTGTCATCTTCTTAGCAGCCTCGCGTGCTTCGGTCATCTTGCCTTCGCGCAGCAGAATTGACGGCATCACATAGGTCGCCCACTCAGAACTCGAATCCAGCGCTACGAATTCTCGTGCCTTCGCCGTGTTCCCCATGTAGAGAAAAGCCCAGACACACGACCGGAATAAGTAATTTCCCGGATCCAACCGCAAGGCCGTCTCGCACTCGTACCCCGATTCTCCCATCATTCCGGCGTACCGATACACGTACGCCAGCGTGAAATGTGTCATCGCACTTTGTGGACGCCTCTTGACCAGCGCTCGCGCTTCCTCGTATGCCTTGGTGAGTTCGCCACGCTCCACCCGGTTCGTGATCAACTGTCCCGCCGCCAGGATCAGGCTCGGATCCAGGCTAAGGGCTCGCTCGTACGCCGCGTTGGACTTCTGAAACTCCTCCTCACCGCCGGTCGAATACTGGGAGTCGTAGTAGTAGCGCATGCCTAGAGCCTGCCACGCTGGTGCGTATTTCGCATCAAGCAAGATCGAACGCTCCAACAGCGCAATTGCTTCTTTGTTCGGCTTCTCGTCATGCGGGACTGCCGCACTCCGCAGATACAGATCGTATGCTTGTTGGTTGGTCGGACGCGTCGTGATCACCTCAGGCTGTCCCGTTATCCCAAGCACCGGTAGTAAGCCGTCGTGTACTTTCGTCGTGATTTGTTCTCGCATCGCAATCATGTCCAGAGACGGAGCGCTCAACCTCTCTCGCCATACGATACGGTTGTCAGCAACGTTGACTGCCTCGAGTGTGACCTCCAATTGCTTGCCTGCCTTGAGGTAGTGACCTGTAACGATCTCTGACACACCCATCTCGCGACCTGCTTGCTGAAAGTCTTGGTGTGGATCGATGTACCTACTTGTCATGGCGAATGGGCGAATTGACAAGAGCGGCTCGGAACTGAGCCTTGTCGCAATTTCATCTGGCAACGCAAGACGGAGGAAGTCCGTATCTTTGTCGGCGCTCGCGTTCTGGAACGGCAGCACGGCTACTGTGGTCGGATTTAAAACAATAAGGCTGGGGGTCTTGTCGTGTTTGGACTTCCAGAACACAACGCCGACGACGGCCCCCGCCAAGAGAATCCCTACTAGCAAGGCGATCTTTCCATAGCCCCATCCGCGCATCGCCCGAATGGGACCAGAAATTCGCGCTGACACTTTACCGACCGCGCTGGCGGTCTCTTCGCCTAGTGGGCTCGAACCTACCCTCCGTCCCGATTCTGTGTCGCGCTGGAGGCGTTGCAGATCACACCGTATTTCGGACGCGTGCTGATAACGGAGTTTGCGATCTTTTTCGAGGGCCTTGTGGATTATCTCGTCGAGCTTGGGGGGCGCATCTGAGTTCAGACGCAGAACCGGAACGGGCGCACTCTCCAGGATGGCATTAAAGAGCAGACCATTGCTTTTTCCTCGAAATGGGAGTTGACCGGTCGTCATTTCGTAAAGGACTACTCCAAACGAGAAAAGGTCCGTGCGTGCGTCAAGTTCCTTCGCCTTGACCTGTTCGGGCGACATGTATGCCACCGTCCCCAGAGCTGAACCCGGGCTGGTCAATTGCTCTTCGAGCATCGATTCTGTCTGTGTACTGGCAGCCGCGTTCTGGTCGGAGGAACCCGGAGGGGGGCCTACTTTTGCCAACCCGAAATCGAGAATCTTTGCATGCCCACGCTTCGTCATGAAAATATTGGCGGGTTTAATGTCTCGGTGCACGATGCCCTCCACATGAGCTGCATCGAGCGCCTCTGCAATCTCGATCCCCAGCGAGAGGACTGTCTCAATCTCCATGGGTCGACCCGCTATCCTATGCTTCAGGGTCATTCCGTCGAGAAACTCCATCACGATGAAGGACTGGTCCTCGTGTTTTCCGATGTCGTGAATGGTGCAGATGTTGGGGTGGTTCAGGGCAGAAGCCGCACGTGCTTCGCGGCGAAAGCGCTCGAGAGACTGTGGGTCTTGGGCTACGCCCTCTGGGAGAAACTTCAGGGCTACAAACCGACCTAGCTCTGTATCCTCAGCTTTGTAGACAACACCCATGCCGCCGCCACCGAGTCTCTCAAGGACGCGGTAATGCGAGATGGTTTGTCCGATCACATGGACACGGCTAGTCCTTTGGCGGGATCATACTATGAGGCAAGACTTGGCAAGTCAATGAGATCGCTCAAGGCTAAAGTACCGTTCCCATCGGACCGGCAAGGTGGCACGTGTAGAGCAAGCTGCACCAAGAAAACCAGCCGCGTTGAAGCCCACCATTCGGGCCGTAGTCTATAGCCGTAGTCTATAATTGCGCGCGCGCATGGCCCAGTAGAAGTCACGGCGCGCGGCGAAAGCGTGGAACTGGGTAGGCCGCAAATTCTATTTCCTACCCAGCTGGTGGGTACGAGTCGGCCGGAGGAGCTCAAGAAATAGAACCTGCTCTTCCCGACCGAACTTCCGGGTTAGAGGCGGCCAAGGAATAACTCCCGGTTTGTCGCTACTCGGAAACATCCTAGTCTCGATCCCGAAGAATACTTAGATACGTTTTGCGACACGCGCGGGACGAGCAGAGTTAAGGGCAAATTGCGGTAACGTCTACCGAACGTCGACGCGGACTTTCTGAATGGCATTATTCCCGTAGCCGAGACGATTCCACTCTGGCGAGTCGGGCTGTGTTCGGCCTGCCATATCCGTCGCTCGGGCGGAAATAACTGTGGAACCCCGCTGCTCAAGCCGAGCGAGAAGCTCCCAGCCCTGCCAGCTGTGCCGCTTCCGTTCGCTTATTAAGCGGGCGTCCTGCCAGGGACCGCCGCCAATGCTCACTTCGACCCGGGCGATAGGTGCCGCTCCGGACCATGCGACACCGCGAACAGGCAGCTCACCCTGGTCGATTTTGGTGTCCGGCTCCGGCTCGGTGATCAGGCTGCGTACTCGTTGCAGAGACACCGGCTCTCGCACCAGTTGCCCGCCACGCTGCCACTCAAAAAAGTAAGCCTCGGTCTGGTAATGACCCCTAAACGGCTCGCTGATCACGTCAATCTCGGTGAGCCATTTCACCGACGCCACGGCATACCAACTGGGAACAATGAGCCTCAGCGGGTACCCATGCTGGATCGGGAGCGACTCTCCATTCATCGCATAGGCAAGCAGCGCCTCAGACCCGCGGGCGTCGTCCATGCTCAGGCTGCGCCCGAAGCGAACTGGTTCACTACTCGCATCAAGCTTGCCGCTGTCAGCGCCACGAAACACCACCTCTCGCGCACCCCCTTTAACGCCCGCCCGGTCAAGAACCTCGAGGAGCGGCACGCCCGTCCATTCGGCTGTGCTAACTGCTCCTAAGTTCCATTGCTCCCCATTCACACGCGGGTTCAACATGGAGCGGCCATTTCCAGCGCACTCTAAGGTGACGAACCAGCTCTGCGAGGGCATTTTCACAAGGTCGCGCAAACTGAGGCTCAGGGGCCGTTCGACCAGGCCACTCACCTTGAGCCGCCAGCTTGACTGGTCCAGCTTTGGGATCTGAAAGTGGTTACGAACGTAGAATCTGGGATTCGGCATTACCACGCCGCCGATCAATGCCGGAATGGAGGTCTCGCCATTGAGCGGATGCGCACGGTGAACGACCAACCCTCCCTCGATTGCCTGCTGGCAAGCCTCTTCTGGGTCGAGAGCGGGCACGGCTGCATCGACGGCCGGCATTGCGGCTGCGCAGCCACCGCTCGCCACGACCCCCGCACACGTCGCCGCCGGGTACACGTCGAGGCTGCCTGCCATCGCGAATGGCTGCATGAACTCTCGCACCTGGGATTCGTCGCTCGACTCGACGATCATATACAGCGTGTGCTCGCCACGGACGACGGCTTCGCCCTGGATAATGACTCCGTGCTTGCGAACGTTGGGGCGGCTCAGATAATTAAGGAGGGTCGCTCCCATATACGGATCGGTGGCAGGACAACGATCCGGCTCGTGCTGGTGACGGACGATGAAGAGAGCCATGATTTTGGGGAAACCTCAATCATCAGTCCTGAGATTGGGAGAATGATGATAGGTTTAGAGATGCTAGTCAAGCGCCCACTCATCGTCTACGGAACTCACCGATCGCAACTGCTGCGAAGTAGAGTGAGGATGCTCATCTCGAAACCCGAGGCCAATTCTGGCGGTGAGTAACCACCCTTGGTGCAGCATTGTACGCGGATAGTTTCGGAATGGTCGGACACCTGGGAATAATCCTGTTCGTGGACGCTTGGGCGTTTAGCGATACGAACCCAGATCAGCGCGAACTCCGCGCCCATTGTGCGCACTTCTCCACTAACACCAGGCGGCCGATTTATTTTGTGTGCCCTTCAACATGTCGCTTGAGCGCGCCCAGAGTCCGATCGTTTTGCTTGCGGAATCCATAAAGGAGAAGAGGCAGCGCCAGACGGGAGATCCCGTGGAGATTGAATGTGAGAAGAAACCTCCGGTCTAGGAAGGTCCCACCCGCGGCATCGAGGACAAATTCTGGGTCAGTACTCGGCAACTCTTCACTTACACGATTATGCAAGGGGTAGCCCGTTATTCGACCAGAACCCGGATCCGCTAAATCTTCTGTTTCGTGCTACTTTCGAAGGCACCCGTGAAGTTCGTGAGTATCGTCTCGATTCGCAACTTGTTACGCTACCCGTTCGAGTTTCATGTCCGCTTATACTTTTTACTCCGGTAACCCGACACGGTGCACGAGCTCTTGAAACCGTGGATCGTGACGCAGGGGCTCGAATCTACGCCCCGCTTTCAGATATGTAAGTTGAGGGTCGCGCTCCTTGTAGGCCTTTTCCAGCCAGGCGAACGCCTCATTCAACTCACCCAAGGCTCCGTAGAGAATTGCGATTGAACCAGACGGCACGAGTCCTCGCTCGTGTAGACTTCTCAGTTTTGCGAGCATCCTTCGAGCTTCTTGCCGGTCGCCCGCTGTGGCATAGGCGAAACCAAGGTCCAGCATCAGGTCCGTGTCGTCGCTTCCGGCGAGTTGAAGCGCTTTTAGAAACTCTTGAATGGCCTCCTCACGCTTTCCGCTACGCAAGTATATCCAGCCCAACGTTTGGTGAGCTGGCGCAAAATGAGAATCCAATCCCAACGTTTTCTGCACTTGCCCCAGCGCCTCGTCGTAACGGTCAGTCACGAGCAACCTGCCGGCAAGAGCATTGTTGACGGGCAGCGACAACGGGTCGAGGTCGCGCGCCCGCCTGGCTTCAGAGATTCCGTCCTCAAATCGCCCAACGTACATCAGATAACCAGCGTACCAGTGGTGAATTCGGGCATCACCGGGATTTAATTGCAGGGCGCGCTTATATTCTCGCTCGGCGGTTGCCCACTCCCACTCATAAGTTTCCGCGATGAACGCCAGCGATGCGTGGGGTTCGGCCAAAGTGTCATTCAATTCGATGGCCTTCAGCGCTGCTGCCTTTGCTCGCGACAGGGCATCTTTCGAGGGGAAACCACCGCGAAATCCAAGCATGGCGTAGGCATCGGCTAAGCCGCTATACGCCAAGGCGTAGCTGGGGTTGCGGGCGATTGCGTTTTGGAAAGAGCCGATGCTTTTGCTGAGCGCGTCTTCCGTTCGCTGGTTGAAGTAGTATCGGCCCTTCAGATAATCCTCGTAGGCTTCGGAGTCGACTGGGGGTGTCGATGCCAGAGTCACCCGTTCCTGCGGGGTGAGGCTAATCTCGATTCGCTCGGCGATACTCCGGGCGACCTCCTCCTGTAGCGCGAGTAGGCTCCGAAATTCTCGCTGGTATTCTCCGGTCCAAATGTGCTCGTCAGTCGCGCCCCGAATCAACTGAGCATGGACCCGAACCTGACTGCCCTCTCGTATTACCGACCCTTCAACAATGGCGTCGACCCCCAGCGTCTTGGCAATCTCGGGAACCGAGAGCTGCGTCTTCTTGAAGTGCATCGCGGAAGTGCGGGAGATGACACGGAGGTCATGGACCTTTGCAAGCTGTCCGATAAGCTCTTCGGTCATGCCGTCGGCCAGGTATTCCTGTGACGGATCTCCGCTCAGGTTTTGCACCGGAAGCACGGCCAACGAACGAACCGCCGGGACAGCGAGAATAGCCGGGCGATTCCGCCAAAGCCGCCATCCCCAGCCGGCGATCCCGATGACGCACACTGCGATGGCCGTTACTAGCCATAAGCGTCGGCCATGAAAACGGACGGGAGCCGACGCCTGCGACTGACCTGGGACCAGGACGGCCTTTTCGCTTTCCCGCTCAGCGACAAAGCCGCTAACCGGTGCAACAAAGCGATAGCCCCGGCGTGCCAACGTCTCGATATAGCGCGGGCGGTCAGCGGAGTCATTTAATGCCGAACGCAATCGTTTGACCGCCGCGTTCAGGCTGTGTTCGAAATCGACGAACGTGTCCCGCGACCAGAGCTTTTTCTGCAGTTCCTCACGTGTCACCAACTCGCCCGGCCGGTCCAGCAGCATCTGCAGAATGGCCAGCGGCTGACCTTCCAAGCGGACACGCATTCCTTCTTTGCGGAGTTCCTTGGAGTAGGGGTTGAACTCGTAGGCGCCGAAACTTACGACGTTCGGTTTGGCTGGACTAGCCACTCTGACCGGGACTCCTGTGCTACGGCGAAGTATATCCCGGCTCCGAGGGGCACGGCAGGCATGTCATCAGACATCGGAAAGCACGACTTATCAATCACTTCCGGTGTCACCTATGTTTCACTCGCATTGCATTGACCCTCGAAGCGTTCTGGTCAATTCTCGCCGCGCTACTGATGTGGGGAGAAGCCATGACGAAGTTAATCAGGTCACAACTTCAGCGAACTTCCTGGCACTGGGCTTTGCTGATTGCCCTGTTTGTGCCGCATACGGCACTGGCCAATAGCTGGCAATTGCAAGCCGGCGCCGAGAGCCCCGACCTCGGAAGACAGGCGATAGCATTTCTGCCAAATGAAGTTTGGATTCATGCCGGCGACACCATACGTTGGACGTTTCCCACGCATGAGCGCCATACCCTTACGTTCTTGAAACCGGGCCAGACACGACCGCCTGGGTTTGGTCCCGTCTTCGGCATCCCCGTCGGATGTCCAGGGCTTACGCCTGATGGATCCAGCTTTGATGGTTCCACCTGCGTGACTACGGGAGTGCTGCTATTGGATCAAAATACGACCGACACACCATCCTATTCGGTAATGTTCCCTAGCGCTGGTAATTTCAAGTTTGTTTGCCTGATTCACGCGGACATGACCGGAGTGGTCCATGTTGTAGACCCAGCCCAGGCGCTTCCGCACGATCAGGAGTTTTATGCCCGGGAAGCCCAGAGGGAACAAGAGCTGTTGCTTGCGCACGCCCCTCGTATCGCCTACCAAGGTGAAGATGCGTCGGCCAACCATGTGGCCGCGGGTATCGGCAAAATCGTCACGACGACCGGTGCGGGTTCACAGACCGTATCTCTGATGCGCTTTGTGCGGCAGACTATAGTCGTCCGCGTCGGGGACACGGTGGAGTGGACAAGTCTAGATCCGTCAATTAACCACACCGTGACCTTTGGGACGGAGCCTGCGGACCCTCGACCGGTTTCGCCAGGTGTAACGCCGACGTTAGACGGGGCTAGGCAGGCAACAATAGGCTCACCGACTGACAGCTTGAACTCGGGATTCTTGTCTCCTGCGCCGCAGGATCGGGCAAACCTCGCCCAGTCGAATCCCGGCGTAACACGGTTTCGGGTAACGTTCACGTCGCCAGGCATTTTCAATTACATTTGTGCCGTTCACGACCAGCTCGGAATGAAAGGGACTGTAACCGTTCATCCGTAGAGGGAGTGAAATGAAGCTGCGACTTGTCTTTTTCAGTTTGATCGCCCTGTCGTTCATCGAGCAAGCCTCATTAATGTCTGGACAAGAAGTGAGACGCGTCCGAACGAAAGTGGGCCGCACTCAAGAGACATACAGGGGCGGCTTGGTTGCACCGCCCCTATCGAAACCGCGATTCGTTCTCACTGACACATCAGGTGCTCCGTTTGATTTCTGGAACAGAACTCAGGGGTCGATCACGCTCCTGTTTTTCGGCTATACCTATTGTCCCGATGAGTGTCCCATGCACATGGCGAATATCGGCACGGCTTTGAAGAAATTGCCCCCTGGTATAGCCGGTCAGGTCAAGCTCGTCTTTGTCACGACCGATCCTGCACGGGATACCCGGGTGGAGCTGCGCCGGTGGCTCGACAATTTCGATAAACGTTTTGTTGGCCTCACCGGAACCCCTGCTGCTCTCGATGCAGCCCAGAAAGCTGCCGGAGTTCCTCTGGCCCAGAAGACGGACCCGCCCAACCGCAACTATTCAGTTACCCACGCCAATTTTGTTGTCGCGTATACGAAAGACAACTTGGGCCACGTTATCTATCCAGGTGGGGTTAGTGAAGCCGATTGGATCCACGACTTGCCTCTCCTGGTAAGGGAGACTTGGAGCCACCCGTAACTCGATACAGCGGAGCACGGCAGCAAGCACCGGAAGGTCACATCGCACAAACCGATGCGTGAAGGCTACCGACTTTCGCAGAGTTTTGTTTTGGCCTTTGATCCCCCACGCTTACGCATTGGTCTAAGTGTTGTGTCGTCGTGCGCTCTCAGACCGCGGACAGTCGTCTCTGCTTCCGTTGAGAGGAACTGTGGGATGACGCTGAGAATCTCAGGAGTGAGGACCGAAATGGCCTCGTCACTACCCAGCTTCGTGACCGCGCCTACGAAGTGAAGGCCGCCGAGTCGGTCCTCGCCGTAGTGCCGAATGTAGTCGAGGAACACAAGCGGACCATACGACCAGCCGGAGAGCACTGGATGATCAAGATTGAGGCCCTGGATGACCGCGTTGACGTCGTCCGCCCACAGCTTCGACTCGTTGTAGCCGTCGAGCGGCTTGTCCGAGAGACCATGACCTCGCATATCCAGTGCGAGCAGTCGGTGGTCACCGGCTAGGCTTGAGCTCATCTGACGACTCCACTGCAGGCAACACTGCGAGGCACCATGGATGAAGACAATCGGACGACCCTGTGGATTTCCCGTCTCCACGACATGCAGCTGGACACCAGCACCGCCTGCGATTCTATGACCCTTCATCGTGGTCCTCCTGGCTAGGTACGGCCGCCGATGGCCTGGCCACAGCACGCGAGCCGCGACCAAGTGTCGTCCTGGGCGCACAGATTCTACACGCACGCCTCAGCCGTTGCAGCGGTCTCTGACGCACCTTGATGAGACCGTTTCCGCTCGGCGTACTACGATGTGGTGCACCCAACCGGAAACGACAACGACTCGGCGCTCGCAAGCATTGTTTTCGTAACGAATGAGTTGATGGGATTTCAACAAAAACGATGCCGGCTTCCAAGGAACTCCCCTCGCGCTGAACCGGTTGGTTAGGCAGCCTTGGGTTCGATGGGGACAAGTTCGTAGCCCAGGTGTTTGGCTTGCCGTTTGAGTTTTGCTTCCAACCTTTTTTCTACTGAGGTGCTCGAACGCGTCGCATGACCTCCGACTCAGTGAAGCATCGCCGCATCACCTCGTTGGGCAGGCCTTCATAGATGCAGTCGGTCACAGCACGCACTCGGGTTGCCAATTCGTCGGTGCCGTCGAGCCCGATCAGTGCATCGAGCGCGAGTAGCAGGAGCGCCGGATCGCCTGTCCTGTCCGCGACGCTCACAGCAGTCTTGGCGTCGGCGATCGCGTCGCGAGTTCGCGCGAGCGCATGCAGACCGCGCGCCCTGGTGATCAGGCCGAGCGCCTCGTACTTCGGCCGCCTCTCGCGCGACTCTGCTCGATGCTGTCGGTTGCTGTGACGATGGCCTCGTCGACGGCGTCTCGCGCCAGCGCCAGCTCGGCCCTGGCCTGAGTTAGACGGAGCTGCCACAGCCACTGGTGCCAGCCGGCGGTACTCGCTGCGGCGGCGGCAGTCTCCTCCAGCAGTCGCTCGGCTCGCCCGGGCTCGTGGAGGCGGGCGAACGTCAACAGCGAGTCAATTCCGGCGCTGACGATTGGGGGGACGAAACCTACGCCACGTGCCAGTTCGCACGCTTCCGACTGAAGCGCCTCTGCGCCTTCGAAATCAAACAAGGTCAAGTGGAGTCCAGCCGCCATCGCCGTGGCACGAGCGAGCATCGGAATAGCGCCATACTTTCGGCCGAAGTTGCGGGCTTCCTGGAATGCATTTGTGGCCTCCGCGTAGCGGCCCACGGCGGCCAGGTTCAAGCCGAGGTGCGTGAGGGAGTACATGATGAATGTGGTGTCGTGGGATGACCGTGCGGAATCCGCCGCCGCGGCGGCCAATGCCAGGGCCTCGGTCGATCGTCCGGCAAGATACAGCGTGAGCGGGCCCATCGTGTGGGCTGCTGTCACCACGCCGGGCGCACGCGATATGGACCGGCGGTCGATGTCAATGGCCGCCCCGAGATCACCATTTGCCTGTCGACAGCGTGCAAGCCAGGCCATTGCGTTCGCCGCGAGATCGGCGCGCTGCAACCGTTCCGCAAGCTGCAAAGCCTCCGTCGCGTACTGTTCGACTGGACGGACATCGAGTAGGAGGAACCATGCTCGCGCCAGAGCCAGCACGAGCTCGCACCGGCGCTCAATCTGCTGCGAATCCAGGTGATGAAGCGCCGCATCTAGTTCGCGTACTTCCAGCCTCCACTGTCCGAGCGCGCCGAAGGAGCGGGCGCGCCGTGTGTGCAGGTCGACCCGCAACCGTTCTGTATCGCGTCCTTCAGGCCTGAATTCGAGCGAGTGAAGCGCGATGTCGAACATGCGCGCCGCCTCTTCGTGCGCCAGCCCGTCAGCGGCTCGATCGCCGGCACGGATCGCGTAATCGACGGCCTTGTCGACCACGTCACCCGATGCCGCCTGCGAGAAGTGATAAGCGAGCTCGGCAAGCGGCGGGTTGGGTTTGCTTTGCGAAAGACGCTCGATTGCATCGGCGATGCGCCGATGCAATCTCACTCGACGTGGAGAGCTCAGTTCGCTGTACAGCGTCTCCCGTATCAGGGCGTGCATGAACTTAAAACGACCGCTCACTTCTAGCGACTCGCTGATTAACTGCACACGCGTTGCCTGTTCGAGCGCGTCCAGCAGCTCGCTCTCTTGCAGCTCGGCGACGGCTTCGAGGAGAGTGGCATCGAATTCGCGACCGACAATGGACGCAATGCTGAGCACTCGGTTGCACGTTTCGGTTAGTCGAGACAGCCGTTGGCCGATGACCTCTTTGATTCCCTCCGACAACCCAGGATTTCCGATCTCGATCGTCCTTCCCGTCATTTCGCTAACACTGGCGATTGCCCCCGTCTCCTTCAAGTGCTGAAGCATTTCGGTCACGAAGAACGGATTGCCATCGGTGCTGTCCATTACCACCTGCGATAGCTGTGACGGAGCATTTGCTCCGATGATTGAATTGACCAGTGCCTTGACGTGGGTGATCTTGAGCCCATGGAGCACGAGGCGCGTTGTACCCCGCTCCCGCCGCATCGTGATCAGCATCTCCGCCAGTGGGTGCGTGCGATCGAGCTCGCTCTCTCGATACGTCGCGATGATGGCCAAGGAGGCCGTACGTGCAGACCGCATCACATGCCGCAGTAGCAATAGTGTTGGCCTGTCAGCCCAGTGCAGGTCGTCGAATATGAGGAGCATCGGTCGCGCCCGCGACGCGACCGCAAGCATGCCCGCCACAGCTTCGAACAGACGGTATCGCTGTCCCTCAGGATCCATCGGCAGCGGGCTCGGAAGGTCGGGAATGAGATTGCGCAGCTCCGGGATGAACGGTGCGAGTTCGCCCCCGCCGCTGATCGCAGCCAGTTGACCTTGGAGTTCGGCCTCTGGGCAGTTGCGAAAATACCAGCTTAAACACTCGACGAAGGGCTGGTACGGCACCAGATTCTCCTCGTCACTGTACCCAATGAGGACGGTACTCCCTTCGGCAGCGCGACTGCGGGCGAATTCCAGCGAGAGTCGCGTTTTTCCGATGCCTGGCTCACCCGCGACGAGTAGCAATTGATGGCGACCATCTTTCGCACGCTGCCACACATCCTGCATCTGCACCAGTTCAGCTTCGCGTCCGACGAAATCAACCGCAGCGGTCGCAAGCAGCGACGGCGACAGCGGGATGCCCAATCGTGTGCCATCGAGGTCATCGTCGGTTGTCTCGCGAACATGTGAGATGAACCGATAACCGCGCTTCGATACCGTTTGAATATAGTCACGTCCATCGGCAGTCGAACCAAGCACCTGTCGCAGCGACGAAATGCCGCGGGTCAGGCTGCCCTCTTCCACAGCAACGCCGGACCAGACCCTATCGAGTAGATCCCGCTTTGGAAGCAAACGACCCGCGTTCCGGACGAGCTCGGCCAGCAGATCGAACACCTTCGGAGGAAGCGGGACCACCTGGGTACCGAGCAGGAGCTGGCGCTCCTGCTCATCGAGCCGATATCGATCGAAAACGAAGAGACGCTTGGGTGACATCCGAAAAATTTCCGGAATTCGTCCGATCGCGGTCAGGACTTTTTCGTACTCTTGAGCGATCTTTGCGATGCCTATTGTACCCGCTCATGCATTCGAAGGAAGCGAACGGGCAGGCGAGGAGGATCTTTATGAGCAGAATGGCGTTGACCTTTATCGCAGTCTGTGCGCTGAGTGTCATGATTCCTACGAGTGCGGTGTGCGCAGATGCGGTACTGGATTGGAACGCGTATGCGGCAAAGGCAATTGTGACCGTCGGCGGCCAGGCGCCCCCACGCGCCTTGATCCGGCTCGCGATGGTCCACCTGGCGATTTACGATGCGGTGAATGCGATCGAGGGAGCACCATTTGAGGGGTATGCCAGCGTCCCGGCCGTGAATCGTCCCGCGTCAGAAGAAGCGGCCGCAGCTACCGCCGCTCACGATGTCCTGGTGGCGCTGTTCCCCGCGCAAGCGGCTGACCTCGGCGCCCTGTACGCGGCATCACTCGCAGCACTTCCTGACGACATCGCCAAGGCAAATGGGATCACTGTCGGCCAGGAGGCGGCGAGCGCCATCTTGATCAAGCGTGCTGGGGACGGTCGCGATGCCACAGTGATCTACACGCCGGGATCGGGT
>Ga0137415_10001506_pt1 | contig 23152 bp, 22 predicted proteins | sample CZODoug3_1_1_16f_FD_183082 | JGI IMG/M metagenome (GOLD analysis project Ga0137415, IMG submission 183082) | Vadose zone soil fungal communities from Angelo Coast Range Reserve, California, USA - CZODoug3_1_1_16fungal (Hybrid Assembly) | ecosystem: Environmental > Terrestrial > Soil > Vadose...
GTGGAACTGGTAGACACACCGTCTTGAGGGGGCGGCGCCGTAAGGCGTGCGAGTTCGAATCTCGCCCTGGGCACCAAGTACTCGTAAGAACGAAGAAAAGCATCAGAATAGAGTACACCCTGCTCGGTCCGTCGCTTCTCGGCCGGGCGATTTTTTGGTACAACTCTCCAGTTCCTCTCCAGGGATTCCGGGGCGCCCTGCCCTGCGGCCCTGGAGAGTTCCCTGGAGAGTGCACTGGCCGCCAACGACCGCTCCCGTCTCTGGTTCAAGGGCACTGCACCGGTGGGCTACATCACGCCGCGCGGGAAGTACGTCATCCTCCGCAACGTCGGCGGCAAGCAGTTCGAGCGCTCCACCGGGCAGATCGACGAGACGCGCGCGATCATCGAGCTCGCCCGGTTCGAGGACGACCCGGAGAACTACAGGCCCAGCCCGCCGCCCGAGAAGGCGAAGTCGAAAGGACCACCGCCCATCTACCTCACGCCCGAACTGATCGACGAGCACGTCGAGTGGGCCAAGGGCGTGGGCAAGATCACGTCGCCGGAGTGGGAGCGCGCGAAGCGCTGGCTGCTGGAGTGGTGGATGACGAAGCTCCACCGCGTCAACCTGCGGAAGGGACCCCGCGACCAAACCTACGAGTCCGGGAAGCCGAGCCCCATCGGCCTGGACCTCGCCACGCACATCCTCGGCGCGGTGGATGAGAAGAATCCGAAGACGGGGAAGCCCGTCGTCGGCTCGCGCAAGCACCGGCTCGCCGTCATCGTCTCGTTGTACTCGTGGCTGCGCGAGAAGGCGTACAAGCTCGAACCCGACGAGGACCCCACGTTCGGTCGCGGCCTCGTTCCGACCAACAAGCCGGAGCAGGACGAGGATACGAACAAGACGATCCCGCTGAAGGACATCCTCAAGATCATCGAATACTGGAAGGCGCTGCCGGTGAAGGTGAACGGCTCCGCCGAGGCCGACGCCCGCATCGTCGCCGGACGCATCTACAGCCATGTCTGGAAGGCGCACGTCCTCGAACTGATGCTGGCGACGGCGTGGCACTTCAAGGCGGTGTGCAAGTTCGTGGACCCGCAGAACAAGCACGCGCTCATCATCGACGAGCAGCATCCCTGGTTCGACCCGGAGATCCAGAAGGAGCTTCCAGGCGGGTGCGTCGTCCGCGTGAACGAGAAGCGCGGGCTGGTGTACGTCCGAATCTCGGCCCGCGCTCGCGCCGCTGCCGAGGCCCTCCGCGCGCGCGGCAAGATCTCCGACCAGCAGCACTTCTACGCTGAGTTGCGGAAGGCGTGCGAGGCGAAGAAGGTGACCTACTTCACGCCCGGCCGCATCCGCCACACCGTGCTGACGCTGGCGAAGAACAAGGGCGAGGACACCAGGAAGGTGATGACCTTCGCCAACCACGCTGACGAGTCCACACACCGCGTCTACACGCTGCACGCCGTGCCGGCGAAGATCTGGACCGCTGTGTAGCCTCAGGCGCTCCGGGCCGTCAGACCACTCTGGCTGGCGCCCAGGACTAGAGCGACTCGAACACGGTCGCTGTACCAACCGTACCAAGTGGCCTGCCACAGTTTGATGCGCAAGCCAGCTCACCTACATCTTGCGTCGCGTTCTCACGCTGGACTGCCAAGTGCTAGTCTCGTCATGGGGCGAAGCGGTGGAAGCACCTGCCTCACTGCTGTCCGAACTGAAGCGTCGAAGAGTCTTCCGCGCCTTGGTCGCGTACGGTGTCGGAGCGTTCGCGGTCCTCCAGATCATCGAGCCGGTGATGCATGGTCTTCACTGGCCGGATGCCGTGCTGAGCTACGTCGTCGTGATCCTCGCTGTGGGTTTTCCCGTCATCGTGTGCCTTGCATGGGTCTTCGACTTGAAGGATGGCCGCTTCGAGCGGACATCGGAGCTTAGTAGCCACCGCACGCCACGCCTCGCCATCGTACTCGTTGCCATCGGGGTTGCCGCTGCCACGCCGGGGCTGGTCTACTATTTCATTCTCCCGGGCCACGGGCGATCAGCCGCAAAGCCTGTCGCATCCATAGCCGTCCTGCCGTTCGCCCAACGTCGGCGGTGACAAAGCGAATGAATACCTCGCAGACGGGATCACCGAGGAAATCATCAACGCGGTTGCGACCGTTCACGGCATTCGCGTGGCATCGCGCACTTCTGCCTTCGCGTTCAAAGGAAAACCTCTCAGCGTGCGGGAGGTCGGGGCGGCGTTGAACGTTCAAGCCGTTCTCGAGGGCAGCGTTCGCCGCGAAGGGAACGCGATGCGCATCACCGCCCAACTCGCCGATGTGGATACTGGCTACCAACTCTGGTCCGGCGAGTACGACCGGGAGCAGCAGAACCTTTTCGCGGTCGAGGAAGAACTTGCGCGTTCCATCGTGCAGACCCTCAGGCCGCAACTATCGCCTCGGGACGCTCCAGCAACGATGACGTCAACGACTAGAGATCCCGTCGCGCACGATGCGTATCTGCAAGGACGTTACTTCTGGAACAAGCGCACCGCGGACGCTCTCAAGACAGCGATCACATACTTCCAGCGAGCCATCGACAGGGATCCGCAATACGCACTCGCCTACGTCGGGATTGCTGATGCAACATCGATCCTGTGTGAGTACGGGTCAGAGCCAACGACAAACGTGCTGCCGCGTGCGAAGGCTGCGGCCCTGAAGGCTCTTGAGATCGAGCCGAGGCTCGCGGAGGCACATGCGTCGCTCGGGCTGATCAGCCAGTACGACTTCGACTGGAAGGCCGCCGAGTCCGAGACTCGACGCGCAGTGGAACTGAAGCCGGAATACCCCACTGCGCACCATTGGTATTCGTTGGTGCTCGTCAGTCTTGGTCGTACTGCCGAAGCAGTCACTGAAGCGGAACGTGCGCGGCAACTCGATCCTACGTCTCTAGTCATCAACAACATGTTGACGACGGCGCTTGTCGCCGCACGGCAGTACGACCGCGCTATCGCGAGCGCGAGAAAGACACTGGAGCTCGATCCGGGATTCCTTCTCGGCAGGCAGTGGCTGGCGAAGGCGTACCTCGGGAAGGAGATGTACGCAGAGGCGATCACAGAGTTGGAGAAGATCCGCGATTCGTCCTTAGCGGTGCCGGGTCGCTATGCAAGCGAGCTGGGTTTTGCGTATGCGATGGGAGGACATCCCGAAAAAGCGCGCGAGTTGCTTGTGGACCTCGAACGCCGGTCGCTGAAGGAGTACGTCCTTCCGACTATTCCAGCGATCATCTACATGGGGCTTGGTGACAAGGAGCGTGCTTTCGCGTGGTTCGAGAAGGGCGTGCAAGACAAGGCGTGGAAGATGCGCGAGATGAATGTTTATCCGCTATTTGACAGCCTGCGGTCTGATCCTCGCTTTCAGAGCCTCATGGATCGGATGAACGTGCCTCGGAATTGATGGCTCGGTGCGCGGTCCGCTCTTCTGCCTGACGAGCGCACTCGCCAACCGACTGTGCCCCGTGGCTTGGTACAGGCCTCGGAAATGCAGTGAAAAATTGGTGGAGGCGGCGGGAATCGAAGGAGCGGCTCGGTGTGTCCCTGCGTAGCCCTCGATGGCCCTACGGGGCCCTCTTGCCTCGGAACGACCAGGTCGTGTGGGACGCCGCGTGACCCTGCGCGGCCCGGAGATGCCCCAGCGCCTTCTGGAAGCCCTTGACGCGGTTCATTGCGCGCACCGCAACCTCGAAGACCTCGAACTCGTCCCACTGGAGCGCCGTGAGCAGCTTCAGCCACTGGTCGCGCTGAATCACCACGGCGACGTGTACCTGTTGGCGCATGGGGTGGCTCACCGACCTGACTGTGATCGCTTCCTGCTGTCTTGTGCCCGGATGGGGCGCGAGCCGATGGATCTCCAGCTTGCGGAAGTGCAAGTTCAGGTTCAGCATCATCTTCACCGGCCCAGCACCGTTGCGACGTTCCTCAAGCTCCTGGATGAAGCGCGCGTCGATCTCGTACCGGATCAAGACGGACACCTCCGAACCTGGGATTCCCCCGCTCAACCACCCAAGCCCGACTGGCACCTCAACGAGCGGCAAGTCCAAGCCTGCGTAGTCGGGGAAGTGCCCGAAGCACTCGACGAGTACGATCTCGACATCGCCCATTCCGCGCCAGATCATGTTGAAGGGGATCTCCAGCGCGCGCACCGGCCATGCTCGCGCGCCGACCGACCCGTTGATCCTCGTCTCCCAGTCCATGGTCAGCCTCCTGTCAATCGTCTAGCGCGGGGGGCTGACACTCGCCACGGGCCGCCAGAGGAGCCACCGTGGTCAAGCTGCTTGCCATGACGCGCACTGGCCCGGGACCATCCTCGCCTGGGCTGCTCCTCTCATCGGCTCCGGGTCGGTAGCACCACGAGGTCCAGAACCAACTCCTCGTCAGCGTAGGTGCCCCGCCTCCGGCTGGGCGGTGCGCCGATCACCTGCAACGCCGGGGGGGTCCCCCATCTCAAGCGCCTTCAGCGCGCCCTTCACATGGGCCTCGCGGAACGCAGTCTCGCCCACTACCCATTCGTTGACCTGGGCCACCGTGACCTTCTTGCCGGCGAAGTGCTCCGCAACGACGGCCCGTACCCGCTCGGTCGGAGGTTCTTTCTCGAACATGACCAACTGGTTCGGATCAGTCGCGTCCGAGAACCTGAACTCGCCGGACTCGTCCACCTTCCACATGGCGTCCTTCATCTTCGACATGCCGCGCAGCCTGTTGGTCGCGTAGAACAGGTAGTAGTCGATCACGTCCCGGTCGTTGCGCATCTGGAACGAGCGCGCGTACCTCGCGCCAGCGACGTTCTTGAGTTGGTGCATGTAGAGGTCGTGGAGAAAGCGCGCTCGTGCTCGCGGCTCCTTGATGGCAAGGCACTCCCGCCAGTCAGGGGTGCCGAAGAATCGATCGAAGTTCGCCTGCTGCGCTTTGTCGGGGTGGGCGAGGAACCGGTTGATCTCCTCGTACATGAAGTTGACCAGGACTTCGCAGTTCGGCGCGGCCAAGATCGTCTTCACGATCTCGAACGGCACCGCCCAGCCGAAGGGGTCGATGAAGGCGAAGGTCGGTGGCAGCTTGCCGTCGAGCAACTGCAATAGGCGACCAAAGCCCTCCTCGAAGGTGATGCCGGGCTCCAGCTTGACGCGATAGTTCTTCGGCAGCTTGAGGGCCTCCACCAATTGCTGGAGGGATTCGGCCCGTGCCCGGTCTTTCTCGACAAAGAAGAACCGCAACTGCGTCTCTGGCGGAATCCTGCCGGCAAGGGCAGCCTTGAGTGCGATGATCGGGGAGCCGTTTTCGCCTTGGGAGTACACGCCGGGACCGGCGAACCCGTCGATGTAAAGGATCTTGGGGAAACGACCCTGGCTCAAGATCGGAAGCCACGCATCGAGGTATCGCCGCAGGATGGCGTGCTTCGCCCTCGTGTGCGGTTCGAGATCCCAGATAACCGTCTTCGGCGCTGCCATGGCGGCTCCCTCGACGGTTCGAGGGTAGCGCCCGAGAGGGACCACAAGCGAAACTTTCCCTCCGGGGTCAGCAAGTTTGACGGCCGTGATAGTGGATGTCAGACGGGATGGCTATACGTCTGTTCAGGTGATGACGTGAGCGATCGTAGCGCCATCGAGTGGACCGACGCGACCTGGAACCCGTTGCGAGGCTGCACGAAGGTGTCGCCCGGGTGCAAGCACTGCTACGCGGAGACGTTCGCGGAACGATTCCGGGGCGTGCCCGGGCACCCGTACGAGTACGGCTTCGACCTGCGCCTCGTTCCCGAGAAGCTGGCCGAGCCCCTCCGGTGGAAGACCTCGCGCATGGTCTTCGTGAACAGCATGAGCGACCTCTTCCACGAGGACGTGCCAGACGACTATGTGGTGGCGGTGGCGAAGGTGATGCAGCACGCGGACTGGCACACGTTCCAGGTCCTGACCAAGCGCGCGGAGCGCCTCCGGCGGCTGCTCTCCACGAAGCTGAAGTTCGCCGCCGCGCTGCCGCACATCTGGTGGGGCGTGAGCGTCGAGGACCAGCGGTTCGGACTGCCCCGCGTTCAGCACCTGCGGGCAGCGCCTGCGCGAGTGCGGTTCCTATCCGTCGAGCCGCTGCTGGAGGACATCGGGCGCCTCGATCTCACCGGCATCTACTGGGTGATCGTCGGCGGTGAGAGCGGCGCTGGGGCGCGCCCGCTCGATCAGGAGTGGGTTGAGTCGATCCGCGACCAGTGCGAGGACCAGGGCGTGGCTTTCTTCTTCAAACAATGGGGCGGGTTCCAGAAGAAAAAGGCGGGTCGCGTGTTGGACGGCCGCACGTACGATGGCATGCCGCGCGTGAACGCTGTGGCACCGCCGGACGAGGTGGAGCGCGGGCGTCGCCTGCGGGACGCGGAACTGCTGTCGCTGAAGTTCCAGCCCAGGTCTGGTCCGCCGCTACTGAAGGTGATGCCTGCGTAGCACGCGCCAGGACATGCCCACCTGCTAGGATCTTTCCCATGATCTGCGCACTGTCTTCGGGACCCATCGCCGCGCTCGCCCTAGTGTTGGCCACTCAGGGAAGTAAGCCAAGGCGCTCCGATCCACCGTGCGCGACCCGGACGGACCTCAAGGGGGGCGTGCTTCCATCTGCGAGGTCGCGTATCGGTCTGGAACGGTAACCCGACAGTCAGGATCTGGCGCGTGGGAACGGGGCGTATCCTCGGCGTTGTCGGCGTTACCTGCGACGAACATCCTTGCGGGCCCTCCGCGATGCCCGATGCGGTGTGGATGCAGATCGACGAGGACCATAATTTGTTCGAGGACCTGACGGTTTGCCCCATAACGAAAAACGTGAAGGCTGGATGCAAATGGTCTGCATCGACTCTGCCCGAAACGTTGTCAAGCGGCCGCGCTGATCTCGCCCCACCCGCTGTCGCTTCAGCGCGACCTTGGGGGCGCGATTTGGACGCGGTGCAATGGCCAACCCGTTGGACACGGTCGGTTCCTGAGAGGAGAGGTGTGTGGAGGCGGCGGGAATCGAACGCGGATCCAACGCCCCGAAGAGTCTCATGGAATCGGATGGAGTCCTGTCGTCTCGCCGACTTGGACTCGCGCCGGGCCGGACTCATCGGCAAGGTATCCGAGAAAAGGTGTACCAACCTGTACCAAGAGGCTGTACCCCGGCCTGTGGAAGAGCCTACATAAGCCAGCGCTCCGGGCAAGACCACTCAAGCAGCCCTGTCAGACCCCGAGTGTAGAGCGGTTTCCTTGCTCGCACGACGAATGCGGGTCGAAATGGAACCGTGCGAGTGCTGGTGGACACGAACATCCTAATCCCGCTCGAAGATGCAAGCCCCTTGCTCGACGGGGCCAAGGCCGATTTCGCTCGCCTTACCGCGACCCACGGCTGGAAGGTGCTCGTCCATCCGGCTTCGTTCGATGACGTGCGGCGGGACAAGAACGTAACCCGCCGCGAGACCGTCTTATCTAAGCTCGCGAAGTACCCTCGCCTTGACCGTCCGGCAGACCCACCCGCCGACTTCCTGAAAGCCCTCGACACTACGCCGACGCAGCAAGACGCCTGTGACAACCGGCTCCTCTACGCCGTTGCAGCAAATGCCGTTGATCTCCTCGTGACCGAAGATCGGGGGATCCACGCCAAGGCCAAGCGCGTCGGATTGAGCGAGCGCGTCTATTTCGTGACGCAGTGCCTGGCGCTGATTGAACACCTGCACGGCGAGCGTAAGCGCACGCCACCCGCCGTCCAACTCGTGCCGATGCACTCACTCTCGCTGGCCGATCCCTTCTTCGACACGCTCCGCGCCGACTACGAGGGCTTCGACAGGTGGTTTGCTGCGAAGTCGCGTGAAGGCCGCGAGTGCTGGATGGTGCCCAAGCGGGGTGGCGGAATCGCGGCGCTCTGTATCTACAAGCGTGAGACTAATCCGACGCCGAAGCTGAAGGGCGATTTGCTCAAACTCTGCACCTTCAAGGTGGCGCCCGAATTCAGTGGTCACAAACTTGGCGAATTGATGCTCAAGACGGCATTCGGCCACTGCCAACAGAATGCCGTCCCCGCCGTCTTCGTCACCGCGTACCCGAAGTACGAGGCGTTGATCGGCTTGTTCAGCGAGTTTGGCTTTCAGAACGTCGAGCGGCTTGGCGACGGCGAGTTAGTGCTGGCCAAGAGCTTTGCCACCGCGCCAGCGGAGGGCGTGCTGGCGGAGGATCCGGTCGCCTACAACACGCTCTACTACCCGCACTACCTCCGGAACGAGAAGGTCAAGAAATTCGTCGTGCCAGTGATCCCGCAGTACCACACGATGCTCTTTCCCGAGTGGACCCCACAACAGGACTTCTTTCCGAGCATCGCGCCGGTCAGCAACGCTATTCGCAAGGCGTACCTGTGCAACGCCTCGACCAACCAGATTGAGCCCGGCGACTTGGCGTTCTTCTACCGATCGCAGGACGCCAAGGCCGTCACCACGGTTGCGGTGGTAGAGAAGACGCTCCGGTCGAATGAGCCGCAGCAACTCGCTGCGTTCGTTGGGAAGCGCACCGTCTACACCCTGAGCGAGATTGAAGCGATGTGCGCTGACCGCTCGGTGCTCGCGATCATCTTCCGGCAGTGCCAACACGTTGCCCGCCCGGTGACGTTCAAGCAACTGCGGTCGGATCGTATCCTCAAGAATCACGTCGAGACAATCACGGCGATCTCTAACGAGAGCGCTCAAACTCTACTGAGTGAGGCCGGGTTATGATCGTGTTTCTATCCATCCATCCGCAGCATGCCGAAGCAATCCTCAACCGTCGTAAGCGATACGAATTCCGTCGAGTGTCCCCGCGCGAAGTGACCAAGCTGATCCTATACGCCACCTCACCCGTGCAGCGTATTGTGGGCCATGCCGATGTGGCGGCGGTTCTGTCCGGTTCACCGGAGGCGATCTGGAAGCGTTGCCAGAACGGGGCCGAAATCTCGTATGATTACTTCAAGGCGTATTTCGCTGATCGCGATCAGGCGTTCGCCATGGAAGTGAAGCGAGCCGTTCGCCTTCGCCATCCAGTGGAAGTCGGAACGCTCGGCGAATTCACGGTGCCGCAGTCGTATCGCTATCTAGACGCAGCGGGGTTTGGCAGGGTGCTGGCGCGGGGCAACAGGCGCGCCGCGTAGGCGGATGTGTTTAGTCATAGCGAGGCTGCCTCAGAAAAGCGACGAAACCTCCTCATCGGGGTGCCCTAGTGTTCTTCGCCCTGTCGTCACCTGAGGGTGACGTTCACGGTAAGCTGGCGGGATGAACGCCCTCACTGCCGCCGCCGCCCGCGACGCCGCTGCGCGAGCCCGATCCGATGCCGATGCACTCGACGCTCTCGCTCGTCTGTTGGACGCCTCTGCGGCTTCGCCAACGCCGCAACCTCTGTCCCCCGCACCCCAGCCTCTCGCACAGGAATCGGGTCTCTGGACTGTCCGCGACGCGGCCAAGCACCTGAAAGTCAGCAGGTCTTGGCTCTACAGAGCAGCAGCCTGCGGTACCGTCCCGGTGGTTCGAATTGGCGCTCTGATCCGATTCGAGCCACGTCGTGTGTGCGAGGCGTTGAAGATCATCGAGCCGCGTGAGGCAGACCGGCCACGCGGGTCAAGGCGTACCTCTGCGCGGCGATTGCCAGAACCGACGCCCAGCGCGAAAGTGACACGGCAATCCACGGCTCGGTGAGCGAGCAGTGCGCGGCGCTAGGAGTAGCACCCCTGATTCCGCGAGCACAATCCGCCAACGCCATCGTCGTCTTCACGAGAAAGCCGATCCCCGAGATTCTGAGCATCGGCGTGTCGGCGTCGTGGGTTCTCGACCCTGATCGTGTTCGTCGCTGTGTTCGTCGTGTGCGTGCGGAAAAGGATGGGAGAAGACCCGGTGAGACCGACCACAGAGCCCCACGGCTCAGCGTTCTTGCTCGGGCACACTGTGGACGGGCCTTCGCGCGGGCGGGGCAGGTTGGCGGAGGTCGATCCCATCGCCCGCAACCCTACCGCTGCCGTCCGACGCCGACGAGAACGGGACCGGGTGTCATACCCCCCTGCTAGGGTGGAGTGATGCCGGTCCGCATCTACTGCGTCACCGACAAGCCTGCCTCCGCCTTCACCAAAGTGGAGCACGTCCTGCCGCAGGCGTTCGGCCGGTTCCGCAAGAACCTGACCCTCCAGGACACGGTGTGCGACGACTGCAACGAGTTCTTCGGGAACACCCTGGACCTCTACCTCGCCCGCGACACCCCGGACGGCTTCAACCGCTTCCGCCTCGGCTACCTCCCGCCCGAGGAGTACAAGCACCTGGGGAAGGCAAGCACGATGACCCACTACGTCGCGGAGGGCCCGCTCGCGGGTGCCTTCGTGAAGCAAGTCCCCGACGACGGCAAGCTGGGCGTGGAACTCCTTCCACAGATCGGGTTCGGACCGTCGCACACCGGGCCGTTCAAGTGGTTCCTCGTCTCGGCCCTCCCGACGAAGGAGCAACTTCGGGAACTGTTCGGGACGGGCCACCGGCACATGCACTTCGCGTCGGTCGAGGACAAGGACGCGGCCGTGAAGGAACTGGTGGCGCGAGGCTTGAAGTACGAGGACGCGGACCCCGGATCGCACCGGGTGAGTCGGGATCCAAGAAGGCGAGCGCGCTGGCAGGTCCACTGGCAGCGAGAGCCACGACCGCACGATCGCGCTCCGAAATCCGCCCGTTTCAATCGACAGGCAACTTCATCTTCTTCAGGAAGACCTTGAAGCGAGGGTCGTCACGGAGATTTCGAAGCAGGGGATCAGCCTTGACGTATGAGAGTGACAGATCGTGCTGATCGTATGCGCGTTCCAGCCATTCGAATGCGCGGTCGCGGTCACCGCACCAAGCATGCACCTCCGCGATGTCGTACGCCGCCTTGGAACCGTCGCGGGCAATGAGCGCATCGAGCGCCTGTTGCGATTCGGTGGCCCTCCCCAGATCGTGCTTCGCCATCGCGATGCCCGCGAGCTCGTCGGGAAACCGTTCGAATCCCGCCAGAGCCTCCGTCACCGAACCGCTGAGCAGGTCCAGGACCGCCAGTCTGGAACCGATGGGGCGATCCGGTGAGATTTCCAGGCGCCTCGTCAGCGCCGCGCGCGCGAGCCCGAGCTCGCCGGCTGACCGGTAGTATGCGGCGAGATTCTGCCAGTAGATCGTGTTGAGCGGGTCGAGGTCCCTCGCCTTGCGCCCGAACTCGATTGCCTCGCGCGTCCGGCCCATCTTCAACAGGAGAAGTGCATATTGGTTGTCAGGATTGACGTAGCTCTTCGGGAGCGTGAGTGCGCGCTCGGCGTCCGCCTGCGCACCGGGCCAATCCCACAGTACGAAATTTCTCAGGAACGCCCTCGCTACGTAACCCACGGATTCCTCGGGAGCGAGGGCGATTGCCCTTTCGGCTGCCGCGGACGCTCGGTCGCGAACCTCGGCGCTTGCACGCCCGGCGTTCACGGCAAGCTGTGTCACGGCAATCGACAAGAATCCCCAGGCGGGCGCGGAGTTCGAATCGAGCGCGATTGCGCGCTCGAAGTGTTGCAGCGATTCTTCCGTATGCAGGGCGTAGAACAACTGCCGTCCCAGTAGATACTCCGTGTACGCCTCGGTATTGCGGGTCGGCGCCCCGGCGCGAGCATTCTGGGGCGAGAGCTTCAACTTCAACGCATCGACGACATCTCTCGCGATTTCGTCCTGAACCGCGAAGACTCCCGTCAGCTCCCGCTCGTAGGTTTCCGACCAGAGGTGCATCTCGTCCTCGACCCTAACGAGCTGCGCCGTGATCCGTACACGGCTCCCGTCCTTCCGAAGGCTCCCTTCCAGCACGTTTCCGACGCGCAGTTCGCGGCCGATGTCGGCGAGCTTCGCGCTCTTCCCCTTGAAATAGAAGCACGACGTGCGGCCGGGAACGCGCAGCCCTTCGACATGCGCCAGCGCATTGAGGATCTCCTCCGCCACGCCGTCGGCGAAGTACTCCTGGTCGTGCCCAGGGCTCATGTCCACGAACGACAACACGGCGATGGAGGGCGTCACTGCCTCGGTTCCTGCGGCAGGTGCGGGCAAAGGCTTCGCGATCCCGCGCACGAAGAAGTACCAGATCGTACCGGGCGCCGCCGCCGCGACCCCGATGCCGACGAGCACCAGCCCGAGCCGCACGCCCCTCAGCTTGCCGGTCCTTGCTGGTGCCGCCCGCTCGATGCGACCTTGCTTGACATCAAAGATCGAGGCCAGCGTGACGACGAGCGGGAAGCCGAGCGCCAGCGCGACGACAACGTAGCTGAGGACCGAATCGGGCCAGTGCAGCCCGTGCATGATCGGCTCGATGATCTGGAGCACAGCGAAGGCGGCGATGCCGTACCCGACGAGCGCGCGGATGACCCGCCGCCGTTTTAACTCCGAGATGAGCGCCCCAGCTTCCACGCTCAAGCCCCCGGCGCATGTTACCGCTTCTGACCGCCGTCGGCCCGCTCCGATCCGCGCCGCCGGGCGCTCGGTGCTACCGTCGCCTCTGATGCTCCGGGTCCCCACGGTCCCGCTGATGCTGGTGGCGGGCGCGCTGACAACTCCAGCGCTCGCCCATGGTGGGGGCCTCAACGCCTGCGGCTGCCACTTCAACCATCAGACCGGGGAGTGCCACTGCCACCGTCCGAGCGGATGCGGCTGCCCCTGTGAACCTCCTGGCTGCACACAGCTTGGCGGCGTGAGCCTCGGCAGCCGGGAACCGGCTCCGCTCGTCCAAGAAGCACCCGCTCCGCTCGCCCGAGAACCAGACGCCGCATCCGAACCAGAACCCCTCGCTACCGGCGCCGCGTGCGGAGTGGAGCGTTGGGCCGTGAAGACGCTCTCGGACCCTGCCGCGCGCGGCCTGCACCGACAGACCCCGCAGCCCGCGAGCGTGGAGAAGCTCGTCTCGATCCCCGCGCCTCCCTGGAGGGCTCGCGCTCCGCGACGGGCCGCCGAGCGGCACGTCTACTCGGTGGACGCCTGCGTGGTCGGCTACAAGGGGGAGAACGATTCGGACTTCCACGTTGTGCTCCAGGGCACGAGCGGCGAGACGATGATCGTGGAGTTCCCAGACGCGGCTGGCTGCGCCCCGCGCTCCTACGCGCCCGGGCTGATGCAGCAGGCGCGGGAGGCGTTCCTGGGGCTGGTCCCCGCGACGCCCACCTCCAGCTTCCAGCAACTCCAGGAGCCGATCCCGGTGACGGTCATCGGCCCGCTGTTCTTGGACAAGATCCACGGCCAGGAGGGCGTTGCCCGGAACGGCGCCGAGATCCATCCAGTCCTGCGAGTGAAGCGGCGGGCCGGGGGTTGCGGCTGACGCACGCGCTACTGGGGCTTTTGTTCTTCGCGCGGTGCTGAGGCTCGGGCGGGCGGCGTGAACTCAAGCTGGGCGCTCGCGTCTAGCCGACCGGCATCTGCCGGATTCTCCAGCCGTCGGGGGCGAGCATTCGGATCTGGCGAACAATCCGGTCCATATCCGCCTTGCGATTTACGACAACGATCTCACCCGGCTGCCGCGCACTCTTCAATCCCAATCCCAATGCAACCCCGAGTGCAGCGTCGAGTGGTGAGAGACTGAGTCCGACGACGTAGACGCGCCGCGCAAAGCTAAAAATGATCATCGCGCGCCAGTAGGCGTTGGTGATGCGCGCGTTGTCCTCGGCGTTTCGGAAGAGCTCCTCGGGCCGCTCGCCCGGCAAGAGCATGCCGTTCGGTTCGGAAATGTCTCCGTGCAGATGGACGATCTTCACGGGCTCGTCGGCGCCCTCCAGCCACTTGTCAAGGCACAAGTCCCAGTTCGCGGTGAGGATCGCTGTCCTTCCATGGCCGGCATCAACGGCGACCTTCTCCAAGAGTTCTTCACGGACGCGGATCTCGCCCTTCGCGTGCGCCGTGCGTAACTCCTCCGCAATCGCATACTTGAGGTCGCTCATCTCTGCGCGACTTTGCTCGTCCTGTCGTGCCATCCGGCGCCGGGATTCGCTGTGGTCGCCCTTTCCGAAGCGACCCTCAAGCTCCTCATCTTTGAGCCGACCCCACGACGCGATGAGATGAGTGAAATTGCCTTGCAGACCGAACCACCAGTCCGCCACGTCGCGCCCAACCGGGTGATGGACCATCTTCTCCACGGCGCGCAGCACGGGTTCCCAGGCACCCTGCACGCACCCGGCACCGAACACGTAGACAATGTCGATGGCCATCTCACCCTCCAAGCGTTACTTCCCCGACTTCTTGGCTGCGACGACCGCGATCCTTGAACAGTTCAACTCGACCTCACTAACTCGTGGGAGTCCTCCATTCCCTTGGTGTTCTGCGCGTAGGCGACGAGTTCCACAGCGCGCATCCGCTCGCTCGGGGCGATAGGCTTCCAGATACGAACGCCCGATGCGACCTCGACGATGTGGTGATTTTTTCGTGCTCGTGTGCAGCCGAACGTTGAACCTCGTGACCTCCGTCACCTGATCCACTTCGATGTCCACGTCATCGCCCCTGCGCTCCACCTTCAAGCCGTCTTCCGGCCGATATTCGGCGGCGATGACCCAGAAGGGACAGATCCGCCCCACGGTGATCGTGGTCAGACTGCACCAGACGGACCCCGGCCTTGGCACGTCGAAGACCTCCCACCGCCTGCAATAGAGCTTGCGCACGAACACCGCGCCGCCGAGAGCCTCCGGGTCGCGGTCGGCCCATTCGAGCGTAAGTACGTCACGATCCGCGAACGGCGGCGTCGGGGCACCTACGGCAGCCGCTACCAGCACGAGCGTACGGATCCTGGTCATTGGATTCTCCACGAGTCGATCTTGGGGCCGGAGGACACGACGCGCCGGGCCGCCTCGACTTACTTCAGCATCACCTTGGACCTTCCGGGACCGTTGCTCAGAAGTCTCAAGAGGTTCTTCCCGTCCGCCCAGATCGCGTATTCCAGTTCGCCCTCCTCGATTTGCGCCTCGGACGCGCTGGCGGCGAGCATCCGTGCTCGGGTGCTCGTGGTCCACTTCCGAGCCCGCGTGACGAAACCACGCTCGCCTCGCTCCGCGAAGTACTGGAGGGCCATGATTACGGTCACGGCCAAGGCTCCGAGCGCCGCCAGTGCAGACCACAACGCCGACCACGCGGCTGAGTCCATGATCGATTCTACTTCGCACGGCGGGGCGTCGCCCGCGCCGGATGTCCATTGGGGCGGGCTGTCTGGTACGTGCGCGGCGAACAGATCGGCGAGCGCGGGCACTTCCACTGCCGCCGGCCGGGTACGGATTCTTAGAGGAGGAGTGGACGCCGGGGATGGAGACGGGGCTGGCGACGATTCCATCGACCTTATGACCGAATTGACATCTGACGCGGACGGCCACGATCCTCTCGGTCATGTCGGTCACCGAGGCGGACAAAGAGGCCCTGCTAGAGCGAGTCCCCCCAGAGGGTCGCGGTGTTGGGAACGGCACGCTGATGCAGTTACTTGGCTGGCCGGAAGAGAAGTATCTCGCAGTCCGCGATTCGATGATCGAGGCGGGCATCCTCGCTCGGGGTCCAGGCAGGGGTGGCAGCGTCAAGAGATCGGGTGCCGCCAACGAGGAGAAGGAGTTCTTGGAGCACATCCCGAAGGACGGCAGCACCGTCGGCAATTCGGTCCTTCAGCGGGCGTTGGGATGGAACGAAGAACGGTACTACGCAGTTCGTGATCGACTGATCGACGAAGGCGTGCTTGCCCGGGGCCGAGGTCGCGGCGGGACGGTGCGGCTCGTTCAGGTCGAAGCAAGGGCTGGCGAGCCAAGGCCAAGGGTGGCGGCGCGGCCTACGGCGCCGCGCGCGCCAGATGACCGAGAGGCCGCGCTCTACACCCCTATCGCGCACGTTCTGGACGATGAGTGGGCCAAGGACCGACGCTTCCGCTGGTGGAAAGTGGAAGAGACTGCGAAGCAAGGCCGAAGAGAGACTGGTGGTCGGTGGACTCGCCCGGATCTCGCGGTCATCTCGCTGAATAAGTTCCCATATCTGCCGGGCTCGTACCTGGATGTGTGGACGTTCGAGGTCAAGACGATTGATGGAATCGACGTGACTGCTGTCTATGAGGCCCTCGCCCATGGGCGAGCGGCAACAAGAGCCTATGTGCTGGTGAAGGTGCCCGAGGAACTCACGGACGATCAGAAGGAGCGACTGGAGACGGTAGAGGCGGAGGCAGCGCGCCATAAGATCGGCGTATACAGGATAGTTGACCCCGCTGACTTCTCGACGTGGGAGGAAACAGTCGAGGCGTCGCGCCTCGCAACGGATCCTGAGTCCCTAAACGAGTTCATCGGCAATCAGTTCTCGTCTGATGTTCAATCGGACCTACTGTTGCAGATCCGGTGATCCGGGAGCGGCTCGCGGTCGGTCGTTCGGCTTCAGGAAGGCGCCGCGCGGGCACGCCGGAGCTTCGGCCGTGGACCGCAGTGACCTTCCCCGAACTCAACGAGAAGTCCCCATGCCCAAGAAGCAAAGGGAGTACAAGGTGTACTTGAGTCTCCAGGTTCCGCTGCCTTGCGGCGACCGCGTGTACGTCGCGCATGGAGATGACAAGAAGTGGCATTGGTCGGAGCAAACGCCGACGTTTCCACTCGCGTCGGACGCACCAGTAGCTCCCGCCGGACTTCAGAGATACGTGGACGTGAGGTTTGCCGTCACGGCCTGCAATGCTCTCCTCAAGGACACGGGACAAAGCTTCGTGATCAAGAAGGGGCTCAAGTTCTCCTGCCCGAAGTGCGGCGCGAAGTTCTCCACTAGCGGAGAATGAAGCCTTGCGGGTGCTGGCCGACACCGAATATGGAGTCTCGTCCTCCAGCGCTTGAAGTACGCTCCGCGAATCGAAATCGCGGGGCTACGCGCTCGCTCTCCAACGCGAGCAGGCCGAAGACCATATAATCGACGCGCCGGAGCGGCTCGAAGAAATCCGCTCCGTTGCAGCTTTGCCAGCGAGGTGGCCGCTGGTGTGAGCCATTGAAATGGCGCGACCGCCTCAAGGGATCTGCGAAGCTCTGGTCGCGCTGGAGGGACTGAAGTAGATCGTGGCCGTCATCTGAGCCAAGTCATCGGGCGTCGATCCGTACCCACGGAGATGGAACTGCTCCCGGATGCGAGCGTAGACTTGGTATGGCTCCAACTCGCGGTGCGTTAGAAGGATCACTCGCTGTCGCCGGTCCGAGTTCAACTTGCGGGCGTTCTCGATCTCCTCTGGAGTGAATGGTGCAAGCTTGACCAGCAATACGTATGCGTCGAACCGATTCGTAGGAAGGGCGTCAGCTACGCGACGAAGATGATCGATGTCAGCGGCATCGATGGCACCCAGATCCTTGCACTCAGCTAGTAGAATCGCGGTCCGTTCCGTGAAGGGCTGCTCGGTCGCCCAGAGAAAGTCCACCTCGCACCGGCAGTGCCCCTCCTGATCTTCAAACTCCAGTTCCAGCGACGGCGAGTAGAAGCACCTGCTTCCCGCACGATCAAGGCAGGTGTCCAACTGCTGGAGCGCCAGGGCCACAGGAATCGCCCCCTGCGCATCCGTCTGATGACCAAGCAATCCTGAGCGGCGGTAGTGCCACTGCGAGTCCACGAGTTGGCGAGTGGCATCATAGCCCTCGCCGCAAAGCTCGCAGACCAATTGTTGCTTGAGGGCATCGAGGGCCACCCAGCTTGGGAGGCGGCAGACTGGGCAAAGCAGCTTGGCTCCGATCCTAAAGAGTCCTTTAGCGACAAGATGACCGAACACGTCGCCTGGGGTTAGTTCCTTCCCAACACGTTTGCCCTCGATGAACAAGTCATCGATGTTGCCGAACGAGGCAGAGGGAGCGTCGAGGTCGCGGTTCGCGATGAGTTGTACGGCTCCCTTGCGCGTGAATGTCGATGTCGTGCCATGAGCTCGGATGAGACGCCTCACACCAGGGATCTTGAACGCCCGCGCTCCCTGGAGTCCACCGACCCGCTTGACAAGCTGCCGAAGGATTAGACCAGCGGGACCTATTTTTGAGCGACACTTCGCCATCTCAAGCACCCGCTCAGTGAGGTCGCTGACCTGAAGCGCGCTCAACCACGCATCTGAATCGCAGGCGTCGATCACAAGACCGATGCGCTTCGGCTCAACTCGCAACTTGTTGTACTCGCCGCACATCTCGCGCGCATAGAACTCGTTTAGCTCAGGAACGTACGGCAAGTCGAACGTGTGGTACTCGTTCCGAATTAGCGCGCTGAAGAATCTCACCGAGGCGACGAGATGCTGAGTGTGGAACCAGAAGTCTGCTGAGAACGGCTTTTCGGGCAGCGCGAACGAGATCCTCGGTCGCCTCTCGTCTCCTCCCAGCACGCCCAGAGTGGAGACGCTCTCAAAGCACATCATTGGAACTCGAACATTCAGGCCGTTCCAGATTCCGTCACTCACCGGTTTCACAGCGGCCCGCATCCCTTGGAACACGCTGAGGACTTCTTCCGGCGCTCGACGCGACCACAAGCCGACGGCGCCCTCGGGGTCGCGGCGGCTAGAAAGCAGTTGTCGTGAAGTCTCTTCCCAGGCTGGAATCAACTCGGCGTAGCGACCCAAGTGACGCGGATCGACAAACCAGAGAGGAATATTGGCCGCCCGCAAGTTCCAGTGGCAGACCAAATCGTCGAGGTTGCCCGCATCGCCTAGAAAAAAGCCGGCAGTCTGCCATCCCCAGCCCGCCTCAACGCTGTAGTGACGTTCAAGGCCATACCCTGAGAAATATGGGATCGAAGCATGGTTCAGGGCTTCGCCCGAGATCGCGGAACTCTCCTCGAAGGTGTGTTCGGTGGCCTCGGCCGCCTCGATCAACGTTTGTCGTAAGTCCCGACCGACCTCGTCTGCCGCCGGATAGTCACCGAATTGCACGAGAAGCACATCAGTCAGAGGGTCGGTTGGGTGCCATCGGTAAAGCCGTACGCCAGATTCCTTGATCTGCTGCCACTCAGGCTTTTCGCGCAGATGTGTGAACGCATTGAAGACATCGAGCAACCGCGACCTCTTCGCTTTACCATGCTCTTCGACAAACAGTGGACCGTGGAAGAATGGATTGCGAAGATGAAGGAATCCCGCTTCCAGTTGCTTCGCGGTTGCCTCGTCACACAAAGGCCAGACGACATCGACTCGGAACAGTTCGACAAGCTGCCGCATCTCCTCGTCGCGGTCTGCGAAGACAATCGGGTTGAAGCGTCCGCCCCACAAGGCATAGGAGAGCCTGACGGCCCTGCGAAACCCCTCAATGTCTCCGGAACGAATCGCCCACGCGAGTCGCAGCGGCCTGTAGCAAATGTCAACTCGGGCGGTATCCATCTCTTCCAACTCCCACTGGTGACTCGCTGGGGCAAGTGCTTCGCAAAGATTGAACTAGAACAGCCCTGTGCCGAGGATGCCGCTCGGCAGCGGAACGGCTCCGAAGAAGGCCGACCACTCCGTCTTCATGTCCGGCACGACGTTGTTCGAGCCCTTCCGGACCAACACAGTGTTCTCGTGGGTCTGGTAGGGGCGCTCGTGTTGCTTTCCCCGTCTCACATCGACAACTCCGACCGGCTCGCCGTGAATCTCAAGCAAGTGAACGGAGAACTGCGGAACCGGTTTGCATTTGTCGTTGATCAGCTTGCTGGCCCAGTCGCGGAAGCGCTTCTCTGGATCTCTGCCCGACTTGTCCGGCGGCAGCGCCCCCGTCATTTTGCCGCGCCCAAGCAGGTTACGGTGATCATCGACACCGAAGAGGATTCGGCCACCTTGGGTGTTTGCGAACGCAATCACTGTCTCAACAACCTCGCGCTGCTTCAGGTCGCCGGGTTCGATGAAGGGCTTGAACTCCACCTGCTCGTTTTCTCCCCCTGTCAGATCGCGGCGTACTTGATCTGCGAGGGGGCTGACCTCTGGCTGGTCCTGCATCGTCCGGTATGCTTGGTTCAAGATCGTCTCACCCAGCCTCGCACCAGAAGAGTGAATCAGGGACAGCCACACGCCCCCAGCATCATCGGGGACCTTCAAGCGAACCTGAGTCTCCGGCGCACGAACGGACTCGTATTGTCGTTGGTACGTGTCGAGGAACACGGCGTGCAGTTCAAGGTCTTGGCGGTCACAGTTCGCGGCTACCGAGACGATGACGTGGTCGTGCTCCCACTTCGCATCGGAGATCCGGGCACGAGTGTCGGGCAAGATCGTGAGTAACTCGTTCATATGCGGAGCGTCCGAACCTGACGCGAGCACGCGGTCATACACCCACTCCGACACAGCCGACCGAGTGCTTTGATACGGGGGTAGCCCGAACGCCACGACCGGCTCGTTGTTGACTGTGGGCCTCGGCCCCTCATGGTGCCATGCCGTCTTGAAGGTCAACTCCGCCCACGGCGTGAGGCGAGGCCAAAACGAATGAACGGCGCGCTCGCTGTAGGTGCCCCCGAAGCGCCCGCGTACCTGTTGGCCCGCAACGGAGGCGGCGCCTTCGAGCAGCAGCGCCAGTCGTTCAAGGGCTGGTTCAGGTCCCGCGATCCACTCTTCCGCGAGCACCATCGCGGGGTACAAGAAGGCACCTCTGGCCGGCACAACTTCGTCACAGAATACAATCTTGCCAGTCGCGAACATGAGCCCGTTCCCCTCTACTGCGATGAGGGCCACGGTAAAAGCTGCCCCGGCGGGCACACGGTGCCGGTTGCGGATCTCGGTGCGAAGACACTCCAGGAAGTCTGCTTGGGACTTGAAGCTCTGCATTGAACCTCCTCTCCGTTCTTTCTACCGGAGGTATCTGACAAACAGCGACGACCGCCGGCGGTGCGATGACTAACTGTTATGGTCGTGAAGCGCAGCCTCTGCCTTGCGGACGCACTAGCTCAACTTGGCCACCCAGTGATCAATGAACCCCTTCTGATCGTCGAAGTAGTTCTCTACGGCTGACTTGTAGAGGTCGTTGCCCACTGCGTCCCATTGGTCATGCTGTGCCTTGACCTGCCAGTACTTCCGCATGCGTCCGTGAATGAAGGCTAGGATTTCTCGCCAAGTGAGTGGGACACACTCGGAGGGGAGGCTTCCACTTGGTGGAATCTCCGAACCAACAGCAAACATCTTCACCACGGTTCTATCGGAACTTGCTTTCCCGGTTTCGTAGAGCCCGCCAGCAATTGACTCGATCTCATGCTCAGGGAACGCCCCGACCGCACGTAGAACGCGCTGCATGTTCCCCTTGGATCGTTCCGTCCACGGGCCGTTCACTGCGCACTGACTGGTTTTGACCTCTACAAGGATGATCAGGGTCCGTCCGTCACGGGGTTCGCACAAGGCTGGATGATCCTCGAAGGGAGTTCCAGACTCAAGGCGTTCTGCTCGATGGGGAAATCGAACGCCGAGGACATCAAGATCCGTTCGCTGAGATCCTCTCGGGCTGTCGGGATGGACGATGAAGTTCTGGATGATCGCACACCCGTTCAGGCGGAAGAACCAGGAGGCTAGCTGCTCCGAAGTGCTCATGTGGGCCCCATGTGATACCCAAGGTCATCTGATCGCTGTGGCACCAGCCGCCTCCACCCGCGCATCTGGGCGACCTGAAGTCTGGCAAGCCGAGGTTACTCCAGTCCGGCAACCCAGCCCAGGAACGCGGCTGCTGCTTCGCGAAATTCCTGCCGGTAGCCCCTCCCGCAAACGCGAGCACGCGCGCCGCATTCGCGACGATCCGTATGGGGAAGAGACTGGTTCAGCTACCGGGTATTTCACAGCTACCGCGCGCGGCTTGACTCGCATCCCCGCGGGTACAAGGCTCTCCGTATGAGCACACTCGAAGACGCCATCGCCCTCGCGGTGGAAACCCATCGCGGCCAGAAGGACAAGGCCGGCGAGCCGTACATCCTGCATCCGCTCCGCGTCATGCTTCGTCTAGCTTGGGATGCTCCCGAGGCAGCGAAGATCGCGGCGGTCCTGCACGATGTCGTGGAGGATAGCGACGGCAAGGTGACTGTCGCGGAACTCGGGCGCCTTGGGTACGCCCAAGAAGTCATCGAGGCCGTTGAACTGCTCTCGCGGCGGTCGGGCGACACCTACGAGCAATTCATCGAGCGACTGTTGCCGAACCCCATCGCGCGGATGGTGAAACGGGCTGATCTCGAAGACAACATGGACGTGCGCCGTATGCCTTCCGTGGGCGAGCGAGAACGGGAACGTCTTGCCCGATACCGAGCGGCCTGGGCGCGCGTGGTACAGGCGGGCTAAGCAGCGCGGCCTCGGTTCAGTACACGAAGGGCTCAACGGGGATGTCTCTTTCGCGCAGGAGCCGCTCCAACTCGTACGACCGGGTGCCTGACCATTTCCCTTCAGCAGTGTCAGGATTTCATCGCCGGGCTTGCCACCCAGTAGATGGAGAAGACGCGGTACATGCTCGGCCTTGATCGTCTGGAACCACTCGTACTCGCCATCGTCGCTGACGATGGCGGTCGAGGGGCCGAGATCCTGCCCATCGATGTGCAAACAGCCATCGTCGTCGAGATAGGCCCAGAGATGGCGAGAGTCGCGGCCTTGTCGCTCCTCACGGAGCGTAACCGTCGTACCTGTCCGGGTTGCCTCGGCTTCACATAGCGCCATCTCCCGACCATCCCGCTCACGCCGGTGCTGCCTTTCCGGGACTAATACTCGCCGCCACCTCCGGTCCCAAGAAGTCGCTCCGAATCCACTGGATCGTCTCGTCCAGCCTCTCCTTCGTTGCCCAGTCTACGAGCTTCTGGACGCAGCCAGCAGCGTCGAGGTTGAACTCCTCCGGCAGCACGGGGTCGAGCCGCTTGAAGCGTGGGCCCAGGATCGCGTTGCACTGGTAGCTGGCGACGCCCATCGTGCCCTCGATCAGTATGTCGATCAGCTTCTTGCCCCACTCGATGACGCCCCAATCGTGGTCACCGACGACCCATTTGCAGTTCCGTCCGGTCCCGACAGACAGCATGCGCACCTGGAACAGACTCTTCCCCGCCCCTTTCGTCGTGTCCGGGTTGATCGCGAGCGCCAGCGCGGCCATGGCCGGGTTGTTCACTGCCACCCCGCCATCGATGTAGTTGCTCGATGTCGGGAAGTAGATCGGTGCAGCCGCAGTTCGGAGGCCCACCTCGACCGCGACCTCGTGGCCGTCCGAGTCCTCATTCGGCAGGTTGTGGAAGAACTTCATCTTCCA
>Ga0137415_10001507_pt1 | contig 23131 bp, 15 predicted proteins | sample CZODoug3_1_1_16f_FD_183082 | JGI IMG/M metagenome (GOLD analysis project Ga0137415, IMG submission 183082) | Vadose zone soil fungal communities from Angelo Coast Range Reserve, California, USA - CZODoug3_1_1_16fungal (Hybrid Assembly) | ecosystem: Environmental > Terrestrial > Soil > Vadose...
AAGCCGTAACGCAAGTCCTGAGTAAAGTCATCCAAGACGCTTCCGCCGCGAGCGTCCCGGCACTGCTGTTCGATCTGAGTGGAGGCGACTCCGAAGAATAGGCTTTTCATAAATCGCGTGACGGTCGCGGCGGCGATCACTCCTATCACGAGACCAGCAACAGCGAGTTTTGCCCCGTCTTTTACCACGAGCTTCACCACTTCACGTGGATGTGCTCCCAGTGCCATCCGGATGCCGATCTCGTGCGTTCGTTGGGCGACAGAATAATGGAGTAGGCCATAGATACCAACACCGGCAAGGAGTAGGGCTACAAGGGAGAATATGGTGAGGAGCGTGGTCTGAAAGCGACGGGGCGAGAGTTGTTCCGAGAGTTGCTGTTCCATCGTTGTCACCGATGAAAGGATCGCAGTGTGATCGATCTCGCGAACAACTGATCGGAGTGGCTGCGCGAGCGCTCCGGGGGCGCCGATGAACCGGACAACGAGGTCCGAAGTCCTATATCCATCAATCGCCTGTGTGTATGGCTCGTAGACGTGCGGAATCGGTCCTCTCTCAAGTCCGCTACGGCGCATATCCCGGATAATCCCCACTACTGTGAGCCAATCATCGCTCTTTCCGCGTGGGTCCTGGCCTTTGAACCGCTTGCCGATCGCATTCTCGTTGGGCCAGTAGCGACGAGCCATACTCTCATCGATAATCGCAACTAACGGGGAATTCGGACCGTCCTGCGCGGTGAAATAGCGGCCTCGCAGGAACTGCACTCCCATGGCTTGAAAATAATCTCCACGAACCGCCGCCCAACGCAACGGAGTCCAGCGTTCTTTAGGCTCCGAAGTGCGTCCTTCCACACTCCGCAGGCCGAGATTGTAGAGATTCCCTAAATCAAACAAGCTATCGACGGCGCCTGCGGCTTGGACACCTGGAAGCCCCCGCGCGCGTTCGAGCACCGTGCCGTACAGATCATTCGTCCGCTCAGGTGTAGCCCCTGGAACGCTGATGTTCATGGTCAGGATCTGTTCGGGCTGAAATCCAGGATCAACCGCCTCCACCGCTAGAAAACTACGAACCAGCAGACCAGCGCCGGTGAGCAAGACGGTTGCGACTGCGAATTCCGCAACTACAAGGAAACCATGCGTGCGTTTCAACACAATGCTCGCTGCGATCCCTTTGCCAAATGAGTTCAGTGGCTCAATCGTTCCGGAGATTTTCCATGCCGGAACGAGCCCAAAAAGCACAGCCGCGAGAAATGAGATTCCCAAGGTGAAGGCGAGAACTCCACCATCCACACCGGCCTCATGGAGCCTCGGAATATCGGCAGGCGCGAGTGCGACCAAGCTGCGAACACCCAAGGGTACAAGCATCAGACCTAGACCCCCGGAAAACGAGGCGAGGAGCACGCTCTCCGTGAATAGCTGGCGAACAAGTCGGCCACGGTTCGCCCCTAATGCAGCACGAACCGCGATCTCGCGTTCCCGGCGTGCGCCGCGAGCGAGGAGCAGGTTTGCCACGTTACTGCAGGCGATCAGCAACACGAATCCCACGGCAGTGAAAAGCACAATGAACGCCAGCCGTGTGTTTCCACTGAGAGTTACCCGAAGGGGGAGGAGACTAACAGCCTCACCCCGGTTTGGATCGTTGTCCGCCTGACGGAGTCTGGCAAAGATAGTGCCTAGTTCGATCTGCGCCTGCCGTAGATCGACTCCCCGTTTCAGACGGCCAATAGCTTGCCACCTTTGGTAGAACCCACTTGAGTTGCCAGGGTTGGTGGTCGTGAGGGCAGGATCTCCCCAAAAATGGTTGGTCGTGATGGGCGCCCAGAATTGCTGGTCTCTCGCAGGAAATTGGAATGTTGCCGGCATAACACCGATAACTTGAAAACTGAAACCATCGATCTGCAATGTCTTGCCGACAACATCGGGTGAGGGCCCGAACTGGTTCATCCAAAGACCGTGGCTCAGCACGACGACACGATCTTTCCGCTTTTCCTCCTGAGCAGTAAAAACACGACCAAGAATCGGCGGCACTCCCATCAGAGGAAACAGATTTGCAGAGGTGAACGCGGCTTGAACGGATAGAGGTCCAGTCGCGCCGGCTAGCGTCACCCGCGAAAATCCGCTGTCACGGTAGTACGTGGCAATGTCTTGAAGGGTCTGATTCTCTGATTTGAGAGATTCGAGATCCTTGTAGAGGAAGCCACCGTCTTCCGAATCCTGGGAGTCGGCAAGGAGAACGAGCCTGTTAGGATCTCGGTACGGGAGGGAGCGGAGAACGACAGCCTCGATCACACTAAAAATAGAAGTGTTCGCACCGATACCAATCGCGAGACTGATGACTGCGATCGCCGTGAATCCTGGCGATCTAGCCAATGAACGCAAACCGTAGTGGATATCCTGGAACAGCGAAGCCATTGCAGTTCCTCGGGCAATGTCCTGAGACAACTTCACTTGCTAGGCCAACCACGAAGAGCACTCAGACTGCCAGTCCGGCTAGTGTAAATCACTGACTACAAGGGAAATGGAAACTAGCCAACGGCGTCGAACTGAGTGACTGTGTTCATTCGCGGAAGAGGCTGTCCGAAAGTGAACAATCAGCCGGGCAGCGGACGCCCAAATGCTTTTTGATCACAAAAACACGAGCTGGGGGCGTCTGATCGACGCCCCTCCGGACGACATTCTCAAAGCGATTCCAAGAACGCCAGCAGGCGATCGTTCGCACGGAATCGACGGAATCGCGTGCCGATCGGTGCGACCTTCGCCAGCGCCTTCTCCTTCATGGCAAGATTCGCGTGCACATAGACATTCGTGGTCTCGATGCTCTCGTGTCCCAGCCATAGCGCGATCACGGCGATGTCAACGCCAGACTGCAGCAACGCCATCGCCCTACCGTGGCGGATGACGTGAGGTGACACTCGCTTCTTCTTAAGAGCGGTGCAGCGCAAGGATGCTTGCTCGACGCGCTCCGGATCTTCAAGCACCCAATCCTCCAATCGATGTCTGCAAGTGCGATGTTGGCGACCTCCTCGGTACGAAGCCCGAGACGCAGGAGAAGCAGCAATAGTGCCCTGTCACGGAGGTTGCGGGCCTCCGACCTTCACTGGCTGACCAAAGCGCCCGCACCTGTTCCCGCGAGAGTCCGCGCGGCAAAGAAATGTGTTTCCGAGTGGCAATCGACGGCAACGCGGCGTGCCAGCCCCGAGGGACGTGACCTTCGCGGGACAAATAGCGGACCAAGCTGCGGAGGATCATCAACCAAGTTGTCTGAGTCCCCCGATTGTGCAACCGCGCGAACCCGGTCGTCAGAAAACTGAGCGAAATCATTGAAGCGGATCTTATTCCAGTCAACGTCCCCACTGGGGAACCGCGACGACAGAAGCATGTGGACAACGTGGTGGTGGAGGTTGCGAGTGGAGCGTGATAGACCACGCGCCGTTAGCAGGTAGGCATCGTACTTGGACTCAACATCTGAGATGGACAAATCATTCTTGGTCGGACTCGGCATGCATCTTCTCCATCCGGCTGGTTGCCGGTGCGGAGGAGTGTGCACGCACTATGTCAATCACCGCAACGCCATCAGGCAGTGTTCACGCGAATCGCGAAAAGAGCGGAAGGCCAAGTTCACATAGTCCGAGCGATGACATGACATTCCTATGTTGTCAGCAAGATAGGAAACTGTAGTGGCGGAATCGTCCCATGACGGCAAGATAGTGGACAAGTACTTCGCTTCGTCCTGACTTCAGGGATTCCACGAGATAGTCGACTGCCTCTTTTGTTCTCTGGTTGACTTCGTCGAGCTTCATGATTTTGTCTTCAGTTCTGCCGTCTCCGGCCGTTTTTGTTATTCACCATCGCCACAGCGACAAAAACGGACGGAGACGTCAGAACAGGCGCGGAAGCCGCGAAGGGTGGCAGGGCGCGCGAGTGGAAGCGCGGGACGTGCCAAACTGCTTTTCCTTTTAGTTTGGCGCGATACCGGCGCAGGCCCGAAGCAACCGTTCGAGCCCGTTCAAGGGCGCACATCCGACAAGGCTGGAGAAACCGAAGCGGAAAGTCCGGACAAGGTGGAGCGCGGGCAAAAATTGTGACAGGACGGACGAAGATACGGGAGGACGGTTTAGCTCAGCGACCCGCCAGGATCGAGGCTACGGAGACCTCGTCAATACCCTTCACAGGTCCCGCTGGGCGAGACGAATGGAATCATCCTGGCTGTACGCTGCACAAACAAAGGCTGTTCTCAAACGTAAGCTCAGAGAGGCACACAAGGCGAAACACAAATGACAAGCAGCGGCTCCGGGCGCACGCTCGTCACTGTTAAGCAGGCTGGGTGGCGCGGCCTGCCGCAAGACCCAGGAGGCGTTTTCTGGTCTTGGCCCCCGCCCTTCTCTCGGTGGACCGCTTTCGAAAGGCGTGGCGCAGAAACGACCCCGCACCCAACCCTGGCTGGTGCGCTCGCCAGATCAAGGCGTCGAGGCCAGAAGGATGTCGTCGATTTTGAAAGAAAAGGCGCTCAGGTCCGTTCGGAGCATGAGCACCCTTGGTAGTCGGTTTACTTAGACCGGCTTTACGTTCTCTGCCTGAAAGCCTTTCGGACCTTTCGTGACATCGAACTGTACAGTCTGGCCTTCTTGCAAGCTGCGGAAGCCGCCCGCCTGAATCGCCGAGAAATGCACGAAGACGTCTTCGCCATTTTGACGGCTGATGAAGCCAAAGCCCTTCGCGTCGTTAAACCACTTCACTGTTCCAGTTTCCATTGGTGTTCCTTTTTCTGATTTGAGTTTTCTGCTGAGAAGAGTCGCTGCCGGTGAGAAGGGGTGACGCTGGTTGGCGGAACCGATTTTCAACTGCGTTTGAACCAAACTTAGCCAATATCCTTTGGATGCATCCCTGCGGACAAACGACTCAGATTCTGTAAGGTCGGGAAAAGCCCTCCACAGGCCCGCCCTGATACCTGGTCAGCGCCACGATTGGCGTCTCGACAAGCGCGCCTCATAGCGCCCGCGTCGGTCAGTTGTGAACACCGGCAGAAGGATCACTCAACGCGATCAATTGTCCAGGCGGATAGTCTTCCTGCCTGAGAGGAGACTCGGGAGCGGTGTTGACGATCGTCATGATCTCGCCGCTCACCATCCCCTGGATCGTGAGACGTTGACTCTCAACCGCGACCACCCGGTAGGTCTCGTCAAAAATCGCCATCTGGTCTCCTTTTGAAGATTAGATGCGGCCGCGGTCACCAACGACCGGGACACACAAAGACCTCGCGCCTGCGAAGTGAATATCCGATGGTGGAGGCACGTCGGCTGCCGTTTTCTGTTTTGTACAGGATTCCTTGTCTTTTCAGCATCCTGCGCGGGGACCTTCCAGAGGGTGGAGATGTCCAGTGAGAAATAATTGCTCTACGATCCGCTCCATTGAACCAAGGAAAGCGAGAGCCCGAAGGAAGAAGCATCCTCACTGCTCGAAGCAGAGCCGTTTGGGTGCTCCTCAGGATGCTCTTCTTCCGGGGTGGGCATGTCTTGCGGAAGGTCAAATGCCCAGGGAGGGTACCTGTTCGGCTTTCATTGGTCAGGTGCGCGCACATCCAGTCAGCCGACAAGGGACTGTGCACGGGGCATTCCTCGATATTGCTCCCCCGAATGCGCCTTGACCTTGACGGGTGTCAGATGCCACACTACAGGCCGCGAAGATCGCGGGGGCGTTCCCGCTTTACGGTTACGCTGGATATGAATAACCTACGTATTATCAGTAGTATACGTTAGTTTTGCATTCCCATTTCCGCACCCAGACTTCGTTTTGAACAAGGACAAATTAAAGAGCAGAAAGGCCGGCCCTGGGTCGGTTTGGTTTGTGAGCGCGATGCCATACCTGATTGGCCTCATCTACGCGGTGCACATCCTGGTGTGCTTTTTCCTGATTATCGTTGTGCTGCTGCAGAGTGGCAAAAGCGGCGACATCGCCGCGGCCTTCGGTGGCATGGGCAGCCAGACAGCCTTCGGTCCCCGCGGTGCTGCCACTGCCCTTTCCAAGGCGACCACGTGGTCGGCAGTACTGTTTATGCTGACCTCCATCACGCTTTCAATCTTCGCCGTGCGGCGCAGCGGTGCTACGACCTCTGGGTCAGTCTTATCGAACATAAAAGGATCGCAGACTACATCGCAGCCGGCTGCGCCCGCACAACCGCCGGCGCAACCTGCACCTGCGAAATAGGACTGCCGACATCTGAAGCTCTCCCCTCGGGAGGGCTTCTTTCTTGCTTCCGTGGTCGCCACCGCGAGCGGCACCGCGGTGTCGACTAAAATATCTTCATGATTCACGAGATCCTTCCAGTCGGGCCCCTGCAATGCAATTGTTCGGTGGTCGGCGATGAGGCGAGCCGTGAAGCGATCGTCATCGACCCCGGAGACGACCTTGACGAGATCCTCGCGCTCATCGAGAAGCATCATCTGCAGGTAAAGCAGATCGTCATCACGCACGCTCACATCGACCACGTCGGGGGTGCGATGAAGTTGCGCGCCCTAACCGGCGCGCCGATTCTCCTGAACCAGAACGACTACGCGCTTCTGAAAATGCTCGACGTGCAAGCCACCTGGATTGGAATGGCAACGCCCGGCAAGGTCGAGGTCGACCAGACCCTTGGGCAAGCCGACGTCGTGAAAGCAGGATCGTTGGAGGGGCAAGTTCTGCACACGCCCGGCCATACCGAGGGCAGCATCTGCTTGTACTTCCCCGCCGAGAAGAAACTCATTGCCGGAGACACTCTGTTCGCGGGCAGCATTGGACGCACGGATCTCCCGGGCGGGTCGTTTGAGAAGATCCTCGATTCCCTTCACGATCGTGTGCTAGCCCTGCCCGACGAGACCGTCGTTGTGCCCGGTCATGGCCCACTGACCACAATCGGGGAGGAGCGCGCGAGCAATCCGTTTCTTGTGAAAAGATAACACCGGTTTCGCTGTCGCAACCCGGTGCGGCTCAGGAATTCAGAACGTCCAGTACTCGACTCACACCTTCCCGAAAGCCCTCTAGCGGAGTAATCAGGCTGAGCACCAAATAACCGTCCGCCGGAAAATCGTAGAAGTGTCCCGGATGGACCAGCACGCTTGTCTTGCGCAGCAGGTCGATGGCGAGATCCTCGTCAGACTGCGTGGCCGGCACCCGCAAAACGGCATACCATCCGCCCTCGACCTCAAGCCGTACGCAAGTCTTTTGCCGTGCCAGTTGCTGGTCGAGTTGCCGAAGATTGGCCCGCGCCCGGTCAAGTAAAAGGGCCTGGACGCGCTTGCGTTGGTTAAGCAGCGTTGGAGTTGCCAGCTGAAGCGGTGCATTCATCGAGAGGTAGGTGTCGGCAATGACTTCCAGACGCGCCACCGCTTCCTTCTTTCGCTCCTCGCTTCCGCTCACGACCACCCACGCGACTTTCATCTGGGGAAGCCCACAAACCTTGGATAGACCGCTCAGCGTGAACGTGAGAGTCTCGTGATTCGCCGCAAAGCTTGGGCGGGTTGCGCCGTCGTGCGCATAGTCGAGAAAAACCTCGTCCGCAATCAGCGCCAGGCCATTTTCTTCGCAAAAGCGGCTGAGATCCGCGCTCTCCGGCTGCTTGGTGTAGGAGCCGGTCGGGTTGTTTGGATGAACCAGGACAATCGCCCGCGTGCGGGGACTCACGGCTCGGTACAGCGAGGGGAGATCGATTTGCCAGCCGTGATCGTAGAGCAGTGGATAGGGCACCAGCCGCACATCCTGGAGATCTGCCAGAAATTCAAACAGAGGGTAGCTCGGCTTGGGAACCAGAATTTCGTCGTCCGCATTGCACAACAACCGAAACACGTAGGAATAGCCCTCGCTGGTGCTGGTAGTAAGAACGATCGATTCGGGATCCAGGTCGTAGCCCTGGTGGTCATTGCGGTAATAGCCGGCGACCGCTTGACGCGCCCGCAACAGACCTTTTGGCTGCGGGTCGTAATCCATCGCTTCGGACTGCGAGAGCGACGACAGGATGGTTCGCTCGTCATAGTGAAGGCTGGCTCGCGTAGGGTTCGAGACGCTGAGGTCCAGAATCTCAACGCCACTGGCACGAAGCTCCGCCTGCGCTTGCGAAAAGCGATTCGGGGTTAGCTTCCAGGCGGTGCGTTTGGAAAACATTGCGCAATCAATCCACGCTGCGGGTCCGTAGGGTTCGGGCCGACAGAAAAATTTGCGGGCTGCAGGGCGCCTGTTCCCTCGTTCCCGCCTTATGGCTCGAGGTAGAAGCCGAACTGCGGTGGCGGCGGAAGCGTCTTTTGCGTCCAGTACTGGTGCTGGGCTTCGCGCACCGCCACGATCTTGCCCTGAAATTCATCCGCCAGGTGATCGTAGCGGATGAGCACATTGTCCAGCCAGTAAGGACGGTTCTCGCGCAGCCACGCTTTTTCGTACATGCCCCGAAGGCGAGTCGTCGCGTCGCGCATATCTTCGAGGCGGGCGTTGATCGCGGAGATTTCCTCCAGGTCGTTGTTGACCCGGTCACCATCGGAAAGGTTACGGTACGCGTCCCAGTAGAAGCGGTTGATCTCGGTGGTGAACTGGATTTTCATGCCCAGCGCATCGAGACGCCAGGCGGCAAAGATCATGTCATCCAACGTGTCGGCGTTCGCCCGCGCCGCATTTCGCTGCCGATACAACGACTCCAGGGCGTGCTCGGCGCCCAGCCGGACATCGCGCGCCGCCGGCAAAACCATCTGCATCAACTGCGATCCGGTGGTGTCAAACGGGTCCGACCAGAACAGATTGTCGTCCGCTCCTTCCTTCCATCCGGCATTTTTCAACGCCCCGTGAGCCCGGTCCAGATTCTCAAGTACGTGTTTGAAGGTGTCGTCGGAATTGCGGTAGAAGGCCCAATCGTAGCTGTTCTTGAAATCATCAATGCTGGACTCCCCGGGTTGCCAGCCAGCGGCCGCGCCGAATGCCATTGCCGGCCAGGTCATGTCGAAGAGGGACTCGCCATCATCGTCCCAGGTCGTGTTCAGTTCTCCGATGGCGCCGACCTTCTGACCATCGCGCACGAAATTGCGGATATTGACGTACGCCACGTCGAGATTGGGCCAAATTGCGTTCCAGTCACTCGCTCCCGGCGCGACCATGATCGCCAAACCAGCATCCTTGTACGGTTTAAGAATCGCATCGTAGCTCGGCTTCGCGTCGTAATCCCAAGGCACAGCGATGATGTCCTTGGGAAGAATTGTCAGCAACTCGGGATATTTCACCGCAATGTCACCCCAGAACATCAGTTGCTTGTGGTAGGGCTGGAGAATCTCATGCACTTTCTGAAGATGCTCCATGTAAACGCGCCCCAGGCCGGCTTGATCGGCACGCCCCTTGGTCTGGCCCTTCCCCAGTTCAAATGTCTCGTCTGCGCCAATGTGCAGAAATGGACCAGGAAACAGCGGCACCAACTCCGCGTACAGGCTCTTAATGAAGTCGTAGGATTTCTCGTTGGTCGGGGTCAGCACGTGCCCGTGCGGCCTCTCGGCAACCTCGGAGTAGATCTCATACTTCAGCGCATGATGCAGGTGGCCAAAGGCCTGCTGTTCGGGCAGGATGGTTACATAGTATTTCCCCGCGTAGTCGACGATTTCCTTGATCTGCTCCGGCGTCAGCGCAGCCTCTTTCGGAGCCATCAGCGGCTGGCTGTCGAAGTCGAACACGTGCTCCATGTAGAGGCCCAGCAGATTGACCTTATAGGCGGCCAGCGTGCGGATCTGCTTCTTGGTGTACTCCAGGGTGGGTATCGGTCCGCGGCTGATATCGTCGTGCACGCCGCGCCACAGCATGCTCGGCCAGTCACGGATCGAAATCGCCTGACACTCGAGGCCCGTCCCCTTGGGATGGAGCAGCTGGCGCAGGGTCTGGACTCCATAGAACAGTCCCTGTCCGCTGGCACCTGCAACCAGGATGCGGGATTGGTCGGCGTAGAGAACATAGCCCTGTTCCGCCGCGTCCTTGTCAGTCTTCAGCCCCTTGCTCTCGAGGTAAGAGCGGAGTCCGGTGTCGGAAAGGTGGCCAAGCACGATCGCATTTTCGGCTTCGGGCGCTCCTCGAGCAGACCCGATGGCGAGCGTCATGCCCGATTGATCGTGAATCTCTTTCGCCAGAATCTCGGCTGCGACGCGGTCGTCATCGAAATGGAGTGCCTCCACCAGGATTCGGCTGGTCGATGTCACCTCGAAAGCGCCGTCACCGATACGAACTTCCTTGGGCGCGGGCAACACCTTCAGGGATGCGCCTGCCGGAAAGGTTTGGGTAAACGAGAGAGCCGAGACCAGAATGAGTAGGGACAGGCAGGGGAAAAAACGTTTTTGAGTCATCTCTCCGCACTTTCAGTGGGATGTGGAACGCGCAAGCAACACCGGAAATCTCAATGGCAATGTGTTTGTGGTGCGGCGGAAGGCTTCCGTGACCAGGGGAGCGCTCACTTTGCGAAGGCTTCCTTGTTCACCACGTAGGGCATCCTGGTAAGGTCTCCACCGTAGTTCCCTTCAAGGACGTCGATCAGGCCCTTTACACACCGTCCAGCCATGCCTCGGTCGGGGTCAGTGGACAGCCGCGTGATTTTTGCGGCGCTGGCAAAGTGCGGGTACAGACGGCAGCGGTCTTCGATGGCAGCGTCCCGAAGCGGTGAGTCTGCTGGCAAGGGCTCTTTTTCATAGACATCGAGCGCGGCCCCGGCGATCCATTTCTCTCGCAGGGCCCTGGCTAAATCAGCTTCATCGATCACCGGGCCTCGGGAAGTGTTTATCAGGTACGCGGTCGGCTTCATCATGCGAAGGGTGCGCTCGTTGAACAAATGAAAAGTGGGCGTGGGGCTCTCGTCGTCACGAAGAAGAGGCACATGCACGCTTATGTAGTCGGCGGCTCCGAGGGCCTCCTCCAAAGTCGCGTACCGGATCCAGCATTTCTCACGACTGATGCCGCGCGCATGGCGAAGACCCTGGAGTTCCTGGATGGCTTTCACGTAGTCCTGATTCTGGTAGGCCGGATCGTAGCACAGGATGTTCATGTCGAATCCCGTGCACTTCTTGATCATGGCCAGGCCGATGCGCCCGGTTCCGATGACCGCAATCGTCTTGCCCGTAACTTCATCGCCAAGGAAAGGCAGGTACGGGTGCCAGAAACCCCACTTGTTCTCGCGGGTCAGGTGCTCCGCACTCCACAACCGGCGCGCCAAATCCCCCATGATGAAGAAAGCAAACTCGGCCGTCGCCTCCGTCAGCACATCGGCGGTGTTGGTAAAGGGAATGCGGTAGCGGTTGGCGTCAGCGCGGTTGATATTGTCGAAACCAACTGCGTACTGGGCAACGACCTTGAGCGTGCCCTTTCCTGCTTCGAACAGTTCCGCGTCCACCTGGTCACGAAGAGTCGTAATCAGCCCGTCGATCCCCGACTTCAATTTTTCGACGATGTGGCTTTTCGAAGGGGGTTCGGGACTCCCGTAGACCTCTACCTGGTAGCCGCGCCCGCGTAGCAGGTTGATCGCCTCTCCGATGTCGCAGGTCGCAAAGACGCGCAGTGGCTTTCTCATCGTTCTCTCTGGCTAAAATCCCGAAGCAGGCTCTCAAAAATGAGGATGCTAAAAAAAGACTCAACAGTGTACTCCACGAGCAGGGCGAGTGCGATTGCCGAGACTGATTGCTTCTGGCGGCGGCGCGCCAATCCGGGCGATGCCCGGCGCACCCCTTGTGCGAATCTGGGCTGTCTCTCGGCGATCGCTTTCCGCAAGCTGACGATGTTGGTTCGCGGCAGGTTGGTTGCACTTCTTGATGTGTACGAGTTCCATGGCTTCCTGGGCCATGTGCTCTGTACTGACCTTGAACGCCTGGATGGGTTCCCAGGCAGATCCCGAACCGATGGAGGATCCTTCCCGGTGCCCGGGGCACGACCATGGACTGCGCGCTCACGAAATACAGACGCGCCCAGCCCAACGCCAGCCGGATACCAGGCGGGGCGCTAAAGGTTCCTCGAGGTCCACTGGCTGATTCGATCGAGCGCCTTGTTCAGGTTCTCGAGCGAATTGGCAACGCTGAAGCGCAGGTAGCCTTCGCCAAAATCGCCAAAAGCGGTTCCGGAAAGACACGCCACCCCGGCCTGCTCGAGCATGGCGTTGGCAAGCTTGCTGGACGACCATCCCGTTCGGGTGATATTTGGAAAGGCATAAAAAGCGCCCTTTGGCATCCTGCACGAAAATCCCGTGATTTTGTTCAATCCAGCCACGAACGCGTCGCGCCGTCTTTTGAACTCCTCCCGCATACGGTCGACGGAGGACTGGTCTCCAGCGAGTGCCTCCACCCCGGCGATCTGCGTAAAGCTGGCGGTGCACGAATTGGAGTTGGTCATCAGCCGCGTCATCTGGGCAGCAAGGTCGGAACGCATCACGCCATAGCCCATGCGCCAACCGGTCATGGCATAGGTCTTCGAAAAGCCGTCGAGCAGGATGGTCCGTTCCTTGAATCCGGGGATCGACATGATGGAAAAGTGCTCGCCCTCAAAAATCAGCCGGCTGTAGATCTCGTCGGAGAGCACCATGACGTTGCGGTCGCCGATCGCGTCCGCGATGTCGTGGATTCCTTGCTTGCTGAGTACTCCGCCGGTGGGATTGTGGGGCGAATTCAGAATGATCAACCGGGTCCGGTCGTTGATTCGCGACGCGAGCTCCTTGACGTCGAAGCCGAAATCGCGCTCCTCGCGGAGTTGGATGGGCACGGCACGGCCCCCGACGTAGTGAATCATCGACTCGTAAATCGGGAAACCGGGATTGGGATAGATCACCTCATCCCCCACATCCACCAAGGCCAGCGTCGAAAAGAAGATAATCGGCTTACCACCTGGCACAACCACCACTTCTTCGCTTGAAACCGGCACGCCTCGGGTGCGGCTCACATGCTCGGCGATAGCCTGACGCAATTCGGGCAGACCTGCCGAGGGACCGTAGTGGGTCCACCCCTTATGCAAAGCGTTGACGGCGGCTTCTACCACGTTCGAGGGCGTGTCGAAGTCGGGTTCTCCGATTTCCAGGTGGATAATGTCCTTGCCTTGCCGCTCGAGCACCCGGGCTTTATGCAGGACTTCAAAGGCGGTTTCGGTTCCCAACCGCGCCATGCGGCCGGCCAAACGGAGTTCATACTGCGTGGCATTTTCCATGGTGGCAAACCGAGGCATTATACGCCCAACGTCGATGCTCACAGTATGGGGTTCCTGGGGGCCGTCCGGCGAAACGAGGCGCGCCGAATCAGGGTCGAGCGTTGTAGCGTGTTGGGAATAGCGCGTGTGGACTCCCGCAGGACACAAATGATGATCCAGGCCATGGGAGGAGATCGCCAAGGAGAAAAAGGCGCTCAGCGAGGGGTCGTGGACTTACTCCGACACGGTGTGCTCTTCGCTCTGCGATCGCAGGACCCGATCCACGGAGTAGGGCGCCCGACGGGACGGTTCGTGGTAGTGACGTACCTGCATTTCTCCCAGGAGTCCAACGGCCAGCATGTTGAGTCCGGCCAGGAACAGCACCGCCGCGAAGATCATCAACGGGCCGTGCTGGACCAGCAGGTCCGAGTGGTGGAATACCTTCCGCTCGACCAGCCATCCCGCGATGCCGAACCCGCTCAGGATGCTGACCATGCCCACGGTTCCGAAAAAGTGCAGAGGGCGCGAGAGATAACGCAGCAGGAAGCGGATCGTGATCAGATCGAAGAACACCCGGAACGTCCGCGAAATACCGTAGTGCGAAGCGCCCCGCTCCCGGTTCACGTTGCGGATCGGAACCTCGATGATGGACGCGCCGTGCCAGGAAGCCAGTGCGGGGATAAAGCGATGGAGTTCCCCGTAGAGCGGCACCTGCTCGAGAATTTCCCGCCGGTATGCCTTAAAGGTGGTACCGAAATCGTGGATCTCCACGCCGCTGAGCTTGGCCATCAGCCAGTTCGCAATGCGGGATGGAATGCGACGCAGCCACAGATTGTCGATCCGCTGCTTGCGCCAGCCGCTCACAATGTCGTAGCCCTCCCCGATCTTCTCGATGAAAATGGGGATATCGGAGGGGTCATGCTGCAGGTCGCCGTCCATCGCAATGATGTATTCCCCGCGAGCATGGTCAAACCCCGCGGCGAGCCCGGCGGTCTGGCCGAAGTTCCGGCGCAGCTTCACGACCGTCACGCGACTGTCAACCGCGGCAATCTCGCGCAGTAACGGGAAAGTGCGGTCGGAGGAACCATCGTCGACCAGGACGATCTCAAAACTCTCTCCGTTGGCCTCCATCACCGCCTTCAACCGATCGTAGAGGTCGGTGACATTTTCCTGCTCGTTGTGCAGGGGTACAACGATGGAATACTTTGGCATGGAAGCTTTCATTATACGGGAAACCGCCAGAAAGTCGCGGCCTCCACCCGGGCGCAGGCGCTTCAGGACACCAACTAGGTAACCAGCCCGTAACCGCGGAGTACGGCCCCTGCGTGGCTCAGAGCCCCGGTCCGTCCGGATAGGCGGGCAAATCCGGCGGCCTTGGCGGCAGAGTCTTCGGATTCGCCTGAATCTCCTTCATGACTTCCTGGATGGCGCGCTCCAGCTGCGGATCCTGTCCTTTCACCACCAGATCCGGGCGGTTATCCACCTCAATATCGGGAAGCACGCCTTTGTTCTCTACGACCCATTTGCTGTTCAGGTCATAGCGCGAAAATTCGGGACGAGTGATGTAACCGCCGTCCAGGAGAGGGATCTGTCCGCGAATACCCCGCACGCCTCCCCAGGTCCTTTCGCCGATGAGCGGACCCAGCTTGTACGCCTTGAAGAAGTAGCTGAAGATGTCACCGTCGGAGGCCGCGTACTGGTTGGTAATGCACGCCATGGACCCGTGGAAGACCACCGGAGGCACGGTGCCTGGTTCCCAGTTGCGGGCCGCCCCCATACCCACCAGAATGCGGCGCAGCCTCGCCAAGATCAGTTGGTCCACGAATCCGCCCCCGTTGTAACGCACGTCGATGATCATTCCCTGCTTGCGGATTTGCGGAAACCACTCTTTGACGAACTCGTTGAGTCCGGGCCCACCCATGTCGGGGATGTAGACATACCCAACCCGCCCGTTTGTGGCCGAGTCCACTTTCTTGCGGTTGCTCTCCACCCAGTCTTGCTCGCGCAACGACAACTCATCGGCGATCGGCCGCACCTGCACGGTGTGCGATCCTTCTTCGGTGGGCTTGGAGTTGATGGTAAGAGTCACGGTCTCGCCGGCTGCATTTGTGAGCAGCTCGAACGGTGTTTGCGGGGCTCGCAGCGCCCGCCCGTTGACGGCGATCAGGTAGTCCCCTTCTTTCACTTTAACGCCCGGCTCGGTCAGCGGCGAACGCGCCTGAGCATCCCAGTTCTCTCCCGCAAATATCTTCTTGAAGCGGTAAACCCCGGTCGCATGGTCGACTTCATAGTCGGCGCCCAGCAGACCAACATTGACCGGATGCAATTCGGGATAGTCGCCGCCGCCCACATAGGTGTGTGAATTGGACAGATCGCCGATCATCTCGCCCATCAGGTAAGTCAGGTCGTAGCGGCTCGCCGCATAGGGCAGAAGCGGGGCATACTTATCGCGTTCCTTTTCCCAGTCGACCCCGTTCATGGCAGCTTCAAAAAAATAGTCCCGCTCCTGCCGCCATACTTCGTTGAACATCTGTTTCCACTCCTGTGTCGGGTCCACTTCCATACGCAGTCCGGCGAGATTCAGGACGCCATCGCCCACCTTCTTGGGCGCATCCGCTTTCGTGTCGATGATCCCGTAGGTGTGCGCGCCGGGACCTGTTCCGCTGCTGTAGAGGACCTTGGAGCCATCGTGGGAGAGCGCGAACTGGTCGACGTTTTCAATGAGTATCTTGTCTTTGCGGTCCTTGAGATCGAACGCGTGGATGGCAGGGGCTTCCCCGGGAACCGGGCCCGACAGGCCCTGAATGGGCGTCGTGGAGTAGATCACGAGGTCCTTGGCGGCGCCCAGCGTCCCCAACGCGGACGGCGGCATGGGCAAGGCGACGATGCGATTCTGAATGCCTTCCAGATCGATCTTGAAGTCCTTGGCTGCGTCTTTTGCGTCGGGCTTGGGCTGCTCGTCTTCTTTGCCCTTCTCTTTGCCCTTATCGGCCTTGTCCTTTTCTTCGCTTTTCCCGTCGTCTTCTCGGGCGGTTGTGGCGGGCTCGTCCTTCTTGATCGCGACTTCGTCGCTCAAGGCGGGGAAAGGAGACGGCTCGTCTGCCCGCAGCGTGGCGACATAGACCCGCGCCGTTTTCGGATTGGAGAACTCAAAATCGTAATTTCCGACTACCTCGTTAAAGTCACGGTTGGAAATGAAGTACAGATATTTGCCCGCCGGATCGAAAATGGGCGAATTGCTGTGGGTGAAGCTCGTGGTGACGGACGTGATTTTCTTGTCCGCGAGCGAGTACAACAGCACAAAGCTGTTCCCGTTCTCATCCGGCTTGTCATAGGCCAGCCACTTGCTGTCGGGAGACCAGGAGTAGTTGGTGATTTCCCCGTACTTGGCGCGGTCCACCTCCACCGGCTTCTTAACACCCAGATCGGTGTACCAGAGCCGCAGGTCCTTGTCGGCCCAAGCCAGCTTCTTGCTGTCCATCGACCACACCGGGGGAAACTTGAAGCCCTTGTAGCCGCTCGTAATTTGCTGCTCCTGGCCTTGACCGTCCTGCGGCACAACAAAGAGCTCGTCTTCTCCGGTTCGATCGGAGATATAGGCGACCCAGTGGCCGTCCGGCGACCACGCCACTGCTTTCTCCCGGATTCCCTCGGTGCGCGTCAAGTTGCGCGCGCTTCCTTCTTTTGCCGGTAGCGTGAAGACGTCCCCTCGCGCCGCAAAAACCGCTCGTTTCCCGTCGGGCGCGATGTCGAAGTCGGTGATCAGCCGGCCCACGCTCGCCCAATGTTTCATGGTTTCGCCGGTCTCCCCCGGAACCGCGATGGTGAGCTTGTTCGCTTCCTTGCTCGCCAGATCAAAGCGGTACAAGTACCCCGCGTTCTCAAACACGATGGCGTCGGGACCGAGACTGGGCCACATCAGGTCGAAGTCACTGAACTTGGTCAACTGCTCGATCTGTTTGGAACCGAGGTCGTAGCTATACAGATTCAGCTTATGTTCCGGGCCACGATCCGAACTGAAATAGATCGTGTTGCCGTGCCACATGGGGAAGGTATCGGTGTAGTCGGTATGCGGAATCTGTTGCTCGAAGACATTTTGCCTGATGTCGTAAATGTAGATGTCCTGCGCCAGTCCGCCCGTGTATCGCTTCCAGGTCCGGAAATTGCGGAAGATCCGGTTGTAGGCGATCTTCGAGCCATCCGGAGAGAAAGAGGCCAGGCCGCCCTGATCGACCGGCAGAGGCTCGGGAAGCCCCCCGTTGATGCTGACGCTATAGGGACGCTTGATCCAGCCGTTGGTGGCATCGCTCCGGGACAGGAACAGGATGCGCTTGCTGTCTGGAAACCAGGTGACGACCTCATTGTGAATGCCCATGCGGTCGGTGAGAGGCTGCGCGCTTCCCTGGTAAAACGTAAGTTGCTTCGGCTGACCGCCCTCAGCGGACATCACATAGACGTTGAAGTTGCCGTCGTACTGGCCCGTGAAGGCAATCCATTTTCCATCGGGGGAAAACTTCGGAAACAGTTCCCTTCCCGGACTCGCGGTGAGTCGCCGCGCCAGGCCCCCGCTGGTCGAGGCCAGCCAGATGTCCCCGCCGTACACGAAGGCGACCTTATCCTGGTAGACGTCTGGAAAACGCAGCAGCCGGCCTTCCCGCGTTTCCTGTGATAGGGCAGGCATGGCCAAACAGACCAGCCAAAATAGCAGGCACTTCCTGAGCGAATCCATCAAGGGCTCCTCGAAAACAATGGGGATCAGCGAGTCGCGAAGGGCAAGGTTCATGCGGAACGGGTCATTGTAGCAATGCCTGGGAGTGCTGCCCGTACCAGAGGCGCGGTCCCGACAGTCTCCCGGGTTCAGTGACGCACGGCCTCCCTATGGACGGTCGAACCGACAAAACGAAAGCCAAACGCTTCTCGCCGCCAGAAGGAGTTTTGTTGAACGCCTCGGAATCACTCGTACCGCAGCGCCTCGATCGGGTCGAGATTTGCGGCCCGCATTGCCGGGAACATTCCGCTGATCACTCCGACGACAGCCAGGATCATCACCGCGATCAACAGGATCTTCGGCTCCACGATCAGGCGAATGTCGCCCGCCTCGGCATGTTGTGCCATGGCGCTGTACAGCGTGAGTGACCCCACCGAGAACGAAACCAGGTAAGACAGCAGAACGCCCAGCACCCCACCCGCCGCCGTGATCACCATGGCCTCGGCCAGGAACTGGAAGAGAATGTCCTTCCGGCGCGCACCCAGCGCTTTCTCTACGCCAATTTCGCGCGTGCGTTGCGTTACCGAAACCAGCATGATGTTCATCAACCCGATGCCGCCGATGCCGAGTGTGATGGTCCCGATGAACGCCAGCAGAATCTTGAGGCCCAGCGCAATGATGTTGAATTGCGCCAGCTGCTTTTGCGCGTCGAACACGAATACCGCCCGCAGATCGTCGGCTTTGAAGTTATGTGCGGCGGCGAGAGAATCGCGAATCGTCCGAGTCAGCTTTTCGTGATCCATACCTTCGAAGTCCAGCCAGATACCGCCCAGGTAGTGGGTGTCCTCGAGGACGTCCATGGTAATGAACGGAATGTAGATTTGCCGGTTGATGTCGCTGTCGCCCTCCTGCATACGAGCGGCCACAACGCCCGCAACCTGAAAACTCACGCCGTTGATGCGCACGGTCTGCCCTAAGGCATCCATGCCGGAAAACAGCTTGTCTTTGGCCTCCGAACCCAGGACGGCAACCCGCACGTGCCCCAGGTTGTCTTCATCGTTCAGAAATCGCCCGTCCGCCATATCGATGTTCCAGATTGCTTCCACCGGCGGATCCACTCCACTCACAGGGAGATCAAAGGTCCGCGCACCGTTCTGCACCGTGGCTTGTTTGTCGGACTGGCGGGAAATGTGCCGGATCAAGGGCGCGACGTTGCGAAGCAGTTCGACATCTTCAGCGGTAAAACGCACCTGCATTCCTGCCTTGTTGCCACCGGCCTGTTGAGACGTGCGTCCCGGAAAAACGCCCACGGCCTTGGCGCCAAAACTCTGGAAGATGTTTGTGATGGCGCGCCCAAAGCCTTCTCCGTAGGCGAGCAGCAGCACGACCGTGGCAATGCCCCAGGCCATCCCCAGCATGGTAAGGATGGTCTTGCGAAGATCATGGCGCATGGCGCTGTAGGCTTGCTCGAGAAGATCGCGGTGCATGTTATTCCCTGCGAAGCGCCTCCACCGGTTGCAGCAAGGCGGCGCGCCGGGCCGGGTAGAGTCCCGCCGCCACGCCCGCCACCGCCAGGGCGGTAATCGCGAGAGCCGCGGTCGCCGGCACCAGTTTGGGAGGATCAAATCCGGGCGGAGACGGCAACGTCGAGAGCGCTGCCATGAGCCCGGCGGCAAAGCCCATGCCAATCCCGCCACTCAAGACGGTGAGAAAAGCCCCCTCCACGAAGAACTGGAACATGATGCTGCCATTGGTCGCGCCGATCGCCTTGCGCAGACCGATTTCGTGGGTGCGATCTGCAACCGCCACCAGCATGATGTTAATGATCCCGATGGCCCCCAGGGCGAGCGTGACCAGCCCGACGCTGCCCAGGAATGCATTCATGGCGTCGAAAATCTTGCCAACGCTGTCGGCGGTGCGGATCGTGTCCCACTCGTCGAACGCCTCGAGGCTGCGGTAGTCAAAGTTGTGGTTTCGGGCGACGATCTTGTGGACCTCCACTCTCGCCGTTTCGTGCAGGGACCGGGTCTTGGGCTGATAGTTGACGAACGAAATCGCGTTCTGCACGTCAATGGTCGACGGGAAATACTGGCGCATGGTATTGAATGGAACGAACATGCGCATGTTCAACGTGTTGTTGTCGCCATGCCCGATTCTTTGCAACGTACCGGCAACTTCAAAGCGCAAACCACGGACCACGATCGTGCTGCCCACGGCTGGCCTGCCCGGAAACAGCAGCCGGCGGGTCTCGTCCCCCAGCACAATGACCTGGCGTTTTTGGGTGTCGTCGAGTGCATTCAGCCAGCGCCCCTCGGCGATGGGCATGTAGCGGATTTCGCTGAACTCTGTCGGAACCCCCATCAACTGGCCGCTACTCTGGAAAAAGTCGCTGACCGCGCGCAAGTCGCCGCGAGAGATAACCGGCACCGCAGCCCGAACGTCCGGGCACTCGTTCTTGATGTCGAGATAGTCCTTATAGGTGAGGTAATACTGGCGCATGCTGGTGAAATTGCCCTCCACCGCGGGGGCGCGCCCTCCCCAGATGAACATCACGTTCTCGCCCAGGGAATCAAATTGCTTCTTGTTCCCGGACCGGAATCCCTCACCGAGCCCCACCAGAAGAAGTAACGACCCAACGCCCCACGCGATCCCAAACATGGTCAGGAATGAGCGCAACTTGTGCGCCCACAGGGTGGTCAGGGTCTGGCCGAAGATCTCGAACAGGACACGCATGTCTTGGTTTAATACTACGTCAGGAGAAGGGATGGCCGTCAGTGATCCGAGTGAGCGCTGAGACGGGTTTGGGTCTCGGTCGGTCGCCACCAGCAGAACCAAAGGCTCTAGGCACAGTCGAACCGCCGTCCTGCAATCTGGGAAATCTATACCGCCTGCTGAAAACAAGCCAGATACCGGGTTGCCTTTTGCTGATTCCAGCAAAAGTCTTTGTGAACTCCGCACTCCGGCTCGACCAGGTCGAAGGGGAAAGGCCTTGCATATGACCGATGAGAACGCAGTCGAGTTCCAGCCGGCTGACACTGAAGCGGCGAGCAAAGAGAAGGCGTTTTCCATGTCGGTGTGAATGAGGTGGGTAACCAGTCGGACAAAAGCCACCTGCCGGTCAATAGCCGCGTCTTACATGCAATTGCAAACAGGAGACTTGCTGCTTTAGGTCGTTTTGGTACGGGGCTTGCTATCTGTTCATTCGTCTGTCTTAGGACCGGGCGGGGTGTACGGTGAACCTTCTTTCTGCGGCACATCATTTGGCATGGACACAACATCCGACGATCTGGCTGTGCGAGTCCTGCGCAATTCTCTGGCTGGCGGTCCGTACGGTTCGGTCGCCCTGGGTTCGGGCCGGCGTTCTGCTCATGCTGTGTGGACTGGCGCTGAATGCCCTCGTGACTGAGGCCAACGCTGGGGCGATGCCAGTTGTTGGAATGCCCTCCGCACTGCACCCCGCGGGCCCGATGTGGCGGGCGGCGACTTCAACAACGCGGCTGCCATTCCTAGCAGACCAGGCGCGGCTAGGTTTGTTTAGCGTCGGCGATCTCGTGATGCTTTTCGGGGGCATCCTCATCGTTACGATTTGCCTACATCGTACCCTCAAGGTGGAAGGCAGAATTGCAAGCGCCTGGGGATGGACTCTCCGCAAATTCTCAAACCTCGTGGCTGCCTCCGAAACGCCTGACCAGGTCTTGTACGAATGACGAGACCTCTTTCCGGACGCTGAGGGCATCGCTCGACTCAGTTCGATTCAGGTCACGGGTGGACCGGTACGGGCACTTGGGTACCGAGCGCAAATACCCGCTCGACAGCGTGGCGAACCTGGAACAATCCGCAACGCGCGCGCAAACTGTGAACCGCAGAGTGTGAAGAGCAACCGGGGGAATGATTGTGAGCGACCCGACACATAGGTAACAGATCGTACCGGACACATGGGTTACACTTTCTCCCTTTTTTGGGGAGGAAGAGGATGCCGTGGAAGGAGTGTTCGGTGATGGATGAGAGACTGCAGTTTGTGGCTCGCCGGCTGGCCGGTGAGACCATGGCAGAACTGTGCCGGGAGTTCGGGATCTCCCGCAAGACCGGGTACAAGATCTTCGATCGCTATCAGCAGTGCGGGGTGCAAGGGCTCACCGACCGCAGCCGCCGGCCTTATCGCTATGCCCATCAACTTCCTTTTCAGGTGGAGAACTACATCCTGAACGTGAAACACGAGCACCCCAGCTGGGGTGCTCGTAAAATCCGCGAGCGCCTGAACCGCCGCTTCTCCGGCATCAAGATTCCAGCCAAGAGCACCATCCATGCCGTGCTCGATCGCCATAGCCTGGTGGAGCGCCGCGGCCGCTTGCGTCCGCGGGCCCAGGGAACGGCTTTGTCGTTAGGTCAGCATCCCAACCAGCTCTGGTGCGCTGATTACAAGGGCGAGTTCCTGCTCGGCAACCACCAGTACTGCTACCCGCTGACCGTCACCGATCACGCCAGCCGATATCTTTTGTGCTGCGAAGCGCTCTCCTCGACCTGTGAAGACTACGCTTTTACCGTGTTGGAAAGGCTTTTTCAGGAGCGCGGACTGCCCGCGAACATCCGCAGCGATAACGGCGTTCCTTTCGCTTCCGCTCATGCCTTGTTTCACTTGAGCAAACTCGCCGTCTGGTGGCTCCGCCTGGGCATTGGCATTGAACGCATCCAGCCCGGCCATCCGCAGCAAAATGGCCGCCACGAACGCATGCATCTTACCTTGAAGAAAGAAGCCACCAAGCCGCCCGCTCCGAACTTCCTCCAGCAGCAGGCCCGCTTCGATGAGTTCGTGGAAGTCTTCAATCACCAGCGCCCGCACGAAGCGCTGGACATGAAGTGCCCATCCGAGGTCTATCAGCCCTCCCCTCGCCCTTACCAGGGATTGCCCGACCTCGATTATCCCTTCCACGACAAGGTCATCGTGGTCACAAACTGCGGACGCATCTGTCTGGGGAACAAAAAGATTAACTTCAGCACCGTCTTTGCCGGCCAGGCGGTTGGCATCAAGGAAGTCCACGACGATATCTGGCTGGTCAGCTTTATGGATTATGATCTGGGGTACTTCGATCTCGATACGCGAGTGCTGGAACCACTCGACAACCCGTTCGGCCCAAGGTTGTCACCTATGTAGCCGGTACATTCTGTAACCCATGTCTCCGGGTTGGACCTGAAAGCGTTGGTTGCGGGGGGTGGATTTGAACCACCGACCTTTGAGTTATGAGGCCAGCGGCATCTGGATACTCTTAGCGGAGCTGATTAG
>Ga0137415_10001508_pt1 | contig 23130 bp, 21 predicted proteins | sample CZODoug3_1_1_16f_FD_183082 | JGI IMG/M metagenome (GOLD analysis project Ga0137415, IMG submission 183082) | Vadose zone soil fungal communities from Angelo Coast Range Reserve, California, USA - CZODoug3_1_1_16fungal (Hybrid Assembly) | ecosystem: Environmental > Terrestrial > Soil > Vadose...
GTCGCGTTCTTGTGCATGTTCTCGATGATTTTGCGCCAGCCTACGCCGGTGTTGTACGCGCAGAAGGAAATTTCACCTTGCTGCGTGGCGTACGGAATGATGCACATTTCGGTGCGGCGGAAATCGTAGTTAAAGAGATCCTGGAACCACATGCCGGCGATGAAGAGGAAGTTCCACGGGTCGGTCTGGCGGCGCTTCATGGCGTCTTCGTAGGTGCGGTCCGGAGACGTCTTGCCGTATTTCTTCTCGGAATCCTTGGTCAGCGCCCAGGTCTTGTCAAACTTCTTAAAAAGATCGTACAGCGTGAGACCCTTCGGCCCCTGGAACGCTTTGTAGTTCTTGAGGAGCGCCAGAGCCATCATAAAGTTTGAGAAGGCTTTGCCGCGAGCCGCATCGGTGATGGCGGTTACGTCTTTGACTAGCTGCTGCGCGTCGAGGAAGCGCGGAACGGGCGCCCATTCCTTGGTCTCTTTGTTAATCATAATCGCGGTGCCGACGCCGCAATTGGGATGGCAGCCGCAGGATAGCGCGCCCCACTGCGAATCGGGACCGTGGACGAGGTCCGAGAATCCGGCGAAGGTAGCGATAAAGGAGATGGGGAACCAGTCGCGCGTCGGCTCAACCTTGCCAACCTGGCGGCTAACGTCCTGCGCGAGGTGCGAAAGCGTGTAGCGCTGCCGCAAGCGACGTTCCGGAGTGATGTCCTCGTCGCGGCCGGTGAAAGAAACAGGCTGGAAGCTGACGAAGGCGATCTTCTTGGGGTTTTCCATCGCGAATTTCACGATGGCGCCGACCTGATCGTTATTGACGTTATTTACGATGGTGACGACGAGCACGATTTCGATGCCGGCTTCGTGCATGTTTTCAATGGCGCGAAGCTTTACGTCGAAGAGGTTGCCGACCTGGCGATGGCCATTGGCGTCGTTGCCGATGCCGTCAAACTGCAGATAGGCGTAGCGCATGCCCGCTTCAAAGGCTTTCTTGCAGAATTCCTTGCTCTTGGCGAATTCGATGCCGTTGGTGGCCGCCTGCACGCTGTTGTAGCCAATCTTGCGGGCGTGGGAGACAGCCTGGAGGAAATACGGGCTCATGGTGGGCTCGCCGCCGGAGAACTGCACGGACATCTGGCGGCGCGGCTTGATGCGCAGAGCATTGTCGAGAATTTCCTGAATTTCGTCCCAGCCAAGCTCGTGGACGTAGCCAACCTGGTTGGCGTCCATGAAGCAGGGATCGCACATCATGTTGCAGCGGTTGGTGAGGTCAACGGTGAGAACGGAGCCGCGGCCATAACGAACGGTGCTGGAGCCATGCTTGTGGAGATCTTCGTCGTTATGGGCCGGAATATCGCGCCCAGGGAACTGCTTTTCGATATGGTCGAGAAATTTGGCGTCGATGGCCATCATGTCTTCGTAATGACCATGGATGGGGCAGTCTTTGATCATCCAAACTTCGCCGTCGCGTTCGACGATTTGTGCCTTAATCTCGCCGACCTTTTCGTTCATCAGGTCGCGCCAGTCTTTTTTGCCGTGAATAATGGCTTCGCGGGCTTCTTTGACGCAATCGGGACAGAGGGAATCCGTTTGCCGTGGCCAGCCGAGGGTCGGCTTCGTCTTTTCCCACGACTTTAGAAGCGGCTTATCCGACCATTTTGGGGTGAACGATGGATTCGGATTGCGCTTGTTGAAAAATTGAATCGCATTGAAGGTGACGCCGGCCGCTTTGCAGACCGTAGCGTCAAACGCTCGCATCACTTGAGTGCCTACTCGATTCGGCATAAACCTCTACCCTCCACTTTCACCACGAAATAAAATTTCTTGATGCGTTTTAAGAAGCCCGCCCAAGCGCTACAAAAGTTGCAGCGATTGCCCCCGGGCTTCCAAGTACCGTATCACGCCGGGTAGAAACGCCCAATAAGTCTTTGGACCTGTATAGTTTAACGCTTACATGGGCGGAAGCCAGTCAGTTGCATTAAATGGCGAAAAACAGGGGTCGAATGGGGAAAAACGGGGGTCGAATGGGAATCAGGGGCAGGGTTACTTGTACGGTGCACGACCGAAAAAGGGACCCTTTTTGCCGGCTTGACGCCGAACGGTGCAAATGAGCACGTGACCCAATTTCGGCGCGCGAAGTCGAAGCTAGTCGTTGAGCGCGGGGCGCAGCACTGCGGTGACAAAATGCGCGAAGTGCGAAGCGCCTTCGTCGAGCTGGAGGTAGCGCACGACACAGTGATCGGCGAGATATTTCGCGACACGCGCTTCCGCAATTCCGAGATGTTCAGCCAAGCGCGGCTTGATGGACTCGGAGCCGCGTCCACTGGCTCTACCACGGAGAAAGCTGCCAATCGCGATGCGCAGGGTCTGGCATGGTTCAACGTAATAGTAGGTTGAAAGGTCGGAGTCGCTGAGGAGAAGCACGCCGGGACCAACAGGAGCACGGTCGGCTTCGCCAAGCGTTAGTGGAGGGCAAGTCAGCAGGCGACGAAATTGCATCTCCAGCAAAGAAAGGCGCGATGAAAGGCCGGGATCGCCGTAGCGGCCACGCAAAGAAGCCGCGCTGTCTGCAACCGGTTCGGGCAGCGTACGACGCGGGGAGATGGATTCGGTGACCCTGCCAAATCGAGGCTCGGGAGCTTCCTCGACAGGGGGCGGGGCCTGCTGAACCGGAGCTTCGGTTGGCTGAACGGGAGAAAGCGCTGGACGGTCTGTAGTGGCGCTGGCTTTCCTACGGTTGCGTCCACCGCGACGGCCACGGCGGCGGGTACCGCGTCGCGGCGCTTCGGCGGTAGGAGCTTCTGAATCTTCTGGTGCCTCCGCTGCGGGAGCGACGATCGCCTCAAATGTTGCGGCAGTTTCTTCAAACGGCAAACCTGGTTCGGGAGCAGAAATTATAGGCATATGAAGTTGCAGTTCATCGGCTCGGGGTGCTGCCTCATCGGAAGAACTCGAGCCTGCGAGACGCACGGCGGCTTCTTGCGCCTTGGTCTTCCAATCTGCGCGACGAAAGCGCTCGGCAGCCGTGGAATACCACTTGGCTGCTTCGCCATTTTGCCCCGCGGTCTCAAAAAATTTCGCCAATTCAAAAGCGACCATAGCGTCGCGCGTCTTCTGATAGAGATTAGAAAGCTGCGTGGCAGGGTCTTTTCCGGTACGAGCGCGGCGAATGCGAGCAGTAATCTGTTTCCAGTCAGCCATACGGTAAGGGCATTGTAGCAGCCGGTAAGGGCATTGTAGCAGCGACAGAACGATGCCACCAGCCCAGAGACGCCTACAGCGAATACTGTAAGTGTGCGACTTTGTCTACGTACCTAGTGTTTACGGATTGACGGGATTCGGGGTGCTCGCTATTCTGAATGCAGCCCTCATGGAGACACAGATGCCGCGTACGCGCGGAACCGCACCGGTTGCCCTATCCGTTTTATTATCAATAAGTTTACTGGCGACATCCACTTTGGGCAATTCGGGTCTAGGCTCAGGAACGGTAGTTTCGGCCGAGAGCGCCCATCTCGGAACTACGGCGGTTACCGTGGGAGCCACTGTTTTTGCCGGGGACAAGCTCGACACAACGTCGGCAGGCAGCATGCAGATTCGCGCAGGAGCGGCCCGGCTGGTATTGACGGCTTCGAGCCGCCTAGTATGGGGCGGTGAGGGTGGAGCCGCGAGCGCGACGTTGCTCGGCGGATCGGCCGCATTCTCCACGTCCAGCGAGAAGGCTTTTGTGCTGCACGCCAGTACGGCCGCTTTCAAGCCTCGCGGCGACGAACCCACGGTGGCGAACGTAACTTTGCTTAATCCCAAAGAATTGGTGGTGCGCTGCTCGCGCGGAGCGGTGCTGATTGCAGTGGAGGATGACGTTCGCGTTGTGCCGGAAGGCACGGCTTATCGCGTCGTGCTCGATCCGGAGGCGGCTGTACCTGCAGGAGCGGCTCCGGCTCCAGCTACTTCCGCATCCTGGGGTCAACAGCAGCCAATCAAGACAGGCAAGAGCAAGTTCATCTGGTATGCGATAGCATTTACCGCGATCGTGACTGGGATCCTGGTGTGGAAAACATGGGAGAGTCCGGACCGGCCGTGAGACCTTTCGCTGTTGTTGCGGCGTTGTTCTAACGGATTTGTGACGGAATCGCTCTTCTGTTTCTAAACAATTTTCGATCCCGGCTGATCTTCCACTTCGTCTAAAGAAACTCTTGAGACCTTACCAATCAAGAGCCAGCCATTACTTCTATTTCTACCAACGCGTCTTTTGGCAGGCGGGAAACCTGCACCGTGGAGCGCGCGGGTGGCGCGGCCGTGAAGTAGCGGGCGTAGACTTCATTCATGCCGGCAAAATCGTTCATGTCTTTGAGGAAGACGGTAGTTTTAATGACGTGATGCAGATTCACTCCCGCCGCTTCGAGAATGCCCTTGATATTTTCCAGCGCCCGCTCGGTTTGCTGACGGATCTCGGAGCCCACCAGTTCGCCGCTCTTGGGATCGAGCGCAACTTGTCCCGCCAGGAAAATAAAACCATTGGCTTTGATGGCTTGTGAATAGGGCCCGATCGGCTTAGGACCGCGATCCGTAGTGACGACATTCTTCATTGAGTGCTCTCCTTTAAGGTGTGAAACGATGCAGATGCTGCGGAATTTTCGTAGCGAGCGCGAAAGTCCTGAGGCACGCCCGGACGCTTCATCCAAAGGCGCACGAATTCGGCGACGTTCTGGTGCGCTTCCTGTTCGAATGCGGCGATAAGGTCGTCGAGGTCGAAGCCGCCGCCGCGGCGCGCGTCCAGCATGTGGCTGAGCGCGGAACTGAACACTCGCTGGCCATAACGATCCTGAAGACCATAAAAAAACAAAAGGCTCTTTGCGCGGAGTACATCATCTGTTTCCGGCTGACGCTCCGGCAAGTCTGTTGGAATGACGCGGAGCAAGCGGCGGATGATTTGCGCGCGCACCTGCGGACCTTCGACGGCTTCACGGCCGCGCGACGCTGCGAACGCCGGCAGAGCGGAGAGTGGCGGGGTTTGCTCGAAGAAGCCAGGATTTTGGCCGTAGCCAAGCCAACTGGAGGCGAGCGAGGGAGCGGCGGCGGCGATCTCCGGAGTACCGCCGGACAGATCCACCATTCCAGTGTCCTGCGAAGCCATTTCCGCGGTGGTTTTTTCGTTTCCTTCTGAAGTAAGGCGTCCGAAATTGGACGTAGTGCTGGTAAAGCAACCGGGCAAATCCGGGCATTCGACTAGCCAGAGCTGGTGAGAATCTTTAGGACGAGTTCCAAACGTGGAGTTGTAGGCTTGAATGGCGCGTGCCAGCGCTTCGCTGGGTTGCCGGAGAGCTTCGGGATTTTGCCGCGAGCGCGTCCAGAGATTCACGTTCTCTTGCCCTGCCTGGAGGGTTGCGGCAACGTATCGTCCTGCTATCACAAAAGGATAGCCGTCTTTAAGAGTCTGTGTGATGCGAATTGTGCGTTCGCGCGCCTCGCCAGAATTCCTCGATTGCTTCTTCGATTGCCCGCTGCTATGCACCAGGAAATCGCCGGGGACTCGCACAATCAAATTCCACGACTTCGGCGGCACGCCCCCCGTTGCGAAAATCCCGCGCGCGGGAAGAAGTTCGGGGCTCCAACCCTGGGCTGGGAGGAAGAAGGCATCGGGCGTAAAACTAAGTGCGACCTCGTTGGATTCCGCGCGCTGATATTCCACGGACAAGCGGAGGGTGTGCCGCGAGGAAACGGTCCAGGGCTGCGGAAAAGTGAGGAGCACATTACGTGGGTTGTCGGGCGAAGCAGCGAAGCTTAGCGCGGTCTTGTCCCACTCTGCGATTGGGTCGGAAAAATGGAAGCGACGCCGGCCAGGAAGACGCAGCTCCAGCGAGGTCAGAGGCTGATTGCCGTCGTTTTTGAGCTGATATACCCCTTCGATTCGAATCACGGGCTGCGGACTGGGCACGAAATTGACGCTGACTTGCTGATTAACGATGGTGTAGCCAGGGCCTAGCGCGACGGCGCAACCGGCAGCGCCGTAAGCCGCACCGGTGAGTAGCCAAAGCGGCAAACGAAGTGAGCGGCTCAGTCTCAAAGCGCTACGATTGTAGCGAGGGAAACAGATTCACGCAAAAATAGTTACGTACTTGAGGAAGGCGGCTGGTCAGTGTGGCTTACGACCGCGGACACGAACAAACCCGGTGCCGGCGTGATTGCGGGCGGCTTCGCGATTGGCGACTTCGCGGTCAGCCTGCGCGTCGGTCATCCCTGACTTAATCTTGTCCAAAATCTGCTTTTCGCCAAGCCCGGTATTTTTCAGACGCGCAATTTGCGGAGTGCCGATGGTTGCTTGCCGTTGCAGGCGTCGCTGCAAGACAAACTGGACGAAATTATCAGAGAGACCGATCAGGTGGAGCGCGACAGCATCACCGCTGATGGCATCGAGCTGGTCCGCGCGAGCGATCTCAAGAATTTGCGCTTCGGAATAGCCGGCGCCGGCGAGATTGGCGGCCGAATCGCCACTGGCGAATGGATGCTTTCGCTCGTGAGCAGCGGCCACAAGCGCGACGCAAGCATCGTCGCTGAGCCGGGATTGCTTGACCTTGACCAATTGAGCGACTTCGGAATCGGCGGTATTCAAGGCTTTGAGTTGTTCGAGGCCGCTGGACCACATGCCGGCTTGATCAAGCGGGCGGTAGTCCGTCAAGACGTGTTGCTTGCAGCCGCCAACGAAAAGGACACAGACGCCGAGAAGCAGAGCTGAGGACTTCATGTTTCCATTCTAGCTGGCGGCAAGCTGAACATGATGGCGTGTGCTGTCGGGGGTACTTGTGCGGAAGGACAGGTCAAGGAATTCCGAAAATGCTGAGGCGCTACTTAGAGGAACGCGCAAAAAAAGCTAGACCTGGTAAACGCGCTCTACACCGTACACGCCAGAAACTTTGCGGATATTGGTCAGGATGGTCTCAAGCTGGCGGCGATCGGCGATTTCCAGGCTGGCATCAATGCGCGCATTCGACTTGTCAGGACGACTTTCCAGACTGTGAATATTGGAGCCGGCGCCGCTGATTACGGTAGTGATTTCCGCCAAGAGTCCGGCGCGATCGCGCGCGCGAATCTGAAGCTGCACCTGGAATGTCGCCGCCCCCTCGCCACCCCACTCAACGGCAATGCGGCGTTCCGTCTGATACAACAGATTTTGCACATTAGGGCACGGGCGAGTGTGAACCGCGACGCCGCGTCCGCGCGTGATGTAACCTATGATGTCGTCGCCGGGAATGGGATTGCAGCATTTGGCGCGATACACCAGCAGATCGTCATGCCCTTTGACGATAAGGGGAGCTTCGCCAAACCCGAGCATGCGTTTAACGGTTTTGACCAGAGTGGGCTTGGCATCTTCGGGCGCAGGCTCCGCCCCTTTCGCGGCATCGCCCAAAACCTTCGTGAGTATCTGGCGCGCCGAATATTTTCCGAAGCCTACCGCGGCGTAAAGATCTTCAATCTTTGACAGGCCGGAATCGGATGCGACGCGCAGCAAATCTTCCTCCGGAATTTTCTTTAGGCTGCGCCCGAAGTGGCGTGACTCCTTTTCCAATAGCCGTTGCCCGACCTCCATGGCTTCTTCGCGCTCCTGCAGATTGATCCAGTGGCGGATCTTGCTGCGCGCGTGCGTCGATTTGGCGAAGCTGAGCCAATCGCGACTGGGTCCGTGGCCTTTCTGCGTGAGAATTTCGACGACATCGCCGCTGACGATTTCGTGCCGCAGCGCCACCATCTGGCCATTGATCTTTGCGCCCACGCATTGATGGCCGACCTCGGTGTGCACCGAATACGCAAAATCCACGGGAGTCGCGCCCCGCGGGAGCTCCAGCACTCGCCCCTTGGGCGTGAACGCATAAACCTCGACGGGGGCGAGATCGATCTTCAGGGTCGACAAGAACTCGCCTGGCTCTTCCAATTCCTGCGACCATTCGATCAGTTGCCTCATCCAGGTGATGCGCTGATCGTCTTCCTGCGCCGGCTTGCCATCTTTATATTTCCAATGAGCGGCCACACCTTCTTCCGCGATGCGATGCATTTCCTGGGTGCGGATTTGCACTTCAAAGGCCTGTCCGCCGTGAAGCACGGTGGTGTGCAAGGACTGGTACAGATTTGGCCGTGCCATGGCGATGTAATCTTTGAAGCGGCCGGGAACGGGGCGCCAGATGTGATGCACAACGCCGAGGGCCGCATAGCAATTGCGCTCGGTGTCGCTGATGACGCGAACGGCAAGGAGATCGTAGACCTGCTCGAGGCTGCGCTCTTGGCGCACAATTTTGCGGTGCAACGAATACAAGCCCTTCACGCGCGCTTCGAGTTCCGCGGGAATGCCATTTTCAATAAGCTTGGTGCGAATCGTGGTTTGAACTTCCTCGAGGAATTTTCTGTGCGCCGGCGCCTTGTCGCTGACTTCCTTCTGCAGCGCGAGGAAAGACTCCGGCTCCAAAAACCGGAACGCAAGGTCTTCCAGCTCATTGCGGACGATGCCCATTCCCAACCGATGGGCGATAGGCGCGTAAATATCCAGGGTTTCACGAGAGATGCGCTGCTGCTTGGCAGGGTCCAGATACTCCAGCGTGCGCATATTGTGAAGACGGTCGGCGAGCTTGACCAGCACGACGCGAACATCGTTGACCATGGCTAGTAGCATCTTGCGAACGCTTTCGGCCTGGCGCGCCTCGGGAGCCATCATGTTGAGCCGGCCGATTTTGGTGACGCCTTCCACCAGCCGCGCGACTTCGACTCCAAAACGCTCTGATATGCGCGAAACTGGATACTCCGTATCTTCGATGGCGTCGTGAAGCAGAGCCGCGGTGAGCGTGGTGGCGTCGAGGCGCATGTCCGCCAGGATGTGGGCAACTTCCAGAAGATGCGTGAGGTAGGGGGCGCCGGAGCTGCGAAGCTGGTCGCGGTGCCGCTCCGCAGCGATTTCGTAGGCGCGGCGCACCATCCAGGGATCTTCGGAAGGGCGATTTTTGCGGAGCTTCTCGAGCAATTCGTCGAGGCGAGCGTCGAGTTCGCGCTCAGTGCGGTCGCGGTGAAAATGGAGAGGCAAATTGCTGGGCGACGGCATACTCTATTTTACGCTAGAAGAACGATTGGGTGCGAATCCGCAGTCGTTCCGCAAGAAAGAAAAGGGGCGCCCTCGCGGACGCCCGATCAAAAAATCCATTAAACCCGCTGCTTACGGCTTAGGACGCCTGAGGCTGCTCGGAGCGCTTCTGCTTGATTTCCTTAACTTTATCCACGAGGTCGTCGGCTTGTTTCAGCAACGCTTCGCGTTCTTCCTTGCTGTCCACCATGTCGGCCTTGCGGCGATAGAGAAGGTTTAGATAGGCCATGGCATCGTCGTAATCGGGCCGGATGGAAATCGCCTTCTGCAGGTCGGTGATTCCCTCGTCGATTAGCTGTCCATACTTGGAAGCATATTCGGAGCGAATGGCCGTGGGGAGCGGGTCCGTATCCTTGACCTGCTTGCGGATATTGTTCTTGTTGTAGTCCATGCGCATTTCGCCGTTGCCGCGAAACGCCAAAGTCCAGTCGATCACACCAATCCAGTAGTAAGGCTCTGGATCATCCGGCTTCAACTGAATGTGCCTCTGGTGATACGTTTTGGATTCTTCGAATTTTTTGGGATCAAAGGGCTGCCCGCCCATCTGAAACAAGATGGAACCGATGCCGTCGATTGCGGAGAGATTATTTACGTCCTTATCCAAAACCTCTTTGAACTCCGCAACCGCCTGATTGCCGCGAGCCAGGTTTTCCTGGGAAGGCGCGCCGGGGATATACAAGCTGGCGTAGGCCGTGGCGAGATACAGCCGAGCGTTGAGGAGCTCGGGGTCGGCCTCCTTCGCCTCCTTGAAATCTTCAATGGCCGCGTCAGACTGGCCATTCTTGAAGGCGGTGACACCCTTGTTCAGGAGGTCTCGCGCCTTCAGCTTGTTACAGCCGGAAGAGGCAAATGCAACCACCAGGAGCGCGGCGAGCGCGGCAACCCGGCGAGCAAGCTTGCGAAGCGATGCATGAGTCATTGAAGCGTCCATCCCCACGGTGCGCGGCCCGTTAACCGATGCCCGCGCTAGAATTCAAGTGCGCCTTGCGAGAGGCAATCTAATCTGTTTCCGCCGGTTTTTCCAGCCCCGGGGTCATGAGGCCAACAGACGATACACCTGCGGCACGCATAACGTCTATGACCCTGGCGACGACCTGAAATTCCAGAGCGCCATCCCCCCGAACAAAAGCCGTGCGATTAGCCCTGGCCCCAAAAATCTCTTCCAACCTGCCGCCTAGCCCGTCCCAGTTCACGCTCTCCTGATTGATTCGCAGCGATCCATCGGCAAGCACCTGAATGACGATTGCCGCGGGCTGCGGATCACTTACGCCCGTGGGCGCGGGCCGCGGCAAATCCGCTATCATACCGCTCTGCTTGTGCGGAATGATCATAAAGATCACCAGCAGCACCAGCAGAACGTCAATCAACGGAACCACGTTCATCTCAACGAAGATTCCGCGATTCGCACCGCCAACTGACATGCCCATGAGCCACCTCGTCCGGAAAATTTCCCGCGAGGAGGACTCTCACATCCGAGAGAGCGAGCTACGAACGTCTCTTCAGCGACGGAACGCTGAAGAAATTCTACTGGCCGGCCTCGAGCTTGGCGGTGATCAGCCCGACTTTATCGATGCCGGAGCCGCGCATGATATCGATTGCGCGCGCGACCTCGCCAAACAGCACATCGCTATCGCCTTTGACAAAGGCGATTTTCTCGGCGCGGTCCTTGAAAATCTGTTCGATGCGCGGCCCGAGATTGTCCCAGGTGGAATCTTCGTTATTGATTTTCACCTTGCCGTTGGTCAGCACCTGGACCACTACGGTTTTGTTCTCGAGTTCTTGGTCCTGCTTCTGATTGGGATTCGGCTGCGGCACCAACGTATCGAGACCCTTGGGCGTGAGCGGAGTGATCACCATGAAAATGATCAGAAGCACGAGCAAGATGTCGATGAGCGGGACGACGTTCATTTCCGCCATCGCACCGCCCTTACTTTCACCTACCTGCATTCCCATTGAGCTTCTCCTTCGGCCCCATCCCTAGCGAGGTAGCGGGCCGTCGTGCCGCGCCGTTGTGGGAGTGGCGCGGCATCGAACGAGCAAAAAAACGACGACTGCAAACGAATAGTAACTGCGCGCCTTTACCTAGTCCGCGGAAGGCGGAGGAGGCGGAGGCGCGTTTCTCTCGTTCCGTTCGGTCAAGAGGCCGACTTGATCGACGCCTGCCGAGCGGATTTCATCCACGACTGCGACCACGTCGCCATACTTGGCGCGCGCGTCGCTCTTCACGTACACGGTCTTGTCCAGCCGATTGGCAATGCGGTCCTTGACCTGCGCGGTGATCTCTTCCTTGCGAATCTGCGTGGTGCGAAGAAAGATGTTACCGTCGCGGGTCACAGCGATGACGATGGAGTCATCCTTGTCCGCATCCTGCATGTCCTTGGCTGTGTTCGTCCTGGCCAAATCCACCGGATGGTCTTTCTGCAACATAGGCGTGACGACCATGAAGATGATCAACAGCACAAGCATAATGTCCGCCATGGGGATGACGTTGGGAGTCGACATCTGGCTCCCAGCCTGCGGCTTATAGCGCGCGTGTGTTACCGGTGCAGCCATACTTACCTACTTCCTGGCGCCGCGACGAAGGATGAAGTAATTGATGAGCTCCATCGAGGAGTTGTCCATCTCCACGTCGAACGCTTCGACTTTGTTTGTGAAATAGTTGTACGCCCACACCGCAGGGACAGCCACGAGAAGGCCCAGCGCCGTGGTTACCAACGCTTCCGCGATACCGCCGGCAACCGCCGACAGACCGGTAGCCTTGCTCTGCTCGATGCCCTTGAAGGCGTTCAAAATGCCGACCACGGTGCCGAACAGTCCGACGAACGGCGCTGTTGAGCCGATGGTGGCGAGAGCCGAGAGGCCGCGCTTCATTTCGGCGTGCACGATGGCCACGGAGCGTTCGAGGCCACGCTTGGCTGCTTCTATAACGTCAGCATCGGAAACCTGCTGCGAAGCGGATTGAAATTCGGAAAGTCCCGTCGCCACAACCTTGGCGATGTGGCTCTTCTTGTTGCGCTCGGCGATCGCGATGGCTTCATCGAGTTTGCCGTCCTTGAGCGCGCCCGCCACTTGCTGCACGAAGACGCGCGATTGCTTGCGCGCGGCACTGTACATAAGCGCGCGGTCAATCATCACGCCGAAGGAATAAATCGATAGAACGAACAGAATAACGACTACCGTACGGGGCAGGGCGCTCATTTGAGACCACATCGAGCGAAGGTCCCAACTGGACGCGCCAGGGTTCCCCGCCTGGAAAAAGAACAGCATCGCGTGAACATAGAGAGTAGCTACCATTCGTTTGCTCCTTAAAGTTTTTGCAAAATTCCTAGCACTGGAACACTGCGCCAGCCCCACGACCGGTGCAGCGCGCCTTACTACTGGTTAAGCGAGAAAATGACGTCGATCGTGGTATCGACCTCCACCGGTTCGCCGTTAAGCAGCGTCGGCTGATACCTCCACTGCTGCACTGCATCCATAGCCGCACGAACCAGCAACGGATGACCGGAGATAACTTCCAGCGACTCTACCGAGCCGCTCTTGGAGATCAGGGCGTGCAACCGCACCGTGCCGGAAATGCGCGTCTGGCGCGCCAGCGGCGGATACACTGGTTGCACTTTGTTCACGAGCTTCGCCGCTTGCACGGCGCCGCCTTGACGAATACGAGTCGCCGTCGGCTTCGGCGGTGGTGGCGCTCCGCCCATACCGCCAATCACGCCGCCAATGACGCCGCCCATGGACCCACCGGCGACGCCGCCCGGGACGCCACCGGCCATGCCGGCGTTCACGTCTGGCGCGTCTTCCTTAATGATCTTGATATCTTTCGGGATGACCTTCGGCTGCACGAGCTTGCCGGCGTCCATCAAGTGGACCTGCGGCTTCACGTGCACGATTTGCGTCTGCACCGGAGGTGGCGGAGGCGGTGGCGGTGGCGGCGGCGCGGTGAGCATAGTCGCCATCATCGTCTTCGGTAGCGCCTCTGTGTAAATCAACGGGATAAGGATCAGAATGGCCAGGAAGATCGTCTGGGCAATCATGGACACGACAACCGTCCATGGCTTGTTCGTCTTGGACGGATGCGGACTCGAAACCACCATATCTTCAAACATGGATGATTACCTCCTCCCGGCAGGAGCGAGACGCGATGGAACGCTTTCGCTACCGCGGGTTTTATTGCCGGCTGCGGGTCCGGGACCTGCCACCGCTCCCTGGCCGCGCCAACGATTCCACGCAACCACAAGCGGAGCAGCAATGCCAAAACTGGAGTACGTTCCTACCACAATCCCCACCACCAGGGCAAAGGAGAATGCACGAAGCACCTGGCCGCCCATCAGGAACAGGACGAGCACGGTAAGGAAAGTCAGACCACTGGTCAAAATCGTTCGCGACAAAGTTTGATTGATGGATTTGTTCACCACGTCGGCGAACGATTCACGGCGCAACAAACGATTGTTCTCGCGAATGCGATCGAAAATCACGATGGTATCGTTCATCGAATATCCGACAAGCGTGAGAAGCGCCGCTATAACGGTCAGCGAAATCTCATAATGGAGTAACGAAAAAAAGCCCAGGGTAATTAGTACGTCGTGAAAAACGGCAAGGACAGCGGCGGCCCCGTAAACCCACTCGAATCGGAAGGCAATATATACCAGCATGCCCGCCAAAGCATAGAGGGTAACGAAAATGGCCTGGCGGCGCAGTTCGCTGCCCACCTTGGGCCCGACAATCTCCGCACCGCGGATGGCGAAGCTGCCCAGCGCGTAGTCGCTCTTCAGCGTGGCCAGCACCGCAGGCGTTACGCCGTCGGCGGAAGAAAGCTCGTCGAAGTTGGTAACCACGCCGCCTTTTTGGTCGTCGCGATAAGCGAGGATCTTCCTGGCTAGTTGCTGGTAACGGTCGCCGGCATTCTGGGAGAGGTGCAGCGGGTCGGTGGTGTTGAGTATAGCGGCAAGCGAGGAAGGCGTGGCCGCGTTGAAATCCGGCTTACTGGAATCTTTTACCCCGTAGATAGAGTTCAGCGCAGTGATAACTTGGGCGCGCGCGGTATCTTCCGCCTCGCCTTGACCTCTCTGCTCGACGAAAATCAGAACTTCATTGGAGTTCGAGCCTAAGCCCCCGCTGCTCATGCTCTGAATCTCACTATTCCCCAGCCCCTGCGCGGTCAGCCCCTTGCGGATTTGATCGATGTTCGGAGACTGTGCAAAGCGCACGTCCACGTTGGTGCCGCCCTTGAAGTCGATGCCATAGCGGAGGCCATGGTTGAGGAAGACGGAAGTCCAGCCGGCAAGCAGAAGTATTCCGCTAAGCGCATAGAAATACTTCGCTTTACCCATCCAGTCGATGTTGGGTTCTTTGAAGAACTCGATCATTCCACACGTACTTCCCTTCTTTAGACTCCAGTGGGCATCTGTTTGTTCCCGCAACCGTTACCGACCAAATTTAGATGAACGGAAGGGCCCAAAGTGCCGCGCCTGGAAAAGCCCGTAGCAGTCCTAGTACGAATCAAATGCTTAGTTCCGCCTGGCGATCCATTTTCGTCAGGTGATACTCGAAAATTGTCTTCGAAACGTAGATGGCCGTGAAAACGTTCGCGATCAGACCTATGGTCAAGGTGATCGCAAAGCCGCGGATTGGTCCCGTGCCGAATAGAAAGAGGAAGAACGCGGATACGACGGTGGTCACGTGAGTATCGATGATGGTCAGGAAAGCTTTGTCGAAACCGGCTTGCACCGCCGAGGCTGGTGATTTGCCGTTGCGCAACTCTTCGCGGATGCGCTCGAACACGAGCACGTTCGAATCCACGCCCATGCCGATGGTCAAAATGACTCCGGCAATTCCCGGCAATGTCAGAACGGCGCCAAAAGCCGCGAGCACGGCCATAAGAATGACTAAGTTCAGCACCAGAGCAAGCACCGCGTTGCCGCCCGACATGCGGTAGTAGAACAACATAAAGATCATCACCACCAACAAGCTCAGGACAGAAGCCTGCACACCGTGCCGGATGGAGTCCGCGCCCAGCGACGGTCCAACGGTACGCTCCTCGAGGTATTTGATTGATGCGGGGAGCGCACCCGCGCGCAACACCAGCGCTAAATCGTGGGCGGACGCCTCGCTAAAACTGCCTTCAATGAAGCCTTGATCATCGATTCGACTGTTGATCACCGGCGCGGAGTACACGCGATGCTCCAGCACGATGGCCATCTGGCGATGCACGTTCTGCTCGGTGAACGGCCCAAATCGGTGCGCGCCTTCGGCCGAAAGCGAAAAATTCACTTGCCACTGCCCAGGATTGTTCGTGTTGCGGTTCTCCGTCGCGCTGCGCAGATCGCGCCCGGTAACCACCGGCGTCCGGCTCAGCACGTACCAAACCTCTCCGGTGTCCTGGGGATTGCGGCTGTCTGAGCGCCCCGGAACCAGTTCCGTTCCGGGAGGCAAGATGCCGCCATGCGCGGCCAGTGCCGCTGCCTGTGAAGGATAAGGGCTCGGATCTTCGACCAATCGCAACTCGAGCTGCCCGCCAGCCTGAATCACCGCCTTCGCGCGCGAAGGATCGCCTTCTCCAGGAAGCTGCACAAGGATCTCGTTGTCATTTCGGCCGTGGATCTGGATGGTCGGCTCGGTCAAGCCCAGAGCGTTGATGCGCCGCTCGATCGTTTCCAGCGACTGCTGCATCGTGGTGTCTTTGATCGCGGCAATGGCGCTGGCCCGCAGCGTCAGCGTATAACTCGAGGGTTCGCCGGCCGTGGGCGACATGTCCCACACATTTTGCAATTGCGAAGCGACCAAGTCGCGAAAATCGGACAGCTGCTCGGAAGGAATGTTGCGCACGACAATGTGCGTATCGTCCACCCGGCGGACTTCGTCGTAGCGAATATTTTTCGCGCGCAACTGATTCGTAAGCCGATCGACCGTCTGATCGGTCTCCTGCGCGATGGCTTCCTGCACCTGCACCTGCAAAATCAGGTGCGTGCCGCCCTGCAAATCCAGGCCGAGCTTGATTTGGTGCGCGAAATTCGATTTCACGTCCGCCGCGGACGTCGGAAATGTCGGCAGGCCCAGCAATCCATAGACGCAGGCCAGAATAACGACAACGATGAAAACAGCTTTCCACTTCAAATTAGGATTCATAGTCAGAAAGTAAAGCGCGTCATCGGAAGGCGGGTGGGGTTATTTCGCATCTTCCGATGCCTCCACCTGCGTAATTGCCGAACGCGCAATGCGGATTTTTACCGGTGACGAACCAGTGTCGGCGATCTTCAAAATCACCGTATCTCCGTCAATGCCATTGATAACACCGTAGATGCCGCCATTGGTGATCACTTTGTCCCCAGCCTTGAGCGCCGAGAGCATTTCCTGCAGCTTCTTCCGCTGGCGTTGCTGCGGAAGAATAAGCATTACGTAGAAGATGCCCATTACGATGACCATCATCACCAATGGGCTGCTTAGCGCGGAGCCGAGACCGCTGGGTACTTGTAATATCGTCGTTGCGAACATGTTCCCTGCCTGAATTCCTTCTCACTCCGCTTGCCGCGCAGCCCGCTTTGGCTGTGCGTCTACTTTTTTCGCGCGTCACGGGAGATAGCAACAGCTTACCGCGGGCTTTCCCGCTCCCACTAACCCTACGCACTCCCTTCTGGTGGTGCCGTGCGGACGGCCCGTGCGCCCTTGGACTCGGCCAGTTTTCCCGAGCTGCGTTCAGCCTGCCGTATTCCTCAGGCTGGACCCTCCGCGTAGCGCGCGTGCATCGCAGATGAGAATTTCGCTAGGTTTCCAAACCCGATAGCCTCGCGGATTTGCCGCATTATGTCAAGGTAAAAGTGGACATTATGGTGGGTGGCCAGAATCGCAGCCGTGATTTCTCCCGCCGCGAAAAGATGCCTCAGATACGCCCGCGAATATCGCCTGCACACCGAACACGAGCATTGCGGATCGATTGGCCGCTGATCCTGCGCATACCGCGCATTCTTGATCAGCACTCGGCCTTCGCTGGTATACAAGCAAGCGTGCCGCGCCGCCCGCGTCGGCAACACGCAATCCATCATGTCGATTCCGAGCGCCACGTAGTCCGCCAACTGCTCGGGCCGCCCCACACCCATTAGATACCGCGGCCGGTCCTCGGGAATCAGAATAGTTACTTCGCCGGCCATTTCACACGTCACTGCGTGCGGTTCGCCGACCGCCAGCCCACCGACCGCGTATGCCGGAAAATCCAGATCAAGAAGCTGGCTCGCGCTCTCCCTCCTCAGATCCGCAAACGTGGCCCCCTGCACGATCCCGAACTGCCACTGCCCTAGCTCGCCGTTCTGTAGGGCATGCTGCAAAAAGTGATTTCGCGCCCGCCGCGCCCACTCCGTCGTGCGCTTTACCGCCGCTTCGGCCAGTTGCCGCGGCGCCGGAGTCTCAATGCATTCGTCAAGCACCATCGCGATGTCGGAGCTTAGCGCAAGCTGAATCTCCGCAGCTTTCTCCGGCGTGAGTAGATGCTCCGAACCGTCCAGGTGCGAGCGAAATCGCACACCCTCGTCCGTGATTTTGCGCAGCTCAGAGAGGCTGAAAACTTGGTATCCGCCCGAATCTGTAAGAATCGCCCTCGGCCACGACATGAATCGATGCAAGCCGCCAAGCTTGCGAATCAACTCGTGCCCCGGCCGCAAGTATAGATGATAGGTGTTGGCGAGAATGATCGAAGCGCCGAGCTCTTCCAGCGCCTCTTGTGTCAATGCTTTGACGGTCGCCGCCGTGCCCACCGGCATGAACGCCGGCGTGTCGATGACGCCGTGCGGCGTACGCAGCCTGCCCCGCCGCGCAGCCGAAGACGTATCCTTCTTCTCTATTTCAAACGCAAAACTCACCCAACGAGTGTATCAGGAGAAAATCCAAGCGCCGCCAACTCGACAAACCACGTAAACGGCCCACACGCTGAACGCAATCGTGAACGCCTTGCTGCCCTTCAGTTTCTTCGGATTGGTGGCCGCGAAGCCGATGGCCAGCAAGATCAGCGTCCAGAACGTAAAAATATCAATCGATTTCAGCAGTGCTACCAGCCACTTGGCCGAGTCGTCTGTCAAGAATGCGGCAAGGTTCGTGGCCACCGGGTTCTCCAAATCCACAGTTCCATACGGTTTCAAATACAAGACAAGGATAAAAAGGAGGCTACTCACCAGCCCTGTTAACGCCGCATGCGAGGTTATCGAAAACGCCGTGCCAAAATTTGTGTTCGCGCCGCCTAGCAGGTTGTAGGCACCCCACATCGCGAGTGCCACTACCAGCGTGAAAATAATCGGGCCGCACACGCCAATCGCCCAAGTGAAGATTGGAGTAACCTTCGCGCCACCTTCAATTTGCTGCTCCTTCTGTTCGGCGGACATGTTCGCCGAGCGCGGGCTCTTCTCAATCTGTTGCGTCATAAACTGCCGCCAATTAATCCGTTGATTGATCGCAAAGGTGACGCCGATACTGAACAGCGTTAGCAGAACAAAGGGAACGACCCAGCTCGGCTTGCGCACAATGTCTTCAAAGGTAGGCTTCGGCGAGAAGAAGACGCCGAAGACGCGACCCGTAGGTCCGATTGCCGGCTGCGATTGCGCGTCGGGCGCGGGAACAGACGTTGTTGTAGCCATCGAGGTTCCTCCACCACAGAGCGCCTGAGCGGCGCGTGCTTACTGCCTTCTACCCTTCATTACGCCCAAACGCCACAGATATTTCACACAAGCCAGCAGGCGCGCGGCACGCTGCGCCCTACCCGGGAGAATCCCTCCTTCTTGCCACACTCTGTCTTTTCTTTGCCCGCACGCTCGCACTCATACTTTTGGCAATCCCGGAACACCCGCAAGCAATTCCCGCGTAGCCACCTGTGCGCCGCCACCGGTAAGCGCACAGTCAGGTTTCGCACGTCTAGCGAGCTCATAGGAATGATTTTAGATTAGTGCGCCTGAGGAATGTCGGTGAGCGAAAACGGACGCGTGTTTCCGATTATGGGGTGGAGCAGTGCGGCGTTGCGATGTACCGGTGCTGCTACCGATCAGCGCTTCTCGATTGGGATTACGAATTTCAGGCCGGTGTGGGTCGGCGAAAAGCCCACGACCTTCACATCTTTCAGCCCCGATTTGCGGCCCGCGGCAAGTACGTCATTCTCGGTGATTTCCTTTTGGCCTTTCGGGTAAACGATCCACAATGCAGCGGCGCTTTTGAGGCTCTTCGCAAATTTAGGCAGCTGCGATAATACTTTGGATGATTCAGCGGCGAAAAAAATCCATTCCGTGTCCGCGGCTAATTTTCCCCTCGTCACACTTCTCGTCGCGGAGTGTAGCTCGGCAATAAAATCAGCCTCGAAGCTGCCGATCAAAGACACCGCCGTGTTCGGCTTGATTCCCAATTTTTCAATTCGCGTCTTCGGATGAAGGATTTTCTCGCACCACTTCGCCGCGTTCGCACCCAGCTCAAATACGGCCGTTCCTTCCGGAGTTTCGAGGCGAAGCTGTCCGTCAGCAGCGGCCGCTGACTTGAGGCTGCCAAAACTGAACTTCAGTCGCATCGCGCCATCTTCGCTGCGAAAAATCAGCTCGGAAGTCTCCAGCAAAGCCTTCCCTCGCGCCTTCTGCTTGCCGAACGTCGCTACACAATTCGCTTCATTGCCCACAACATCTCCCACTTTTAAAATGTAAACTTCGCGGCAACTCCGCCCCTTGCAGCGCTGCCCACGATAGTAAGCTACTAGCTTCGATGGCAAGCCCCGCAACCACCACCGCACGCGTCGACTGGACGCTCATCTGGGCCCAACGCGGCTTCCGCTATTTCTTCGTCGCCATGTTTGTATCGCTCTTCGGCAGCGGCATGAACTTCGCGGGCGTGAGCTGGTACATCATTTCCTCCACGCACTCCACCGTGAAGGTCAGCCTGCAAGTCATCGTAGTCACGCTGCCGGGGTTGCTGGTTCCCTTCCTCGGCGGCGTGCTGATTGACAGGCTCGATCGCCGCTACCTCGGCGTGCTGCTGGATTTTGCGCGCGGCGTTGCAGTGCTCGCCACAGCATTCATAGCGTGGCACGGGCATCTCCAGCTTTGGCACCTGTATGCGATGACGCTCATCACCGGCACGGGCTCCGCGATGTATTGGGCCACCGTGAATGCACTGGTGCAGGAAGTGATTCCACCAAGCCAGTTCACGGGAGCGAACGCCGCCGTGCTGATCGGCGTGCAAAGCGGCATGCTCATCGCGGGCGCGTTTGTCGGATTTATTTACGATAGCGCGGGCATTGCCGGAATTCTGGCCATCGATGGCGCAACGTATTTCGTCTCCGCATTTTGCTTGTATCAGGTGCGCCGCGGCTACGTTTCGCCACGCGCGGGTCGGCACCATGCGCGCGAATATTCGGATGAGACCGAAGCTACCGCCGAAGCACTCGAAACAGGGGAAAATCCGGAAGTCGCGGAGGCTGGCCTCTCGCTCGCGATGTACGCGGACTTGAAGGAAGGTTTTGCTTACCTGCGCCAGCAGCCAGTGGTTCGCGCGCTGGGCGTAACACATTCTCTCTTGATGGCCGGGGTTGTGAGCGCCAACGTGGTGCTCGTGGCGCTGGCGAATGACATTTTGCACGCCGGCGCGCGGGGACTTGGGTACCTCGAAGCAGGTTGGGCTACGGGCGCGATCACCGGCGGACTGATTGCGAGCCAGCTTTCGCAGAAGCTGCGTCTCGCGCTCTACATTGCGGCGATTGTGGGTCTGGCGATTGGCCACATGGCGGTTCCGTTCGTGTCTTTTCTTATTGGCGCAGTGACCATCCAGGCGCTTTTCGGACTTTGCCGAGCCGTGGCGGGAGTTATCGCGCAGTCCTCCCTGATGAGCATCGTGCCGCGCCACTTCATGGGACGCACGCAGTCGGCGATGGCCGTGCTGACGACAGTTTTGCAACTTCTGATGAGCTTTTCCCTGGGCTGGATCGCGCAGCGCATCAGCATTGTGGCCGGATTTGCGCTGCTGGCATTAATGTACGGCGGAGCGAGCTTCTTCGCCATGCGCGCACGGCAACTGCTTTCGCAGATTTCGCAAGCAATGTGATGACCGTCTACGGCTTCGCGTTGGGGGAGAAGAAGCCGATGGGAAGATCGCGCGCTGTGCGCAATCCTGCCGGTGCGTCGAGGATCACGGGAATGGAGTTAACGACTACCGAAGCTGTAGCAATGTCGCCGTGAGAGCCGCCGGGAATTACCAGGCTGATGTTGGGATGCCCTTGCAACTCAATCGTATCGGCAGGATCCTTCGCCCCGACGTACATTTGCAATTCGAGATAGACCAATTCCCTTCCCGCGCTTAAACCGCGAGCGATTTGGTGAACACCGGCGGCCTGGCCCACTTCTACGGTAAGAAATTCGGTTTGGACGCGCTCGCGAGCGACCACCGGCTCGATTGTTTCCGTGATCTGGTCGACGGGAAGATTCAAGCTGTCCGCCACCATCGCAACGGACTCCGGCAAACCAACGTGCTTGATGACGCCTGCGGCAACTTGTCCACGAAATTCCTCGACGCTCATGCCGGCGCCGATTTTCTTTTGCAGGGGCAAGCGGCGCTTGGAGGCGTCGACGATGCGCAGCGCCTTGGCATGATCGATGCGCTGCGAGACGGCCGCGAGGGTCACAACTAATTTATCCATCACAAAACCGGGATTAACGCCGGTTCCCACCAACGCCACGCCCCAGTCTTTCGCCTCCGCGTCGAGTTTCGCGGCGAGCTCCGGGTGTATGCGGTAAGGATAAGAAAGCTCCTCGCAAGTAGAAACGACGCAAGATTCCGCCTTGAGACAAGCGAGCAGTTGATCCATGACTTTAGGTAGAGATGACGAGGTGGAGTGAATGACCACGTCGGCAGCTTGTTCCAAGACATCGTCAGCATCCGCGGAAATCTTTACGCCCCACGGCGCGTCGCTAGCGCCGACTACTTCGCCCAAATCGCGGCCTACTTTCGCAGGGTCGGTGTCAATGGCGCCGCAAATTTCGATGGCCTGCTTCTCTCGCATCAGGCGCGCGATAGATGCACCAATCGGGCCGACACCATATTGAATGGCGCGAATCTTCTTCTTCACAGGTCTCTCCGTTTTGACTCGCAGCAGGCTACACACACGCCTTTTTTAGCGGCAAAAGAAACCCTAACGATAAAGGAATTCGCCAATGTAGGCAACGCAAAACGCGGCGTCCGCCATCCCATGGGCGGTGTGGTTGGCCGGGGAGAGAGAAAAATAATGCGATGGCTGATTGCAGTTGCGTTGCCGTTTCTTGTTCCCATGGCTGATGTTGCCGCGCAAGAAGTGACGGCGGTGGTGCTGGACACGGGCTCGTTGTCGGGCGGCTCCTCGCCAGGGCAGCAACCCGGCTCCGTTGCTGAGGAGGTTCGCGATTATGCAGGAAGGGGTACGTGGGAAGCGGGATTCGGGTATGCGCTGGTGGGCTTTCGATCACAGCTATTCAACTCAACGCTCAGCGGATTTGACACGACGGTCAGTTATTATTTTCGGGACCATCTTGCAGTCGTGGGGAGAGTTACATCTGCTTGGGAAATCCATAGCGCGAACGATGCGGATGCGAAACAAGTTTTCTACGGCGGGGGTCTAAAACTCAGCTGGGGTAATCGCAAACTCCAGCCGTTTGTTAACGGGCTGTTGGGCGGAGTGCACATGTTTCCTCAGACTGCGTTCAGCAACAACGGGTTCGGTTTGGAACTGGGCGGGGGTGTGGAGAAAAGGCTGAAGCCGCGCATTTGGTTGCGGCTCGAAAGCGATTATGTGCGCACGCAAATGTATTCCGCGGCGCAAAACAATTTTCAGGCTTTTGCCGGGATCAGCTATCGATTCTAGATTCTGAGCGACGCCCAGAGGAAGCTAGATTGATCCGCGGTTTTGTTCAGGAGCTGTTTTGGTTCCGCGGCTTGCTGTATTAGAATGAAGTCCTGCACAGTTCCCCGGTAGCTCAATGGTAGAGCATTCGGCTGTTAACCGAAGGGTTGCTAGTTCGAATCTAGCCCGGGGAGCCA